>Ga0182011_10000068_pt1 | contig 78606 bp, 70 predicted proteins | sample 711E1DmetaG_FD_120481 | JGI IMG/M metagenome (GOLD analysis project Ga0182011, IMG submission 120481) | Permafrost microbial communities from Stordalen Mire, Sweden - 711E1D metaG | ecosystem: Environmental > Terrestrial > Soil > Wetlands > Permafrost | place: Sweden: Stordalen | collected...
ATCTATAATCAATTATAAATCAAGTTTCCTGTTGAGCCGGAGGGGGGAATTGAACCCCCGACCCCTTCCTTACCAAGGAAGTGCTCTACCCCTGAGCTACTCTGGCCTCAAAAAATGAGCGGGAGACGGAACTCGAATCCGCGACCCTCAGCTTGGAAGGCTGATGCTCTACCAACTGAGCTACTCCCGCCTGATATCGTCCAAAGAGACCTGTAAACTCTTCCATAATACTTTCAAATTTACAGTCGCTATCCGTTTGAAGTGGGGAGAGCAGGATTCGAACCTACGAAGGCATTCGCCAGCAGATTTACAGTCTGCCCCAGTTGGCCACTTTGGTATCTCCCCATTTAAACAGAGTCTTACTCCTAAGACACACATTTTAAAATCTTTCAAGAGCCGATGAAGGGATTCGAACCCCCGACCTGCAGATTACAAATCAGCTGCTCTGACCAACTGAGCTACATCGGCAATTTAAAGAACGCCCCGTGAGTGCATAATCCACCCTTAAAAAACGGTTTGCAAATGTATGAATTTAAATTTTATTTATCAAAATAAAACTATTTATTTTTGTAAATAGAATTATCAGACTCCTCTCATCTTTTGTTTATGCTTGGTAATCTGCTTTTTAAGGGCATCAATAGCTTCATCAGTTGCTTCTTCAAATGTTTTGGTTTGCTTTTTTGCAAATAAAGGTCCTCCCGGTAACTCCAGCTTAATTTCGCTAATTTTATTTTCACCTTCCTGATCTTTGTCAAGCCTAAGGTAAACTTCTGCATTAACAATTTCTTCATCAAACTGGGTCAGTTTTTCCAGTTTCTGATGAACAAAGTCAATTAGCTTTTTGTCGGCATCGAACCGCACTGAATGAATCTGAATGTTCATAGTAGTACCTCCTGATTTTTTATTAATGTTTAAGCCCTTGGATGAGCCTGTTTATATACTTTTTTGAGTTTTTCAAAGGTGTTGTGTGTGTAAATTTGCGTAGCTGATAAATTTGCATGTCCAAGCAGCTCTTTTATCGAATTCAAATCAGCTCCCCTGTTCAGCATATGTGTTGCAAAAGTATGTCGCAGAATATGAGGGCTTTTCTTTTCGATTGTGGTTACCATAGCCAGATATTTATTTACTGTATTATAAACATATTTATCGTACAACTTGTTCCCCTTATCAGTAATAAAAAACCACCCGTTGTTCACTGTTGCAACATTTTCATTCCTGACTTTTATATACTCCTCCAATCGTTTAATAAGGGGCTTCATCATGGGAATTATTCTCTGTTTATTTCTTTTCCCGGTTACCTTCAGAGACCCTTCAGTCAAATCCAGATCATTATCCCTCAGACCGATTAGTTCCGACCGTCTCATCCCTGTGGAATAAAGAAGCTCTATGATCGTCCGGTTTCTTATGCCTGCAAATCCATCACCAAAACTAAAATTATCGAGTAAATTAGCGAGGGCCTCTTCTCCAATGAAAACCGGGAGAGTCTTTTTCCTTTTTGGCAAGACTACCTTTTCAAGAGGATCACCTTTAATTATTCCCTCTTTTCTCAGATAACGGTAAAATACCCTTAGGCATGAAATTTTCCTATGAACACTAATTGTTGAATAGTTATTTTCGAGCATACTGACGATCCATGCCCTTATATCGTGCGATGTAACTGCAACCGGGTCTTCCGGAAGTCCTAGTGAACCTAAAAACATGTAAAACTGGTCCAGGTCGTTTAAATATGACCTGACGGTATGCAGTGAATACCGTTTTTCGATTTGAAGATATTGTAAGAACGATTCCTTATGGCTCATGAAGGAACCTTATTTAAATGTGAGGCAAAAAAAGATGTTTCAGCGAGAATCACTCTTCGCTTTCCTGCATCTTCTGAACATACATAGCCTTCTTTATTTCTTCTCTCCGGCGTACTGAAGGTTTAATGAAAGCCTGACGTGAGCGCAATTCGCGGATCACACCTGTCTTTTCAAATTTTCTCTTGAACTTCTTTAAAGCTCTCTCAATGTTTTCGCCTTCTTTTAATGGGACAATGATCATAATTAATATTTCAGTTTTTAAACGAGGCGCAAAGTTAGAAATAGAAATAGTCTTTTCAAAACATTTGAGAAAATAATTTATAATTTACACCTAATTTTTGACCTCCGAAGATTATATCGTGAACTTATTTGCCAGATTTATTTCGATAAAATTACGAGTTTACCCCTGGTTACAAATAAAACCGCAAAATAATTCCCCCTTCAAAGGGGATATGTGTAGTGAAATTTTGGTAATTAGTACATCAAATAAATTCTATTCATCGTACTTTAGATAGGGTCTCACTTTCTTAGCTTTCTCAGTTGTAATCAATTTATTTTCAGTTAGATCAGAAATACCGGAAATTCTGTCTTTCAGTTCCCTGAACTTAAGAATTGCAGAGATTTCATATTTTTCAAAATAATGGATATGCGATAACTCCTTGTAACCTGCCGAGTTAATATTTATTCTTATAATTACCGACGAATCTGCAAAAACCCTGTCTTTAATGATATCATATGTTTCCACCTTTAACCCATAAACTTCTTTTAACTGATCAATGGTAGCATAACCTCCCAGTAGCCTACGGTACCTGATGATCCTTCCGGATAATACAGGGCCAATACCCGGAAGTTTGACAAGGGTTGCAGAATCACTTACATTAATATCATATTTCGCGCTTTGTCTGATCTGCAACCGGCTGACCTTTCTTAAAGTATCCTGACTGATTTCAATATATGGTATAAGCTTTTCAGCTTTTTTTTCTTCGATGCCGTATACTTTTTTAATATCTGAAGGTAGTCTGAATTTTCCGCCTTTCCTCCTGTAATTAATTAATGTATTGGATTCTTTAGCTCCTAATCCGAGTTTCATAAGTGCACTATATGATACGATATTAGGATCAAATGCAAATAGCTCCCCTGTGAATGTACTGTCCATCCCGGAAAGTTCAGACTGTTTTTCCACCCACGATTCGGTGCCAGTAATATCTTCAATGCCAATCCGGCTGTCGGGTATTGTATATCTTAATCCAAGTATCAGGCTTATAATTAAAAGCATAATGAAAGTTGACCTTCTTTCCCGCCGGGTAAAGCCAAACCAGTTCTTAATTGGCCGATTGTTTAAACTCATTATTACAAAAATGCAAGAGACATATGCAATTTAAGAAATTCCGGGGAAAATAAGGAAATTACAGGTGATTTTTTTAGCCTGAAGTCCGAAGACGGCAGTCCGAAGTAAATAAAATCCTGGATCTTCATACTTTGGTCCACCGACTTCAGGCTTCCGTCTTATTTAATCAGAATGGGTATCCGATCCCTAAAACTATAGCAAAATCTTTTCTCCGGTAGGGTCCGTTCAGGAAGACCCAATGCGACCTTTCTGTAAACTGAGCATCATGAAGCAATGGATCGCGCAATTTCATCCCGATATCCACCCTTGCGATAACATATTTAAGATCGAATCTGAATCCCGTTCCGGTACCTAAAGCAATATCCTTATAAAATTGATTAAACCTGAACTGGGATCCAGGTCTGGAGGAGTCATATTTATAACTCCAGATATTCCCGGCATCTAAGAATGTTGCGCCCTCGATTATCCAGAATAGTTTAAAACGGTACTCCGCGTTTGCCTCCAGCTTGATATCTCCTGTCTCATTAAGTAGCTTTGATGGGTCAGCATAGGAACCCGGGCCCAGAGATCTTACCTGCCAGGCTCTGATATCATTAGCGCCACCGCTGAAATACTGCTTTTCGAATGGTATTGCCTTTGAGTTGCCGTATGGTATGCAGATGCCAAAGAATCCGCGATATGCTATGGAGCTTACCTCATTAAATTTATAATTATACCTTAGATCAATATCGGCCTTGACATATTGGGCAAATGGCTGCCCCAGCAGACGGTAGGCATTAGTGGTATCCTGCGATGCTGTAGTATCTATTTCAACCGGTTTGGTCTTTTTAGCACCCGATATTTTATAAATAGCCGAAAGAAAATTCCCCGCTGCTTCAGCATTCACCCTGATAAACCAATAGTCATGCGAATTTTTGACTTTCTGGTTATTGAATATAAATGAATAGCCCCCTCCAAATATTAAAACGGCATCATAGCTGTGCGCAAGATACGAGGAGGACAATATTGTGGCCTTATATACAGGATCCAGATGTGGCACATTAACAAGACTTAACTGAAGCGGATTAACAATATGCTCCTGGTAGAACCTTGACCCTGCTTTCCAGTCATAACCAAAGCTTGCATTGGCAACCGTTCTTGTGTAAAAGGGCAAACTCTGATAATCATACGATGCAAGCAGTGTGGTCGAAGGATTGTACTTTTTTATGAAGTTCTCCGTTTTGATGAAAGGAACCACAAATTCGGGCAGCCTGAGACTGGTCTCCAACCCATATTCCTGAGTGCTCGACAGTTTTGAATTCGCTTGAGAATAAGCAGCATAGGCTCCTTTTAGTTTTGTACTGAACAGTTCTGCTCCGTGAAACAGATTTTTATGCTGATATATCAGGTTCACAGCACCTCCGATGTTTCCCGCCGAATTTGTTCCTTCAAGTTCGGTTTTATAAGACTGCTGACTCAGAAGCGTAAGCTGTATATTACAATCGAGCTTCAGTTCCATCCCCTGCAGGCTTTCATTCTCTATTGCATCATTATAGAATATGTTGACAAGCCGGTATACCTTAAGCCCAAGGATGTGGGCCTGAGTCTGTTCTGTACTGCTGACATTATAAACCGATCCTGGCTTCAGATAGAGCGACTGAATGATCAGGTCATATTTCACTTCATGGAACTTCTTTGAAGTAACAAAATAATAACCCCTATAATAAGTTGTATCAAGGCTCTTTAAATATGCATCACCTCCTTCAAGTGCTTCTTGAGGTACATAATCGGGATATATGTAAACATTCTTGACTGAATAAACTGCAAAAGGACCATTGGTTATCGTGTTATCCTGATCCAGTCTGCTGAAATTCCGCACAATATATCTTATATCGACCTGTCTGTTCCCTACAGTGCTGTCAATTTTGAAAGAGATATAATCATTTGAGAATCCGTAAAAACCATGGTCCCTGATAAAACGTTCAAACCGGGTTCGCTCTGCCTGCAAAACATCTACATCGTAAGGTTTTCCTCTGACAATAACGCAGTTCACGGAATCAAAGTAACAGAGTTTTCTGATATTAGTATCTGCGACTTCATATGTAAGTTTGCGGATAGTGTAAGGCCGCAGAAGATCAACTTTATAAAAAACATCAGATTTCCGGTTATGAGTAACAACTGAATCGGTCACCTGTCCGTCAAAATAACCCTTCGAAGCAAGATATGACTTCATCTGGTCATTTGTTTTGTTTTTGGCTTCAGCATCGTATATTACCGGCTCTTCTCCGATCTTTCTTAACCAGTTATGCGGCCATTTTTCCTTGTTTATGTTGGATAGATTATACAATCCAAGATAAAACCTTGATCCAAAAATCCTTTTGTTCGGAGTTTGTTTAATGTAAGGTATAAGGTCGGATTTCTTTACACTTTCCTTGTTTATATTAATATGATTCTCATTTAAAAGGCTTTCACCTGCAGGTACATATTTCGTTGAATTACAAGATGTTATAAAAAGAAATAGAAGGATGGTATAAATACAGAATCCTTGTTGACGCAGAAATATATATTTGTTGGATTTTTTCAAAACTTCCCTTAAAACATAAACTCAAATATATCAATAATAATCTGAACTGAAAGTTAAATAAACCAACAACCCAAATGATTATGTTTGCCCCGCTTCCCCACTAAAGGAGGTTAACTTTTATCAGAAACCAACTTGGATCATGAGATTGCTTCGTCGCTTTGCTCCTCGCAATGACAGGGTATTCTATTAACTTGTGTTCTTCTCCCATTCAGTATTAACATTTCTTGTACTGTCATTGCGAGCCCGACGCAGGAGGGCGCGGCAATCCTTCAGTCCCATCATGAAATAAAATCAGAGTATTAGTCCCGCTCTTGTGGACAGGGGGCCTACTTAATGCATTCTTTATAGTTATAGTCAATTTTTCTTTATTTTTGCTGTCAGCACAATTGAGTTTAAAAGAAAAAAATGATCAGTAAAGCCAGAATCAAATTCCTCAAATCTCTTCAGAATAAAAAGGTAAGGGATAAAGAGAGATTGTTTGTAATTGAAGGAGATAAGCTAGTTAAAGAGTTCCTGAACGCAGGAATTCCGATAAAGATGATACTTGGCAAACCTGAGTTTCTGAATAATATCAGCCCTGATCTTATAGCGCACGTCGACACTATTGAAAAGGTAAGTTATGATGAACTCAAACTATTAAGCACTCTCAAAACACCCCATAATGCTCTGGCAGTTGTTCATATGCCCGAACCTGAAATGATTATTTCAGAGATAATTAAAGAAATTTGTGCAGTCCTTGATTTTGTCCAGGATCCGGGCAATATGGGCACAATTATCAGGGCCGCTGCCTGGTTCGGTATTAAGAACATAGTTTGTTCCCAGGATTGTGTGGATGTTTATAACCCAAAGGTGATACAGTCGAGTATGGGCGCTCTTTTGCATGTAAATATATATTATTGTGATCTCAAGGGACTTTTTATTTCAGCAGCCGGATATGGTATACCAGTTTTCGGTGCTTTGCTTGAAGGCGAATCGATCTATGACCACAAGCTTGATAAAAAGGGTTTTATTTTGCTGGGGAATGAATCAAAGGGTATTTCAAAAGACCTGATCCCTTTTATTACAGAAAAGATAAGAATTCCTAAATTCAATAATGCCAGGCAGGGAATTGATTCATTAAATGTTGGAATGGCTGCCTCAATAGTTTTTTCAGAGTTTCTGCGAAAATCAGCTTGCACGCCTGATTAATAAAATTATATTTGTTCAAATTATTTCGCTATGCCAAAATCAAGTTTTAAAGTCTACGGTGCGCGTTGGATAATGCTCGTTATTTATATGTTAATGGCTGCGGTTAACCAGCTATTGTGGATTACATTTGCGCCTATTACCGGAGATGCGACAAGATACTACGGTGTTTCTGACCTGAAGATCGGAATCCTTTCAATGTGTTTCATGATCGTTTACATAATTGTCTCAATTCCTGCCTCCTGGGCAATAGATAAATTTGGAATACGGATAGGAGTTGGTATCGGCGCTGTATTTACAGGCATTTTTGGGTTACTTCGCGGATTTGCAGGTACAGATTACAACATGTTGCTTTTTGCACAAATCGGCATAGCAATCGGTCAGCCTTTCATTCTTAATGCTATTACCAAACTGGCTGCCCGCTGGTTTCCTATTGAGGAACGCGCAACAGCTGCCGGCCTCGGAACACTATCAATGTATATAGGAATTTTAGGAGGAATGACTCTTACACCATACCTTATTATCGGATCAGGAATAAACGGAATGCTTAGCATTTATGGAATTATATCGATCATCACTGCTTTTGTCTTTCTTGTGGTAATGAAAGAGGCACCACCGACAGCACCATGCAGGCCAGATCAGGAGGAACGATCGCTTGTTTTTGATGGATTCAAGCAAACACTCCGAACCAGGGATTTTCTCTGGTTGATGGTTATCTTTTTTATCGGCCTTGGAGTTTTCAATGCTGTAACTACCTGGATTGAAGACATTATGAGACCGAGGGGATTCACTGCTACACAGGCCGGAATCACAGGAGGGTTAATGATTGTCGGAGGGATTGTTGGCGCTCTTATTATTCCTCTTCTGTCGGACTATTACAAAAAGAGAACGCCTTTTATTATTGTAGCACTTGCCGGTGCAACAATTGGTCTCATCGGTATCACCTTTGCCACCAGTTATTGGCTTCTTCTTTTCTCGGGAACAGTACTGGGATTTTTTCTCCTGAGTTCAGGACCTATCGGATTTCAGTATGGAGCGGAAATAACCTTTCCGGCTTCGGAAGGTACTTCGAACGGAATGCTTCTTTTAATGGGGCAGGTATCAGGTATTGCTTTCATATTTGGAATGGACAGCCTTAAGTCTCAGGCAACGGGATCAATGACCCGATCGCTGGTTATTCTTATAGGACTTATGATAGTGAGTATCTTAATCTCATTCAGGTTGAAAGAATCGGTTATCCTAAGCAAGGAACAGGAAAAATAGACCAGATTTGGCTCAGATATCTTAACCGGTCAGAAAATTCCCGGAATAAGTTTTTTTGTTTTGGCAGCGTACTCTGAATAGTCATCACCAAATTCAATCAGGAGTACGCTCTCTTCAACTTTTATCCTGTATATAATAGCAAACCCCACCGGCAAAATAAATACAATAACTGAATAAAAACTATTCATTGTTAAAGAAAATCCTATGATTATAAGTACCAATCCCAGATAGCTCGGATGCCTGATTTTTCTATACAATCCGTCTTTTTTAAGCCTGGCAGCCTCAGTGATGGCAACATCGACAGTGAATGATTTCCCCAGTTGAATTATTGCAAGCCACCTGATTATTATTCCTGCAAGAATTAATATTGAACCTATTCCTGTTATAATATAATTTACAATATTCCAGGAGTTATATTTTGCCAGAATGAATCCGCCGGTAAATCCTAAAGTAATCATGGTCCAGATAAAGATCATTGAACCCTGGTCTCTCCTTGTTTTAGCAGTCTTTGTCCCTGAATGCTTGAACAACATTAACATGAACTCTGATAAGGCAAATGCAAATGATAAATACATCAATAGACTCATATTAAATAATTTATTAAGATAAAGATGTTTCAATTCTTATCCAGTCCTACTCTTACGGCCCATCCGTAGGATGTAGGGGTTGATATAAGGACCTTTTTCACCTTATTATTAAAAGGTTCAATATCTGTTATCGGGTCTTTCCTGTTTATCAAAATATTAAAATCTATTTTCCCATCACCATCGAAATCAACAGAGTCTTTGATCGTCTCCGGAAGGGTTCCGTGCCAGTCCATCTGAACAAAGCCCGTGCTCTTTTCTTTTAAAAACCCATTGAAAACAGGTTTATGTATATCCAAAGTGCAATTGGCTGTAATCATTTGCCTGGCAATATCACCACCTGAATATATTGGATTAAGCTTCATGAAGGGAAGTTTTGAGACTGAAACCGAGAAAGAGTTTAACCCGGGGAATAAGATGATTATCAGAATGAGACCAAGAAACGCCCAGGAAATACCTGCAATTATCTTTACTTTTTTCATTTTGCTTACTTATTTAAAAGATGAGTTTTAATAAACCGTGGAAGGTATTTATTATAGAACCGGCAGAAAACATTGACATAAAAAGGAATGAAACAAACAGGAATAAATTTCTCGAAAAATACTTCAGGGTTCCGGCAGGTATGCCCCTGATGCCATAATGAATTGCCTTCCGCGAGCAGGCATCTACACATTTTCCGCATTTGCTGCAAAACAATGATACCTTTCCTTCTTTAATATCTTCACGAGTAAGGGCGAACAAAGGACATGTTTCGACACATTTAAAACACTCATTACATGCAGTTTTGTCAATTTTTACTGTGAAAGGCGTGATTTTGTTTGAGAGGGAATTGATAGCGCCAAGAGGGCATAAATAGCTGCATTGAGTTCTTTTTCTTGTCATTACAGGCAAGACAACAACTAATCCTCCGAAAATAGACAGAAATATTCCGGCTTTAGTGGCAGACTCTACGGAGGTAACCTGTTCAAATTCGGTAACAGCCTTAAAAGGGCAGATCCAGGAACAATAGGTTGGCATCATTGACAGAGCCGCAGTTAACATAACCATTATGAGTACTGCAAACGGCATCCATTTCCATAACTCGCTTATCTTTTTAATTACCGGCCTTTTTCTGATTCTTGAAAAACCATCATCCCAACCTCCGTAAAAGCAGCCCCAGCTGCAAAAGCCCCTCCCAAGGACAACCGTTGCTATAAGCCATAAGACTATCATGGAGGATATATTTGCAAATCCTCCTATAATGCTGCCGGGAAATATAATCGATTTGGTAAATGCAGCAGGAAGAATCATCATTGGAATAACCAGATGGCAAAAAGGGATCTTGCACTCAAGTATATCAGCCTGCGAAAAAGACATCGATTTTCTTACTTCAAGCATATTGTGTATCAGAGAATATGAGAGAGAAAGAGCAAAAATAATAAAGAGTATTGCCCGGTACTTGTCTGTTTTCCCCGTGTAATGCATGAAGAAGTAAAGAACATTCACTAGCAAAAAAACAGTCAGCATTGCCAGTCCGGAAGAGGGATCCGAAAAATTTGGCCTTCCTCCGGTAATGAAAATGAAAGTAATGAGAAACATCGGGAGTGTATACAAAAGAGATTTCCCTATTGATTTCCTCATCTCTGAAATTTTTAAAGAGTTATCCATTAATTATTCCTCCTATTAAATTAGTTAAACCTTTAATCATAAAAATTATACCGGCCAGCCCGGTAGCAAGAATTCCAATATTCCTTAAAACCTCTTTTTTCCGTATTTTACCTGCCAGGGGCAATGGTAAAAACCATAATGATGACCCAACGAAAAATGCAAGAAAAGCAATGTAACTCTGAGCAAGTGTGACTTGTATAGCGCTTTTTGTAAGGATTAAAAATAACGCCGGACAAAATCCCAGGCTGTTTACTACACCAAGCAAGATCGGTACCAGTCTGTGGTCATTAACAGATTTTATAATTTTTGCGGGGCAAGCCGGATTGCGGTTTTTATCAATGCTGTACCAGACAAGCAGGATAGCAAATACTATATAAAGAATGCCGGGAATTAGATTTCTTACAACCGGATTATTGAAGAATGCCTGACCAAAATACCAGGCTAAGGTCGCAAGCATAAAATAAATAACGAACCTGGTTAATAAAAATAGAGAAAGATCGATTGCAATTTTTTTTATACCTGCTTCACCTGCCATCAGGTAAGGAAACATTACCATTCCGCAAGTAGCCAGGCAGGCTGAACCACTGCTGAGACCTAAAATAAATGAGTCTGTCATAAACTTTTTTCTGTAAAACTATACTATCGTATAATTGACTACAAGAAGAAAGTGGGGAACTACTTAAATTGTGGCAAAAGGAAGAAAGTGTGGGGTGAATTGCAGGAATCAGGGGCAAAAGGATTCAGAATTGCTGTATTTCGTGACTGATTTGCTTCATTTATCTTAATCTACTTAAAACAGCTGCGGCTTTGGATCTGGAAACAGGAATTTCCAAACTCTGAATTTTAAGCTTAATTCTCATATTCTGGTTGTTCCCTGAAACATGATCAGCATATTCCGAATTGACAATGTAGCACTTGTGGCATCTGAAAAATGAAGTATTCTTTCTGAGTTCCGATTCAGCCGCCTTAAGGGTTCCCCTGAGATGCGTCCTGGCAATAGTCTCGCCTTTAATCGTAAAAACTGTGATATAGTTATCGTTTGAACATAAATAGACTATGCTTCTGGGGTTAAATTTAAACTCGTTTTTTGGATTTCCTCCCCTGATTATAACTTCACTTTCCCAAAAAATATCATCGAGAGGTATTGACGCATCTTTTAAAGCATCCCTGTACAGCCTGTTAAAAGAAACAATATAACCTATCGTTACAGGTATAATTCCTACCAGTATTGCTGTCCAGATAGCAAATAAAAAATACTTAAAAATAAAAACCTGGGAAAAGATAATTTGAACGTAAAAGTAGTTGGCAACTCCGATACTTGAAGCAATCAGCAAACCCCACATCAAACTCTTGCCAAGCGTCCAGTTCTTTTTTATGACCAGAGGTTCAAGTAAATATTTAAAAATGGATAACATAAACATTGTTACTAATCCGAACCCAAGAGATACAAAGAACTGGTACGAAGTTTTTAACTGGGCCAATCCGAATGGTTTGAAAAGAAAGAGGAACAGGAAAATAAAAAGACCAAAAACAAGAATAAAAACAAGCTTCTCCCTTGGTGTTTCGATTCTGCTGTATGGTTTTCTAAATGGATTTTCCATTACAAATAACTTATAGACAAATCTATATAATATTTGGAAAATATTTGTCTCCTTTTTACTTCGTGTTACTTTGCATTTTCTTTGTGACCCTTAGTGGTCAAATATTTTTGTTTTATCACAAAGGTACACGAAGGATTTCACAAAGGAACACAAAGGAATTTTATCCGGGTTCAGACATCAATACTCCAATACTTCAAGACTCCGAGACTTTTTTTGCTATCGCTTCGGCAGCTCGTATCCCGTCGACCGCAGATGAAACAATTCCTCCGGCGTATCCCGATCCTTCACCGCACGGGTATAAACCTGAAATCCTTATGTGGTGTAGTTTTTCAGGATCTCTCGGAATACGGACAGGGGAAGATGTTCGTGATTCCACTCCCAATACAACGGCCTCATTTGTAAGGTAACCATCCATTATCTGTCCAAACAGTCTGAACCCATCCCTCAATCGCCGGCCGATAGCTTTGGGGAGCCAACTGTGAAGAGGTGAGGATGTTACTCCCGGAAAATATGAAACTTTAGGCAATGATACGGAAATATCACCATTAACAAAATCAGAGAGACGCTGAGCAGGAGCTCTTTGGGTATGCCCCCCATTTTTCCATGCTTCACGTTCAAGTTCTTTCTGAAATTCAAGACCTGCCAATTCCCCAAAACTGCCATACTTAAGAGTATCTTCCGGTCTGATCTCAACCACAATACCTGAGTTTGCATAGGGGGAATTCCGTTCTGAAGGAGACATTCCGTTCACTACCACCTCTTCCTGAGAAGTGGCAGATGGCACTATGAATCCGCCAGGACACATACAAAAAGAGTAAACTCCTCTCCCATCTATCTGTTTTACAATATTATATGACGATGCAGGTAAGTATTCTCCGCGTGAATTACCATGGTATTGAATTCTGTCTATCAGTTCCTGTGGATGCTCCACCCTCACTCCCATGGCAAATGGTTTCATTAAAAGTTCCACTCCCCGTATTTTGCAGATTTCATAGATATCCCTTGCAGAATGACCGGTAGCAAGTATTACATAAGGTGATTTGAAATGTTCATTATCTGATGTTGTAACACCTTTAATTAAATCACCATCCAAAAGAAAATCAGTAACTTTTTTTTCCAATAGAAACTGTCCGCCTGCTTCAAGAATTGATTTCCTGATATTTGAAATTATTCCTGGAAGTTTGTCAGTGCCAAGATGGGGATGAGCTTCATACATCATGTTTTCATTGGCACCGTGAAAGCAGAGCAATTCCAGAACTCTTGTGTTATCTCCTCTTTTTTTCGATCTGGTGTATAATTTACCGTCTGAATAAGTTCCGGCACCTCCTTCTCCAAAACAGTAATTACTGTCGGGATCAACAGTTTGTTCACGGCTTATTCTCGCGATATCTTTTTTCCTGGATGAGACATCACGACCTCTCTCAATAATTACAGGACGCAAGCCAAGTTCAATTAAACGCAGTGCTGCAAACAACCCCGCGGGTCCGGCACCAACAATAATAACTTCTTGTGCTTTCGAGACATTAACAGGAATGAAAGGGGCTATTTCCGGAATTACTAAATCTTTTACGGTGAAAAGTTCCACTATAAGATTAATACGGATATTTTTTTTTCTGGCATCAACTGACCGTTTAATAACTCTTAATGCCGAAACCGAAGATATATCCATTCCAGTAAGAGAAGCTGCTATCTTTCTGATTGTTGTCTCGTCAGCAGCCGCAGCAGGTGTTAGATTAATCAGGACCTTTTTACCCATTTCTACTCGAAATGAAATGCAAGAACCCAAATCTGTGACTTCATTTTTTCAATGGCGTTCTCATATTCCGGATGGCCCGGCGCCGCTTCTTTGACCAGCACATCTCCGAAACCGTTTGACATTTTCAGTTCAACGGAAAGTTTAAAGTACACCAGGTAAAAATCCATCCCGGCGCCTAACTCATAATACAGATCGGGTCTTTTAATCCTCAGATATATTGCCTTTGTGTCATCAAATTCCTTTTTGCCTGCCAGGTCATACCTGAAATTGAATCCGCCGATAACATACGGTCTGACATTATTTAGTCTGTCCCCTTTGTATTTTAGCAGGAGAGGAAATTCAAGAAATGAAGACTCGAGGCTTTGCTGGCCGTTAACGAGCACCCCGTTCTTATAAAACCTGATCACTCTTTGACCAAAAGATACTCCGGGAAGAAATCTTATATCCATGTGATTAGCAGGTCTCAGATCGGTGACTATCTGAATGTTAATTCCGGGATTAAGAATACTTACTTCGGGGTATAGATTATTTAGTTGAAGATATTTTTGTGAAGGAGTAATATTAAAATCCATCGTATTAAACCCCAGGCTGAATCCAAAGTGAATAAGCTTCTCATCATACCATGATTCGTTCTTAGGTTTTTGCATCTGTCCATACAATATGAGATTGTTAAGCAGAAATATGATAAAGAAAGTTATAAAAGCAGCTTTTTGTTTCAACCCTCAGTAAGATTTTTGATTTTGTGATACAAGATAATAAACTCGTTTGAATTCCAATTATTGCGTTGACAATTTGATCCCTGTATAAATACTTGCAACTCCACCCGTTAATTTTTTCTGATATGTTTGTGAGAAACCGGCCTGAACCAGCAATTTCAGAAACTCCTCATTATCAGGAAATTTCATTACCGAATCAGGCAGGTACCTATAAGCAGTCTTGTCCCTTGAAAAAATTCGCCCGAAAAGAGGGAGAATGTTTTTGAAATAGAAGTTGTAAAGCGGCTTAAAGGGAAAAACTGAAGGTTTTGAGAATTCAAGTATCATAATCATGCCTTTGTTTTGAATGACTCTGTGCATTTCCATAAGGCCTTTCAGCGGATCTGAAAAATTTCTGACACCAAACGCAGCCATTGCTACATCAAATATATTGGCATCAAAAGGAATCTTCTCCGAATCTCCTTCGATAAGTTCGATCTTTTCAGATAATCCCTTCTTCTTAATCTTTTCTTTGCCGATCTCCAGCATTTTAACCGAGATATCTATCCCGGAAATCTTTGATGGGTTCAGCTTCATGGCAGCAATCGCCAGATCGCCCGTACCAGTAGCAACATCTAGGATTCTTGGAGATTTAAAGGATTTCGAGAGTATCTTTATGGCTTTCCTCCGCCAGAGCCTATCAATGTTAAAAGAGAGAAAATGATTGAGAAAATCATACCGCCAGGCTATTGAATCAAACATCGATTCAACAGCTGCTTTTTTTCCTTCATTCAGATTCGCAGGCTGATTTTCCATTATTTTACAAAACCCCAAAGATAGGATTATTTTGAAAGAGGTCTCTAAAAACTTCCTCTCCTGTTTTTCAGACACTCATCCCCTAAAAGGGCGTTAATTTTTGTCATAATCGAATTTGGATCATGAGATTGTTTCGTCGCGTGGCAATCCTTCAATCACATACAGAAATAAAATTAGTTAATACCTGAATCTTTAACGGTGATAAAATTTATTTCTACTTTTATACAAACAAATTTAAAGAGGTAAAATGAACAAAACTATAATTATCACCGGCGCAACAACCGGCTTTGGAAGAGCAACCGCTTTGAAATTCGCTGAAAATGGATTTAATATTATAATTACAGGGAGACGAAAAAAACTTCTTGATGAGCTTGAAAATGAACTCCGTGCAATTGGAAAAACAAAAGTGCTCTCACTCAATTTTGATGTCAGAAAGAAAGATGAAGTTGAATCAGCTATAGGGAATCTTGGCGCAGAGTGGAAAAAAATAGACATTCTTGTAAATAATGCCGGCCTGGCAGTAGGCCTGAGTCATATCCAGGAAGGTGATACCGATGACTGGGACAGGATGATAGATACAAATGTAAAAGGCCTTTTGTATGTTACAAGAGTTGTTGCTCCATTAATGATTGCAAGAAATAGAGGCCATATTTTTAATATCGGTTCTATTGCGGGTATAGAGACGTACGAAAACGGCAATGTTTATTGTGCCTCAAAATTTGCCGTGGGTGCTCTTTCAAAATCGATGCGTATAGATATGCTCAAGAATAACATTAAGGTAACCCTTATCGCCCCCGGTATGGCAGAAACAGAGTTTTCAATCGTTCGTTTCAAGGGCGATGAACAGAAGGCTAAAAATGTTTACAAAGGTATTAATGCACTTACCGCCGGTGATATTGCTGACGTAATTTATTATTGTGCTACTCTGCCTGAACACGTATGCATTAATGAAATTGTTATCACTCCCACACAACAGGCAAGTGTGAATCATAATGTGAGAAGAGAATAAAGGACAAAAATTGCTGGTTACTGGCCCTGTGAAATAGCGCAAAGCCCATGCTTAAGGCTTATTTCACAGGACAAGCATCCAGTAACAATAAATAATATGAATAATGTACAAATACGGCTACTTGTTTGATTTTACAAAAAGAGTCTTCATGAAGATGGGATGCAGTGACCATGACTCTGCAATAATTGCTGAAGTTTTTCTGGCCGCAGAATTAAGAGATCATGCTTCCCATGGAATGATTAGACTTAAGGACTATTATGAATTATGGAAAGCGAAACGGATAAATACTGGTGCTCATGTAACCATTGTCCATGAATCTCCAAGCACTGCTGTGGTTGACGGCGATAATGCAGTTGGAATGATTGCTGCAAGAACATCGATGGGGATTGCTATAGAAAAAGCAAAAAAGGCTGGAACAGGCTGGGTTGCCACCAGAAACTCAAACCATTTCGGGATTGCAGGATACTATGCTATGATGGCTTTGGAATTTGATATGATCGGGATCTGTCTGACCAATGCCAACCCGCTTGTTGCACCAACATTTTCAATCAGCAGGATGATGGGAACAAACCCCATTGCAGTTGCGATTCCGGCTATGAATCAACCTCCCTTTGTTGCAGATTTTGCTACAACTCCGATTGCCAGAGGTAAACTTGCAGTCGCAGAAAAGAAAGGTGAAAAAGTTCCGTTCGGATTTGTTCAGGATAAAGATGGTCTGCCATCTGATGATCCAACAATATTAAAGCGCGGGGGATCGATGCTGACACTAGGTGGAGACAGATTACACGGTAGTCATAAGGGTTATTGCCTCTCTTCAATAGTTGATATATTCTCAGCTGTGTTCAGCGGGGCAAATTTTGGGCCGTTTGTTCCTCCAAGTGTCGCTTACCTTCCGGTTCTCGAAAAAAAAGTTGGTGCGGGTACCGGACATTTCTTCGGGGCAATGAGAATTGATGCGTTTCAGCCAGCTGAAGAATTCAAATTAAAAATGGATGAATGGATTAAAACGTTCCGGTCTGCAACACCAGTTAAAGGTCAGGAAAAAGTCCTTATTCCAGGCGATCCGGAAAGAGAAGCCGAGATACGAAATATGAGCGATGGAATCAAAATTGTTCCCGCAATAAAAGATGATCTGGTCTCAATCGCTATACAATTGGGAATAGATTTCGAGTGATTAAGTACCCCCAAACCCCCCAAGGGGGGCTTCAGATTCATTAAATCAATATATTATTCTTCAATATTTTTTACCCCTAAATCTCTCAAGAGCGGCTCTTGGTGCGTTCTTTAACTATTGTTTCAATTTTCATTATTACTTTATTGATGTTATTTTCAACATCAAGATTTGTAAATCTAATTACTTTAATACCCAATTTTTCCATCTCAGCCGATCTTCCATTATCATAATCTATTCGATCATAGTGGATTTCACTATCAACTTCAACTACCAACATTGCTTCATGACAATAAAAATCAACAATGTAGAAATAAATAGGGTGCTGTCTCCTAAAGCGAACTCCACAGATCTGTTTGCCTTTGAGTTTTTCCCATAGTAAACTCTCATGATAAGTCATGGCATTTCTCAGAGATTTTGCCAGTTCCCCTAAATCTGGTTTTGCTCCGAAGTACATATTTTTTCAAGTTCCCTCATACTGTAGATTTTTTTTAAGCCCCTTGGGGGGTTTGGGGGTCCCTTGACAATACAGAGATTTGGGAGTCTATTCCATAAACCCCTGATCTTTCAATACCTTCAAGAGTATATCTGAGAAATATTCATTATCTGCTTTCTTATACCTGATATCTGTAAATACCTGAGCCAGGGTTTCTTTATTATTCTCAATAACAAACTGTTGCGAATCCTTTCTTTCCTCCTTTGCGCCAAAATATTTTTCAATATCTTCTCCTGAATAATCAATATAAGTCTCCTTATGAATTATTGCTTCAAGTGGAAGTCTGTCAACCTGTTTGGGTTTTTCAGCAGGCCAACCGATGGTGACAGTTGTTACAGGAACAACACCTTTGGGTAGATTCAAAAGCTCAATTATTTTATGTGCATTATAGGTTGTTGTCCCTAGATAGCAGATTCCAAGACCTTTCGACTCAGCCGCTATGCACACTGTTTGCGCAACAAGCAAGGCATCTATAGCACTGGTCATAAATGAAAGAAAATTATCATAACCAGGCTCGGCTTTTCTCAAACGGCACCATTTCTTAAATCTGTTGAAATCTGCACAGAATGTCAGAACTATAGGAGCTTCAGTGACCATTTTTTGATTGAAATGCAGGGGAGCAAGTTCCATTTTCTTATTTTCATCTCTTGTTATAATAATGCTGTAAACCTGCATATTCCCTGTTGTTGATGCCCGGCATCCTATCTCAAGAAGCTCATTGAGAAGCATATCATTAACAGGTTCTGATGAGTATTTCCTAATTGTTCGGTGATCGAGCAGAATATCTGAAAAATTGTTCATTTTTTTATGTTGTAGAATATCACACAAAGTAAATAAAATCCACCTTAACATTTCGATTCAAGAAAAGGATTTTCTTATCTTAGCATTAACATGGAAAATATCAATCCTTCCTACATAGGATTGCAGTTAATATTTATTGCTTTTAGAATAATATTTTCTATACTTGGTATAGAATTGCAGATTACTGATTTAAAATAAATACAACATTATTAATAATAAAAAAACAAATCATGAGCAGACCAGTTACACTATTTACGGGCCAATGGGCAGATTTACCATTTGAAACTGTTTGTAAGAAAGCTAAATCATTTGGCTATGACGGTTTGGAAATCGCCTGTTGGGGTGATCACTTTGAAGTAAATAAGGCCGATGAGGCATACTGCCGTAAAAAGAATGAAATACTCTCCAAGTATGGATTGAAAGTATTTGCGATAGCGAACCACCTTGCCGGTCAGGCCGTTTGTGATCGGATTGATGAAAGGCACAAAAGCATTTTACCCGATTATGTCTGGGGCGATGGAGACTCTGAAGGTGTTCGTCAAAGGGCAGCACATGAAATTATTAGAACTGCTGAAGCAGCTAAGAGGCTTGGAGTTAATATTGTCACAGGCTTTACCGGGAGTTCTATCTGGCCGCTTCTATACTCATTTCCCGCTGTTCCACAGGCCATGATAGATAAAGGATATGAAGACTTTGCATTCCGCTGGATTCCTATCCTGGATAAATATCATCAACTTGGAATTCGCTTTGCCCTTGAAGCTCATCCGACTGAAATTGCATTTGATATAGCCTCTGCACGAAGAACGTTGAAGGCCATTAAAGACCATCCTGCATTCGGATTTAATTTTGATCCTTCTCACTTTGGTTATCAGGGTGTTGATTATGTGAAGTTTATTTACACTTTCGCAGAGAAAATTTTCCATGTACACATGAAAGACGCAGGCTGGTCAAAAGTGCCGACTGAGGCAGGTGTTTTCGGAGGTCATACCGAATTCGGAACGCCAGGACGTTTTTGGGATTTCAGGAGCCTTGGTCATGGGAATATCGATTTTGAACAGATTATCAGAACACTTAACAGAATTAATTATAAAGGTCCGTTATCTGTTGAATGGGAAGATGGGGGAATGGACAGGGAGTTTGGTGCAAAAGAGGCATGTGAATTTGTTCGTAAAGTAGATTTTCCTTCTTCAAATATTGCTTTCGATGCAGCTTTTGAAAAGAAATAAACCGACAATAATCTAAATCTTAACCTTAACCTTAATATGGAGACTATGAAGAAAACTCAGTTGTTCAATGCAAGTTGTGTTGCATTAGTCGTTACCGCTCTGGCCTTTGCCACAAGAGGTTCATTTGTGCAGGCATGGGCAACCGAATTCAATCTTACCCACACCGAAGTGGGATGGATAGTAGGAACTGCATTCTGGGGATTTACTCTTGCTATGGTTTTTGGTGGTCCTCTGGTGGATATTATTGGTATCGGGAGGATCATTTCTATTGCTTTCTTCTGTCACGTGGCAGGAATAATTCTGACGATCATTGCAACAGGATTCTGGTCACTGTTTGTATCCACATTGTTGGTAGGAATAGCAAACGGAAGCGTTGAAGCTGCATGCAACCCTTTGATAACCAGTATGTATACTGATCAAAAAACACGGCGGCTTAATCGTTTTCACGCTTGGTTCCCTACTGGAATTGTTATTGGCGGATTGATAGTCTTCCTTTTTAACAAAATCGGACTTGTAAACTGGCGCTATGCAATGGGAATCATGCTTCTTCCAACTTTTACATACGGATATATGTTCATTAGTAAGGAGTTTCCTCAAACAGAACGTGTTGTCTCCGGATTTAGTTATAAGGACATGCTAATGGCTTGCGTTAGTCCTTTATTTATTTTTATGGCCAGCTGCATGATCCTTACCGCCGGAACAGAACTTGGAACAAACCAGTGGATAGCAGCTTTACTTGCAAATGTTTCTCATAATCCAATTCTTCTCCTTGTCTGGATATCAGGGATTATGGCACTTGCACGTCAGTTTGGAGGTACATTGATACATAATCTTAAATCAACCGTTGTTTTGCTTACGTCTGCAGTCCTGGCTTTCATAGGATGCATACTAATGGGCTATACCGGAGGAGCTATGATATTTGCCTCAGCAGGAATATTCGCATTGGGGGTAGCATTTTTCTGGCCTTCAATGCTCGGATTTGTATCTGAGAATATTCCTCAGAGCGGTGCTCTGGGTCTCGCAATTATGGGTGGTATCGGGTTTCTGGGCGGAGCTATTGCCCAGCCGGTACTTGGAGCTATTTTTGATGCACAAACATTTGCAGCAGTTCCTGCCGGTCAATCTTTAGCAACTTTAAAATCAGCACTGGCCGGAACAAAGGAAGCAGCAACATGGGCTGCAGCACAATTAACAGGTGGTGAACATACACTAAGATTTGTTGCATTTGTACCTGCTTTACTTATTATGGCATTTATCTTTCTGCATTTGTGGAAAAGAAAACATGTATAAAAACCGGTAACCGGTAAGAGGTAAGCGGTAACCGGATGAATATTTCCTCAAACCGCATACCAAACACCGTAAACATAATTTAAGACAAAAGACAAAAGTAAAAAGTCAAAAGTTAGAAGACTACAAGACCGCAAGACTGCAAGACTATATTACTTCAAGATAAAATACAAAAATAAAAGATAAAAATATGAAGAAGATAAAAATGGGAATGATGGGTGGGGGCATTGGGGCCTTCATCGGTGATGCACATCGCCGTGCATCAAGAATCTGTAATGATTTCGAATTAGTAGGAGGAGTTTTTGATGCCGACTATGAAAAGAGCAAGTTGTTTGCAAAAAACGAAGGCATCGTTGCTGAAAGATGTTATAAAAGTGTGGACGACCTTATCAAATCTGAATCAGATTTACCTCCTGATTCCCGTATGCAGGTTGTCTCAATTGTCACTCCTAATGCTCTGCATTTTCCTTTTGCAAAAAAACTTCTTGAAGCCGGATTTCATATTGTTTGCGAGAAGCCAATGACTATGACTGTCAGGGAAGCTGAAGAACTGGAAAAACTGGTTGCTGAAAAGAAGCTGACATTTGCTTTGACTCACACTTACACCGGTTATCCGATGATAAGGCAGATGAGAGACATTATCTCAAAAGGACTTCTCGGAACAATCCAACGAGTTGATGCACAGTATTACCAGGGTTGGATCAATTCAATAATTCATGGAACCGGCAGCAGGATAACGGGAGTCTGGAGACTCGATCCAAAACATGCCGGTGCAAGTAGTTGCATGGGTGATATCGGAGTGCATGCATTTAACCTTATCGAATATACCACAGGACTTGAAGTGAAAGAAGTTCTGTCTGATCTAAATCCGGTTAAGGAAGACATTAAGCTGGATCTTGACGGGACGGTATTACTGCGTTTCAGTAAAAACCTGAAAGGAGTAATCAGAGCCAGCCAGGTCTGCGGTGGAGAGGAGAATAATCTCACTATAGCCGTTTACGGATCTAAAGCGAGCCTTAAGTGGGCACAGGAAAATCCTAATTATCTCTATTTGCTTAGTGATACAGAACCGACCAAAATATTTAAACCTGCCCACGCATACAATGAACAGCTTGCCGAGAACAGTCATACAATGCCATCGGGTCATCCTGAAGGAATTTATGAAGCTCTTGCCAATATTTATAAAGGTACCGCCAAATCCATAAGAGGTGAAAAATTTACAGCCGGTGAATTCCCTACTGTTCATGACGGAGTAAGAGGAATGAGGTTCATTCATGCAGTTGTAGATTCTAATAAGGGTGGAAATATCTGGATAAAGATCTGATTTTTGCCTTATCCCCCGCCCCCAGAAGGGGAGTAAACCCATTTAATCAGGATTTTAGTCCCTCACTCTTGGGAGAGGGGTTGGGTAGAGGCGAATTTTCAAGCCAGATAACCTTTTGTTCAGGTACATGATCTTGTCCTATAATATCTTTATAAAGATCAGGTCTTCTGGCCTTTAGATATCTGTATCCACCGGACTGAGCAAGCTTTTCAGGGGTCAGAATTGCTGAGACAAAATCATCACCAAGAGTCCGGCATTCGGCAATGATATCTCCGAACGGATCTAAAATCATTGAGCAGCCGTTCTTCAACTGGTCGTCATCCATACCGATCGGATTTGAAAACACAACATAAATACCATTATCATATGCTCTTGATGGAAGCCATTTCATGAGCCAGTCGCGTCCTTTCATCCCGTCAAATTCCAACCTTAGAGATGTTGTATCAGCTTCTCTGTTGTGCCACAACTTGGGATCTACAAACCCAGCTCCGGGACGAGTCGAAGGAGTACACATAGTGACATGAGGCATAAAAATTATATCCGCTCCCAGCAGAGTTGTCGCTCGCACATTTTCTATTATGTTGTTATCATAGCAAATCAGAATACCGCATTTCCAACCATGAAGATCAAATATACAATACTTGTCACCTGGAGTTAAATAAGGGTTAATAAACGGATGCAATTTTCTGAAATTAGCCACCAAACCATTTTTATCAACACACACATAAGCTTTATATAATTTGCCTTGAGCATCTTTCTCAAAAAGACCGGCCAGCAAATGAATATTATAATTTGCTGCAATCTCTGTCAGTCTTTTAATACTCGGTCCTTCAGGTATAAACTCTGCAAGGTCCGTCATTTCTTCCCTTGAAAGATGCCGGGCAAATGAATATCCGGTAACCGAACATTCATGAAAAGCAATAGCCTGAGAACCCTGAAGCGCGGCCTCAAGAGCCAGACTTTCAATTCTCGATAAATTGAAATCTTTGTCGCCACTCCTGTTTTCAAACTGGGCAGTTGAAATTTTTAGTTCATCCATTGTTTCAGACTATCAATCTGCTGATTGGACAGATATTAATTACTTTTTCTTTCTTAGCACGATAAATGCTCCTGCACCGATCAGAACAACAGCTCCTGCAATAATTGCTATAATTGCAACAGGACTTTTTCCTTTCTTTTCATCTTCAACCGGATAATAATAAGTTGGCTTGGCATTCGAATCCATATTCACAGTGTCTTTCTTAGGTTTAGGTTGTTGCTGACCTGTTACCACACTCAAACCACTGAAAACGAGAAGCAAGGTCATCGAAAATACTAATACTGATTTTTTCATTACTTAAATGTTTATAAATTAATTGATTGATATTTATCATTTTTTCTATTTTCCCCTTCGTGTTACTTAGTGTGCACTTTGTGCCCTTTGCGGTTCATAAGAAACATTTTACTACTAAGAAACACAAAGGTGATCACCAGAGTTCGGAAAGGATTTGTTGTATTTATTTAATAGTTTTTGCCAATTCATCATATTTCTTAGCAATATCCGGGTCAGAATTTCTGAAAGTATCAGCCAGCGCAATTATTGCCGGTTTGTACCGGGGATTAAGATTAAGACATGCGGTGAGTATTTCCCTCGCCTTCTTTACATCTTTGTCCATCAATAACTCTGATATTCCGACATATGCTTCAAAATATTTTTTATCAGCTTCAATAACTCTTTGATAGTAACTTATTGCCTCATCCCTCCTTTGCTGCGACCTTGCAATATTGCCAAGATACATCAATATTAGCTCAAAATCCGGATTTATCTCCAACCCTCTTTTTAAAAGGGAATCGGCCTTCAGGTACTGTCCTTCATTATATAAAGCTGCGCCAAAATTATAAAAAATCATCGCATCACGGTCATCAAGTTTCAAAGCTTTTTCGAAATGATCCACAGCATCCCTGAAATTTCCCTTACTTAAAGCCACATAACCGGCATAATCATCTTTTGATTTTCTTTCAAGCACTGCTCCCACCGGCACTTTATCTGCATAAATTACATGGATCGCATTTGCAGGAGGCCAGATATTATTCCTCAGCTGGAAAGGACTAATATACCTGTTAGCCACTATGGCATAATCCCAGTCAGACTGACTTCTCTCTTCGTACCTGAAATAGGATGTTTCTATCTCCGGATGATTGCGGAACTGCCATTCCACCGGATATGTTGCACTGACTTTTATTCTGTCTTTGATTTCCTTATTTTTAAGATAATCAAGTAGCCATTTAGATGCATTAGTCTGACTAACGTAATAATAATCTGTCTCATAATTTGAATAAGCACCTTTTAATCCTCCGACGATCTGGTTATAATATAAGTAATAAAACCCGGGATTACTCAACATATACTTAATTGGATGCAAAGAAAGTATACATAACAGGACAACCATTACCAATTTTAAATATCCCTGCCTTAAATATTCGTACAATCGACAGTACCCGATCGAGGCCAGCAAGACAATTCCTGGATAAATAAAAAGAAACTGCCTCCAGGAAGAATACAGATTTGATTTCTCATATACTATAAAAACAATCGGAAATAATATGGAGAAAACCACTAAAACAAACAGAAGTGCTTTTGCATGATCATGCTTAGTTCTTAAAAAAACAAAAAACAAAACAAAAAACAATGCAAAACCGGTAAAGACAATTACAGGGACTGTGATCAGCATTGATTTAGGAAGATAGTACCATGGCCCCAGATCGGACCAGACAACTTTCCCTTCAAATATCTGGCGAAAAGTAGAAGGGAAGTGAGCCATTACCCGGTATGATTCAATGACATTCTTTACTGGGCTCTGAAGGGCATAAGGCCACAACAGTATGCTAAGCAGCCATGAAATTACAGCTATAAAGCATAAACACAAAAATTTATTTCTGATTTCAACTATATTAACTTTATTTTCACTGATGAATTTGAAGAAGCTGAATATGATAAAGAATAAGAAAAGGTAACAGATTAACAATAATCCCCCTGCCCGAATACTCATTGAAAAAGCAATACTGGTGATTAGAAATATTGAGTTTATATAAAAGTGCTTTCTGTCGGAATCAAGAAACTTCAGAGTAAAATAGGTAGCGGAAATATAAGCCAGCGCAAACGGGATGTCCTTAAGGTTGTTCTGCGAATGTCCCATAAATGTAGGAGAAACGGCAAACAGGAAAAGTACAAGAATGCCTGCATTATAGTCTGTCAGCCATACGGCAAATAATGCCGTCACCATTATGGCCATCCATCCTGCAAATGAACTCATTAAGTGTCTGAAACTGTAAACATCCCTGATCTTAAACCATTTGATCAGTACGGTAACAATGTTATCGTATGACTGTCCGTAATATTTAAGATTTGTTACAGGAGTATTCAGAGCTGACTGACACTTCCCATGAGATGCAAAATAGTTGTAAACTGAAACAGACTGATCATAATGCAAGACCTCATCACAGCTTATGCCGGCATTTTTGCTCAGAAAGAGCATCAGAACAAGCAGAATTGCAGAAGAAAAATTAAAGATATATTTTAATCTTTTCTCATTCATAATTTTTCCTGCCCGCTGTCGTAATATTTTTTGACAAAATAGATAGGCCGGTTTTGAGATTCCTTATAGTTCCGGTAAACGTATTCGCCTACTATTCCCATGAAAACCAATTGGATAGAACCAAGAAAATATATACTAAGCAAAGTGGATGACCATCCTAAAACTGCGAATCCATATGCTTTAGCAATTAAGACATATATACCTGCTCCCATAAAAACCAGGGCTCCTATAGATCCGAGTATCAGGCAGAAACGTATCGGGAACCTTGAAAAGGAAAATATGGCATCTGCCGCAAGCAGAAATAATTTGCGGATACTCATTTTAGGGGTTCCTTTGAAACGGTCATCTCTCACAAATTCAACAAAACCTTGCCTGAAGCCAATAAAAGTGCGGAGACCCGGCAGGTACCTTACTTTTTCTTTCATTGAAAGGAGAGCATCGGCAGCTGCGCGCTTCATCATGGAGTAATTTCCTGAATTCTCCATGTTTTTTATGTCACCTATATGTTTAAACAGAAGATGGAATAACACTGCATAAAAATCACGGCTGTTTTTACCCTTTCTGCCCGTTCTTTTCCCGCTTATAACATCATAATTTTCTTCACATATCATTCTGTACATTTCTGCCAGGAGCTCTGGTGGGTCCTGAAGGTCACCATCCATCATAGCAACAAGATCGCCTTTGGAATACTCAAGGCCGGCTGTATATGCTGCCTGATGGCCAAAGTTTTTAGACAGTGATAATATCTTAATATGATGGTTCCCTTTCTGATAAGAAAGAATTTTTTCAAGACTATTATCGGTACTTCCATCATCGACAAATATCACCTCATAATCCGCTGTAAATGATTCTATAGATGAAATAGTCCTCTTAACCAGTTCATCAACCAGTTTCTCTTCGTTAAATATGGGTATTACCAGTGAAAGCATTTATCAATTTTTCCTTGTAAACTCTCAGTGTAACTCCGTGTCTTCTCCGTGCAACTCTGTGTAAGTTCCTAATATTCTAAAATCAGTTACACAGAGACACACAGAGGTACCACAGAGGGACAGAGAGTAATATTATTTAGTTTGCAATCTTGAAAGTGCATATTCCGCTTCATCTTTTAACTCGGCATTTGCTTCAAGATCCTTAATTACAGGAACCGAATAATCAGATCCCATCCAGCTTAGTTCGTGGAGCAGTAGTTTTTTAGAATCAATTGTAGCATTCTTGTCCTTAATGACCTTAACCATCATCTTCTCCATACTTAGCAATCCTGCTTCATCACCTGAAAGGCTACGCAAATGACTCTGAATACATGACAGATATTTCGTACTTTTTGCGATATCATAATTTCCTATGTGCGTGAATGCTTCATCGAGAGTAATCTCTTTAAAGTCAGGGCGTAGCACTACTCCCGCAGCGCTGGGAAAATCCCATGGCACCTTTTGAGTGACATCACCTGTTACGGCCCATTCAGCACCTCTCTGAAGTGTCGTAATAAAACCTGCACAGTGCATTGATGGGCCTCCACCCACATCAGCATGTCCCATTGTAGTATGAAAAATCCTTCCTTTTCCGAAAGTGATAGTCATGAGCATCGGCTCATCTCTCATCGTTCCTCCGCCTGCAGCGCTGTCCGCAAAAGCTGTTGCAAGAATCTGCATGTTTTTAGCAGGCCCTCTGAGCTGACTGTATAATTCATCAGTACCATGCAGCCAGGCCACAGGCAGGCCCCTGGTTATTGGATGGTCAGTTATCCTTGTTAGCACCAAAAATTCCCTCCTTTTTCCGTGAGAACCTCCATTTCCGGCTGAAGTATCTGTAACAAGTTGATTATTCTTATAATAAACGTATGGACCATCTTTCTGATTGCGTTCTCCCCAGCCGCCAAGACCAGTCATCTCGTTATACTCTTTCCAATTTGGAAAAGAATTATCAGCAGCATGGTAGATTACAACTCCTCCTCCATTTTTAACAAAATCAACGAAAGCAGTGTTGGTCCTTTCCGACCATGAATCGCCATTGTAATCGATAACTACAAGTCTGTATTTTGAAAAATCCGGATCGAAAGTTTTCATATCTCCTCCTTTCTCAGGAGTAATCATAATCTCTGCCGAAAACAAACCTGTCTCTTCCAGAATCTGTTTCAGAACAGGGGAACTGGCTTTCCAGTTATGATTATTCTGACCAGTGATTATTAGTGTTTTGTACCCGGCCTCATTTTTACATGCTGAAAACAGGAATGAAAGGGTTGCAATAATTAGAATTAGCAAATATTGTTTTTTCATATCGGTCACTTATTATACTGTTGGTAATGTCCATGGTTGGCGATAGGGACGGCTTAAAAGGCGTGATGCCATTTGATTGCCAATTATCTCTTCTTTCTCGGGATCCCATTTAATGATCTGGCCTGTGGTCATGGCAATTTCTCCAAGCAATGCTACAGAAATAGCTCTGTAGGCTACTTCGACAGGGGCAATAGCAGGTTTCCCTGAACGAATGCAATCAACAAAATTCTGCCAGTGGTTCTCACTTTTATACAAATGAATCTCCTTTTCTCCGATAACTTCATTAAGAATTTTAGGATCGGAGGCAGAAATTATTTTTCCACGATCGACATGTATCCATCCACGATCGCCGTGCCAGGTAGTTCCCATTCCAAGCGGAAGCCGCGATGCATTTGCCACACGCATCTCTATTCCGTTAGCATATTTGCAGAGGAAATCATATTCAACAGGAACATTGAAGATCCCTTCAACCGGATAAACACCTTTTCCTGATATTTCAACCGGACCGGTATGCTCGAGTCCTGCTCCCCAGTTTGCAATATCAATATGGTGGCCGGCCCAGTCAGTAAGCTGACCGCCTGAATAATCGAGTATCCAGCGCCAGTCCCAATGCGATACTCCCCGGTAGGGCACCTTTAAGGCAGGTCCCAACCACGTTTCCCAGTCAAGCTCAGGCGGAACCGGTTTGACAGGAGGCGTTCCAATTCCTTTGCTTCCGTCGGGAAGTCCTACTTCAATATACTTAATTTTTCCTGCCCTGCCATTTACAGCAAGTTCAGCCCCACGGTGAAAATTCGATTCGGAACGCTGCCAGCTGCCGGTCTGCCATATAATATTGTTCTTTTTAACGGCACTTACTATAGTCTGACCATCTTTTATGGTACGACAGATTGGTTTTTCTCCATAAACATTTAGTTTTTTATTGGCCGCCGCTGTATAAATTATTCCATGCCAATGATCGGGAAGAGCAATAGAAACGGCATCGAGTTTCTCCTTTTCCAGGAACTCCCTATAGTCGCCATAAATCCTGCAATCACTGTTCTTGTTTGCAAGATCAATAGTTTCTTTGGCGGAAGCCAGATGGAGTTTATCAACGTCGCAAACCGCGACAAACTGCAGACCGTCTTTAAGTTTAAGGAAGTCTTTCAGATTACTCGTACCTTGTGACCCAACGCCTATTGAACCTATCACTATCCGGTCACTTGGTGCAATTCTTCTTCCCATCCCAAGCGCTGATGAAGGTAAGATTTGAGGAAGCACAAAAGCACCTGCAACAACTGAAACTGACCGCTTAACAAAATCTCGTCTTGATGATTTGTTTGCCATAATATATTATTTAAAATTTCGTCGAAAAATATCAACTTAAAAACTAAATAGCTATCGGAGTGCCCGGAACAGGCGTTTCGAATACCATATCAACAGGGCCCATCTCAATTTTTTTTGGCCCCAGGTCCATATCGGACTTGAATATCTCATCCCATGTAATTAGCCGGCCAGTATAAGCTGCAGTCCTACCCATTATTGCTGTTAATGTAGAAACGGCAGTCTGTTCGGCTTCATTCACATAGTTTCCTGTACGGATAGATTGAACAAGATGCATATGTTCCTGGACATAAGGAGGAATCTTAACGGCATTCATCGGATTTCCGTTCTCATCTTTTGGATATTCAAACTGCCATTTCACCTTTCCTTTCAGGTCATATATCGTGTTGGCACAATTAGTATATCCTTCAGTTCCCATAATAATTTCGCCGGTTCCATTTGCACAACTGTCTATCTGACGGCACATGCTATGTGAGCTGACTCCCGATCCATAATCAAAGTCTATACTGAAAAAGTCATACTGATCACCTGTAACCCTTCTGGCTCTACCTCCGTACCCTATTGCCCTTTCCGGATGTTTGCCAAGAAACCAGTTGATTACGTCTATGTTATGTACATGAGTGTCAAGAATATGATCACCACATAGCCAGCAAAAATTGTTCCAGTTGCGGATCATATATTCCATATCGTTCCATCCTTTTTCGCGTTCCCTGAACCACACATGATCCTGGTTCCAGTATGCTTTGGCAGAGGTTATTGTTCCAATTGCCCCTTCTGCAACCTGTTTATAGGTTTCAATATAATCCTCCTGATGACGCCGCTGGGTACCGGTAACAACGCATAAGCCAATTGCAGCTGCTTTTTTTGCTGTTGTAATAACCGACCTGATACCCACTGGATCAACAGCCACTGGTTTTTCAAGAAATGCATGTTTATTGTTCTGAACAGCTTCAAGGAAATGTTCCGGACGGAATTTACATGGTGTTGCCAGGATAACAACATCAACATCAGTAAGAGCAATAAGCTTCTTGTAAGCGTCGAGTCCGACAAAACAATTTTCAGCCGGAATAGGTAGTTTGAATGATGCAAATCGCTCGCGGCATGCATCTATCTTATCCTGAAACACATCAGCCAGCGCAATAATCTCCAGATCAGGCCCTGCACTTATAAAATTTATTGCAGCACCGGTCCCTCTTGCTCCGCAACCGACCAGCCCTGCTTTTAATTTTCTGCCTTTTGGTGCACCTTTAAGTATCGGAGGAAGACCTGATACTTCTACAACAGGCTTCCTCTTGCATGCTGTCATCAAAGCTCCGGCTCCTGCAATTCCCAAGCCTGCCAGGGCTGTTCTTCCAATGAATTTTCTTCTGTCTATATTCTGCATATGATTGCCGTTAAAATATTCTAACTACTTTCTCAAAGAGCTGTCTGCCTCACATACTACTCTGAATCCTACATCTATACAATCAGAGTACCACCAGATACTTTTAGGCATCTGGGGATCTGTAACAAGCCAGGCCTTGGTTCTTGTGAAATCACGAGAAGCGGACCGCACATCCCTTGCATCGCTCTTAAATGAACCTCCCCGGATTACATGTTCCAGTCCTGTTGAAGGACCGCGAGGATTGACAGCTTCTATGGTATCTGACCTGTAAGTGTCAGGTGAATAGAAATCAAGACAAAACTCTGATACGTTTCCAAGCATGTTTTTCAAACCGAATGGATTAGGCTTAACAGACCCAGGTTCTTTTGTTCTGGAATTACTGTTTACTTTATAAACTACACTTGAAGCAATTACTGAAGTATCAGGACCAAATATCTTCTTTATCAGCCCAGTTGATGTAAAATTCTTTGGGTTTCCCGGAAAGAAATATGGAGTTTCTGTTCCTGCCCTGCATGCGTATTCCCATTCAGCTTCAGTTGGCAGCCTGTATTTTTTTCCTGTGACTTTAGATAGCCACTGACAATAAACATCTGCTGCATGCCAGGTCATGGTAATTGCCGGCTTTGAACCTTTTCCCCAGCCCTGGTCGGGGGCTCCCCATGGAGGAGTTGCTCCGCTTATAGCATCAACATTCTTATGGGTCACCACCTGTCCTTCAGTTCTTCCCTGAGAACCAGTTGCCCTGAAGAATGCAAGGTACTCGTCCCAGGTTACCTCAGTCCTTTCTATCCAGAATTTTGAAAGAGTGACTTTCCTCAGAGGACCTTCGTCCTTTTTATGAAATGGTTCATCAGGGGGACTTCCCATTAAAAATTTTCCGCCCGGAAGTGCCACCATATCAAATGATACATTGGTACCAGGTATTTTTTCGTTGAAATTTTCAAATTTTTCAACCCTGGCAGGTTGAGTATAGGCAACATTATTTTCTGTTACTGTAACACCAAAATTTGTGTTATGGGCATGGAGTTCATTTTTGTCAAAATGGCCAACATTAAGATGACAGTTGATACAACTTAATGGCTCTTTGCTTGTTGAATAAAAAAGATGTGCATTGCTTCCGTCGACCGACAATTTTACGGGATAAAGGTTTTGATGACATCCGAGACAAGACTTTTCATAAACGAATCCCTTCGCATTTTCAAGCAGCTTTTTTTCCTGCCAGTTAATCTTTGCGCTGTCCTTGAAGAAATATCCGTAAACATCTTTAAACCCATGTTTTGCTTTGGCGAAAATATATCCATGTCCTTCAGGAGGAAGGTGACAATCGATACAATGGACTACATTTCCAGTACGATTATTATAATGTGGAGACAATTTCCAGTTCTGATCGGCTATCGGATGAATATGGCATGAAATGCAATATTTATCGGAAGAGGTATATGATAATACTGCTTTACCCGATTTCAGAAATACCAGGCATATTATAAAGCCGGCAAGAATGAGCCAGAGCTTTGTCCTTGGTCTGACAAAAGTCTGACTGCGATTATTATTTAAATTCATTTCCCCGGAGAAGATTCAATTAAAACTTGCTAAAGTTAATTGTTTGTCTGACTTCCAGGTAAAATTGGAGTCACTTTTATTTTTAAATACTGGATGAAAGAACTGTCACTGAGAGATACAGAGGAACACAGAGCACACACAGAGCATTAAAGCTCCCCAATTGGATGTTGGGGGGCGAAAAAACTCAGAACCTCCTGGTATATCATGGCAATAGGGTATCTTGCAATTTTTAAAATAATAATCCTGGTGGTAATCTTCAGCCGGATAAAATTCTGAAGCTTTAGTGAGATCCTTGAATTTCAACTTCACCTGTGAATAAGATCTTTCACTTATACCTTTAAAATAAATTAATGATATTATGATAATGAACCTTACTTTCATGCCTCATTCCTTCATACTCTTGAGCCAGTTAACAGGCGCAAAGTAAAAATGTTGTCCCTGGAGCCATTTTACCCTATATTTGTTCCTGAAAATATTATTTTTGGCATAAAGATTGTTTTTAGAATGAAAAGTATATTTTTGTACATTAATATTATTGAATCAATATGAAAAAGTTTGCTGTTATACTTCTTGTTACTTTTGTTACTGCAACTATTGTCAGTTCATGCAATAAGAAGGAATGCCCAGCTTATTCAAAAGGGCATGCCAGGGCTAATACTGAGCAGACAGGAAAGAATGTCTGAATTCAGTTTTATTCTTTTGCCTCATCCAACTTTATAAGTTAGCAAAAATGAAAAAGCTGCTTATAGTAGCGGTAATAATTTTATTTGGTACAACATCATTGTTTGCACAGGGTGAATTAAATGAACAGCAGAAGGTTTTTTTCCGAAATGAAAGATCACTGGCTATTCTTCTTAACAGCGATGGCATAGGATTCAGCTACAGGGAAGCTAAAAGAATTGACTTCCGGAACAAGAATATCCTGGAATTCGATGCAGGGAATCTGAAGCTTGTTAAAGAGTACCGACAACCCAGTCAGCAAGTTCAGGGCGGTACATTTATTTTCGGCAAGCTGAATTCGACTTTTTACCTGAGAGGTGGTTTAGGACGTCAGCACGAAATATTTAAAAAAGCCGATCGGGGCGGAATAGCTATCAGGTATTTCTATTCGGCAGGACCGGTTCTTGCAATTTACAAGCCCATTTATTACAAAGTGGCACAACTTGTTACATCCTCTCCCACTCCGGAATATGAATTTGTGGAGGAAAAATTTGATGCTTCAATTGCGGCATCACAGGATATATACGGTAAAGCTTCCTTTTTCAAAGGAATCGATGAAACAAAAGTGATGCCTGGATTATACGGCAAGGTGGGTTTTAATTTTGAGTACAGCAAGCAGGATAAAATAATTCATGCAATAGAATTCGGGGGCCAGCTCAATGCCTTTCCGGTTAAAATTCCCATAATGGCCGGTTCAGGTAACAAAGCCCTGTTTTTTTCATTATTTGTCAGCTACAGGTTCGGCATGATACTCGATCCGCTCGATCCCGAGTCAAATAAGCTTTCAAATATCTTCAGGAGAAAAAAGAATAATTGATCCCTTCCGGTTTTTGCCCTTTCAGCGAAAATTACTATTTTTGTGTGTCAATTTATTAACTAATTAATGAAACAGAAATGTCAAAAATTAAAGTAGGTATCAACGGTTTTGGCAGGATCGGCCGACTGGCCTTCAGGGCTGCCATTAAAAGGAACGATATAGAAATAGTCGGGATCAACGATCTCCTCGAAGTGGAATATATTGCTTATATGCTAAAATACGACACGATTCATGGCAGATTCGACGGAAAAGTTGAAGTTAAAGATGGCAAGCTTGTTGTAAAAGGACAGAGTATACGTATTACTGCCGAGAAAGATCCTTCTACCCTGAAATGGAATGAGGTTGGTGCAGAGTATGTAATTGAATCAACAGGTCTTTTTCTTACAAAGGAAAGCGCAATGGGTCATATAACCGCAGGTGCAAAACATGTTGTTATGTCAGCTCCTTCCAAAGATGATACTCCTATGTTTGTTATGGGTGTAAACCATAATAAATACAAAGCAGATATGCAGTTCGTATCGAATGCTTCCTGCACAACAAACTGTCTTGCTCCTATTACCAAGGTATTGCATGACAATTTCGGTATTATTGAAGGTCTTATGACAACAGTTCATTCAACCACAGCTACACAGAAAACAGTCGACGGTCCCTCTAAAAAGGACTGGAGAGGCGGTCGTGCTGCTTCAGGCAATATAATTCCTTCCTCGACCGGTGCAGCTAAAGCCGTAACCAAGGTTATCCCGGAACTGAAAGGCAAACTTACTGGTATGTCATTCAGGGTTCCAACCCTTAACGTATCAGTGGTTGATCTTACCTGCCGTCTGGAGAAACCGGCCAGCTATGATGCTATCAAAAAAGCCATGAAGACAGCTGCTGATGGTCCGCTTAAAGGAATTCTCGGATATACTGAAGATGCTGTAGTTTCCAGCGACTTTATTGGTGATTCACGTACTTCAATTTTTGATGCGGAAGCAGGAATTTCTCTTAATGATAATTTTGTCAAGGTAGTAGCCTGGTACGATAATGAATGGGCTTACTCCTGCAAAATTCTCGATCTTATTGCTCACATGAACACTGTAAAATAAAAGTAATGACGTTGCATGCAATGTCATTACCATATAGAAAAAGGGACGTTGCGTGCAACGTCCCTTCGAATTTTATCCAATATACAAGTAGAGACGCCCAAGTTGGGCGTCTCTACGAATTTTATACAATCATGTTAATTTCCAACGGTATACCTGCTGTATCACGATAATGTTCTCCCAGTTCCAGCATCCCTTCATCGTCTTCTTCATACAGCCATTTCATTTTAACATCTTTCCCGGAACGGCCGTAACCTGTGAGTCTTTTTAGTATTTCATAAAGATACTTGGAAGAGCCGCTGTTAATATATTCCAGCTGAATATTAACATCCAGACCGTTATTTTTTTCAAAATGAACAGTAAGCCAGTCTTCCAAACGACGAAAGATAAGCTCAGGGTTTTCGGGGATTGACCTTCCGACCAGTTCAAGTCTGTTTATATCGGGATAGTAAGTAATGCCCGGACAGTTTTTTAACTCTTCCTGAATCACAAATTTTTCCATTTTCAGATATTTTATTCGTACCTTAAAGCTTCAATCGGATCAATATTAGCTGCTTTTACTGCAGGTGCATATCCTGAAACGACACCTACAATAAAGCACACAACTATACCGGTCAGCACCCAAATCCAGGGAATGACAAAACTTGATCTTAGCATAGATGATACAGCATTTCCTATAAGTATTCCAAGAATAATTCCAAAAACACCTCCAAGCTGACCTATCATTATAGATTCGAAGAGGAATTGATACTTGATGGTCTGTGTTTTTGCGCCTATGGCTTTCCTTACTCCTATTTCGCGTGTTCGTTCAGTTACTGACACAAGCATAATATTCATAAGTCCGACAGCTGCTCCAAACAACGTGACAATACCAATAATTGTAGCAGCAAGTGTAACAAACTTGAGATTCTTCATAAGCATATTGACTAAGTTATCGCTTTTTGAGATGTTAAAATCAGATTCATCCTTTGGATTAAGATTACGAATTGTTCTGAATACAGCTTCTGCCTCCCCGGTCATAACATCAAGATTGACAGCTGACATAGGCATTATAGTGATGTTGAATGACATGTTCGGAATAGAAAAATATTGCCTGGCTGTTGTTATTGGCATAAAACAAATGCGATCTGGGTTTACTATACCTGAACCCTTACTTTTAAGAACACCCGATACCTGAAGTTTCAGCCCAGCCACTGTTATCTCCTTTCCCAGGGGATCAATACCGGATGGAAACAGATCTTTTACTATATCTGCGCCAATCAGCACATAATGACGAATTTGCTGAATCTCATCAGAACTGAAATTTCTACCCGATTCAATCTCATAGCCTGATACTGATAAATGGTTCTCGTCAATACCAAGCAGATTTACATTAGGATTTGTCTTGGCTGAACCATACTTAACTGTAGATAATCCCGAAGCATTAAAAGAGACCGCAACCCAGGCTCCCTCTTTAAAGCGGGATTTAAACTCCTCTGCTTCCCGGTATGATATTCTTGAGAAATTCTTTGCCCTCGATCTGTCACCTCTTTCAAAATTCATATTCTGTGAGGTGATTGTGAATGAGTTGGCACCCATCATGGTAAACTGATTTGTAAGTGATGATTTTATAGCATCTATTGCTGTAAGAATCCCCACAAGCGCCATAATCCCCACAGCTATTATACAAATTGTCAGGATGGCCCTTACCTTGTTCGATCTTATTGCGCGAAATGAAATCTTTAGGTTTTCCTTGAATATAGCTATTTTTAGTATACTTTTTTTCATTTATTGTATCTCCGGCTCTGTTTCAAAAATAAAAGATTAAAAGTACACTTTTTTTCCTATTATTGGTGGAATCTCTCCTGGATTATATAATATTTTGTAATTGATTTTCTATAATATAATATTGATCTGTAAATTGCTACACCAATCCACCATAAAAAACAGATTCTATTTTAAAATTTTCTGCAATAATCCTCACAATGCGATAGACCTTGCATTAATAATAGCCAGGATAACCAAATTGGTCAAATTACCCCGGAAGGGTTATATTTTTATGACTTTGCACTAAAATAATTACTCTTTTAGTTGCATAACTAATCTATTCGTTGTACTTTTGATATATAGAATAAGAACAAAACAAATTAAGACCATTTGAACTCTTGAATTAGGAATTAACAATTAAGATATGAGAGAATTAACGAGAGCGGAAGAGGAAGTAATGCAGGTTCTCTGGAAGATAAAAAAAGGATTTGTCAAAGAAATTCTTGAGCACTTTGATGAACCAAAACCTGCCTATAATACTGTAAGCACAATTGTCAGGATCCTGCAGGATAAAGGATTCGTTGATCACAAAGCCTATGGAAGGACACATGAGTATTTTCCTGTTGTTTCTAAGAATGAATATTCCAAAACACATCTCAACACCTTTGTAAATGACTATTTCTCCAACTCCTTTGAAAAGATGGTCAGTTTTTTCGCAAAAGAAAAAAGCATTTCTCTGAAAGAGATGGAAGAGATTATGAAAATAATGGCAGGCGAAGTTAAAAAGCAAAAGACGAAATAATGAGCGCATTATTTATATATATGGTAAAGGTTGCCGTTTATCTGATAGCCCTTTACCTGGTATATTCAATATTACTTAGCAGGGATACATCTTATGGCCGTAACAGGGCATTTATCCTTCTCTCATTATTATCATCGCTTATCATTCCTTTAATCAATTTACATACGCTTAAGCCCTGGAATATTCAGTTCTTCGGGAAAATTCTTTCCGAGGTATTTATCACTGCCGCCGTTAACCCCGGTAAGGCTCTTCATCATAGCATATCACTGCCCGGAATTCTGCAAATGATATACTCAGCCTATATCATCGTCGTTATTATTTTCATTTTTAAACTAATAATTGACGTTTTAAATCTGTTGTTATTAATCATACGGCACAGAAGAGAGGACAGCCATATTATCAGATTTCATGGATTTAACACCTCCGGTTTCTCAGCAATGGGATATGTATTTGTAAATACAAAACTAAGCGATGAAAATGCTGATGAGATAATAAGACATGAGCAAAACCATCTCAGGCAAAATCATTTTCTGGATATTGTATTTATTGAAATATTTAAAGCACTTCAATGGTTCAACCCGGCAGTTTACCTCTTCAACAGGTCCCTGCGTGCCATTCATGAGTACCAGGCCGATCAGGAATGCATTAGTTCGGGTATCCCGATTGTAAATTATCAGAGCCTTTTGTTAAACCAGGTTTTCAAATCAGGAGCATTCAATCTTACAAACAGTTTTTCAAATCCATCGCTTATTAAGAAAAGGATGGTTATGATGACAAAAAAACGCACTTCAGCCCTCGCTGACGCTAAGATTCTGATAGTTCTACCGGTAATTGGGGTTGTCTTCATGGCTGTTTCTGCATTCAGAGGCATTCCCGATTCTTATCTAAAACAGCTAATCCCAATGATATCTACCCAATCTGTAACTGTTGAATCCAATTCCGGATTATTGGCCCCTCCTCCACCTCCGCCACCACCACCCGCAGCAGTATCAAATGGAAAAGATCAGACAGTGAAGGAAGAGACGATTGACCCGAAAGAGGTACAGCCGTTCATAGTGGTTGAGGAGATGCCAGAGTTCCCCGGTGGTAATTCTGAACTTCAGAAATATATCATTAAAAATACGAGGTATCCGGAAAATGCTAAAATTCAAAACATACAGGGAAAAGTAATTGTACGCTTTTGTGTAAAGCCTGATGGCGGTGTGAGTATGGCAAGTGTTCTTAAAGGTATTTCGCCTGACCTGGATGCTGAAGCAGTGAGAGTTGTCAATACACTGCCTACATTCAAACCCGGGAAGCAGGGAGGAAAAGCAGTTCCGGTCTGGTTTATGGTTCCTATAGCATTTACGCTGAAATAAATCCAGTTGATGTAGCTGTATGAAAATGATCCTTTTTGGGTCATTTTTTATTTATAATTAAATATTTAGTTGCATAACTAATTATTTCGTTGTATATTTGCTATTAATCAATTTTTCACATCTGACCAAAATATTTATAATTAAAAAGTGTAAAATTATGAAAGCAAAAAAAACCTTAATCCCTCTGGCAGCACTGAAAATATTATCAGTTCTTTCCGTGCTTTTCGTTGTTATTGCTTTGTCTGCCTGCGCTACCAGGAAAAAAGTTCTCACACAACAACCTGTTGTAAGAGAGAAAGCCAGCTCACCTGAGCAGGAAGAACCTTTTGTTGTTGTTGAAGAAATGCCCATGTTCCCCGGAGGCGACAGCACGCTCCATGCCTTTATAAGTAAAAACATAAAGTACCCTGAATCTGCGAAAACAAATAAAATTCAGGGAAAGGTAATCGTCAGATTCTGTGTTACTTCAATAGGAGGAGTCGACAGAATCAGTGTTTTAAGGGGTGTTAATCCTGAACTCGATGCCGAAGCAGCCAGAGTTATAGCCTCTCTTCCAGCGTTTAAACCGGGGAAACAGGGAGGAAAACCCGTGCCTGTATGGTTTATGGTGCCAATAGATTTTTCGCTTAAATAATTACTTTTCCTATACTAAATAATTAAATATATAGTTGCGTAACTAATTAATTAGTTTAATTTAGAATCAGTAACAGAACAAATCATAGTTTATTTTTAACATTAATAAATTACAAGTATGAAGACAAAAAAAATCTCCTGTAAAAACGTGAGTCTGAGATTGATGTTGGTTATTCCCACAATTATTCTGGCCCTTTTTGTTTTTGCTCTGAGTGCCTCAGGGCAGACAAACACCGCTACAAAAAAGGAAGTTGCTCCTCCACCTCCTCCACCACCTCCACCTCCACCGCCACCACCTCCTGTGCCATCAGACAAAAAACCGGTTACAGGTATGACAGACGGAGCTTATCAGAAAGTGGATGTAATGCCTGTTTACCCTGGAGGAAACGAAGCATTGTTAAAGTATATCATTGATAGTACCCATTATCCAAAAGATGCTAAAATCCAGAATATTCAGGGAAAAGTATTAGTCCGCTTTGTCGTAAATGCGAATGGATCAGTTCAAGATGTCTCCGTGCTCAAAGGAGTCAGCCCCTCACTTGATGCAGAATCGGTTCGAATAGTGAAGACACTGCCAAAATTCAAGCCAGCCGAACTGGAAGGAAAGACTGTACCTGTATGGTATGTGATCCCTATTCAGTTTGCGCTGAAATAATCTTTTGAATTATTAAATCTGTAGAGACGCCCAAATTGGGCGTCTCTACTATTTTCCATATACACATTGATTTATAAAAATACAGATTTAGGTTTTTATTTGCAGGGACAGGTAGCAGCCTGTCCATTTTATTTTATTTTAATTCAAATTCCTTACTTTTATGGCTTTCAATTATTCAGTTTATGGACATTGGAGAGAGAATCAAATCATTTGCCCTTCTGGGAGAGACTCTTCAGAACTACCTGAAGAACTGTTCTGCTACAATTGGAGGGATAGGTTGCGACATCTCCTATCTGAATACATTGATTGACAACCAGATCAGACATAACCCCTGGTTCACCGCGGAAAATGTAAGGTTGGCAATTACGGCTATTGCAGAAGAACTTACCGAAGATAACCTGACTTGTTGGACAAAAGCCTATCCCGCGCTAAGAGAAGAAAATAAACCTATGAGGGTTGGAGTAATAATGGCAGGAAATATACCCCTTGTAGGTTTTCATGACTTTCTTTCTGTGCTTATAACAGGAAATACACTCCTTGCTAAAACTAGCTCAAAAGATTATGAATTACTTAATTACGTTAGTGACATGCTATGTAAACTAAACCCCGGTTTCAAAGAAAGAATTGAATTCACGGAAAGTACGCTCATAAATTTTGATGCAGTTATTGCCACAGGTAGTGATAACAGTTCCCGGTATTTTAATTACTATTTTGGTAAATATCCGCATATAATAAGAAGAAACAGAAACAGCATTGCGATACTGGAAGGAGATGAAACCTCGGATGAGATTGAAGCTCTCGGAACAGATATTTTCTCATATTTTGGACTCGGTTGCCGAAACATATCAAAGATCTATGTTCCAAGAGGTTATGACATAAGAGAAATCACAACAAACTGGAAAAATTTCAGCAGAGTAATTACTCATAGAAAATATGCAAACAATTACGATTTCAATAAAGCTGTCTGGCTTGTTAATAAGGAGACTTTTTACGATTCAGGCTTTCTTTTGCTGAAAGAAGATGCCAGAATTTCATCACCGGTTTCTGTACTCCATTATGAATATTATGAATCTCAAGATGCTGTAAAACAGCAAACAGAGTTCCTAAAAGAAAAAATTCAGTGTATTGTCAGCAAACATCACATTCCGTTTGGTAAAGCTCAGTGGCCTCATCTATGGGATTATGCTGACGGAATTGATACAATTGAATTTCTTCTAAAAAAAAAATTAGCCGGAATATTGTAATCTAAAAAATATTATATTGCACCCATCGAATTAATGCATATTATGGTATACAAATTTGTAGTGTTATCAGATGAAGATGAGTCATTTGTCAGGGAATTTGAATTTCTTGACACACATACGTTACTGGATTTTCACAACCAGATTCAGGATGAACTGGAGTTTGATAAATCACAGATGGCTTCATTTTTTATGGCAACCGACAATTGGGAGAAGGAAGAAGAATTCACTTTATTCGACATGGGTACAGGTTCTTCCACGATGGAAGTCGCTGTTCTGGAAGATATTATTTTCAGAAAGAACCAGAAATTACTTTATGTATTCGATTTTTTTAATGAGAGGTCTCTCTTTGTTGAGTATACCGGTGAAGCGAAAGAGATCGATGGCCGGGAATATCCATCCTGTACAAATTCTAAAGGAGTCCCTCCGAAACAGGTGATTTTCGGCGGAACTGCAAGGAAACTCTATAATAATATTGTTGTTTCCGATGATGAAGATGAGGATGAACCTGAATTTGATGATCTCTTCCTAAATGGAAACGATGAAGAAACCCTGCCTGATTTCGAGAATATAGAAAACCTGAACGAGGACGAAGAATAATCTTCCCAGCCTCCAATTCCAATGAAACATTCTCTGATAGTTTTGCTAGGTCCAACCGGGGTCGGCAAAACAGATGTAGCTATTGAAATAGCCTCTCATTTCAAGTGTGAAATTATTTCAGCAGATTCCAGACAGTTCTTCAGGGAAATGAGAATCGGAACAGCCGTGCCTACCCTGCAACAGCTTGAAACTATCAAACATCATTTTATCAGATTCCTGTCTGTAAAAGATTATTACAGTTCAAGTCTTTTTGAAAGAGATGTACTAGATTTTCTTCCAAAACTATTCTCATCCGGTAACGTTACGCTGATGACCGGTGGCTCGGGATTGTATATCGATGCTGTTTGTTACGGCATTGACGAAATACCCGATCTAGATTCCAGCGTCAGAGAAAAATACCTGGCAAAATATAGCGCAGATGGTATAGAAGGGTTGAGAGAAACATTAAAAATACTAGACCCTGAACATTATAAGGTTGTTGATCTAAATAATTATAAACGGATAATCAGGGCTCTTGAAATCTGTGAATCAACTGGTATGCCATATTCTTCATTCCTGAAAAAGGGAAAAAAGAAAAGAGACTTTGATATAATTAAAGTCGGACTTGAAAGGCCACGTGATGAGCTTTACAGGAGGATAAACCAAAGGGTAGATGAGATGGTAAAATTGGGAATTGAAGATGAGGCAAAACAGCTTTATCAGTTCAGAAAACTTAACGCTCTCAACAGTGTTGGATACAAAGAATTTTTTGATGCCTTCGACGGGAAAATTTCAAGTGAAAAAGCAATAGAACTAATTAAGAGGAACAGCAGGCGATACGCAAAGCGCCAGATTACATGGTGGGGAAAGGATAAAGAGATAAAATGGTTTCATCCTGACCAGGTGAAGAATATAATCAATTACATTGCCACATCCGTATGCCCCCCACCCCCCCTATAGGGGGAAGTCCCGCTTCAGCGGGACAGAGGGCCTTGGATCTCAGATCAGTCTTTTCAGTCTTCTAATTGTCCCTTCCGGATCAGCTGAACTGAAAACCGAATTTCCGGCTACAAGTACATTAGCACCTGACTGTATTAGCCTGGCAGCATTTGTAGTATCAATGCCTCCATCGACTTCTATTAAGACGTTATAACCACCTTCATCAATCATTTTACGCAGCTCTGTTATTTTATTATAACTCTCCATAATAAATAACTGACCGCCAAAACCAGGATTAACGGTCATAATCAGTACCATGTCGATATATGGAAGCACATTCTTCAGGAGTAAGACAGGAGTATGGGGGTTTATTGCGACCCCGGCTTTCATTTCAAGATTTCGTATTTCAGTCACAGTACGGTTTAAATGAATGCAGGCTTCGTACTGAACAATGAGATTATTTGCTCCGGCATCGCGGAACCGGCTTAAATACCTGTCAGGATCTATTATCATAAGGTGTACGTCAAGCGGTTTGGCCGAAACTTTTTTAGCGACTTTTATAACAGGGAATCCAAAAGAAATGTTCGGGACAAAAACGCCATCCATAATATCAAGATGAAGCCAGTCAGCTTCACTTTTGTTAATCATCCTGATTTCATTTTCGAGATGGCCAAAATCGGCTGCTAACAGTGATGGAGATACGAGATGGTCCATTTATGATTATTTTGAGCAAAGATAGCAACGAATTGTTACCCCAGGTAAGATTTCAGTATTCTGCAGCGTGTCGTAAATTGTATTCTTTTAATGGCTTTTTCTTTTATTTGCCTTACCCTTTCCCGGGTCAGACCAAGCTCCTCGCCTATTTCCTCGAGAGTATAAGGATGTTTCATCCCTAAGCCAAAATAAAGCTTCAGAACCTTTGATTCGCGAGGCGATAGTGTGCTTAGCGCTCTTTCTATCTCGTATGCAAGCGATTCGTTTATAAGGTTTTTATCGGGGCTTGGAGTGTCTGAACTCTGGAGGACATCATACATATTATTATCCTCCTCTGAACTAATAGGAGCATCCATGCTGACAGTCCGTCCTGTGGTTTTCAGAGCATCTTTTACTTCCTCGGGAATCATTTCAAGCATTTCGGCTATTTCCTGGGAAGAAGGTTCCCTCTCATATTCCTGCTCAAGTCGTGCAAAAGCCCTGTTTATACGGTTGATTGAACCTATCTTATTAACAGGAAGCCGGACTATACGGGCCTGTTCAGCGAGAGCCTGAAGAATTGCCTGACGGATCCACCAGACAGCATAGGATATGAATTTGAAACCTCTCGTCTCATCAAAACGCTGGGCGGCTTTCATTAATCCGAGATTACCCTCGTTGATCAGATCAGGGAGGCTCATCCCCTGATTTTGATACTGTTTTGCAACAGAAACCACAAACCTAAGGTTGGCTTTAACAAGTTTTCTTAAGGCTTCAGTTTCACCCGATTTAATTCTCCTGGCCAGAATAACCTCTTCTTCCGGAGAAATAAGATCCACTCTTCCAATCTCCTGAAGATATTTATCAAGGGAGGGAGTATCACGGTTAGTGACCTGTTTCGTAATCTTAAGCTGACGCATTTACTGGCCAGTTTTTAGTTTTTTGAAGAAAGATCAGGCAAGAGGGACAATTTTAGTAAAAAAAAAGCAATATTGCCATACAAAACATCATTTTTTTTTTGGTGAATAATAGTTTTTTAGTAAATTGCGGCGATATTTTACATATTGAATATCAAATTATTAATTGATTTGATAAAGTCCGTTGCATTTTTGACATTATTTAACAGGAAATATATTAGCATTTTTTTTTAATATTGCAGCGGTAATTAGGATATGTGAAGTAGTTATTGCATAGTCTATCGGGTTCATATTCACATCTTGGCCCGTGTTTCCAACAAAATCATTATAATCTCTTTTATTCCATTTATCATTACAGTATGTACGACATTCTTGAGTTAAGTAAGAAACTGCTTCCCGAGCTAAAGGAAATAGCAAAGGAACTTAAAATCAAAAAAGCAGAATCTTTAAAAAAACAGGATTTGATATACAAAATCCTTGATCAGCAGGCTATTGAAGCCACAGAAATCACCAATCCGCTTAATCCAGAACAGGAGGAGATACAATCTTCGATCTCTGTAGTCAACCCGGAATCTGATTTTGCTTTAAGAAGGGGGAAACGACCGAGGACACTAAAACCGGTGGTAAAAAGAGGTATAGAATCTGTTATGTCCGTATCACCTGATGGAGTTAAGAGACCAGAACCCCGTCAGGGCGAATGGCAGGAGCAGGCTAAAAAAACTGATAAAGCTGAAGAGAAACCTGATTTGTTTAAGAAAACGGAACAGCCATATGATAACAGGAAAGCTCCCAAGTGGAGAACCGAGCAAAAATACGAAGAGAATAATGAAAGGAAGGAAAGATTTAACTCTGCTCCTTCTATAAGGTTTGAAAAAACCACAACTGAACCTGTACACGAACACGTTATAGATAATTCAATCCCGGTACTGAACGGTGATACTCCCTTTGAAGAAACCAAGCCATCTTCCGAAGAATATTTCGGTGATATTATAGTTGACTCGCCTGTTAAGGAGGTTATTCGCGAGCCAATCCCTGCCAGAGAGGAAAAGAAAGAAAGGCCATATGATTTTGAAGGCATAATCTATAATACAGGGGTTCTTGAAATTATGCCGGACGGTTACGGTTTTCTAAGATCACCCGATTATAACTATCTCAATTCACCTGATGATATATATGTATCGCAGTCACAGATTAAGCTTTTCGGACTTAAAACGGGCGACACAATCAAAGGTTCGATTCGTCCGCCCAAAGAAGGTGAAAAGTATTTCCCTCTGATTAAGGTTGATGAGATTAACGGAAGAAGTCCTGATTTTATAAGGGACCGCGTTCCATTCGATTTTCTTACCCCGCTTTTTCCTGATGAAAAATTCACACTATGTCAGCCCGGGGAAGGATCTCTTTCGGTAAGGGTAATCGATATGTTCACTCCTATAGGGAAGGGACAGCGCGGCCTTATTGTAGCACAACCTAAAACAGGTAAAACAATTCTGCTTCAGGAGATTGCGAATGCAATAGCCAAATATCATCCGGAAGTATATCTGATGATCCTGCTTATAGATGAAAGACCTGAAGAGGTCACCGACATGGCCAGAAATGTGAAAGCTGAAGTCATCGCTTCAACATTTGACGAACCGGCAGAACGCCATTGCAGGGTTGCCAATATAGTTCTTGAAAAAGCCAAACGGCTAGTGGAATGCGGTCACGATGTTGTAATCCTTCTTGACTCGATAACCAGGCTTGCAAGAGCTTTCAATACAACAGCTCCTGCATCAGGAAAAGTTCTTTCCGGAGGTGTTGACTCCAATGCGCTTCATAAACCTAAGAGGTTTTTTGGTGCCGCACGTAACATTGAAAACGGCGGTTCACTTACAATTCTTGCTACTGCCCTTACTGAAACAGGATCAAAAATGGATGATGTCATTTTTGAGGAATTTAAAGGCACCGGCAACATGGAATTGCAGCTCGACCGCAAACTTTCCAACAGAAGAATATTCCCATCAATTGACATACCTGCGTCCAGCACACGAAGAGAAGATCTTCTGCTGAATAAAAACATCCTGCAAAAGATATGGGTTCTGCGTAATTTCCTCACCGACATGAACTCAGTGGAAGCGATGGAATTCCTGCGCGACAGGTTACTCCAGGCCAAATCGAATGAAGAATTTCTTATTTCTATGAATGGAGGATAAGAAGCGGAAATTTTTCATACTTTTGCACCGGATTTTTTAACGTACTTTTAAATCATATATATAAATCACAATGGGAACAAAAAAGTTTATAACATGCGACGGTAATCAGGCCGCTGCGCATGTTGCCTATATGTTTAGCGAAGTAGCTTGCATATATCCTATTACACCATCATCCACCATGGCAGAATTCATTGACGAATGGGCTGCAAACGGCTTAAAAAACATATTCGGCGAACAGGTTAAAGTAGTTGAAATGCAATCTGAAGCAGGTGCGGCAGGCGCGTTGCATGGTGCTTTACAAACCGGCGCCTTATGCTCAACGTTCACCTGTTCACAGGGGTTGCTTCTTATGATCCCCAATATGTATAAGATAGCCGGAGAACTTCTTCCCGGTGTATTCCATGTAAGCGCCCGGGCCATAGCTGCTCATGCTCTTTCAATATTTGGCGATCATAGCGATATCTATGCAACACGTCAGACCGGCTTTGCAATGCTGGCCAGCGGAAGTGTTCAGGAGATTATGGATCTGGCTGGCGTTGCTCATCTTTCTGCAATCAAGTCAAGAATACCGTTCCTCCATTTCTTTGATGGTTTCCGTTCATCTGCCGAGGTCCAGAAAATTGAATATCTTGAAATGGATGATTTGAAGAAACTCATTGACATTGAAGCACTCACAAAATTCCGCCAGAATGCTTTGAATCCCGAACACCCTGTTACAAGAGGTACTGCACAAAACCCCGATATTTTCTTCCAGGCAAAAGAGTCAATTAATAAGTTCTATGAACCTATTCCTGATATTGTTAACTCTTACATGGCTGAAATAACAAAACTTACAGGAAGGGAATATAAACCTTTCAATTACTATGGTGCCCCCGATGCCGAAAATATCATCATTGCAATGGGATCAATAACAGAAACCACACAGGAAACAATAGATTATCTCAGGGCAAAAGGAGAAAAAGTCGGGCTTATAAGCGTTCATCTCTATCGTCCTTTCTCTTCAAAATACTTCTTTAATGTATTCCCGAAATCAGTTAAAAAAATAACTGTTCTCGAAAAGACCAAAGAGGCAGGTGCCAATGGAGAACCTCTTTACCTCGATCTAAAAGAGATGTTCTACGACAGGCAGGAAAGACCTTTGATAATCGGAGGCCGTTTTGGACTCAGTTCCAAGGATACTACTCCAAGCATGGTTCTGTCGGTTTTCGAGAATATGAAACTTGCTAAGCCAATGAACCAGTTTTCAGTTGGTATCATTGACGATGTAACTTTCAAATCACTTCCTATTCTGCCTGAAATACACGTTGCACTACCGGGTACTTATTCAGCTAAATTCTATGGTCTTGGTTCTGACGGGACTGTTGGGGCAAATAAAAACTCGATTAAGATTATTGGAGATTCCACTGATAAATACTGCCAGGCATATTTCGCATACGACTCAAAAAAATCGGGTGGTATAACTACATCTCATCTTCGCTTCGGTGATAAGCCTATCCGGTCGCCTTATCTTGTCAATACACCTGACTTTGTAGCTTGCCATGTTCCTTCATACCTTGATAAATATGACATGTTAAAAGGGTTGAAGAAGAACGGAACCTTCCTGCTTAACTCGATTTGGGATGCTGAAGAAACAAAAAAACGTCTTCCTGATCATATGAAAAAGTATATGGCTGAAAACCATATCAACTTTTACATTATCAATGCAACTTTAATTGCCGAAGATCTCGGTCTTGGAAACCGTACAAACACAATTATGCAGGCTGCTTTTTTCAAAGTTGCCAATGTTATTCCTTATGAAAAGGCCGAATCTGAAATGAAGAAGGCTATCTATAAAAGCTATGGCAAAAAAGGCGAAGATGTTGTTAAAATGAACAATGCTGCCGTAGATAAAGGCGGCAATGTTGAAAAAGTTGAGATACTCGCAGAGTGGGCAGCAATAATGGTTGAGAAGAAATCCGACACAAGAAATATTCCTGATTTCATCCGTGAAGTCATGGAGCCAATCAACTTTATGAAAGGTGATGATCTTCCAGTAAGTGCATTCACAGGCAGGGAAGATGGAACATTCCCATCCGGAACTTCACAATACGAAAAACGAGGTATCGCTGTCAATGTGCCCGAGTGGCAGCCGAATGAATGTATTCAGTGCAACCAGTGTTCATATGTATGTCCTCATGCAGTTATCCGTCCTTTCCTCCTTACAGAAGATGAATTGACAAAAGCACCGGCCGGAACAAATACCATAAAGGGTATCCCGGGCGTTCTGAAACAGTTCCAGTTCAGGATGCAGGTCAGCGTACTTGACTGTACCGGTTGCGGCAACTGCGCTGAGGTTTGTCCCTCAAAGAATAAAGCTCTGATCATGAAACCGCTTGAATCGCAGCTTGAAGAAATTCCACGCTGGACTTACATGCACGAAAAAGTTGGGTATAAAGATACCATAGTTGATAAATTTGTCAATGTAAAAAACAGCCAGTTCGCACAACCTTTATTTGAATTCTCAGGTGCCTGCGCCGGTTGTGGTGAAACGCCTTATATCAAAGCAATCACACAGCTTTTTGGAGACAGGATGATCGTTTCAAATGCAACAGGATGTTCCTCAATATATGGCGGCTCCGCTCCTTCCACCCCTTACACGCATAATAAAAATGGCCAGGGACCGGCATGGGCCAATTCATTGTTTGAAGATAATGCCGAGTACGGATTTGGGTTATCGCTGGGCGCCTCAAAACTGAGGGACCGGATAGCTCTGCGTATGAAAAATGCTCTTACCGAAGGATCTGTCAGTGCAGAAACCAGAACCATTTTTGAAGAATGGCTGAAGGGAAAAGATAATGCCGAGGCTTCAAAGATAGCATCTGCAAAAGTGATTGAGATTTGTGCCAAAGAAAAATCGGAAGTTGCCAAAGAAATCCTGAGCCTGAAACAATATCTGGTTAAAAAATCACACTGGATCTTTGGTGGCGACGGATGGGCATATGATATCGGCTATGGAGGCCTTGATCATGTTATTGCTTCCGGAGAAGATGTAAATATTCTAGTACTTGATACCGAGGTATATTCGAATACCGGGGGTCAGGCATCCAAGTCAACTCCTGCTGGGGCTGTTGCAAAATTTGCCGCTTCAGGTAAGAAAATCCGTAAAAAGGATCTTGGCATGATGGCTATGAGCTACGGCTATGTTTATGTTGCCCAGGTTGCAATGGGTTCAAGTAATTCACAATATTTGAAGGCCATTAAAGAAGCCGAAGCATTCCCGGGTCCATCTCTAATAATCGCTTATGCACCCTGTATCAACCATGGGTTAAGGGATGGCATGGGCAAGACCCAGCAGGAAACGAAACGTGCTGTTGAGGCTGGTTACTGGCATCTTTACAGGTTTAATCCGCTTCTCGAATACAATGGAAAGAATCCTTTCACTTTAGATTCGAAAGAACCCGACTGGACAAAATTCCAGGACTTCCTGAAGTCTGAAGTACGATATACCTCACTGATGAAAGCTTTCCCGGCTGAAGCTGATATACTTTTCAAAGCTGCCGAGGAGAATGCTAAATGGAGGTACAAATCATATCAGCGAATGGCTGCAATGGAATTTACAGAAGTTGAGCCAGCAGCAAAAGCAGAATAATTATTTTTTAAATGTAACTTTTGTAGAGACGTCCAAATTGGGCGTCTCTACTTTTATAGTTGCATAAGGCTCACAACTCACGACGCAAGGGGAAAATAGACAATCATAGCCGTGTGTCGTGCGTCCTGCACCGTGTGTCGTTTAAAAATATTATTCGTATTTTTGTCCCTTGTTTAAACTTATGGGCAGGATAATTGGGATAGATTATGGATTAAAGAGAATCGGGTTGGCTGTTACTGATCCCTTGCAGATTTTTGCATCACCACTTATTACTGTTAGTCCTGCAGAATTTTACAACTTCATTGCAGGTTATCTTAAGAAAGATGAAGTGGATGCCTTTGTAATCGGGTATCCGGTACAGATGAACAACCAGCCGAGTGCATCTGTTACTTACATTAATCCATTTATTAAAAAACTAAAAAAAACATACCCTGAAAAACATATTTACCTTGCAGATGAACGATTTACATCACAAATGGCAATAAGGGCGATGGTTGACGGAGGAGCAAAAAAAAAAGACAGACAAAACAAGGGGAATGTAGATAAAATAAGTGCTTCGATAATTCTTCAGTCCTTCCTTGATAAAAGATCTAATAATTGAGAAAATATTTAACTGAAATGACTTACCCGATTGTTATATATGGACATTCAATTTTAAGAAAAGTCTCGGCCGAGATTAATAATGACTACACTGGTCTTAATCAATTGATTGAAGACCTCTTTGAGACTATGTACAACTCTGAAGGAATGGGTCTTGCTGCTCCACAGGTTGGCAAATCAATAAGATTATTTGTGATCGACGGTAAACCTGTAGCTGAAGACGAACCTTCACTCGCTGATTTCAAAAAAATATTCATTAATGCCCATATTACTGAAAGATGCGGAGAATTGCAACCTATGAACGAGGGATGTTTAAGCATTCCCGGTTTAAGGGAAGAAGTTATGCGTGAGTCACATATACGGATAAATTATTATGATGAAAACTGGGAATATCACGATGAGGTGTTTGACGGTTATAAGGCAAGAATAATCCAGCATGAATATGATCATACGGAGGGTGTTCTTTTCACCGATAAAGTAAGTCCGCTCAGAAGAAGGCTCCTGAAAGGCAAACTGACCGCAATAAGCAAGGGTCAGTTTGAAGCCACCTATAAAACAATTCTACCGGGGCAGAAAATAAAATAGATGTTACTCTCCTGCCTCTCTAAATAATTACATACTATAATACCACATCTGACTCATGAGGCTGTCCTCTGAAGTACCAGGATTTGTTGTTTAGTAAAAAAGAGAGATGACTGGCAAAATGAACTTTCCTCTTACAAAATTATGCAATATCAGTGGTTGTCATATGTTAATATGTGTTGAATCGGATTTGCTTTTTACATAGATTATTCAATAAGTCTCCAATGCAGTAATGCTGTAAATGCTTATTTTTCAGTAATAATCATTAAAATTTCTTAAAATATGCTTGACTTCGGCTTAAATACGAAGTAACTTTGATGTATGAAACAATTAAAGGTATGAAAACACTGAAAATTTATTTAGTATGCCTTTTATTGACACTTGGATTCTTTGGGATTTCTGAGAACAGTAATTCTCAAAGTAAGAAAGAGTTGAGAAAGATACAATCAACTCAGAACTATTTTCTAATGGATTCAGTGCTCAATTCGAAAAGATTTGTCTTTAAAATTGACTTCATGATGGGTACTTTATACAGCACGGCGGTAAATCCGGCAGTTAATTTTATTGAAGTTGATGGTGATAAAGGTGTTTTGCAAGTTGGATTTAATTCTGCAAATTCTGTAATTGAAGAATTTGAACGTAATGTAATAGGAGGTTTTACAGCCAAGGGTGACATTCTTTCATGGAAGTTATCTCAGGATTCTAAAAAATTAAATCATTTATTAAAATTTAACTTACTTGCGATGCCATTTGATTATGATATCAATTTAACTGTTACATCAGATAACCATGTTACTGCATTAATCCAAGGTCAGGTAATTTGGATCGGGCATCTGGAAGCAATTGATAATTCAGGGATCTTTATTGGACAGACTCTATAAATGATTTGGAATAATTAAACAGAGGTTTTAATTTCTATATGCCCCAGGACTTAACGTTTTGGGGCATCTTATTTTCATATTATATTAATTTACAGACATTAGATTATGTTCCTGTCTGAACTCAGATTATATTTATGAACATGGGTTTAAAAGAATTCAGATCAAATTACACCAGATGACAGATTCCACAGATATTTTTGTCGAAGTTCTTTCTGAAAAAACAGTATCTCTGTATGTTTCCAGAAACGTCAGAATTAACGGGAACATTAAAAGAGTTGAAAACGGAATTCTTTATTCTTACGACACACTTGTGCCTCAACCTGTCTACATTTTAAAACTTCCTGGCGGAATAACAATAACATTTAAGAGAATATGGACAAGTGCTTTATTGAAAGCCCTGCCTGAAGAATATAAAACCACCGTTAAGAAAATAATTCAACAAAATTATCTTTCAGTACGATCTGAAAAAGACCTGATAAAATTGGTTGGATTGATTAATTAGTATTCCAATTTTCATAGTGAAATGATCATGCGATCATAATTTCGGGCTCTAAAGGTTAAAGTCTTCCGAGGCCTGAAGTCCAGAAAAAGTCATTGCACTGATTAAAAAAGCTGCATTCCTTATTATCTTCAACCAGATCGATTCTTAAACTTTTTTAACTCAATTTACTCTAAACTTCATTTTAACTTTAGTCACTTTAAACTTTTCTTCTTAACTTTATATAGTCTCTTTAGCTGCAGACTGTGCTACATAAAGAAATTCCGTTTCTTCGTATTGGCCTGCCATTATGTATCGGAATAATTTCAGGCCTTTATATCCAACCGGATACTAGTATTCTGGTAATTGCCGGTATTATCATTATTTCCGGATTTTTACTCAGTCTGTGTTTTAATAAATACCTTAGAAACCAGGTCTTTGGCTATGCTCTTACACTCTCACTTGTCATAACTGGACTGCTTCTCTATACAAATGAGAAAAAAAGTATTTCAACCCTTAAATCTGAAAAAACAACTTTTATCTGCACCCTTTCAGACTACCCCGAAGAAAAAGAGAACAGTTACAGATTGATATTAAAGCTCAACAGGAAAGTTGATGGTGACAAATCTGAACCTGTGAAAGGGTCCATACTTATTTACAATAAAAAAGATTCATCAGCTGTCTCCCTGACTCCCGGTGATGTTCTCATTATCAGATGCACACCGATTGAAATTGCCAACAGATTAAATCCTTATGAATTCGATTACAGGTTTTTCATGGAAAACCAGGGAATCAGATATTATGCAATTACAAAAAGTAATGATCTATTAAAGCACATTATTCCAATTCACCGAAATCTCATTCACAAGGCGCTGATTATAAGGGAGAAAATCATCTGGATGTTTAAAGAAAGAGGCATTAAAGGTGAATGACTCGCCCTGGTAGCAGCGATTACCCTTGGTCAGAAGAGTATGCTCGATCCCGATCAGAAACTTAATTTTATGAAAGCAGGAGTTATGCATATTATGGCAGTATCGGGTCTCCATGCAGTAATACTGAGCATGTTTGTTTTCAGTCTTCTGTTTTTTATGAAACGCAGATTTAATGTTCTCAGGATAATTATAACAATTCTGATTCTCTGGGCATTCGCATTTGTAACAGGACTCACTCCTTCGGTTTTAAGAGCAACACTGATGTTTTCATTCTTACAGGCCGGCAAAATGTTGAAAAGACCGGCAAACAGCATAAACTCTGTGCTTGCTTCAGCTGTATTGCTAATTGTTCTCAGGCCTTCGGTAATATTCGATGCCGGATTCCAGCTTTCATATTCAGCTGTTATTTACATAATCGTATTTTATAATGACCTATATGTTCTTCTGCATTTTAAAAACTGGCTAATGGATAAAATATGGCAATCTGTTGTTGTTACACTTGTTGCACAGGCTGGAACACTCCCTCTCACGATAATGCTTTTTAACAGGTTCCCTACCTATTTTATAATAGCTAATATTACAATTGTCCCTGTATCAAATTTGTTGATTGTCAATGGGTGCCTTATTCCGATGTTTTTCAGAATTCAGTTTCTGTCGCGGTTTTTAGCTATTCTCCTTAACTTCCTTACAGGACTAACAGAACAATTAACTTCTACAGCTGCTTCATTACCTTATTCGACTTTAGAGAATATTGGATCAACGATACCTGAATGCATAATGCTCACCATAACAATTTTTCTCTTCATTCATTTCCTTCTGAAGAAGAAATCCATACCGGTTTCATACCCTGTTTTTTTCCTTGTCTTTTATATTTTTACTGGAACAGCAAGAGACATTTCTTCAAAAATAACAAATGAAGTTATAGTTTATAATACACCGGGAACATCGACTATAGGTATAAGAACCGGTAAAATATTAAATCTGTTTTCCGATACCTCCGTTGTGGCACCTGAAGTAAAAAGACACTGTGCGACGCTTGGATTAAAAATTAAATCAAATGTGCTGAAAAATAAATACTATTGTTCAAAAACCGGGGGTAAGAAAGTACTTATCACAAGTATTCTTAACAAAAACATGATTCAGCAGTTCATGCCTGATTTTCTTGTTATTACGGGTTCAAGGCCGGAAATTGAAAATGATTTAAAGACCTTACCCTTTCGGGGAAAAATTATCGTGTCATCAGAAGCGTCTTTGGGTTTTCATATGCCTCAACAAGTTATCCTTACGGATTCCGATTCAATTCATTTTGTGAGGAAGTCAGGGGCATTTATCTCAGATATATGACATTCCTGAATTTTCATTTTAGTCTTATTGAAGCTCTTCGCAGCAAGCTACGAAGAACCGAGTTTACGAGCTCGGCGAAGCCAATGCGCTCGCGGGGATTCAATTCCTGAAAATACTTTTCCTTTACAGAAGCAAATACTTATAGTTCCAGGACACCTAATCCCTGTCTTACTATTTCTATCTCTTCCCCGGTACAATCGACAATCGTTGATGCTTCATTTCTGCCAAAACCTCCATCAATGACTGTGTCAGTAAAATCACGATACTTTTCATAAATCAGTTCCGGGTCGGTAGTATATTCAATTACTTCATCCGGATCATGTATTGAAGTTGTGATAATCGGTCGTCCGAGCTCCCTCACCAGTTCAAGTGCGATGTTATTATCAGGAATTCTGATCCCGACGGTCTTTTTTTTATTCTTAAACATTTTAGGAATCTGATTATTAGCCTGTACAATGAAAGTGAATGGGCCGGGCAGGTTTTTTTTCAGTAGCTTAAATATTGCATTATCCCTTATAACTGTATATTCTGAAAGCTGACTCATATCATGAAATATGAGGGAGAGATCGGGGTTTTTAGGATTCATCCCTTTAAAGCGGGCTATTCTCTCTATTGATTTGGTTGCCTGAATATCGCAGCCCATTGCGTACACTGTGTCAGTGGGGTAAATTATAATCCCTCCTGCTTCAAGCAAGTCGACTACCTGACGGATGTGTCCTGAATTTGGGTTCTCGTTATATATTCGGATTAGCATGAATGATAAAAATTTGCCAAATATAGAGAAAAGTGCCTAAAATGTGTAGTGCCTGGAGTACCGAGAGTATTTTTAACTCCATGTACTTCAGGCACTCCAAACATTAAGTACTAAAAAAAAGGGTAAGCCCCTTATATCGCACCGCTACAACTGCCTACCCTTGCTACCTTCCGATCCTGGGGGAGTTCAGCAGGAGCTGGTCGTATAAGACTTACCCCGTGCAAAAGTACAATTTTTTCAAAAGCATGCAAAATAATTATTCCAATTTAACAACAGGGTGTCAATTTCTTTTCCGAAACGCTTGAAAATCAATTTATTTACCCCATCCCCAAGGGGAGTAAATTGATTTTGGCTGCGCCGAGCTCGCCAGCAAAGTTGGGCTCGGTTCTTCGCTCTCCGCCAGCTGGCGGAGCCGGGGTAAATGAAGAAAATCAATATATCTCTGTTTAAGATATCTGATGGTCAGATATTTTTACATTATATTTGTTATTCTATTAACCCAACTAAGAATTAAATAACTTACATCATGGAAGAAAAAGTTAATGTTTGGAAAGCTAACATGACAAATGGCCTGATTTTAGCTCTTGAAGGAATCGCATTCTCTCTCGTACTCTACTTTTTTGATCTGACATTCAATAAATCAATAGGATATATTAACATACCTATCCAGTTAGGACTGTTGTACTTTTTTCTGAAATCCTACCGTGATAATTTCATGCATGGTCATATAACTTATGGCCAATCAGTTGGAGCCGGCATGGTTATGTTCGTATATGTAGCGATAATAATGGTTATTTATACTTACGTCCTTTGGGCTGTAATTGATCCGGGACTGGCCAAAAAATCGCTGGCAGTGACTGAAGAGGCGATGGTAAAAAAAGGTACTCCTCAAGCTGCAATCGACGCCGGAATGGCATTCACAGCTAAAATAATGAAACCCGGAATTATGGCATTTTTCAGCATATTCGGATCACTTATTGAGGGACTAATTTATTCACTTCTTGTAAGTATCTTCATTAAGAAAGAAGGCAACCCATTGATAGACACTCCTGTTAACTAAACTGCACTTCTGATGGATGTGTCGATTGTTATCCCTGTTTACAACGAAGAAGAGTCAATTCAGGAATTAACTGACTGGATTGTAAGAGTTTGCTCTTCGCGAATAATTTCTTTTGAAATTATTTATGTTGATGATGGAAGCTCTGATTCCTCATGGGATATAATTCAATCTATGGGAGAAAAAAATCAAGCTGTCAAAGGGGTCCGTTTCAGAAGGAATTATGGCAAAGCTGCTGCTCTTCACACCGGATTTGCCAAAGCTTCCGGAGATGTTGTCATTACGATGGATTCGGACCTGCAGGATAGTCCAGATGAAATACCCGAACTGATGAAGATGATCCGAAAGGATGGATATGACCTTGTTTCGGGATGGAAAAAGAAAAGATATGACCCGTTTGTGAAACGGTTCACCAGCAAATTTTATAACAGAACGGCAAGGTGGTCATCAGGGATAAACCTTCATGATTTTAATTGCGGCTTAAAGGCATACCGTCTTGAAGTTGTGAAGAGTATTGAGATATTCGGGGAGATGCACAGATACATACCAATCCTTGCAAAAGAAGCAGGGTTCAGAAAGATTGGTGAAAAGGTTGTAGAACATCATGCGCGGAAATACGGAATTACAAAATATGGTCTTGACAGGTTCATAAAAGGATATCTTGATCTTTTAACAATAGGATTCATAAGTCGTTTCGGTAAAAGCCCGATGCATCTCTTTGGTTCTCTGGGCAGCCTGATGTTTTTAATCGGCTTTGCAATGGCAGGCTATCTCGGTATAAGAAAACTGGTTTTCGTATATCACCATTTCAAAGCTCCGCTTGTTACAACCAGTCCTTTCTTTTTTATAGCTCTTACGGTTATGGTTATAGGGTCGTTCCTCTTTCTGACCGGCTTCCTTGGAGAACTGATTAACCGGAATTCCTCCGAACGAAACAGCTATCTTGTGAAGGACAGGGTGAATTTATGAAAGTATAACCTCATTATTCTGTCCATTTCCTCACTTTTTTTACCTCACCCCCTCCCTCCTGGGGGAGAGCCTGCCCCGCCTCGGCGGAGGGTTGGGGAGAGGCATCTATCATACACCTCCAAAATAGAAGCTGTCATCTTGTCCCATGAAAATTTCTCTTTTTCCTTCTTCACCCCTTCTGTAAACTGTTTCATCCTATTGTTCTCAAAAAAATCGATCATTGCCTCAGTAATAAATTCCGGCTCTGGTTTAACAACATACCCGCACTTTCCATCTGGAACAATTTCCTTTAAGCCACCTACATTAGTTACAAGCATAGGTTTTTCAAAGTAAAAGGCGATCTGTGTAACGCCACTTTGAGTCGCCGTTTTATAGGGCTGAATAACGAGGTCGGATGCGCTGAAGAAAAGCGGAACCTCGTTATCTTTAATAAAATGATCGAAAAGGATAATTTCATTTTCAAGGTTATGCTTTTTAATAAGATCCTTATAAGGCGTATCATCTTCATAAAACTCCCCTGCTACAATAAGTTTCAGCTTCCTGTTTCTTAATCTGTTATCGGAAAATGCTTCAATCAACAGATCCAGACCTTTATATGCTCTGATGAATCCAAAAAACAACAGGTATGAATAATCTGCGTCAAGGTTTAGTTTTTTCAATGCCTCAGCCCTATCGACAGGTAATCCATAATTATCGAACAAAGGATGAGGCGAAAGTTTTACGGGAAGGTTCCGCCTGATTATGTTCAGATCATTCCTGACAGTTTCCGACATTGCTATTGCCCCGTCAATGCTATTTGTAAAATACTTAGTCAGTATCGTATCACCTGGACGTTTTTCATGAGGAATAACATTGTCAAAAATACAGATTACTGAAGTGTGTCTGTTCGATTTTGCAATCCGTGCAATTGTTCCGAAGCAGGGTCCCATAAAAGGCAGCCAGAACCTTATCAACAGGATATCAGGCTTTTCTCTTTTTATTAAGAGACCTGTTAAAATCCAGTTAAACGGGTTTATTGAATTAAGCTTACGATTGATGTTGATACCAGGTGGCGGAGGACCATCAGTATATTGTGACTTCCCCGGAAAAAGCAATTTCGGATACTGTAAGCTGAATGTAAAGACTTTAACCTCATGTCCCTCTGCAGAAAACTGTTGTGCAAGACGGTCACTAAATGTTGCCAAGCCACCGCGGTAAGGATGAGCCGGACCAAGTGAAATAATTTTCATTAGCTTAAAAAGTGTATCATCCGTAGATCTCTAGCCATTAAGATATTCATTAAGGTAATTATAGCCAGGGGTGAGCTTACCGCCTTTTAATATAGTTGCTCTTTCGATCATTGGGCTGTCAGTTTTAGTCAGAAGATCTTGCAATACATTGCTCATTAACATCTTGCCAAATTCCAACGAGGCATCTCTAGGGAGCTCGCCGGGCAGATTATCAATCGACATTACAGTGATATTCGATTCTTTCGAGAAAGCGGGTTCTTCAATCTCCCTGAAAGGATTATAAGAATAGAAAGGGTCTGATATTGTAGTAGCCCTGAGCGTTGAAGGGATTGGTCCATTCATATCACAGCTGATATCGGCTATAACCGAAATTCTGAAATCTGGCTTTATCATATCCTCATGGGAAAAGAACTTAGGGGACCTTGGGTCCCAGTAATGGCCGGTGATCAGAATATCTGTTACACTGGTATATGGTAGGAATGTCGATTCATACTCCTGTGGATATTTTGTAAAATGGTTGAAATTGAACTTCAAACCCTCCCTATGTCGTGTATAATTATCAGGTCCAAGCTGGCAGAAAACAGGAACGCTAAATTCTCTGTTAAGGTAGTCGTCAGGAGATACCTGCACAACATTTGCCACACCAAGTGTTTCCATGGCTCCACAAGCTACACGGCCATCTCCTGTTATAAGTATTTTCAAGCCCAGCTTAAGCTCAATGAGACTCAGACCTGCCCACATCTCTTCAAGATCATGACACTGGTAGGCAGGCTTAAGTTTGAATTTGTTGGTTTTTATTCCCCTTGCCCTTAGTCCGTTATACGCGCCAACTATGCCTGCATGACGACCAAATGCGACTACCCTTTGTCCTTTATCGGTTGTAAGATATTCAAAATCGATAAGGCTGATTTTTTTTTCGGCCATCGCTCTTAACATCTCGAGATTATGAGGCTGTTTTTTTGCAACATGCGCAAAGAAAAGATAAATTTTGTCCGCTAAAAAAGTTCTTTTATCAACTTCTTTTACACCCATGAGTATGTCACATTCCCGTAGATCTTCTTTTAAAGGGATGTCGAGGTATTCGTATTCTTCGTTTGAATAGCACCTGTAATCGCTGGGCTGAACAAAAAATTCAACATTAGGATACAATTCCTCCAGAGCAATGATCTGGGGAGGTGTTAGTGGGACTCTTCTGTCGGGAGGATTCTTAGTCTCCCTGAGTATCCCGACTTTTAATGCTTTTTCCATAAATACAATAACCTTATTGATGGAAATGTGAAGATACAAATTTAAGTCTATAAAGTCCCAAATAGCCGGTTAGTATCTAAGAACTTTTAACATTACGACTTTAGGTGTCGGGCATCAGGCGTGGGGCATCAGGCTTCTGACTTCCGACTTCCGACTTCGGACTTCGGACTTCCGACTTTCCCAACTTTTTTGTATCTTTGCACTACATATCACCGGGGCTGACCTGGTTTTGACAGCATGAGAGGTGTTATGTAAGCATGCAGTGTGTGGTGGCGCGTCACTTTTACAGTGTCACAAAACAATAAAAGGCGAAAATAATTACGCTCTCGCAGCATAAGCGAATAACAGTAGCTTAAGCACTTCATCCGCCAGTTAGCGGAAGAATCTCCGGGCACATGTGTCCGGACGAGACGTTTCCCGGGCGGTCAAGCCCTGATCCAACCCGACACGGAGACGCACGCAATCCGGGGCTAGTCTGAAGGTTGTTCCGACCCGATGGCGAAACAAACGGGAAATAAGGGCAGGTTAGGTTGTTCTGCAGCTGACTTGTCACGAAAATCAAGCAGAGATAAGCATGTAGAAAGCATATGATTTCCATGTTTGGACCGGGGTTCGACTCCCCGCAGCTCCACCTTCGCCCTCCAAACTCCGGAGGGCTTTTTATTTTAAAAAAGATTGTCTCCTAAACAAAAATTATCTATCTTAGATTCCGGAATAATTATTTTGTTGCATAAGGCTAGATTATAGGAAACTTTTAAAAACTCAAAGTATTCTTTTTAGAGAGGAAACCTGAAAGTAGTCTTGGCTTTTGAGATTGCCTGTTTTGGTCTTTAAGGTCAATTCAGGTGGCTTTTATACAGTATTAAACTAAAAGCAAATAGCTCTTGACAGAAGTCATGAGAAATATAGTTGATAGTATTTTACAGGCTGCCAGGAGGCTGACATGCATGTTAAGCACCTGGGAATTATTAATAGTATTAGGTCTGTGGACAACCGGGCATGCTCAATCGATTACAATAACCAGTCATCCTCTGCCACAGACCGATTGTTATGGGAACCATGTGGAATTTTCTATTGACATAACAGGATCTACAGGAACAGTTTTATATCAATGGCAGCAAAAACCGCCCGGCGGTAATTTTTCAGACATAATCGGTGCAAACAATGCCCTGCTTAACATTGATAATATAGGTGTCAATAAACAGAATGTCAATGGAACTGAATACAGGATCCTTGTCACTGACATTTGCGGAACAATAACTTCTGACGCGGCTTTATTGAGTATTAACTCTATTACCGACCTTACTCCAGCTGTAGTAAACTCAATAATTTGTGACAGAGGCAGCATAACTTATAAGGTATTTACCGAAGGTAATGTTATAGAAAATGGCTACCAGTGGGCATGGAATAATGGTTCAGGCTGGACATTTTTATCAGACGAAGGATCCTATTATGGTACAACCACCTCTCAATTATCCATTTTAAATGCGACAATCGCACAAAACGGTTCGTACAGGGTTTCTGTCAGATTTCATACTCTAAACCAGCCAGGCGGAGATACTACCTGTATTGAAACAAGTTCAACAAGAGTAAGGAATCTTGTAGTCAGAGCCCCACTTTCACCACCGATAATTTCTGCCAGTCAGCAGATCTGCTACGGGAATGTTCCCTCCACTCTTACCGCAACAACAGCTTCCGGGGGTTCAGGTCCTGTCTACTCTTATAAATGGCAGAGCAGTTATGATGGTTTGAATTATAAAGATATTTCAGGTGAAAACAATCTTTCATATTCACCTGCATCAATAACGTCAACGACTTATTACCGTATTCTTACAAGTGATTCAGGATCCCCTGATTGTGGAACAGTTTACAGCGTCCCGGTATTGATTTCGGTTAGTCCTTTACCAATAACTTCTTCAATCTTTCATCGCTAGATAATGTCAAAGAAAGTAACCAAATAAACATATAAACAATGCACACACTCAATCAATTAAATGGAAAGAACAGCAAAACTGTTCAAACAGGAAAAATGAAAAAATCATTTGGCCTTATTTATTGGAAACCCAAACTATTAATGCTTAGATCTATTCCTCTTATGCTGCTACTTCTTTACTCAAGTGGAGCAAGGGCTCAGACCGATACAAGTCCGGTTCAGACGGTAAGTATTGGAAATGAACCTTACCTTGTCACAGCTACTCCCGGCTCCACATATAGCTGGACCATAACCCCGGGCATTTCAGGGACAGAATGGAGAATAAATGGTACAGGAAACAGTATTTCAGTAGACTGGAATGTAGAAGGAGTTTACACCTTATCTGTTGTTGAAAGAAACAGCGGAGGGTGTATTGGGCAACCACATGAAGTTTTGGTCACTGTGAACGAAAGACCAGGGGTGATAGCAACCCCGTCTTCACAAAACTTATGCAGTGGCGCTTCAACCAATATTTCATTATCAAGCAATATTGGTACGGCTACCTTTGCCTGGACAGCCGCTCTGACGGGAGGAACAGCCTCCGGGTTCTCCAATGGAACCGGTCCGATTATTTCACAGACTCTGACCAATAGTACCTCTTCTGATGCTATCATTACGTACACGGTCACTCCAACTGTAAACGGAATTACAGGAACTCCAATAACAGTTGTAGTCACTGTCAATCCATTACCCCGGCCAACTATTACACCTGCAGCGAATCCGGTCTGTTTCGGAACAGCCGGAGTTAATTACACTACAGAGAGCGGAATGAACAATTATACATGGGTTGTGACCGGTGGTCTTACTACATCAGGAGGAACTTCATCAGACAATACTGTGACTGTCACCTGGAATGGTTCGGGACCGTACTCGGTAAGTGTCAATTACCATAATACAAACGGGTGTATTTCATCTGGTCCTGCTATACAGAATGTTACAGTAACACCTCTCCCGGCAACTTCTCCCATTTATCACAATTAGATGGCAAGAATGAAAACCAATGCTTAAGAGGTGTCCTTATATATTATTATTCGGCATGGCTCTGTTCTGCACCTTTAGCGTTGCCGGACAGGGCTCTATGCCGGATAATGTATGTACAGGAGATTCAAGACATTATTTTGTGAATTCTGATTACGGGTCAACTTATACCTGGTGGATCGATGCAGTAGTTCAACAAGGATTTACCTCCAATAATTTTTTTCATACCTGGAATTCACAAGGTTTATACTCTCTGCAAGTGCAGGAGAAATCTGCAAACGGATGCCCTGGACCGGTTATATCAGGACAGGTAATTGTGAGTCCGTTACCTACCTTAGAGGCTTCAGGAACAAATGCTGATGTCTGCTGCGATAAAGGTAAGATAGACTTTACTTTTACCAACGTCCCGGATGGAACCTACTCAATATCATATGATTCAGGCATTTTAACCGATGTTAAAGTTATATCCGGTACAGCTTCTGTAACTGTACCGGAAGGGATTTACAATAACCTGTTGATCACAGTCGCGGGATGTTCTTCAACTGAATCAGCAAACATTATTTTTAACGCTCTTCAACAAATTAAACTGGAAATTCCGGAAGCTTTTTCACCAAACGGAGACCTTATTAATGATGTCTGGAATATTGGAAAAATCGATGCCTATCCAAAGGTTGTAATTACGATCTATAACAGATGGGGTCAGTCTTTGTGGAAATCAGAACAAGGCTATCCTCATCCCTGGGATGGGAAAAGTAAAGGAGTGAATTTACCAATCGACTCATATCATTATGTAATTGATTTCCACAATGGATCAAAACCAATTGTCGGAGAAATTACTATTGTAAGATGAAAAGTAACATTTAAATTGCTGTGAAAAGACTGATTTCTATCTTTTTAATTGTTGTTCCCTGGCATATCGCTTTAGCTCAGCAACTGCCCTTATTTGACCAGTACCTTTATAACAAATTTCTGATCAACCCTGCACATGCCGGAAGTGACGGATATACAAGTTTTAACATGACTGCAAGGGAACAATGGGTTGGCTATTCCGGTGCGCCAAAGACTTATTCCTTAAGCGTTCAAACCAGGATACTTAAAAGAGGTTATAAAATCAGGAAGACTATATTTAATCAGACAGTATTCACACCAAAAAATGACGGGAAAGTAGGTTTTGGAGCTTATGTCTTCAGTGACAGGAATGGACTAATCCAGAGAACAGGTTTCCAGGCTACATATTCTTATCATATGTGGCTTCAGAAATCCACTCAATTATCTTTTGGTCTGGCTGTCACCGGATATCACTTTATTATCAATGCCGATGAGCAAAGTTTTGAGAATGCCAGTGAACCATGGCTAAATAATAATTTGCGAAGAGGAATTTTTGTACCTGATATGGATTTTGGAATTTATGTCCTGAATCCCAGATTTGACTTTGGATTTTCAGCCCTCCAGTTATTTGAAGCAGCTGCAAAAATAGGCGACAATACCTACAGAAGATTCAGAATGGAAAGGCACTTTTATACCTTTGGATCCTATAATCTTTATTCAACCGGCAGAAATGAATTCGAGCCTGCTGTTCTGTTCAAAATATCAGAACAGCTTATGCCGCAAGCTGATATCGGTATTACTTACATTTATGATCAGCGATTATGGGCAGGACTAACCTATAGAACCGGTGGCGGATTGATTGCTAATATAAGGTTCAGATATATACCTGATCATTCAAAATGGACTGCTTTATATTTTGGCTACGCAGTCGACTTTACACTCAGTGAGATTCAACGTGTTACATATGGAACCCATGAACTCACTGTCGCTCTGAAATTCGGTGACAGTACAAGAAAATACAGGTGGCTTGACAGATATTAATACAGGGGTTTCAGTTCCTTTTGATCCACACCCTTATATCTCCACCTGTTTGTCCGGCATCGGCAAAAGGTACTAATTTAAGATCAACAGGTTTCCCTTTGTAGAAACCTGTTGCACCAAAAATTTGAAAACCTACCCAATTATCAGGCAGCAATGTTTTAGGAATGTTCTTCACTGAAGAAGATGCCATTGACAATTCATCCATTTCTTTTATTTCCGGATTTAATGCCTGATCCATGGCAAGTACCTGGGTTCCATATTTAATGGCTATATATCCAGGGTAGCTTTTGCCTCCATCCAGTATCTGAACCGGCAAATCAAATGAAATATTTATAACGGTATTCTTGTCCCACATTTGTTCAATGTCCAGATATTTTCCGGGAATTCCAAAAAAGTTTTTGCCGTTTATAACAGCCAAATAATTTCTGCACCATGACGGAACAATCAACGATAACCGGAAATCGGTTTTTGATTCAGGATCCAGTTTAATTGTTACTTTCCCTTCTTCCGGGAATTTAGTATCCACAGTACAAGCAATGCCAGTTTCTTTTCCATCCTTTGAAAAAATTTCATCCGCCAGTTTTCCGGCTGAATACAGATTAATACTAAAACCATTGTCGGAGTTTTTTGAATAAGCCAGCTCAGGAACCGCCGCAATTCCCCGTGGCAGACTTGCAAGACAGCAATGTCCGTCAATATTGCATCGATAAGGTTTTTTACCCTGTAAGGCCGTGTAATAACTAACGCAACCTGTTTCAGGATTTTCGGCTGCAAACAAATGGTTAAATATAGTTTTTTCAATTTCGTTGATATATTTTGGTTCTCCGGTCAGATAATATAGCGCCTGGCTGAACTGAAGCCAGGTAACTGTTACACATCCTTCTCCCATGTTTACATCATTTCCTGCAGGCAGTATAAAATCTTCCTGGAATACTTCCTCTTTGCTTGCAGTTCCGGTAATGTATAGTTTGTGGGCCGAAATATCATCCCATGCATTTTCAGCAGCTTTCAATAATTTTGCATCTCCGGTCAGCTCGTAAAGTTTTACGATTCCTGTCAGATTCGACATCATTTCATAAGCTTTTGCATCAGCTGTTTTGTCAACTTTTCCCAGGTTAGTCAGGGTGGAGATTATTTTAGGTCCGTTTTTATATTCATATGCTTTAATTATATACTTGCAAAAATCGAGATACTTTTTATCACCGGTAAAACGGTATAAATAGGTCATGGGCTCAAGTACACTTGTTGATGCCATCCCCATATGAGGTGACAAGTCAATAATACTCCTCTGACCTTTGTTTTCGCCAAAAGTGCGACATAATAAGTCACCAATTTTCACAGAGGCTTCCAATGCAGGCTTGTATCCGGTAACTGAATAATAACTCAGCAATCCCAGCATATTATATTTATGTGCCCATGCATCCCATTCAGTCCAATAGTCTGAGGGTAAATAGGTACCCAGGTAGCCATCTTCATTCTGGCAGGTAATTAAAATATCGACGATACGATCCATCTGAGTCTTTAACTGATCGTTCTTTGTGGAGCGCCAAACACGACTGGCAGCATGAAGATACTTACCAGCATATTCCCCTACCCAGGTCTGTTTTCCGGGACGATTGTAATAGCATTCCAGTATTCCCGTTTCATCAATATTGAGCAATCGCTTTGTAAGGTTTGCATTCAGCCTGTCATTCAAATAGCCACCAAAAGAAATATTCTCCAGACCAAATGGACCAGCTTTGTCAGGAACAGTAAGTTTTACAATAGGATTTTCAAATTTTTCATTTATATGCTGGCCAGGTTTATAGGAAAAAAGTGTACTGTATTTTAATGTATCGGCAAGAAATTTTGAAGTGATAACATAGTCAATTTTATAGGTATCGGGCTCATTAATGGAAATCTCAGAAGTAAATGTGGTGTCTGCATTTTTTCCTATAACAATGTGTTCATCTTTTTGGAAAACAACTCTTTTACTTTTTGGATCATAAACATTGATTTTTAAATGAACCTTCAATTTTTCAACAGGTATCTTGAAATGAAAAATCAATTTTTTAGCAAATTTTGAATTTTCCGAAGTGAACGGCAAAGGTTTATCGAATGTCTTAAGTTCCAGGATATCCGACAATCGCGCATTCCCAACTGAATGAGGTCTTCCGTACATACCACCATTTCCTCCTCTATCATGCACCCGGACAGCAATCACATTTTCTTTGTCCCAGTGAATAAGATTAAAGGGAACATAGTATGATCTATCAATGTCCCAGCCATCTGTTTCTCCAATTTTCTTACCATTGAGCCAGGTCTCATCCGCATCATCAATCCTGCCTAAAGCAACGCGTACAGATTTAAACAGTTTATTGTTATTTTTAAGTGAAGAAGGGAACACTGCCCTGGTGCGATACCAGCCAATCCCGTCGTAACCGGGATAGCCCTGTGTTTCCCAGAAACTGTCAACCTTAATGGATTTCCACGCTTGATCATTAAAATCAGGATTTGAGAAAGCAGCATTATCTCCGGTTTGAAATTTCCATTCTTTTGGAAGTTCAATTACATTGTCTGTCTTACGATTTGTTGTACATGATGCGGCGAAGATGCAAAAAGCAATGGTAAAAAAGATTTTGGTTTTCATATATCAGTTTTATTTACCTGATCAGAATTTTTAATAGCATATATACAAAGATATCAGTTCTTTTTCCCCTTCAGTGGACAGAACTATAAAAAGTCTTAGTCTTTTCCAAAAAATAGCTGTGACCACAAATGGACAAAGAACCCAAGTTGATCCCAGGCTTCATCATAACAGATTCATTACAAAATAAATCAGTTATGATCGCGACAGGTTGATTCACCTCCCGGGTTTAGAACTTTATCAACCAAGGTTCCCAATCTCGTTTTCGACTTCTTCTAGTATTTCGCACGATTTGACAAGCTTCTGCATGGCAGTATGATCGTGATAAAGCGGGCGGTCTATATCAAGAAAATCGACATGCTTCCTTATCACTTCCCATGCTTTTTGCACACCTTTTCCAAATTTATATTCTTCTTTTCTGAAGTCAAGAGCCTGAGCAGCGGCCATAAATTCAATACCAAGAATACCATAAGCATTATCGAGGATCTGGAAATTCTTAATTGCAGTGTTCATTCCCATAGATACAAAGTCTTCCTGATCAGCAGCTGCCGGTATAGACTGAATTGATGCAGGTGCTGATAGTATTCTTTGTTCAACGATCATCATATCAGCAGTATACTGACTCAGCATCAGCCCTGAAAACATGCCGGCTCCTTTTGTCAGGAAATCTGGAAGCCCCACGCTCAATGCCGGGTTATTTAATCTGTTCATCCTTCTTTCAGACATTACGCTTACCATTGTGATACAAGCTCCTGCCATATCCATTGGCACAGAAACCGGTGATCCCTGAAAATTTGCTCCCGAAAGCTGGATGTTGCGATCGGGGAAAAAGATGGGGTTATCCCCTACACCATTCAGTTCTATCTCAACCTGTGAACGAGCATAGGCCATAGCATCATGAGCAGCTCCGATTACCTGGGGTGTTGAGCGCATGGAATACGCGTCCTGCACTTTGCTCTTAACTCTTCCCTCTTTAAGGTCGCCTCCGTTCACACACATGTTGATTGCATTTGCACTTCTCACGGCTCCCTTGAAACCTCTTGCTTCATGAAGCAAAGGTGAGTAGGGTTTCATGTTTGCCTTCAGGGCCTCAAGTGACATGGAGGCCGCAATCTCAGCCTGTTTGAGCCAGTTATTGGCATCGTAAAGGAATATGGCACTCATGGCAGTGAGCACATTTGACCCGTTAATAGTTGCCAGTCCATCGCGTGCCATAAGCCCCGGTACAGCAATGACGGCTCTCCTCATAGCTTCTTTGCCCTCAAGTAACTCTCCCTCGTAATATGCCTCACCCTGGCCCATCATTAGCAATGCGATCTGAGACATCGGCGCCAGATCGCCGCTGGCACCAACAGAACCCTTCTGGCATACAAAGGGAGTAACATTTTTATTGAGCATTTCCACAAGGGTTTCAGTTATTATCAGCCTGTTCCCTGAGTTGCCATGAGCATGTACGTTAATCCGTCCTAGCATGGCGCCTCTGACATATTCCAGAGGAGCAGGGTCACCGATACCGGCAGCATGGTTATATACGAGGTATTTCTGAAAGTCTTTTATCTGGTCGTTGTTGAGAACAACTTCTGAAAACTCACCTATACCGGTATTAACACCGTACATTATCTCATGAGCATCAATCTTTCTTTCGAGCATTGCCCGGCAAAGGTTAATCCTTGCTCTCGCGTCGGTATGGAGTTCAACCTTCTGGCCATTACGGGCAACATTTACCATATCTTCAATTGTCAGGTTTGATCCTGTAATAATTAACTTATCCATAATAATCTTTTTTAATTGAAACTTTGATACGACAACAAATGGTCAGATTAAACCTTTGCCATATTTCATTACTGCATTTATGTAAGAATGTTTTATTAAGGGTCTTGAAGCGACCTAACAAAGACCGGCGCGATTCACTTTTATTTTATATTCCAACGCCATATTTCTCATAGCAAGAAATTTTTTTATAAAAGTAGATAAATTAATCCGGATTTCTTCAATTTGAACTTTTATCATATCCCCGGAAGAAAAATTAAAGAGATAGTCCGGAAGACTAAATAAAAAAAATCATTAAATAATAAGTCACTGGTTTACTTATATTGTGTTTAAGTCTCTAAAATCTATTATAATTGTTAAAATTTTGAAACTATGTACTCAAAAATTAATATTCTTCTCATTTCGCTGATCTGTATAAATCTGTCAGCACAGACGATACAGCAGTTGCCTGTTGAAAAGATCAATCCTGATCTGCTGAACGGTCGCTGGAATGCACAATGGATATCTCATCCAACAGAATCTCTGCTTGATTATGGAGTATTCCATTTCCGGAAAGATTTTGAATTGAAAGAGCAGCCAAAGGAATTCATTATTAACATTTCAGCCGATAACAGGTACAGATTGTTTGTTAACGGCAAGCCGGTATGCTTTGGTCCGGCACGCGCTGATCTTGAACACTGGACATTTGAGAGTATAGATATTGCGCCATTCCTTAAACCTGGCAAAAATGTCATTGCTGCAACCGTATGGAATTTCGGGGAGTTAAAGCCATGGGCACAATTCTCTATTAAAACAGCTTTTATAGTCCAGGGAAATTCTTCTTCAGAAGTAATTGTTAACACTGATACTTCCTGGAAAGTCACTAAAGATCAGGCTTATACTCCTGCTCCTGCAAGTTCGAAAGAAACCAGCGGACAATTCGTTGTAGTGGGCCCATGCGAAAGGGTCGATGCGGGACTTTACCCGTGGGGATGGGAAACACCCGATTATGATGATCATTCCTGGTTAACACCAAAGACTCTTGATACTGCTCACCCCCGGGGAGTAGGAACTGACATAAACTGGGAACTCACACCCCGGGCAATCCCATTTATGGAGCAAACACATCAGAGGTTTGCAACTGTTCGCCGGATATCCGGAGCCGCCCTGCCAGAAGGGTTTCTGGGGGGAAAAGCTGCCTTGAAAATTCCGGTCAACCGGAAAATAATGATATTATTTGATCAGGAAAAACTGACAACCGGTTACCCCGAATTGCTGGTGTCAGGAGGAAAAGGGGGGCGCTTAAAACTCACATATTCAGAATCACTTTTCGATGTTAACGGATCAAAAGGAAACAGGAATGAAATCGAAGGAAAATCTATTCTGGGCTATTCCGATTACTTTTTACCTGATGGCAACCCGAACAGACTGTTTCGTCCGCTTTGGTTCAGAACATGGAGATATCTTCAGATGGAGATAGAAACAAGTGCAGACCCATTGACCATAAACAGCTTTTCAAGTGAATTTACAGCCTATCCGTTAAAAGAGAATGCAGTATTTGATTCGGACAGGCCGGACCTGAAAAAAATATGGAATACAGGGTGGAGAACTGCTCGGCTTTGTGCTAATGAAACATATTTTGACTGTCCTTATTATGAACAGCTTCAATATGTAGGAGATACAAGGATTCAGGCACTGATCTCACTCTATGTATCGGGTGATGACCGTCTGGTAAGAAATGCAATTACAGACCTGAATGAATCGCAGTATTATGAAGGACTGACCCGAAGCAGGTATCCTTCGGCGAATCCTCAGATCATTCCGCCATTCTCGCTGTTTTGGGTAGATATGATCAACGATTATTGGACATTGCGCAATGATCCTGAATTCATTAAAAGCTTTCTCCCCGGTATTGAAAATGTCCTTGGCTGGTTTACCAGACGGATCGATAAGGAAACAGGATTACTCGGAAAAGTTGCTTACTGGAATTTTGTCGACTGGGCACCTGAATGGGCGTGGAACAATGAAAGCGGCATAGGAGGCGTTCCTCCCGGAGGAATGAATGACGGTAATTCCTCCATACTTTCAATGCAATTTGCTTATGCCCTGCAAAAAGCTGCAGAGCTCTTCACATACTTCGGCCAATCAGAGAAAGGTGAATATTATTCTGAAATTGCCAGACAATTAACAAAAGCTGTGTATGATAAGTGCTGGGATGAATCACGTGGCTACCTGGCAGATACACCGGGGAAAAAAGAATTCAGCATGCATGCCCAGATCTTCGGTGTTCTCACGAATACAATTCCTGAAAACAGCCAAAAAACTTTTGTACAAAAGTTTATGTTTGATACTAGTCTGATACAGCCAACCATGTATTTCAGGTTTTATCTCACCCAGTCTTTGAAAAAAGCAGGATTGGCTGATAAGTATCTTGAAACACTTGGCCTGTGGAATGATATGTTGCAAAAAGGGTTAACCACCTTTGCTGAGAATCCCGATCCTGCCCGCTCCGATTGCCATGCATGGAGCGCAAGTCCAGATTATGATTTCCTTGCGACAGTTGCAGGTATCCGTCCCGGAACGCCAGGATTCAAAACTGTTGATATAGAACCTGCCCTTGGCGGCCTAAATTTCATTAAAGGACAGATGCCCCATCCGGCAGGAATGATAAGTTTTGATTTGAAAAGGACCGGAAAGGATGGAATCAGAGGAGAAATTATTCTCCCGGAAGGACTTACTGGCATCTTCAAATGGAATGGGAAGACAATAGATTTAAAGGGGAAGACGGAGATTGAAATCCTTTAACCACAAAGCACACAAAGCTAAGATATTATATTGTAGCTCTTTTTGATCTTTGTGTATATTGCCACCTCTGCAGTCTGGCCCCTGCGCTAAAATAGCCAACTTACCCTCTATAACAGAATCACTATGCCTCTGAACATGATGACAGAGTTCAAGCAATAAAGCAAAGGTCAGTTGTGCTACAGACATAGTACTGTATGAAGGAACATTTGTGACAATTATGTTCTTTCTTTTTGCAGCAGCAGTATCCACAACATTATACCCTGTCGCAAGAACTCCTATATATTTTAGGCTTGGAAGGTTATGTATGGTCTGCTCTGAGAGCGGGGTTTTATTTGTGATTACAACTTCTGCGCCCAACGACCGTTCTATTATTTTATCCGCAGGAGTTCTGTCATACAAAACCACTTCGCCCAGATTATTCAGCTTGTCCCAGCTAAGATCGCCGGGATTTAATACATATCCATCGAGTACTACAATTTTCATTTTTATCAGATTTTATTTTCAGACAAACATAAATATTAAATTCTTAAGATTAAATCTCTTTAAAGTTGATCTGATAAAAGGAAAGATGCCGCACCACGACTTAAGGTGAATTTTGATCTTCATATTTTTGGGCTCCCCGACTTTAGAAAAAGAGGTCATCAAAAGCAAAATATGTAAATATTGTTCATTACATAGCAAACCATATACTAGCTTTATAAGCTTTTAAAATCTATTTTCGTAATTAGTAAAATAGTGGACAATTAAGTCCAGCTATAATTTCCGGAATGAGAGGATTGATTATGACACAGGATTCCGCGGTGCCAATATGAGTTTTGGAATAGGCTGGCCGTGAGCTGGAATCTGTAACTACAGATATTTTGTTTCAATGAATCTCCGTAAATCAATCCCGAAAACTACAAACCCTTTAAAGCTTACAGAGGCTCTGAGAAAGAGATTAGCTTCTTTAACCTTCCTTATAAAACTGATCTATTTTTTTGGTGCCGGAGCAACGTATAAAACATTCTCTTTCATTTGAACCATTGCTTTGTGATGGTTAGAAATAAGAATTCCCACAAAGATCAGGATTGCAAGAATAAGCAGTAAACGAAAGGGACCGCTTTTTAAAAATTCAAACAGAAAAGAGTCTTTATTCATTTTCTGACCCGTATTAAGGTAAATATTTATAAAAACTACCAAATATCGATAAATCCTATACACTTCTGAATGCATCGGGACAAAGATGCAATGCAAATCAGATAACAGTTATACCAAAGTTACAAAACTTCTTAAAATATGAGGTTAATCCTGTATCACTTTATTGTTATAATTTCCTGAAGTGGCACATTTAAACCCTCCGCAGAAATTTTCAACGAGTCCGGCAACTTGTTGGCAGGACATTCTGCTGTAATGGCTCTTGACTCGCCAGGCAGCAGGGTAAAGTATCCGTCAGATATATAAGCCGGTAAAATGCGTTTGCCTGTTCCCACCCCCCAGAGATGATCCATTCATTGTTAGAGATTCTGACCAGTTTGGTTTCTTCCGCTGTCTTCGGCAATACTTTCGGGTGAATAACTGCAGTTCTTGATTTTGGCAGATCAGCAGGATCCTGTGGTTTACTTAAGCCCAGGTTCTGACCTGCAGATGAAGCATGTAAAAAAACAAAAAAGATTGATGTCAGTACTACCCGGTGTAAACCTGACAGGTTGGCTTTATTACTCATTTTATTCAGGTATATGATAATCGGAAATTTGGATAATGAGTTGTTGTGAGATTTTGGGATATCGGATTCTTCCAGATCAATTGATCTTTAAAGTTATCGCTTAGCTTGTAAGATTTTTTGTGAGCGCTGATTGATTCACCTATTATATGAATTTTGTTAAGGTCCGCAGTTCCACGACCTGTCTGGTTGCAAAAGTTCAGGTAACCGATATTGGAAAATTCGATACCCATAAGTTCAATTCCCACGCGGTCAGCAGCCAGCCAGTCAAGTCCGGCGACACAAACCCTGTGATCCACCGGAGTTCCGTCATTCGGTCCGTTCCCTTCCATTCCCGCAAATCCGTCTATTACAGCGAGATGAGGATGCAATTGCTGCGACATTGAATACAAATTATAGTTTATTCCCCGGAAACCGCTTCCATGCATTATTGGTTTATCACTTACAGTCCCTTTTTTGCTGGAAGAGTTGAAAGTAAATCCCCGGTCTTTCACCGGGGAACCGAATACTATATTCTTCAAGGATAAAGTTGCGAAAACGCGGTCATGCGTTTTCATCCGGGCGACAGAAACTATAAATGAACCGGGGTCAAGCATTAAATGAGAAATCCTCACTGCATGAGGCCTGAAGTCTTTTTCATCGAATACATAAATTATGTCATAAGGCTCCTGGTCGAGATCAACCAGTTTAACACCATATTTATCAGCCAGCCTGAAATATCCGAAGTTTTTAAACCCATCGAAGGTGGGACCATTCGCCGCTGATTCCGCAATTACAACATTACCTGTCTTCCCTATCGATTGGAGGAATTCAAGTATGCCCTCAAGCGTATCAACATGTGTTGAGGCTAACTGGATATCAATATTGACATTATTTGGTTTCAGGACGACACGGCGGCTTCCAATTGCCTGTGCGATCTCTCCGGAAAAAGGTTTAAGCGCCCGAAAGGCTAAGTCGGCCCTGTTGTCGCCTGTGGTGATTGCAACACTGGATGAGTAGTTATCTTGTTTCCCAAAGGCTGCAAGTGTATCATAAGGTTTGAGACAGGTTGCTGCCACCCCACCCATTACAGAGGTTCTCAAAAAATTGCGACGGCTGATTGTTGTCATGATTTTTGGTTATTGGCTAAAACAAACTTACGAAAATAAGATCATACAGAAAAGATTTGTACTGTAACATTTTCACACATCGCATTGTCTAATATTTTGACAGTTGTATAAAGATTAATAATTGCATGTAGTTGATATTGTGATATTTAATATTTTGGCACATTCTTTGGCATAACGAATCAGGAATCAGGAATCAGGAATTGGAAATTGGAAATTAGAATCAAGAAATAAGAATTAAAGATTAAGATGAAAAAAATATCCCTTATAATATCGCTTCTATTAGTTTTCTGTTTTCAGGAAATATCGGCTCAGGTGAAGAAATGGACTCTGGAGGATTGCATTAATTATGCCGTTACCAACAATATTGGACTGCAAAGGCAGAGGCTTCTGACCCAATCGACGGAGGCAGACCTGCTGGCATCCAGAATGAATCTTTTACCGAATTTAAATGCCGGATCCCAGTTTTATCTTGCAAACGGAAGGTCAATCGACCAAACGAACGCTATAGTATTTAACAAGAACATGACAAATACGTTGGGCATATTCTCTAATATTGTGTTGTTCAGCGGATTTACTGAGATAAATACGATAGCTGCAAATAAATTCATGCTTAAAGCCGGTCTGGAATCAGAGAAAATTACCAGAAATACATTGATCGCTGACATAATAGGACAATATTACCAGGTGTTATATAACAGAGGATTGGAAGATGCTTCAAAAATGCAACTCGATCTATCAGAGAAACAGCTTTTCAGGATTACCAAAATGGTCGAAACAGGCAAGGAGGCCTTGGCTAAACAATACGAAATTCAAAGCCAGGTTTCCGCTGATAAGCTGTCTTACACTATAGCTCATAACACTGCCAGTCAGGCTATTACAACTTTGAAACAGATGCTTCAACTTGAACCCGGATCGGAATTTGATATATTAATACCTGACCTGGCTAATATGCTGATTACAGACAACTCATTCAGTTCAGATAGTGTTTATAAGCTTGCCGCCCAAAATCTTCCACGACTCAGAGAAATCGAATATGAATTAACAGCTTCAAAAAAACAGATAGCAGCTGCAATGGGTAATCTTTCTCCAAAATTAACAATGAATGGTCAAATAACTTCATACTATTATGATGTTTTAAACGCACCTGATGGAATTACACAGAATTCATATTCGAAGCAAATTAATGGTAACCTCAATAAACAGGCAATGCTTACCCTGAATATCCCGATCTTTAATAATTTTTCAAACCACAGGATAATTAAGCAGGCAAAGATCAAAAGAAATGACACCCAGTTAAAACTCGAACTGGAAAAGAATAATCTTTATACAGATGTTGAAAATGCCTGTCTCAACTATAACAGAGGGAAAGACGAATATGCTGCCGCCAGCGCAAATTATTACTATAACACACAATCCTTTAATGCTGTTGAGAAAAAATTTGAATCAGGCCTCGTTGATGTAACTGAATACTCAGTGGCAAAAACAACGCTATTCAAAGCGGAAACAGAAGAGATCAGAACAAAACTCCAATTGCTTATCAGAAAACTCACAATTCAGTTCTATTCTACAGGCGAATACACAAATCTTTTAAATCAGCACTAAAAATTCATTATACCAGGGATACTAACTGATACTAAATAAATACTTCATTAATAATCATAAATAAATACTTGAAATGGATACTCCTCGTGAAACAATGGATAAAGTGATCCCAAAGAAAACAGGCCTTCAGAAAAAACATTTAGGATATATTGCTATAGGATTAGTTGTGATTGTTCTTATCTATATGGCTTTTTTTTCTGATCGTACATCAACTTATAAAGTTGAAAAAGATAAACTTATAATCGAAACAGTAACTGAAGATCAGTTCAACGATTATATAACTGTTCCCGGAACCGTTGAACCTATTACAACGATAAAACTCGATGCTGATGAAGGCGGACGGGTTGAAGAGAAACTTATTGAAGAAGGATCAATGGTCAAAAAGGGAGATATAATATTAAGATTGTCAAATCCTGATCTCTTTCTCGCTATTCTCAATAGCGAATCATTGCTTGCAGAAAAAGAGAACTTCCTGCGAACCACACAGATTGAGATGGAACAGGAAAAACTGCAGATAAAAAGAGAACTCATTACCTTAAAATATGATATTGAAAGAAAGGCTCGGAATTTTCAACAGAATGAAATTCTGATAAAAGATAACCTTATCTCCAAAGAGGAATACCTTCGCTCCAAAGAGGACCTTGATATGGCAAATCAGTCGAAAGACCTATATATTGAACGTCAAAAACAAGATTCAGTTTTTCGTTCAGTCAACGTTGAAACTATTAAAAAGGATCTCAATAATATGAGGAATAACCTCGATATGGTTAAAAAAAGAGTAGAAAACCTGAATGTCCGGGCAACCGTAGATGGTGAACTTGGCCTGTTAAGTCCCGAAATAGGACAATCAATATCAAAGGGAGAAAACATGGGGCAGATCAATGTTCTGACTTCATATAAAGTCGTTGCACAGATTGACGAACACTATATCGACAGGGTCAGAACCCAGCTGGATGCTACTCTTGACAGGCAGAACAATAAGTTTAACCTGACTGTCAGACGAGTTTATCCTGAGGTGAGAAACGGCACATTCAAAATTGACATGATCTTCCGCGATAGCATGCCTGATAATATCAGAACCGGTCAGACCTATTATATCAGCCTGCAGCTGGGCCAGCCGAAAAGATCAGTTCTTGTGCCAATCGGTGGGTTTTTCCAGGAAACAGGCGGGCAGTGGATATTTGTCCTCGATCCATCCGAATCTTTCGCTACCAGAAGGAATATCTCAATCGGAAGAAAAAATCCAAAATATTATGAAGTACTTGAAGGTCTCAAACCAGGCGAAAAAGTTATAGTCTCGGGATACGAAACTTTTGGAAAAAATGAAAAACTTATTCTTAAAAAATCTAAATAACAATTAATAACTAAAGTCATGATTAAAACAAATGATTTAACCAAGATCTTCAGAACTGAAGAAGTTGAAACTACAGCTCTCAAT
>Ga0182011_10000070_pt1 | contig 77433 bp, 67 predicted proteins | sample 711E1DmetaG_FD_120481 | JGI IMG/M metagenome (GOLD analysis project Ga0182011, IMG submission 120481) | Permafrost microbial communities from Stordalen Mire, Sweden - 711E1D metaG | ecosystem: Environmental > Terrestrial > Soil > Wetlands > Permafrost | place: Sweden: Stordalen | collected...
CTCGGCAACGTCCGGCTCGGTCACGCTGTTCGGCAGTTCCGTCGCGACGGCGAGCGCCTTGCCGCCATCTCGAGTCAGCTCGTCTGCCAGCGACCGAATTCGATCGATGCGCCGAGCACCCAGCACGACGGTCGCGCCCTGCGCGGAAAGCAGCCGGGCCGTCGCCTCACCCAGTCCGCTGCTCGCGCCCGTGATGACGATGACCTTTCCTGCGAGGTTGTTGCCCATGATGTCGATTCCCGAGTGCCGTCGCGGCCGGTCAGAGACCGGTCCTCTCTTCCAGGGCTTCGGGGTATCGAGCCCCTTGCACGGTGATCTTCGAGGCCGCGCTGTCGATTTCGCGCTGATCGTCGGACGTCAGTTCGACGGTTGCCGCGCCGAGGTTCTCGTCCAGGCGCGCGAGCTTCGTCGTGCCGGGGATCGGGACGATCCACGGCTTCTGGGCTAGAAGCCAGGCGAGGGCGATCTGGGCCGGCGTCGCCTTCTTCCGCTTCCCGATCGCCGCGAGCAGATCGACAACGACCTGGTTCGCCTTCCGAGCCTCCGGCGTGAAGCGGGGAACGATGTTGCGGAAGTCGGTCTTGTCGAACGTTGTGCTCTCGTTGATCTTCCCCGTGAGAAACCCCTTGCCGAGTGGGCTGAAGGGAACAAGCCCGATGCCGAGCTCGTCGAGGGTCGGCAGCAGCTCCTCTTCGGGGCGCCGCCACCACAGGGAATACTCGCTCTCGACCGCGGTGACCGGCTGGACGGCGTGGGCCCGGCGGATCGTCTTGACTCCCGGCTCGGAAAGGCCGAAGTGCTTCACCTTGCCCGCCCGGATCAGGTCTTTCACCGTCCCCGCCACGTCCTCGATCGGCACGTCGGGGTCGACGCGGTGCTGATAGTAGAGGTCGATGGCCTCGACTCTGAGTCGCTTCAGCGAGCCCTCGACGCTCTGCCGGATGCGCTCGGGCCGGCTATCCTGGACCTGCTGACCGCTGGAATCGAGCTTGATCCCGAACTTGGTGGCTATCACGACTCGGTTACGGTACGGAGCGAGAGCCTCACCTACGAGCTCTTCGTTCGTGTACGGACCGTACAGTTCGGCGGTATCGAAGAGGGTGACGCCGCGTTCGACCGCCTTGCCGATGAGAGCGATCATCTCCTTCTTGTCCGCCGGCGGACCGTAAGCCATGCTCATTCCCATGCAGCCGAGGCCGATGGCCGAGACTTCCAAACCGCTGTTTCCGAGTTTGCGCTTTTGCATGCTTCCTCCTTTGTCTCTAGGTCCTCAGATCGCAATAACCTCATACTGATCGTTGCCCATCTTCATCTCTCTCATGTACGAGAGCTGGCGCAGGCCCTTGCGGGATTCGATGCGTTCCTTGAGGTCGTGGAGCTCCGCTTCGGGCAACCTGTACACCATGTCGATCGAGGCCTGGTCCACGGCCAGGATATCGGTAGAGGCCAGGATGCCCAGATCGCGCGCCTTTACCGGAGCGGCGCTGACGCCGGCGCAGTCGCAATCCACCGACATGTTGCGCAGCACGTTGATGAAGACGATCCGCCGGCTGAAGTGATCGATCGTGGCCTTCGCCGACTCCACCATGTTCTCCATGAAGGGCTCGCCGTTCAGCCAGTGACTGTAGTCCTCGTTGTCGGGGGCGGCGTGGACCATCTTTTTGCCGATGGCCCCGTCCGCGCAGCCGATGGCGATGTTCTTCAGCGACCCTCCGAAGCCGCCCATGGCGTGTCCCTTGAAGTGAGTTAGCACCACCATCGAGTCGTAGGTCAGCATGTGCTTGCCGACCGACATCTCGGAGAAGTGCTTCCCGCCCCTAACGGGGATCATCACGGCGCCGTCCTCGTCCATGATGTCCACCGGGCAGAAGTCCCAGCCGTTGACCTTGATGGTCTCGCGATGATCTGCCGTGGTGTATCTCTTGCCCTTGTACAGGGTGTTGGTCTCCACCAGGTTGCTGCTGGGAATGTGCTGCTGCAGGGCTTTCACCATGTCCCGGGGCAGAATGTTGGGTCCGTGAGGCTCGCCGGTGTGCAACTTGATGGCCACTCGGCCTGTGATGCCCTTACTGATTCTGGAATAGATCCTCAGCAATCCGCCAGCACTGATGTCCCTCGTAAAGTACACCTGGGACTTCCCCGGTCCCGCCGCGACAGCGCTGCCCGTTCCTTGAAGACCGGCCGCGGCGACGGTCCCCAGTGCGACGGCGCCTGTCTTGAGGAAACTTCTGCGTGAACTATGGCTCTCCATGGTGCTCCTCCATTCGACCAGACGGTGCCTCCCAGGTGTGACATCATCTGCAGTATTGCTCGTCGCTCACCTTCTCCATCCAGTCGGCGCCCTTACCCTCGAGTTCCTCCACGATGGCGATGTGCGTCATGGCGATGGTCGCCGTGGCGCCATGCCAGTGCTTCTCGCCGGGTGGGATCCAGACCACGTCGCCCGGCCGAATCTCTTGCACCGGGTCGCCCCATCGCTGTACCCAGCCGCAGCCAGCCGTCACGATCAGGGTCTGACCCAACGGATGGGTGTGCCACGCCGTTCGGGCGCCCGGCTCGAACGTGACGCTGGCTCCAAGTCCGCGCGCCGGAGGAGGCGCCTGAAACAACGGGTCGACACGCACGGCGCCGGTGAAGTACTCGGCCGGGCCCTTGCCGGATGGTTGTGAACCAACTCTCTTGATCTCCACGTTAGATCCCTTTCGTTCAGGTGACGATACGGTGGTTTCGGCGCGTAGATGCGCAGGGAAACCAAACGCGGCGGCCAACCCTAGCCCCGTGACGAGGAATTTGCGGCGATCTGGCATGACAGGACCGTCATCTCGCTGCTGGTCCCTTGCTTGTCTCGAGTCGCTTCTGTTGATGTCCATGGATCCTCCTTCAGCGACCAGTCAGCTTCACCAGCTTCTTCCGGCTGCGCGAGTAGCTGAACGCCACCTCGTGCCCGGCGCTCGCGAATAGCCTCCCGAGCTTGCCCCCCATCAAACCCGAACCGAGTACCCCGATTCGCAAGCTGCGCCTCCGTCAAGCTGCGTGCCGACCTGGTGGCAAATCCTGGCTGCTCAGGCCGGCCTCCACTTGCCCGTCACGACCGCCGACGTCGGGTGCGTGCAAATGCAATATAGGGATCGGGGCAGGAAGATGCTTGCCTAAACCTACGAGTATCTGACCCGATCGGTTCGGTCGTTCAGTCTCGCGCGACGTGCTCTCTCCGGAGGTATCGTGCCCGAGTGAATCGTCTCTCCAGAACGGGTCGCAACTGAGACATTCCTCCATGGCTCTATCTGAATTGTCCGCGTTGGCAGGCGACTGGCCGCTCGTGCCCGTGATGGTCCTGAGCATGCCAGCGAACGCCACTTCCAAGGAACCTCACTATTCCAGGGCAACAGTGAGAGATGCGAGGTCGTCTGTATCGGACTTGCGAGCCCCCGCAACCAAACGATATTCGACCTCTTCCTTGGCGAGGAGGTCTTTCAAATTCAGCCCGATTCGAACCTCAACCGGCTGGCTCACTCCGAACTGCGGGTGCGCCGTGGCTATCTCCTCCACCGAGAGTCCGTGCTTGGCGGCGTGCTGTGGCCGTCAGCTTCTTGATCGAGAGGCCGCACAGAGGGCAGCGAGTCCCTTGCCTATGTTCCTTTGTGGTTGACAGCGGATGGAAGAGGATGCGGTTGACCATTGCGGCGAGAAACTCGCGGGCCATTTCGAGGTCGGTTTCCAAGACCTTGTCAAGATTCTCAAGGGCGTCCTCGAACCGTGAGACCTTGTTGCGAAGGTCATCCAACCCGTCCTCGCTACTTCCTGGGGCAGCGACCTCGCCCCGCGGAGATCCGCGAGTGGACCGATCGGGAGGTGGCAAGCGCGGGGCGATGGAGTCGAGTCTGGAGTGTGATGGAACGCCTTCGGGCGCCGCTCTTCTTCCGATCCTCGCCACGAGGCCCGAGGATAGACACGCCCCCATGCTACGATCCCTCGGCGCCGGACGAACCGGAGCCACGGACGCCTCACCCAAGGGGTCTCGATGGACACCAACCTGCAATTCGACGGCGGCGCAGTCATCTACCTCGATAACGCCGCCACCACCTTCCCGAAGCCGAAAGAGGTGCTGGACCAGACGCTCGAGGCGTACAGCCGGTACGGCGTGAACCCGGGCCGCTCCGGCTACGACCTCTGCCTGATGGCGGGCGAGCTCGTCGCAGACACCCGCAAGGCGCTGACGCGGTTCTTCGGCGGCTCCGACCCGAACCGTTTGGTGTTCGCCTCGAACGCAACCGACGCGCTCAATCTCTTGATCCAGGGAGTGCTGGGCGAGGGCGACCACGCGGTCTCGACGACGATCGAGCACAACTCCGTGATCCGTCCCTTGAACCACATGGCGCGGGACCGCGGGGTCGAGGTGGACTTCGTGCCGGTCGGGGCCGGCGGCCGGGTGGACCCGCGGGCGATCGCGAAGCGGCTGCGGCCCAATACCCGGCTGGTCGTCGTCAACCACGGTTCGAACGTGATCGGCACGATCCAGCCGGTGGGCGAGATCGGGAGGCTGTGCCGTGCCCGCGGCGTGACCTTCGCGGTCGACACCGCCCAGACCGCGGGCGTCGTGCCGATCGACATGCAGGCCATGTGCATCGACGTCGTCGCGTTCACCGGGCACAAATCGCTTCTCGCGCCGACGGGTATCGGCGGCCTGTGCGTCGGGGAAGCGGTCGACATCCGGCCTACGCGGTTCGGCGGGACCGGCGTCAACTCCGTGGCCCCCTACCACCTGGAGGAGTATCCGTACCGCCTCGAGGCCGGCACCGGCAACGTGCTCGGAATCGCTGGACTGCACTTCGGGCAAGCGTACATCGCGAAGCGTGGCCTCGACGCGATCTACCGGCACGAGATGACGCTCTTTTCCCACCTCCAGGAGGGTCTGGCGGCTATCGACGGCGTGACCTTGCACGGAACAACCGACCTCGCGGAACGTCTTCCGGTCCTGTCGTTCACCGTGGCCGGGCGGGATCCGGCCGATGTCGGCACGCTCCTCGACGTCGAGTACAACATCGCCGCACGTACGGGCCTGCAGTGCGCTCCTCTCATCCATCGGCAGATGGGGACCGAAGCCCGCGGCACGGTCCGGTTGTCCGTCGGCCCACTGAACACCCCGAGCGACATCGAGGCCGCGATCACCGCGGTGGCGGAGATCGCTGCCGAAGCCAGAAAGTAACAAGCCGAGAAGTTCGCCTCCGGCCACGACCGAGTGGCACCGTTCCGTGGCCCGCGGCTCGCGACGGTATTGATCCGCCTCTTCGGTCACAGCCGCCGGAGTCTCGGGCCGCAGTGAACCGGGGCGAGCAAGGCCCGAGTTGCGCCGCGCCCGAGGGGCACGAGCAAACCTGCCCGGAGGACAATCGAACCAAAGCCCCCTCGGCGCTCGCACGGCAGAATCCTGTACCGCCGTGCAAGGAACCCGAATGGGATCGGAGGAGACTGAAGCGTCAGGGTGCGGGTTTTGCGGGAAGGACGAGGGCGTCGGCAACGATCTCGGCGAGCGTCCTCACTTCGACGCCGAGCTTGTAGGCACGGTTCAGCTCCATGAGCTGGTCGATGCAGTTGTGGCAGGGCGACGCGACTACCTTGGCGCCCGTCGCTCGAATCTGGTCGGCCTTGATCCGGCCGGCTTCGATCCGCCTTGCAGTGTGCTCGGAGGCGGCCAATATCCCGCCGCCGCCACCGCAACAGTAGTTGTCCTCGCGGTTTGGTGTCATCTCAACAAAGTCCTTCGCCGCCGCCCGGAGGAGAACGCGCTGCTCCTCGATTACGCCGCCGTTCCGGACGAGGTTGCAAGGATCGTGGAGTGTGACGCGCTCGGGGTTCTTGCCGGGGTCGAGTCGGAGGCGGCCGCCGGCCAGGTAGTCCGCCATCACCTCGACGAAGCTCCTGACCCTAAATGGGAAGGGCCGCCCGAGCCACTCCGGAGCTTCCCACCGGAGCGTCCGGTACCCATGGCCGCACTCGGCCACCACCAGCTCTTCGACTCCGAGCTCCTCGGCCCGCGCCACGAGGCGGCCGGCGATCGCGCGAGCGGCGCCGGCGTCGGCGGCGAAATACCCGTAGTTCGTGATGTCGAAATCGGACGAAGTCAGCGTCCAGTCCTCGCCGGCGACGTGGAAGATCATCGCGGCGGCCGAGAGCGACAGCGGGAAGAACTTCACCTCTCGGGGGTTGACCGCGTAGAGAACGCGCGCCCCCCGGCGGTCAACCGGCATCGCCGCAGCGGGGTCGCCGAGCGTGTCCTGCAAGTCCTGCTCGAGCCAGGTTACTGTCTCGAGAACGTCCTCCCGGCTGATCCCCATGTTGTTTCCGGTCGCGAGCGCAAGATCGACATTTGCGCGGATGCCATTGGGAACCATTCCTGCGGCGCCGAGTACAGTGCGGGCGAAGCGGATGATCGTCGAGGGGTCGAGCCCAACACTGCAGTTGAGGGCGCAGCGACCGCAGAGCGTGCAACGTCCGAAAGCAGCGACCGCGAGCGCGTTCAGCCCTTCCTGGTCGAGGGTCTGCGCACCAACGAAACCGGGCGCCAGGCGTCCGAGCAGCGTGTGGTGCCGACGGAAGAAACGGGCGATCCGCTCGACCTTATGCGCTGGCATCGACTCTGCTTCGCCGTCCGCGAGGTATACGTGGCAGGTGTCGGCGCAAAGGCCGCACCGCACGCACGAGTTGAGGAACGCCGTGGTTCGGGCGTCGAGCCGATCGCGCAGCACCTCGAGGGCACGCTGCACGGCGGCCGTGCCGGGCGGTCGGTCAGCCACGGCCCGTTCCGCTGGGGTGTGAGGCCGGCCGTACGCCCCGCCGCCCGAGAGTGGCGCCGAGAACCCGCCGGCTCGTGAGCAGGAACAGCATGTGTCTCAGCTTGCCGAGCGGTGCGTAGAGGAGCAGCACGGCGCCGACGATCTGGAACACCGGCAGCGCGCCCGAGCTCATCGCCGTCGCGAAGGCCGCTGCCAGCGTGAGGTCCACCAGGCCATTCGCGAAAAAATCCTCGGGCACGCTGATCGCCCGCAAGCGCGGATCGGCGCAACGCTTGAGCAGTAGGGCGGTGCCGGCCATGAGACCCACCGCGATGAGCGCGGCTGTGGCCGCATTCACCACCGGCGGAAGGGGAGTGCCGAACAGACTGTGCACTAACCTGACGAGCGCGGTGAAAACCGCAACGTGGTACGCGATGCCGGCCGCGTAGCTGGGGAGGTGACGCGACGCGCTCTCCTTTGCCCACGGGGCGAACGCGACTGTGAACGCGTACAGGACCCCGACCGCGGCACTCCCGCGGGCCGGTGCCAGGGGCGCCGGCGTCGAACCCGTCCGGAGGCGGAGCACGACGAACGCGGCGACCGACGTGAACATCGCCGCGAGCAGGACGAGCGCCGTCGGACTCACCTAGTGGCCCCCCGATGGCCCGCGCACGTCGCACCCTGCGGCGAGGGCCGAGTGCCGAACGCGTCCAGAGGCGTGTTCAGACGCAACCCTCCGGCTTCGGCAGCCCTGCCACCCTGCACGCCCCCTTGGCGGGCCCGGAGGGGAACAGCTTGAAAATGGTGCGGAGGTTGAGGCCCGTGCGCTGGCAGAGCAGGCGGACCATCGGTGCGTTGCCGTGCTCGAGGTAGTGCTCCCGGATGATCCGCACTACCGCCCAGTGCTCGGGCGTCATCTCCGTCACGCCCTCCGTGGTCGCGAAAAGCCTCGCGACCTCGTCGTCCCAAACCTCGGGCCGCTGGAGAAAGCCCTCCTCGTCCACAGCGAACGTGCGACCCGCGATGGTGATATCCGACATCAGAGCCCTCCGCCGACACGAGCGGCGCGGCAAGGGTAGACAGCGCGCGCTCTCATTTCAACACCGAGCAAGAGCGGGGCAAGCGACGAGACTAGCGACGGGCCGAGGGTTTCCTGAGGTGGGCGATGGCGACGCTCAAGAGGAGGAGTGTCAGCGACTGACTGAGGATGGCGACCAATTCCACCTGCCTGGAGGCGATTCCGACGGTCCAGCCGATCACTGCGCGGAGCGATCTCCGCAGGGCGGTTGCGGCCGCAACCGCAATCGACCCAAGAGCCAATGCGGCGGCGCGGAGAGCGTCCATGCGGCACCTCCGTGGCCCGCCGGTGCCCGAAGGCGCCGCGGCCACCTCCTGAGAGGGACCGCCAACTTGAATCGTTGGCATCGAATAACAAAGGAACGCGAAGTTCCGGGTTAAACTGATCTTCGACACTTCAATTTGTGAAGTATTTCATGTTGCATGAGTTGTGAGACGTGATCGTAACGTTGGCACTACATTCTGCGGGTTGGGTCGAGGGCTCCTCGGGAGCGGTGGATCAGCGTCGCCCAGGTGCGTCACCGTGGCCGGTGGCCTGACGCCGGCCGCGACGAACGCCTGGTGGGCCTGACCCTGGTGCTCCGTGCGAAGCCTGTAGGGCTCGCCATCGAGGGTCATGTCGACCGCCGAAAGCTGACGGAGATCCCGCATCAGGTCCGGCCACGAAACCTGCGAGCCCCACTCGTCGAGCCGACGCTGGAGATCCACCTCGAGCCGGAGCGCGAGGAACCACGCGACGATGTGCCCGACGATCGAATCGTCGTTCTGGTGGTAGATCGGCCGCACTTCCAGCGTGGACTTGGTCTCGCGAAAGGCTCGCTCTACCCGCCAGAGGCTCTTGTAGGCGAGGGCCACCTCGTCGGCTGGGAGGTCCGTGTTGGTCGCAAGGACGAACTTCCCGTCGAGGCGGGCATCCGCTTCAACGGCCCTCAGGTTGATCCTCACGCTGCCCTTGGCCACGCTCACGAAGCGGGCGAAGCCCTTGTTGCCGATTACCGACTTCGGGCCGTGCTGCTTCAGGGTGGCTTCGAGCTTTGCCACGATCGCCTCTCGTGCAGAGGCGTCCTTGACCTGCTCGTGAAGGTTGCGGCAGACGATGTACCGCTTCCCTGTGACCATGACCTCCTTGACCCCGAGGTTGTCAGCCACGCTCTGGTAGCGACCCACCCGCGCCAGCACGGCCTCGGAGACCTCCTTCTGCCGCCGCATGCGGGTGCCGAGGATGAAGTCGAACGGCGCCTCCGCAGAGTTGGTGAGCAGCTCGATGTTCTTGGCGGAGATCATCCCCCGGTCCGCCACGACGATCACTCGCCGGATCTTCAGTCGGGTCCGCAGCCGCGTGATCATCGCCGCGTGGGCGTTGGCATCCGCCGTGTTGCCCGGCAGGATGTCCCAGGCGACGGGAAAGCCGGTGCGGTCGACCGCGACGCACAGCACCACCTGCGGCTGGTCCGGCCTTCTGTCTCGAGAGTGCCCCCGACGCACCAGTGGGCTCTCCTCGTCCCGCCAGAGAAACGTGCTGGTCGTGTCGATGAACACCAGCTCGCGATCCCGGACGTAAAGCTCCCGCTCCAGCTCCTCTCGCACCTCGGCGAGGAAGCCCACGGTGCGGTAGAGGTGCTGGAGCTGGATACCCTCGAAGCCCGGCGCCTCGACGGTCGACAGCCACTGCGATCCCGCGAGGTCGCTGCCCGCCTCGCACAGGCGCTGCAAGGCAAGGGCAAACGCGGTCCGCTCGAGGTCGAGCTCGAAGCGGCGGTCGCCGGCGAGGCGAGCCAGAATCTCTGGGAGTCCTTGACGCTGCCACAGTCGACCGAAGACAAGCGATAGCCCCCAGGATCTCGCAGCCTGAGCAGCGACACTTTCGCTGCGCACCCGCTCCACGACCTGCAAACGTTGGCTGAACGAGGCGAGGGAGGCCAGCAGGTTATCCAGTGTACCGTCCGCGATGATCTCGTCCTTGCGGCCCAGCGTCGCAATGACGTGCCGGCGGACTGTGGGTACCGCGGCGGCAGGATTCGACGATCTGGAGGTACTCGTAGGTGTACCCGTCTCGGACGCCACGTTTCACGCGGGCGAAAAGACAAACAACCTAAAACCAAGGGACGGCATCGTCAACCCACTGTTTGGCACTAGATTTCAAACGAAACTCGTCCCCGTGACTCGGCACTCATGACTGCTCAGTACCCGGTCATCCGAGATGCGCTCCAAACCGCCGAAGATCAGTCTGACTCTTCACTCTCGACGCTTCACTCTTAACTTCGCTCGCGGAATCCGTGAGCCTGTGAAACTGTGAACGACCCCTTGCTCCCAGGTCCGGGTTTAACTCGCAACAGGAAAGAGGAGCGTCACCGTTGTCCCCTGCCCGACGCGCGACGCGAGGCTGACGGTTCCGCCCAGGGCCTTCACAAGGTGCTTCACGATCGCGAGACCGAGTCCGCTTCCGCCCTCGGTTTCGGCCTGACGCCGGACCCGGTAGAAACGCTGGAAAACCAGGCCAACCTCCGAAGCGGGAATGCCAACACCCGTATCCTCCACCTCCAGGCGAATGCCTTCATCCACGGCTCCTATGTGCACGGTCACCTGCCCATCCGGGTGGTTGTAGCGGATCCCGTTGTCGACAAGGTTCGTGAGCACCTGGGCAAGGCGCACTGAGTCCGTCCTCAACGGCGTCGCAGTACCGACGACCGCCACCGCGACGCCACGCTTCTCGGCAACGCTCCGGAGATCCCCGACCACCTGTCTCGCCACGACGACCGCATCGACCTCTTCGAGGTCTAGCTTGAGCTGCCCCGATTCGATCCTGGCCAACTCCTCCAGCTCCTCGGCAAACGCACGCAGTCGTGCGACCTGGCGCGCCATCGTCGCGACGAGATCCTGGTTAGCGATACTCTCTGCCAGCTCCTCCACGAGGCCGGAGAGAACGGTGAGAGGCGTCCGCAGCTCATGGGCGAGGTCGGCCACCAGCGCGCGCCGCGCCCGCTCGAGTTGGCGTTCCCCGCGCACGTCGGCGAGCACAACCGCCGCAGCGAGGACCGGGTGAGGCACCGCGGCCGCCCGAACCGCCAGCTCTAGGCCCTCGGGACGGCCAACGGCTGTGTGGCTGATCCCACCGTGCGCCAGGACCTCGTTGACGACCCCGAGGACCTCCGGCACTCGCACCGCCTCCACCAGGGCCCGGCCGGACGCGAGAGGAGCCTGAAGGAGCGTTCCTGCGGCCACGTTGGCGTAGCGGACGATCCCTTCACGATCGAGGAGGATGACCCCTTCGGCGATCTGTTCCAACGCCGCACGCGTCGCATCGAGCTCGCGGGTGAGGTCCTCTCGCACTGTTCGAAATCGCCGGTCGACGTCGTTGGCGATGGCTTCCAGGTCGGCGCTGGGCGGCAGGTCCGTCCAGGCGGCCAAATGGCTCACGGCTATCTCGTGGTTGCGGCGGTCCCTGCGGTGCGCGAGAGTGCCGGCGACGACGGCCGCAACGACCGCGACGAGGATCCCCCCCCACGGCCACCCGAGAGGTCCGTCCTCCCGGGCTAGGCGAAGGAATCCAACCGGAGCTTCCGCCGGACCGATCATCCGGGCCACATAGGTCGTCGGTCGGTCGGTCGTGACGGAACGCCGCCGGTTCGTTCCCACGGTACTACTGCGCGCTGCGACCACCTCGGGCCGGTTGAGGTGGTTCTCCAGGCGTCCCAGGAGTGCCGGAAGCGTCCAGGAGTCTGCGTGTACTGTTCCGTCAGCCGAGATCAAGGTGACCCGCAAGTCGCTCGCGGCCGCCCAGCGACGGATCTCGGCATCGGCCTGCTCCGAAGAGAGCACGAAGAGATCGACTACGCGAGGGGCAAGCGCCTCGACGGCCGCCCGAAGTTGTTCCGCCCCCGAGGCCCGGTCCTCGGCACGGTGCAGGAGGTCAGAAATCACCAATCCTGCGAGCACCACGGCAAGCGTTGTCAGGCCGACGACAAAGCCCGGTGAGCTGCGCCTCTTCATGGCCGACCCCGAAACCTGTAGCCGGAACCAATCAGGGTCTCGATCACGTCCTCACCCAGCTTTCTGCGCAAGGTGCGGATGTGCGCGTCCACGGTTCGAGCATCCACGCTCGAAGCGAGACCCCACACCGCATCGAGAATTTGCTCACGGGAAGCAACGCGGCCGCCCAGCGAGATCAGATGCCAAAGCACGGCGAATTCGCGCCGGGTGAGATGGATCTCGGCGCCTTCGCGCAGAACCTGAAACCGCGCCGGGTCGACGGAGAGATGAGAGTCCTGGTAAACACCTCCAGGCGTGCCGCGCTCCCACTCGACTCGCCGGAGCAGGGCCGCAACCCGTGCCGCCAGTTCCCTCAAAGAGAATGGCTTCGTGAGGTAATCGTCGGCCCCGAGATCGAGCCCCGCGACGCGGTCGGCCTCCGCCGCGCGTGCCGTGAGCATGAGGATCGGCACTGTTTGGGTCACTTCCCAGCTTCGCAGCTCTCTGCAGAGGACCAGGCCATCAGTGTCGGGTAAGTTGAGATCGAGGATCACGAGGTCGGGGGTTGCGAGCTCGCACGCGGAGAGGAACTCGTCGCCGCGCGCGAAGGTAGCAACCGAGCAGCTCCCCGAGCGCTCCAGGTGACGGCGCACCATGGCCGCGATGTCGGCATCGTCCTCGACGACGAAGACACGAGTGTTCATCCGAACCGTCCCGAAACGTACGCCTCGGTCTGCGCGTCACGCGGATTTGTGAAGAGAGTCACGGTTGGAGCGTACTCCACGAGCCGCCCGAGCAGAAAGAACGCGGTCCGATCGGCGACCCGTGAGGCTTGCTGGAGGTTGTGGGTCACGATCACGACTGTGAGCCTCCTACCGAGCTGCAGGACAAGCTCCTCGACGCGTTCGGTGGAGACGGGGTCGAGGGCCGAGGCCGGCTCGTCGAAGAGGAGCACTTCCGGCTCGACCGCGAGCGCCCGGGCGATGCACAGCCGTTGCTGCTGGCCGCCGGAGAGCATGCTCGCGGTCGTATCGAGGCGGTCCTTGACCTCGTCCCACAACCCCGCTGCACGCAGTGCTTCCTCGGCCTTGACCGCGAGATCGGCGCCTGACCGGGGGTGGTTCAAGCGCATGCCGTACGTGACGTTGTCGAAGATCGAGGAGGGAAATGGGTTCGATCGCTGGAAGACCATCCCGACGCGGCGGCGGACCGTCACCGGATCGGTGGTCGGTGTGTAAATATCTTCGCCGTCGAGCAGAACCTGGCCGGTCAGCGAGAAGCCCGGGACAACGTCGTTCATCCGGTTCAGGCAGCGCAGGATCGTCGACTTGCCGCAACCCGAGGGGCCGATGAACGCGGTCACACCCTGACTCGGGATGTCTATCGTGACGTCGCGCGCGGCAACGCTGCCGTCGTAGCGGCACGTCACACCGGCGAGCGAAAACCGGACTTCCTGGCTCAATCCCCATCCGCTCTTTCGGGGCGGCGATGCCGGATGTCCTCGGCGTCCACCAGGTAAACGACCTGCTCCGCGATATTGGTTCCGTGATCGCCAATCCGCTCCAACGCGCGCGAGACCATTAGGAGCGCGAGGGCCCTGCGAATCGTCTTGGGATCCTCCATCATGTAGGTGAGCAGCTCGCGAAAGATCTGTTCGAACTCCCAGTCGACTTCGGCGTCTCGATCGATGACGTTGCGAGCGAGCTGGGAGTCACCCTTCACGAACGCGCCAATCGCGTCCCTGACCATCGAAGATGCCTTCTCGGCCATGCGCGGGATCGTGATGAACGCCTTGAGCGGCCGCAAGCGGTTGATCTCCAGGGCTTGCCGCGCGATGCCCACGGCGTGGTCGGCCACGCGCTCGAGGTCCGGGGCGATCTTGATTGCCGTCATCACGAGACGAAGGTCGCGAGCCATCGGCCGCGCGCGGACGATCAGCTCGATGACACGGTGGTCGACCTCGACCTCGCGCTGATCGATCAGGCTGTCACCCGCGATCACTTCTTCCGCCAGTCTGTTGTCACGCTCGACTAGCGCGCGAATGGCGAGGTCGAGTTGGCGCTCCACTTCCCCCGCCATGGTGAGGAGCAGCTTATTGAGCTCCTCGAGGTCGTGCTCCATCAACTTTTCCACCATGTCAACTCCCTAGCCGAACCGGCCCGTGACGTACTCTTCCGTCAGTTTCTCACGCGGTGCCGAGAACAACTGCGTGGTCTCCCCCTCCTCGACGAGATCGCCGAGGTATAGGAACGCGGTGCGTTGCGCGACTCGGGCCGCCTGCTGCATGTTGTGAGTCACCAAGAGCACCGCAATTTCGCGCGACAACTCGGCGAGCGTCTCCTCCAACTTGGCCGTCGCGATCGGGTCGAGCGCGGAGGCGGGCTCATCGAGCAACAGGATGTCCGGGGACGATGCGAGCGCCCGGGCGATGCACAGCCGCTGCTGCTGGCCGCCGGAGAAAGCCAGCGCCGAGGCGTCGAGCCGGTCCTTCGTCTCGTCCCAGAGGTTTGCGCGCTGTAGAGAACGCGAGAGAGTGGAATCCAATGTCGCCATGTCCGTGATACCTGCCAGGCGCGGCCCAAAGAGGACATTCTCCTTGATCGAGAGTGGGAAAGGGTTCGGCTTCTGGAACACCATCCCGACCTGGAAGCGCAGGGCCTCGAGCGACCAGGTCGGGTCGTAGACGTCCCGGCCGGTCACCGAGATCTCGCCGCGGTGCCAGAAGCCCGTGAGGTGGTCGTTCATGCGGTTGAAGCAGCGCAGGAGGGTCGACTTTCCGCACCCCGAGGGACCGATGAGCGCCGTCACGCCGCGCGACGCCACTGAGAGATCGATACCCTTCAGAACCTCGGTCTCGCCGAAGCCGAGAACCAGGCCCTTGACGCCGAGTGACTCTGCGTGCGCGTTCATACCGCCGAGCCTCGCAGCTTGCGTCGCAAGCGGTTGCGCAACATGATCGCCGTCATATTCAGGAGCACGACCAGGACCAGCAGCACGAGAACTGTGGCGTACACCATCGGTTTGGCGGCTTCCACGTTGGGCGACTGGAACCCGACGTCGTAGATTTGAAACCCCAGGTGCATGAACTTTCGCTCAAGGTGGAGGAACGGCGGCACCGAGTCGAAGGGGAGGTTCGGCGCAAGTTTGACCACCCCGGTCAGCATGAGCGGCGCAACTTCGCCCGCACCGCGCGCAACCGCGAGAATCGCACCGGTGAGGATCCCGGGGGCCGCGTACGGCAGCACGACCCGGCGCAGCGTCTGCCAGCGAGTGGCTCCCAGAGCCCGTGCTCCGTCCCGCACCGCTTGTGGCACCGCCTGCAGCCCTTCCTCGGTGGCAACGACCACCACCGGCAGCGTGAGCAGAGCCAGCGTCAGGGCAGCCCAGGCGATCCCTCCAGTACCGAAGGTCGGGGTCGGGAGCACATCCGAGAAGAAGAGCCTGTCGATGCCACCACCCAGGGTGTACACAAAGAACGCGAGCCCGAAGGCGCCGAAGACGATCGAGGGCACGCCAGCGAGGTTCGCGAGCGCGAGTCGGACCGCACCGGTGAAGGCGCCCTCCCTCGCGTACTCGTTGAGGTAGACGGCGGTGACCACGCCGAGCGGCACGACGGCGATAGTCATCAGCAGCACCATCAGGGCGGTGCCGAAGATCGCAGGGAAGATGCCCCCTTCCGTGTTGGACTCGCGCGGTTCACCCGAGAGGAACTCCCACCAGCGCCCGATGTAGAGACCGACCTTCCGAGCGGCGTTCAGCGTGTTCACCGGCACGGCCCGGACAACGGCCAAAAGCGGGATCTGCTTCTCGCGGCCGTCCGCGGTTCTCATCAGGAGCCTTCCCTGGCCGAGACGCTCGTGCACCGCCGCCAGTTGCTCCATGATCGGCCGCGTAGCCTCGTCTTCGGTTCGCTGAGCCTTGGCCAGCCGTGCATCGAGGACGTGGGTGTCCTCGCCTCTACGCTGCGCTGCGGCCTGGAGCATCATCAGCTTGGCCACGGGTGCGTGCAGGCGATCCACCCGGCGAAGGAGCCTCCGCTCGGCCCTCACCGACTCGTGGGCGCTGCCTACCTCGCGTTCAAGTGCTGCCCCGAAGAGCGGGTCGGTCGCGGCGAGCGTCGCCGAAGCCAGTTCGAGACGGATCGGAAAACCGTAGAAGTTCCCGTACTCACGGCGCTCGACGAGCCACGCGCCGGCAGGAAACTCCCTCTTCCGGGCGTCGCTCTCCCGAACCCAGCGAAAATCGGCTCCGAGGAGATCTCGGTTCCCCACCTTGATGCGGATCCGTTCCATCCCCGGTGACTGTGGGTCTGCCTCTCGGTCCCATACTTCACCGAGGACCTTGCTGCCGTCGGCGAGCTGCAGCTGGAGGAGCCGGTGAGGCCAGAAGAACCCACCGGCCACCTCGAGGACAACTCCAACGAGACCGGCAATCATCCCCAAGGCGACCAGGACGGCAGCGGCCGTCAGCCAGCGCTGGGCGGTCCCTTCCGCAATCCACGTCCTGAGGGCGCTCATGCCGCGAGCCTCCCGAACCGCCTCCGGAGACGGTTCGAGACCATCACCGCTGCCGTGTTGGTGACGAACGTCATGGCGAACAGCAGCAGCGCGGTCAGGATCAACACCCTATAGAGCGTCCCGCCGTAGGGCGCTTCCGGCAACTCCACGGCGATACACGCCGACATCGTCCGCATCCCGTTGAACGGCGAGAAGGAGAGGATCGGGGTGTTACCTGTGGCCATCAGGACGATCATTGTCTCGCCCACGGCACGGCCCAGGCCGTTCATCACCGCCGCGAAGAGGCCTGGCGACGCGGCCGGGATCGCTACCGTCCTCGCGGCCTGCCAGCGCGAGGCGCCAAGGGCCAACGACGCCGAAATAAGTGATGGGGGCACGTTGGAGAATGCGTCCTCGGCAAGCGTGAAGATGATCGGGATGACGGCAAAGCCGAGAGCGAATCCGACCACCAGGGCATTCCGCTGGTCATAGGTGATTCCGGCCGCGGCCAGCAGCCATCCCTTGAGGTCGCCCGCAAAGAGAACGCGCTCGATCCCCTTCTCGGCCGCGAAAACTAGGATGGACACCGCCACCAGCAGGACGGAAACGAGCGAAAGCTCTCTGGCAGGCGTCATTCGACGCCGCCACAGCGCAGGAGCCCCCTGCCACAGGGCCGCCGCCAGCACGACGGAAACCGGCAGAAGGATGAGCAAGGCGAGGATCCCGACGATGTGCCGCTGGAGCAGCGGCGCAAAGAACAGCGCCCCCAGGAAACCAACCACCACCGAGGGGACCGCCGCCATCAATTCGATGACCGGCTTGGCGACCTTGCGGAGGGTGGCCGGGGCGAACTGGCTGACGAAAAGCGCAGCGGCGAGCGCACACGGTGCCGAGAACAGCAAGGCGAAAAGAGCACCCTTGAGTGTGCCGACGAGGAGCGGGATTAACGACAGCTTCGGCTCGAACGACTCGCTGCCACCGGTCGATTGCCACGCAAGCTCGGGTTTGGTGAAGCCTTCGTATCGAGTCGGAAGAAAGAGCGTCTCCGCCGTGGCTTCCGGGTAGGCCAGATCGAGCCCCCAGCGGTGGACGACCCCGGCGCGCGTCACCGCGAATAGACCGTCGCGGTGGGGCGAGAAACCGGCAATGGTTGAGTCGGCGGGAAACTCCGGAACCGACAGCAAAATCCGGCGGCTCGTCAGATACGCGATGGAGGTACCGCTTGTACGTTGGACGAGAAAGGCCTTGTCACGCTGCGAAACAGTGAGCGCACGCACCGCTCCCTTGCCTGCAAACGTGCCGGCCCGGTCAAGCACCTTGCTTCCCGCCACGGCCCCGGTGACCGCCTGCCAGGCGTTGACGTTCCCGGTTTCGTCTCCTAAGAGAAGAGTGAAGTCGCCCACGACCATTGCAGCAGCGGTAGGCGCAGCCGCGAGGGGTACGGTAGCCTGCGGTGTGAGAAGCTGATCTGACTGACCGGCAACGGAGAACCAGGCGAGCTGTCGGGCAGAGGCAAGCCACAGCTGGCTGCCGTCCGTGGCGAGCGCCCCGACCCTTGGCGGCGAGGCGAGTGCCAGCTCGACCGACGCGGCCGCATCGTCCGTGCCCGTAAGCAGCACAGCCCCCTTCGAACTCGCAACCAGAACGGTAGGGCTGCTGAGGTCGCCGGAAACCGCGAGAATCGGTGCACCACCATGGCCCGGCTTGGTCGCGATCTTCCGAAGGGAAGGCTCGATCACTCGCGCCTCGCCGTGCCACTTGACCTCGGCCGCGAAAGCCCACACCCCGATCGCACCGGAAGCGTCCTCGAGCGCCAGGAGCGTTCCGGCAACGTCGGTGCGGCCCTGCCTCACGGGAGGCTGCACGCCGTCGAGGCGTACCACCCGAGGTGGGCCGGAGCGCGGCACCACATCCATGGCGCCGTCCTCCCCTACCACGGTAACGCTGCTCCGGTACTCGTCTTCGAGAGCAGCGACGGGGTTTGGCCCATCGGACACCGGAGCCGTACGCTTCAAGGAGCCGGTACCCAGCATGGGCAGGCACTGCGCCACAAGGAAGACCATCAGGAACGCGACGGCCAGGAGCACGGAGGAGCCGCCGACGGTGATGATCGCCGCGACCAGGCGGTCGACCGCGCGGCTACGGCGCAAACGGGAAGCGGCAAGTGGGCTCATCGCATTCCGGAGTGTGGCTGGGAAAAGGGTAACCCGGAACGGGGTCAACCGTTCCGGGTTCCTCTCTATCCCGGCTCTACTGCAATTTCGCCAGCTCTTCTTCGACAACCTTAGCCGGCAGGGGGAGGAAACCGTCCTTGACGACGATCTCCTGGCCTTCACGCGACAGGACGAACTTCAGGAACTCCTTTGTGAGGGCGTCCATCGGGCGGCGCGGGTCGCGCACCACGTAGATGAACAGGTACCTCGACAGCGGGTAAGCCTTGGAGAGTGCGTTCGCGTAGTTCGGCTCCACGGACGGCGCGCCTGCTTTCGGTGAGAGAGGGAGCGCACGCACGCCCGAGGTCCGGTACCCGATGCCGGAGTATCCGATCGCATACAGGTCCTCGCTCACACCCTGGACGACGGAGGCGGAGCCGGGCTGCTCCTTTACGGTGTCCTTGTAGTCGCCCTTCGCGAGGGTGTGCTCCTTGAAGAACCCGTACGTGCCGGACGCCGAATTGCGGCCGAACACCGAGATCGGCTTGTTGGCCCACTCACCCTTGAGACCGAGTTGGCCCCAGGTGGTGATGTCGGTGGGGTAGCCGGCCTTGCGCGTCTTCGAGAAGACGGCGTCGAGCTCAGGGACTGAGATCGATGCGAGCGGGTTGTCCTTGTTGACGTAGACGCCGATGGTGTCGAGAGCGGTGCGGATCTGAGTCGGCGGGAAGCCGTACTTCTTCTCGACCGCATCAACCTCCGCGGGCGTCATCGCCCGCGACATCGGGCCAAATTGAGACGTCCCCGCAATGAGCGCGGGCGGAGCGGTCGAGGAGCCCTTGCCCTCCACCTGGATGCGAACCGTCGGGTATGCCTTCGCAAACGCCTCACCCCAGTACGTCATGAGGTTGTTCATGGTGTCCGAACCGACCGAATTCAGGTTGCCTGATACCGCCGGCCCGCGTTCGAAACCCTTGACCGCCTGGTCAACCTGGACCGTCTGGGCACCCGCGGCCGCAGTCACCAGCATCACAACACCAACCAGAGAGCAGAACCGACTGCGCCTCATCTCGTCCTCCTCGGGGGAGCACCCCCATTCGAGTGTCGGATTAGCCTGTGAAGAAAGCGTGAAGAGGTCAAGCACGACCCTGCGGGCACAACGGTTACCCTTGGTTTTCGCTACACTCCTGCTATGCGATACCGCAACCTCTTGTCCGCTTCGACTGTGTTCCTTATCGTCGCCTGCGCCGCTACCGAAAGCGCCAAGCCCTCTCCCCAGGCTGCTGCGCCGTCGGGGGCCCAGCGCGTCGTGCTTCTCTCTCTCGACGGCTTTGCCGCAGAACGTCACGCGGAGAACCTCAGGAACGGGGTCTACACCGATCCCGATGGGGTTGCCGCCTTCGAGGGCGGCTACGTGGTCGAGCGTGCAATCCCGGCCAACCCGACCCTGACTGCGGTGAGCCACACCTCCATCGCCAGCGGCGCGTTCCCGACCGTCACCGACATCGTGTCGAACATCTTCCACCGTCCGGGTACGCCGATCCTGCAGGCCGTGTCCGGATTCGACGCCCCGTGGGGCGCGGAGTCGCTCTGGGATGCGTTCCGCCGACAGGGCAAGCGCGTCGGCGTACTGACGTTTCCCGGGTGCGACAACACGACCACTTCTCGCACGGCCGACTTCGGAATGGTCTACGTGAACACTCCGGCCGCCCGGCCACGGGTGCTCGATTTCGACGGCGCGCGGTTCACAGCCGTGAAACTCGCGTCCGGCTTGGTGAGCTACTCGCCCGCGCGGCGGGCTGAGTTCACAGTTGATCTCACTGGGCCGGGGCTCCCCCAGAGCGTGAGCTTCACCCTGACCGCGCTCGACTCAACGGACGACGGAAAGATCGATTACGACACCGTCGTCGTAGACGATGGCGCCGACATATCGAACGGCACGCTCGCCCGGGTCCGCGTGGGCGAGTGGTTTCCGCTCCTGCTCCACGCCCCGCACCCGGACGGCGGCACAAGGAACGTTGGGGCGTGGTGCCTCCTCCAAGGACTCGCCGCCGACCTATCGCACGTCACGATCTACCGTGGCGGGTTCTATTCCATCGAAGCGTACCCTCGGGAGTTCCGCGAGGCGCTGGAGCAAACGGCCGGCTTCTGGCCGGGTCCGCCCGACGACCGCGCGGTCGAACGGCACGACACCGGGGAGGAAGGAATTACCACCGCCGACATGGGGGCACAGGTGCGGCGCTTCTCCGAGTTCTTCAACGCATGTGCGAGGACAGCCATCGCGCGGGAGAGGTTCGACCTCCTGATGCTCTACCAGCCGATCCCGGACGAGGTGGAGCACGCGTTCTTGCTCACGGATCCGCGACACCGCGCCTACTCTCCGGCCCGCGCCAGCGAGGCCCGGGAGATTGTCACCGAGGCGTTCCGGGTCGGCGACCGGGCGGTCGGCGAACTGGTACGTACGCTCGACCTCGCGCACGACGCCGTCGTCGTGGTCTCCGACCACGGCATGGCTCCGGTCTGGGAGGATGTCCACGTCAACCAACTCCTCGTGCGCGCCGGCCTCACCTCGGCGGAGAAAGTCGAGAACAGGTGGCGTGTCGCGCCGTCGTCGAAGATCGTGGCCTGCACGAGCGGCGGCTGCGCCCACCTCTACGTGAACCTCAAGGGCCGCGAACCCGGCGGAGTCGTCGAGGCTGCCGACAAGGACGCAGTCGTTCAGGCCGCGGCCGTAGCGCTCGCGCAAGCCCAGGTCGAAGGGGAGAACGTTGTGGAGGCGATGTTCCGCCGAGGGGAGCTCTCGCAGGTCGGGCTCGAGTCGCCCAACGCGGGTGATCTCGTGGTGTTCCTGCGGCCAGGCTTTGCAGCAGCGGCTGGGGTTGCAGCCCCGGATACGAGCTGGCACGTTCCTGCGGAGATCTGCGGTCAGCACGGCTACCTCAACTCCCACCGCGAAGTGGCTGCGATCTGGCTCGCTCGCGGCGCCGGCGTCCCCCACCGACACGTGCGCGAGGAGTCGCTCACCGAGGTTGCTTCGTTCGTTTCCACGCTTGCGGGAGTGCAGCCGCCCCGGCAGGCACACTCCTGGACGCCGTGAGGTTCGCAATGTTCGAGCGCTATCAGGCGACATGGGTATCCCCTTGACTCAGGTTGTCTCAGGAGAAGTTCTAGTGCTTCGGCAAAGGGGTGCCCGTTCAGGTCGGGCCATGGAGGCGAACGAAACACCGGTAACTGCTTGCAGAAGTTTGTCATGGGCGCAGGCTGCGACGGTGGCAATGATGGGACCAGGGGCGTTGAGGTTCTCGTAGGGGTGGTTTCCGGTCGGCGTTCTGTAGCACGCGACAAGGAACCTCTCATCTCATGCGCGACAGGTACAGTCCATTCTCATATTGGGCTCCTCATGAGTGCTCACCTGAGCGAAGCGGATACCCATGTCAGGCGATTCCCCCAGGGGTCGAGCCTCGGTTCCAGCTCATCCGGTAGGCGCAGCACTCGTCGCCGCGAGCTCGGCACTCCTTGCCGCCAACATGGGGTCCCTCGCCCCGACTCCGGCGAGCGTTTCCTTGTGCCGTCGAGGACTGCCTTCTGCCTCACCTGGGCGGGGCTGAAGGCGTTCGAGCCGGGGCATCTCGCAGCGGAATGGTGAAAGCCCAGTTGTCGTCGGCAGCGGGCGTCACCTTTCCGTGACGGGCGATGTACTCGCCGATGAGGTCGGCCACGGGCCGATCGATTTCCTTGACACGGGGCGCATCCGCCAGGTGCGGGAATCCGCCGCCGCCCGCGGCTCGGTATGAGTTGACCGCGACCGTGAAGACGTCCTCCGGGCGGACCGCTGCGCCGCCGACGCGCAGTCCGCGGATCCGGTGGCCCGCCGGCGCGGTGGGATCGACCAAGTAGGTGGCACCCTCGAGCGTGTCGAAGTCGTAGGGCGGCATGCCGGGGTCGCGCTGGAGCGTACAACCGCTCCCGGCGCACTCGACGCCGGTCCAGCCGCGAACCGCGTGTTCGAGGACGTCCTTGAGCTGGCTCCCGGTCAAGCGCACCACGAGTAGGGTGTTCGGGTACGGGTACAGCGCGTAGGCGAAACGAGGCGTAACCGGCCCCGCCGGGAACTCGATGCGCCCGCCGAGAGGCGCGGCAAGAGAGAGTTGGGCTCCAGTCGCCTCGAGCTGTACTGCGTGGATGAGGTCCACACTCGGGTCGTCCCCGATCGGCAGCGCCGCGACCTTCAGCGGAGCCGTCAGCTCGCCGAGGGGACGGGCCAGCTCGGCCTTCACCCTCGCCTCCTCGGGGGCCACAGCCATCACCACGCCCGGATCGGCAGGCTCTGCGACCGTCGGCATGTTCTCGCCGTGCCAGCTCGTCACCTTCCAGAAGCCGCCCTCTTGCACGAGGTCGAGGTCCACGCGCGTGACAAACTCCGCCCAGCGGCCTGGTTGGGCCACCACCGTCTTGCCGAAGGCTCGAGGCGGGATGTTTCGGTGCGTGTGCCCGGTGAGCAGAAGGTCGATGCCGGGAAGCTGTGCCAGGCGGTACGCATAATTCTCGTCGTCCGTGCCGTCGGGCGCTCCGGTGTCGAGGTCTTTCTCGAATCCGCTGTGGACCACGACGATGACCACGTCGGCACGCTCGCGGAGGCCGGGCACGCAAGCGGCCGCCACCGCAACCGGGTCCTTGAATGTGAGGCCGGGCCAGTGCGACGGAGGGTCCCAGTGCGGGACGTTGGGGTTGGTCAGACCGAGAACCGCGATCCTGATGCCGCCCCGCTCCAGGATCAGCTCGTCGCGAACCGGGAGACCTGCCGCCGTGGCGCCGGACAGGTTGGCGGCGAGCCAGGTGAACTTCGACTGCGCGAGCGAGCGGCGAAGGACGTCGAGACCGAAGTTGAATTCGTGGTTGCCGAGCACCGCCGCGTCGTACCCCACCCGGTTCATGGCCTCGATCGTTGGATCCTCGCCCGGAGCCCCCTTGGCCGCGATGGCGTAGTACTCCAGCGGCGTGCCCTGGATGGCGTCGCCGCCGTCGAGCACCACCGACACCGGGTTGGTTTTGCGCAGCCGTGCGACGAGCGAAGCGACCTGGGCCACCGAACCCTGGGCTGGTCGGTCGCGCAGGTCATCGAAGGGCAGGACGTGGGCGTGCATGTCTGACGTGAAAAGCACCGTGAGGGTCGTGTGCACCTGTCCCCAGACCGGACCGCCGAGGAGTACCAGCGCTGCCGCAATTGCCAGATGACGGATCACGGACCAGGGACCACGGACCACCGTCTTCACAGTGTCACTCATTCCCGGTGCTCGCCGAACACCCTTGCCAAAGTGCCGGAGATTTCGCCGAGGGTGGCATAGACTTCAACCGCTTCGACGATCAGCGGCATCACATTGTCGTCTCCGCGGGCCGCCTCCTCGAGGGCTGCCAGTACCTGCTCGACCTTGACAGCGTCGCGCTCGCGCCGGACTGCGGCGAGCCGCGCCACCTGCGCGTCCTGCAGCGCGAGGTCCACGTGAAACGTGGGGATGGGATTCTCGTGCTCGTGCCTGAACATGTTGACGCCCACGATGACCTGATTCCTGGACTCGACGTCGCGCTGCGTCCGGTAGGCCGCCTCGTGGATCTCACGCTGCTGATAGCCGCGCTCGATGGCGGCGAGCGCGCCGCCCATTGCCTCGATCTTGGCCATGTAGGCGCGGGCCGATTCCTCGATGCGGTTCGTCCACGCCTCGATGACGTATGCGCCGCCCAGCGGGTCGGCCATGTCGGCAACGCCCGATTCGTACGCGATCACCTGCTGGGTGCGCAACGCCAACCTCGCCGAGGCCTCAGTCGGGAGCGCGAGCGCCTCGTCCATGGCGTTGGTGTGCAGCGACTGGGTGCCCCCCGCAACGGCCGCCATCGCTTGAATGGCCACCCGCACCACGTTGGTCTCGGGCTGCTGTGCCGTCAGCGTGGACCCTGCCGTCTGCGTGTGGAACCGCAGCAGGCACGAGCGCGGGTCGGCCGCCCCGAACTCCTCGCGCATCATCCGTGCCCACATCCGTCGGGCCGCACGGAACTTGGCAACCTCCTCAAGAAAGTTGTTGTGCGAGTTGAAGAAGAACGATAGCCGGGGTCCGAACTCGTCGATCCCGAGGCCGGCCGCGAGCGCCGCGCGCACGTATTCGCGTGCGTTTGCAAGGGTGAATGCAACCTCCTGGACCGCAGTGGAACCCGCCTCGCGGATGTGATACCCCGAGATCGAGATGGTGTTCCACTTTGGGACCTGCCGCGCGCAGAAGCCGAAGATGTCCGTGATCAGCCGAAGGGAGGGGCGCGGCGGGAAGCGGTACGTGCCGCGCGCGATGTACTCCTTGAGGATGTCGTTCTGCACCGTCCCCGAGAGGGACTCCCACGCCACGCCCTGCCGGCGGGCCACTGCTAGCACCATCGCGAGCAATGTGCAGGCCGTCGCGTTGATCGTCATGGAGACCGAAACCCGATGGAGCGGGATCCCGGCGAGCAGCGTCTCCATGTCGCCAAGGGTGTCTATGGCCACACCGACCTTGCCTACCTCGCCGAGAGCCATCGGATCGTCCGAGTCGTAACCGATCTGAGTCGGGAGATCGAACGCGACCGACAGCCCGGTCTGACCCTGCTCTAGCAGGTAGCGGTAGCGCCGGTTCGACTCCTGGGCTGTCGAAAAGCCCGCGTACTGCCGCATCGTCCAGAGCCGGCCCCGGTACATCGACGGATAGATCCCCCGGGTGAACGGGTACTGACCAGGGAGACCGGCGTCCTCACCGGATCCCTCGAGGTCCCACGGGCCATAGACCGGTTCGACGGGGAAGCCGGAGGAAGTCGCGAAATCGCCACGTTCCCGTTCCGTCACGGGGCGGTAGATATTCTCCTTCCAGGACTGATATGCCTTCGAGTCCATGACAGGCCCTCCGACCGCCAAGCCGCCGAAGTATACCGCCCGGGCCCTCGAGCTACTGTGCGACACGGTCTGGCGGAGCGGTTGGTAGGCTCGGCAACAAGAACCAGGAGGGAAGAGGTTAGAAGGGAGAGGAAGGACGCGTCTGCCGCGTCTTGTCTTTCCTTTACCGTCTACCTTCTCCCTTCTTTCCATTTGTTCGGTGAGCCTCTGGGCCCCCTTTCTTCCGTCGCCCAGTTCCCTGCGCTCGGCCTTTCGGTCATACTGGCTGCGATGCTGACGATCTCGGGAACGCTCGGCCGACTCTACCTCGGCGACCTGCTCGAGTGGCTCCACCTCACCCACGCGACCGGACGTCTTTTCCTGACCGCCAGTGATGTGACCCGCTCGTTCGATCTGTACTGCGGCCGGGTGGCTTTCGCGTCCTCCTCGAAGACATCGGAACGGCTCGGGTCGTGGCTCCTGAGCCGCGGGTTGGCCTCGCGGGAATCTCTACTGCGAGCGCTGGTGCTGTCGCAGACCCGAGGCGACCTTTTCACCGTGGTGCTCGAGCGCGAAGCCGGCATCACCCACGAGGCGCTCGTGGACGCCGGACGGACCTTGGCCACCGCTCTGGTGAGTCGCATACTGCGCGAGGACCAGGCCTACTTCCGCTTCGACCCCGCACAGCCCATCGCCGAGCGTAAGCACGTCGACCTCGAAATGGACTGCCGCAACTTGATCATGCAGGCAGCCTACCGCGCCGACACGCACCCGCCCAGCGACCGGAGCGCGACGGTCCCCTACACGACCATTGATCCGAACACGATCGAACTGCTGTTCTGGCACATCGTCGGGGAGATAGAGGGTGAACTGGTCGACGCGACCGCTCTTGTAGACGCGCACCGCACGTTCGTCGCGGTGGGCGATCTGCTCAACCGATGGGTGGTACAGGGGCCGCCTTTGCTTCCAATCGGACCCGACGATGCCGAACGTGTTCTGCGCCGCCTCAAGGGCAACAAGCCGATGCGGCTCGAGGACTCGCCGACGCTGGTCTGGAACCTCCTCTGCCTCGTCAATGGCCTCGACTCGCCCGGCACCGACCGCGCGGCCGGCGCCGACGAGGCCTGGAAGCTGGCGGGCGACGATGCTCCAGCATGGATCCATCTAATCCTCGAGAACACCCGCTGGCGGCGCGAGGAACGCGCCGAGACCGATGGCGCACTCCGACGAGCGACGCTGGCCCGCATCGCTGCGGCCCGCAAGCTCGCGGACGTCGTGGGCCTCTCGGAGGACGTTGCGACCACCTCGGGAGCACTCCCGATGGTGCTTCTGGAGCTCGTCGTGACGGGCCTTGGGACCTCGTCCATGACCGGCCCCACCCTCCAGGGCTGCGCGATCCGTCACCTCCTGCCCCTGGTCGGTCAAGCCGCCGGCATGGCCGCAGGGATGCCGGAGGTGCTGCTGGCCGCGCTGAGCTCATCACCCGCACGACACCCTGGCGCGCGCCTCTCCCGCCTCGTCGGCCTGGCAGCCGGCGAGCTCATTGCTCTCAACGAGTGCGAGGACCAACCCGCCCTGGACGCGGACCCGACCCTGACGACGGCTCTCGCCGCGGCACGCAAAGCAGCCGTGCGCGCGGCCAAGCCCAAGTCAGAACAAAGGTAGAATCCTGCCATGCAGGTGCTGGTCATCGGGGGCAGCCGGTTCATCGGGCTCACCGTGGTCCAGCGGCTGCTCATGGACGGGCACCGCATCACGCTCCTCAATCGAGGCCACACACCCGATCCCTTCGGAACCCGCGTCAGCCGTGTGATCGGCGACCGCTCCGACCCACAGGTGCTGCAGCGTGCCGTAGCACGACGGGACTTCGACGTCGTGGTGGACGTGATCGCCTTCCGCGAGGACGATACGCGGGCCGCGGTTGAGAAGCTCTCCGGTCGAATTGGGCACTTCATCCACATCTCCACCGCGTCGGTCTACCTGATCCGCGACAGGCTGCTGGCGCCGTTCCGAGAAGAGGATTTCGCGGGACGCCTCGCGCCAAAGACGGAAGCCACCGCCTCCTCGTGGACCTACGCGTACCACAAGCGCCGATGCGAGCTGACGCTCGCTCACGCATGGGAGAGCGATCAGTTCCCCTTCACCACCCTGCGCCTACCGATGGTGGTCGGCCCGGGCGACTACACGGAGCGGGCGCAAACGTACCTCGAGCGTCTCCTCGACGGCGGCCCGCTCATTCTCCCCGACGGCGGTCTGAACTCCTGGGGTTTCCTCTGGGTCGCGGACATGGCTGAGACCATCGCAGCAAACCTCATGAACGCGAACGCGTTCGGCCGTGCATACAACCTCGCGCAACGAGAGATCGTATCGCTGAAGCAATTCGTCGAGACCGCCGCCGGCAGCCTGGGGCTGCGCCCTACGCTCGCGGCCATCCCGCTGGAGTGGCTCAATCGCCTCAACCTCGGCACCACTTTCTCCCCCTATACGCACGACCACGACATCGTGCTCGACACCTCGGCAGCCCAGCGCGATCTTCTCTTCGAGCCAACGCCGTTCTTGGCTTGGTGCGAGCAGTTCGTGACGGACTTCCGCGCCCACTGGGACGGCGTTCAATCACGGCTCTACGCCACCCGACCGCTTGAGTTGAGGCTCGTGCAGGAGCTGGCACAGCTCCGCATCCCAGGATTGGGCCCCGCGAAGGTCACCGCCGCCCGATAGGTACCGCCCAGCCACCCACCCGGCTGACAGTCGACAGTCAACAGTTTTCCACCGCCCCCCACCCAGAAAAGAAACACCGAGATCAGTCGTTCGTCTCGGAGTCTCCGGGGCCGCCGAGCGTTTCGAGGGCGCGGCGGGCGGCCTCCTGCTGGGCCGCTTTCTTCGACGACCCCTGGCCTCTCCCCAGTACCTGACCATCGAGCTCGGCCTCGAAGATGAAGACCTGGCGGTGCGCAGGGCCCGAGATTTCGACCTGTCGGTATATGGGGAGGGAGAGGCCGCGGCTCTGCGCAAACTCCTGAAGCATGGACTTCGGTTCCTCGAACGACAGCTGGGAGCGGTCGAGCGAGGCGACAAGCGGCGCAAACAACCTGGCGACTGCGGTCTTGAACGCGCGCCAGCCCCCGTCGAGGAGGAGAGCTCCCAGCACTGCCTCCAGCGCGTCGGCGAGCACCGCTGCACCCGGGTTGGCGCTGTCCAGCCCGCTGCCGAGCTCCAGGGCTGCGGACAGGCCAAGGCGCTCGGCAAGCGACGCAAGCGACGTCTCGCGGACCAACGAGGCCCGGGCGCGCGTCAGCTCGCCCTCGGCAGCGTCGGGCCAGCGCGCGAACAGGAACGCAGCCACAGCGTGGGAGAGAGCCGCATCGCCAAGGAACTCCAGCCGCTCGAAAGAAGGGACGCCCTGCTCGTGGGCGGCGGACCGGTGTCGCAGGGCCTGTTGCAGGAGCTCCGAACAGGTGAACTCATATCCGAGAGCACGTTGGAGCTTCAGCAACGCCGTCATGCGCCGCATGGCCATGCCCCCTCTGCCGGCGGCCAGAGCACCTCGTGGCCTCGCCGCACCCGCACGAACCGATGGTAGGGGATGAAGGTCTCACCTGCCAATGCCACCCCACACGCCAGGATATCGACCACCGAATCAAAGTCGATGACCTGAAGGCTCTCGATCCCTTCCTCGCGGGTGCGAACTTCGATCACCACACCGCGCCGCTTGGCGCCGGCATCCCACCGCAACCGGTTCAGCAGCTCGCGCACCGTTATCACGGCTCGATTGTAGGGCCGCCTCGGCCAGCCTTGCCGCACCCTTTGCGGCCGGTTTGCCTTGACGAAGCTTCACGAGAGGGTGACACTCCCGGCGCCATGGAGAAATTCCGGATTCGCGGTGGGCGACGCTTGGTGGGCGAGGTGCGGATTTCGGGATCCAAGAATGCGGCACTGCCGTGTCTGGCAGCGACGCTCTTGACCTCGGAGCCTGTGACGCTACCAGGCCTCCCGAGGGTGCGGGATATCGTCACAATGGAGCGGGTTCTGGCGGCCCTGGGCGAGTCGTGCGAGCACGTAAATGGCGCCACTCGAGCCGTCGCGGGCCGCAGCGGCGCTTTCCACGCGCCGTACGAGTTGGTCCGCACGATGCGCGCCTCGGTGTTGGTACTGGGGCCGCTGCTCGCGAGACGGCATCGAGCCCGTGTGGCCCTTCCCGGAGGGTGCGCGATCGGGGCCAGACCCGTGGATTTCCACCTCGAGGCGCTCGCTCGGCTGGGTGCCGATCTCAGGATCGAGAGCGGCGACGTAGTGGCCGAGGCGCCGCGCGGCCTGTGTGGTTCAGACATCGTGTTTCCGCGCATCACCGTCACCGGGACCGAGAACCTCCTGATGGCCGCGGTTCTCTCTCGGGGACGCACGATCCTGAGAAACTGCGCTCTCGAACCGGAGGTCGAGGACCTCGCTCGGATGTTGGCCGCGATGGGAGCCCGGATCAACGGCATTGGGACCTCCACCCTCGAGGTCGAGGGAGTCGAGTCGTTGCGCGGCGCCGACCACAACGTCATCCCCGACCGCATCGAGGCGGGCACGTACGTCATCGCGGCGGTCCTCGCGGGCTCCGGTGTGACCGTCTCGCGGTGCCGACCGGTACATCTGGCCGCCCTGCTTACCGTCCTCGGCGAGGCAGGCGTCACCTTCTCCGTCAGGGCGGATGCGATCGACGTGCCCGAGCAGGAGGTGCGGCCGCGTGCCGCTTCGCTCGAAACCGCCGAGTACCCCGGGTTCGCAACCGATCTTCAGGCGCAGTTCCTCACCCTGGCGACTCAGGCGATGGGCACGAGTTCGATCACCGAAGCGATCTTCGAGAACCGCTTCCAGCACGTGCTCGAGTTGAAACGCCTGGGCGCCTCGATCGCTGTCGAAGGCCCCACCGCCCACGTCCACGGTCCGACGCACCTCGACGGCACGACCGTGATGGCGTCAGATCTCAGGGCTTCCGCGTCCCTCGTACTCGCCGGCCTGGTGGCCGGGGGCGAGACGGTAGTAGACCGCATTTACCACCTCGACCGTGGCTACGAGGCCATGGAGGTCAAGCTCAACGCGCTCGGCGCTCAGGTCGAGCGGTTCAACCCCGGGCCCTACCTGTAAGAACCCGCTGAAGGTTGGCTGTTCTGGGTTCGTGGTGGCGGGCCAAACCAGTCGGGTATCGGGCTTGGCCAGGATTTCTGCCGTCCGTCTTTCCACTCTTCACTCTCAACTCTTCACTCTTCACTGGGCCTTGAGGCTTGCTATCCTCCGCACCATGGAAAGCTGTGTTTTTTGCCGAGTAGCCGACGGGACGGTCCCGGCGCGAATCCTATTCGAGGACGATGAGATCGTAGCGTTCCACGACATCGCTCCACGCGCTCCGGTCCACGTGTTGGTGATCCCGCGGCGCCACATCGTCTCACTTGCCAGCGTGGGAGTTGACGATCGCGGGGTTCTCGCAACCCTCTTCGCCGCCTCGGCCGAGGCGGCCCGGCGCACCGGGATCGCCGAGACCGGGTACCGGGTCGTCACCAACGTCGGCGCCGGGGCAGGTCAGAGCGTCTTCCACCTCCACCTCCACGTGCTGGGCGGTCGGCCAATGGGCTGGCCGCCGGGTTGATGCCAGTCGCACCCCCGCCGCCCGGCCCCGCCATCGCCGAGTCGATGCGGGGAGGACGCTGGGCCGAGGTCCGCACGGTCACGGCCTTGTGGCCACGCCCGCTCGAACCGGAAGTCGCGCTCGCGGCCGCCCGCGCCGCTCGAAGCATGGGAGAACCCGCTCGGGCGCTGGAGATCCTTCGCAGCTCGATCCCTCGCGCAGGTGAACTCGCCGCCGCTCTCCGCCTCGAAGCCGGACAAGCTGCGATGGCGCTTGGTCGGGACCCGTTCCCATTCCTCGCTCCTCTCCTATCGCCGTCGGCGTCGTCAGCTCCCCGACGTGCAGCTGCGGCGTGTCTTCGGTCCGCATGGGAGACACTGCCCCTGCGGACGCTCGGAAGAGTGCCGCGCACCGAGGTGCCGAGGGCCTTGCGGCGCGATCTTGCGGCTCTCCTCGCCGTTCGCGCCGGGGACGAGGCCGCGGCGCTCCAGATCGTCAACGAACGGATCGGCGACCAGGCCGCGCTGCGGGCGGCACAGTGGCTCGCGGGCACCAGGATGCTGCCTCCCGCCGGAGCTCTCGCAGTCGCCGAGGCTCTCCTGGCCGGCGGTGCCTGGCGTGACGCGGACGCCTTGCTTGTCGCGCAGGAAAGACCCTCCGAGCCCGGGCTCCGATGGCGTTGGGCGTTCCTGGGCGGCCGTGCCGCCTACCGCCTAGGGGAACTGGGCCGGGCAGCGAGGGCGTTTGACCGAGCTCTAGAGGCAGCGCCCTCGGACACCGAGCGGTTTGCAGCAGCCGTGCAACGCGCACGAACTACCGAAATCGCCGGGGATCCCGCGGCCGCAATTCCCTTCTGGGATACCGCGCGCGCCGCCGGACCACAGGAGGTCGAGGGGTGGGACGGTGGCGCCCGAGCGCGCGTGGCGGCGGGGCACGGTGACGAGGCGGTCGAGCTGCTCCAGCGATGCCCGGCGTTGGTGAAGCGGGTGGCGGGACCGCGCCTCGCAGCGACGCTCCTCGCACGCGGCGACCTCTTCAGGGCCCGGGCCGTCCTCACGCGCCTACCCAATCAGCTGCCGGTGGTGCAAGTGCTCTGGGTCGGCTTGCTGGCAGCGACCGGTGACGGCGGGCGGGCGCGGATGCGAGCCGCCGAGATACTGGCGGATCCTCGCGCAGGCGTGTGGCGCGAGATGGTCCTCGAGCTGCTCCCCGGTCCTTCACCACCGCCGCACGATCCGCCGGTGCCCACCCGCGACATGGCGCAACTCGGGCACATAGCAGCGACGTACGGCGTGACGTCCGTCCGAACCGCACTCGCGGCAGCGCTCGCCGCCGACCCGGAGTGGGCCCGGTTGCTGGCTGGAGCTCCCTTCGAACCGGCCGAATGGACCGGGCCGGCGCAGCGGCTGGTCGCAATCGGGATGGACCACGAGGCTGCGATGCTGTTCCCCGACGCCTTCCCGCGCCGCACTCCGGAAGAGATCGCCTGGAGTGCGGCTCGTCTAGCGGGGTGGGGGAACCGTCCCGCCGCGCTGACGGCCGGGGAATACCTCTGGGCGCGGACTGGATCGATACCCGCAGTGCTGCTGCCCGAGCAACTTCTCCGCCGCGTCCTGCCGGCTCCGCTGGTCGCCGGGTGCGAACGGGCGGCACATGAGGCCGACATACCCGCCAGCTGGCTCGTAGGCATCATTCGGCAGGAATCTCGCTTCGATACCGACGCGTACTCCCCCGCGGGCGCGGTTGGCGTGGCGCAGCTCGTGCCCGAAGCGGCGCTGCGGCTCGGCGCCTCGCCAGCCGATCTGCGCGACCCTGACCTGGCGTTGCGCCTTGCCGCACACGAGGTGATGCGACTCGCTGCGCTTTTCGGGCGTCGCCTTCCTATAGTGGCGGCGGCGTACAACGCCGGCGAGGGTGTCGTGACGAGCTGGCTCTCGGAGCTCGGGGGCACCCCTGCGGAACCCATCTTTGCAGCCGCCATCCCCTACCGGGAAACGGCGGGATACGTGCTCGGAGTTTTCGAGGGTTCCGAACTCGCGTATTACCTCGAAGACGACGTCAGCCGCGCTCAAGAGGACGGTGAAGGTGCTGCTGTGCCCAGACCGCTGCGCCCGATGAATCGGTGAGGCCGAGAATCTACTCTGGGCGCACCGTCGGAGTCGGTGTGCTCGAAAGTTCCGTCTGTGGCGCGACGGGCTCGGCCGCACCAGGCAGATAGCGGATGATCTCGGTGCGCTTCGCGAGGTCGGCGGTCCAGCGCTCGATCTCCGCGGAGAGCTTGCGCTCGCGGAGGAGAGCTTCGACTTCACCGCGCACATCGGCGAGGACGGGCACCGGTTTGCCGGCCTTCTCGAGTTGTGGAGCCAGCTCCTGCCGCCAGGCGGTCTCGATCTCCTGCGGGGTCGGCCGCACAAAGGGCGCAAAACGGGACGCGACGTATGCCTGGACCACGGCAGCGTGTCGCACCAGCTCGCGCAACTCCCGTTCCCCGAGCCCCATCCCGCTCAGCCTTCGGTGCAGCAACTCCTCGCCGCCGGCCCGTTGGAGCGTCGCCCGCCACGCCGCGTCCAGGTCGGCCTGCGCCCGCGCCGTGATCCCGGCCGCCGTGAGATCCTGCCAGCGCAGCTCGAGGTCCACCAGCGCCTCGACGACTGCGTGCCGGTACTCGAGGTCGCTCTCGCCGGCTTGCCTCGGGACGAGGACCGCGACCTCGGCTAGCTCGGCATCGGAGGTGAGGATCGGCACGCCGTTGACCACGGCCAGGACCCTTTCCACCTCGACGGCCGTCATGATCAGAAGCGGGAAAAGTAGCGCCAGCACGTCATCATGTTACACTCGCGACGGAGGGCCGTGTGGGGAAGAGCGCGCCGCAGCAAGGCGATCTTGTGGTGGCCCTGGCGCAGATCGCGACCTGCCCGGGTCAGCTCCAGCGAAACCTCGATAGGCACCTCGAAATGGTGGCGAAGGCTCTTGAGGCAGGTGCTCACCTCGTCGCGTTCCCCGAGCTCTCGGTTTCCGGCTACCTGCTCGCCCACGGCGTCCTGGAACATGCGCTGCGGCTCGACGATCCCCTCCTCTCGCCGCTGCTCGACGCCAGCCGGCACGCCGCGATCCTCGTGGGGTTGCCGCTGCGAGAGCCTCACGGAGGCATCTCCAATGCGGCCGTACTGCTCGAGGGCGGCGAGGTCCGCGGCGTTCACCGGAAGTTGTACCTGCCCACCTACGGGATGTTCGACGAGGGGCGGTACTTCATTCCGGGTCCCCGTCTCGAGCCGCTCACCTGCTCCCTCGGGCGCTTCGGGGTCCTCATTTGCGAGGACGCCTGGCACCTCTCGTCCTCCGCGATCCTCTCCCGGGCCGACCTCGACGCGTTCATCGTGATCTCCGGGGGTCCCTCCGAGCTGGATCTCGGCGGTGAGCCCGCCGGCGGCCGGCGCTGGCACTGGATCCTCGGCGCAGTCGCGATCACGACCGTGACACCGGTGTTCTTCACCAACCGGTGCGGCTGGGAGGAGGGCGTCCTCTTCGGCGGCGCCTCATGGGCCGTGGACTCCCGCGGCGCGACGATAGCCGGCCCGGCACCCGCACTTGAGGAGTCACTGCTGATCGCTCACCTGTCGCGTGCCGCCGCGGCCCGCGCCCGGACGCTGACCCCGATCCCCTACGCCGAGCGTCTCGAGCTGTGGTCGGCCGTCACGGAGCGTCGCGATGCTTGAGCTCCCGCCTGTCAATGTTCAACTTCTCGCACGAGCCCTCGAGGCGTTCCTCGCGGAGGAGCTCCGGGCGTCCGGTCTCGCAGGCTACTTCGTCGGCCTTTCCGGGGGCGTGGATTCCGCCGTCTCGGCCGCACTGGCAGCAGCCGCGGTGGGCCCCGAAAAGGTTCGTGCGCTCGCGCTCCCCGGGCCCGCGAGCTCTCCGGAGAGCCTGCGAGACGCCCAGACCGTCGCCAAGGCGTTTGGTCTGGAGCTCGACGTCGTAGACCTCGGCCGCCCGGCCGAGGCGCTGGCCGAGACGTTGAGGGCCCGCGCCGACAGAGTGCGGTTCGGGAACATGATGGCCCGCCTGCGGATGGTCGCGCTGTTTGACCGCGCCCGGCCCGTCCCCGCTCTCGTCCTCGGCACGAGCAACAAGTCGGAGATCCTGCTCGGCTACTCGACCCTTTTCGGTGACGCGGCCGCGTCCGTGCAACCGCTTGGGGACGTCTGGAAAACGCACATCTTTGCGCTCGCCCAGGTGCTCGGCGTGCCAGACCCGGTTGTCGCCAAGTCCCCGACGGCCGATCTGTGGCCGGGTCAGACCGACGCCGGAGAACTCGGGTTCGATTACCCGACCGTAGATCCCGTCCTCTACTGGCACCACGAAGGCGGCATGGGGCGCGACGAGCTGGCGGCTTCCGGATTTCCGCCGGCGCTTGTTGACAGTGCTCTCGCAGCCTACAGGCGAAATCGGTTCAAGTGGCGCCCGACCGTCGTCGCCCGCGTGTCCGCCAGCTGCATCAATGTGGACCGCATCCTTCCCCGCAACCCAGAGCGATGAGGACGGTGGTTTGTCATTCGTCAATGGTGGTTCCAATGGGAGCCAGAAGGCGGCGAGCGTGCCCTCGCTAGACGACCCAAGGAGCGGCGAACCACGATCCACGATCCACGGGAGGGTCGATGGGAGGCTCTACGTGGTGGCGACCCCGATTGGCAACCTGGGGGACCTGTCACCGCGCTCCCGCGAGGTCCTGGCGAGCGTCCGGCTCGTGCTCGCCGAGGACACGCGCCATGTCCGCAAGCTCCTGAACCACTTCGGAATACCTACAGCGACACGCGCCCTGCATGAGCACAACGAAGCGCGCGAGGTCCCTCGCCTACTGGCGGACCTCGCCGCGGGTGCCGAGTTCGCCCTGGTCTCAGATGCCGGAACGCCTCTCCTGGCGGACCCTGGGTACCGCCTGGTGCGGGGGTGCCGGCAGCTTGGGATCCCGGTCCTTGCGGTGCCGGGGCCGAGTGCTGTCGCCGCCGCCCTCGCGGTCTCCGGGTTGCCGGCGGTGCCTTTCACCTTTGCCGGCTTCCTGCCGCCGAAAGCCACCGCGAGGAGCCGCGCGCTTGACGAGATGGCATCGCTTCCGCACACCCTAGTCCTCTTCATCTCGCCACACCGGCTCCGTAACGAGTTGGAAGCGTGCGCCTCCTCCCTTGGCCCGACACGCGAAGCCGCACTTCTCGCCGAGCTCACCAAGCTGCACGAGCGGTGCGTGCGCGGCGTCCTGGGCCAGCTAGCTTCCTGGGCGGCGACCGCCGAGGTCAGAGGCGAGTACACCCTCGTCGTCGGACCACCGCTCGCCGCCGCGTCGGTTGCGCCGACACCGGAGACGGCCCGCGATGCACTCGACGAGACCGTGGCGCGCGGCCTCGATCTCGCGACGGCCCGCCGGGAGACGGCACGAGCCCTGGGTATCTCCCGGAAGGAGCTGTACGTCCTGCTTATGCAGCGCCCGGAGCCATGAGCCCGAGCACAACCGAAGTGATGGAGGAGAGGACGACCGGTCCGCGTGCACGTTCGACCTGGGCTCCCGCGAGGCGGGCCAGCGCCGTGATCAGCTCATCATCCCGGTAGACCGCCCCCAGGCGAAACGCACGGTGGAGTTGCCACGGGGTCATCCCCACGAGGGGCGAATCGGACGTCTCTTCGATGTCCTTCGAGAGAGGCGCCAGGATCCGCGGCTTGAAAGTGCGCGGATACCAGTCCTTCCCCCCGCAGCGTTTTGGGTCGAGTTCACCGGCAAGACCGACGCGCGCGGCATGCCCGCGCACCGCCAGAGCTTGTCTGAGCAGGCGTCCGACTGTCGAGGCCAGCACTCTGCCGAAGCCGTCGGGCGCCACCGTGTCGCCGCGCCAATCGGTGAGCGTCGCACCGGCGTCAAGCGCGCCGGCGAAGCGGACGAACCGCGCCACATCGTGTTGCTGCAGCGCCTGCTCGAGGTCGCGCAGCTGGCGCTCCCCCGCGCCCGCTTGAGCGCGGACCGCGGCCGCGGTCGCCTCTCCAGCGAGGGCCAGGCGCTCCGCCGCCTGCGCCAGCTCGCGCGGTCGGAACCCGTAGACTTCGCACAACGCATCAACAACCTCGTCGTTGCAAGCCAGTGTCGGGGCGACCCTCGCGACGAGACCCATCAGCGTCTGACGTTGGGGCCTTGAGACGCGGCCTTCCTCCCACGGTTTGGGAGGTTCGGGTAAAGGAAGGAACCGAACCTCGCCGCGACCCGCCACGGCCTCGGCCAGCGCGCCCTTTGGCGCCGAGCTTGAGACCGCGCTCAACAGAAGCGTCACGCCTGCAAGGGGCAGCGAGGTGAGGCCCCTTGCCAGGTCTTCGGCGTCACTGCGACGCCCGGCCGTGAAGCAGACGGACGCGTCGCTGATGACGATAAGCCGATCGGAGGCGAACAGCGAGGGACTGGCGAGCTCCTGCACGACCCGCGTCGCGGACGGCGCCTGGTCGAACGACACGATCTCGCCCTGAGGGTTTGCAGATTGCCAGGTGTCGACGGCGACGCGACGCTCCAGTTCGAGAAGGAAATCGTCCGGCGAGGCAAGCAGCAGGATCCTCGGAAGGTTCACAGTTTTGAGGTCCGCCGTCATCGTGCGCGTTGGGATCGTTCGCTTCGCTCAGCCGATTCCGGCCCACTACGCGGGGCCCGGTTCTACATCTCGCCGCGGTCCTGGAGCTCCTGGCAGGCGACGCAGTGGCGCGCCCACGGCAGGGCCTGGAGGCGCTGCTTCTCGATCGGCTTCTCGCAGTGCACACACAGGCCAAAGCGCCCGTTCTCGAGACGCGCGAGCGCCTCATCGATCAGGCTCAGCATCTTGCCCTCGTTCTCCGAGAGGGAGAAGGAAAACTCTCGCTGAAAAGCGCTGGTGGCACGGTCGGCGATGTCGGGCGCCCCGGACTCGGTCTCGACGGATCCCATCTCCCGCGCACGGGACACGCCCTCCAGGACCTCTTTCCGCTTCACCTGGAGCTGCTTTCGCATTGCCTTGAGATCAGTTGCGTGACTCAACCACACCTCCCGATCAGACATTATACCCGAATGTCTAACCCAAACAGCCACGGTGATATTGCCCGCCGGCGAGGAGGTCCGAGGCGCGGTAGAGTTGTTCCAGGAGCAGGAGGCGTGCCAGGTGGTGAGGCAGCGTGAGGCGCGAAAGGGCAAGCCGTTCCTGCGCGGCGGCCTTCAGTTCCCCATCCAAGCCGAGGTCGGAGCCGATCACGAACGCCATTCGGCCGGCCGGGCTCCGCTCCTCGAGCCAGCACGCCAGCTCCGTGGTCGTCCGCTCGCGTCCGCGCTCGTCGAGCGCTACGAGGGTGTCCGAGGGCTCCAGGTGCTTCAGGATGGTGGCGCCCTCCCTGGCCAGGGCGCGGCGAGGGTCGCCGGCGCGCCCCTCCGCCGGCGGGACCCGTATCTCGGACAGGTGCAGGAACCGGGCCACCCTCCGAGCGTAGTCCTCGGTCAGCGTCTCGATGGGCTCGGGCGCGCGACGCCCCACCCACACCAGCAACACACGGCTCAGCTGTCTCGGCGCCATCGGATCAACGTCCGCCGTGATACCCCGAGGATCCGCGCGGCCCTAGACACGTTGCCGCGTTCAAGACCGAGCACCCAGACCGCGTAAAGACGCTGGATCTCGACGAGCGGTGCGGCACGCCCGGCGGCCACCTCCATCACCTGCGGCCAGGCACCCGCAGGGAGACCGAGGTCGCCCGGGCACACCATCCCTCCGTCGGCTTGCACGACCGCTCGGATGAGCACGGTCTCAAGCTCTCTGAAGTTGCCGGGCCAGGGGTACGCGTGCAGCAGCTTCCCTGCATCCGGATCCAGCGCCAACGGTGCGCTCCCCTTCCTCGCCGCACGGCGCAGAAAGGCGAGGGCGAACGGCAAGATGTCTTCCGGTCGGTACCGAAGCGCGAGGAGCGTTGCGTGAAACCCGGCCAGACGGTGGTAGAGGTCCGGCCGAAACTCCCCCACGTCCACGCTTTCTCGAAAACCGGCGGCGGCGAGAGCTATCACGCGGGCGCGGAACGGCTGGAGAACCGGGGTTCCGACCGGAGAGAAAGCGCGCTCCTCGAGGGCCCTGAGCAGCGAGGTCTGCCCCTCGGGCGGAAGTGCTTCGACGTGGTCGAGCACAAGTGTGCCGTCGCCCGCTCTCTCGAGCAGCCCGGTGTGGTGTCGCGTGGCATCCGTGAAAGCGCCCGCGCGGTGGCCAAAGAGTGCTGAGGGAACCAACGTCGCGGGTAGGCTACCGCAATCCACGACGACAAACGGGCGACCGCGGCGGCTGGTCCGGTGGGCGCGGGTGGCGACGAAGCTCTTGCCGACGCCCGTCTCGCCTTCCAGGACGAGCGAAAGGTCTGAGGCGGCGAGCCGCTGGAGGGTTCGCGCGAGCTCCCCGGCTTTGCGGTTACGGGTGACGAAAAGGCCTTTCACGTCAACGCTTCCCGCAGCATCCCCGTGACCTGGGGGGCGTCGCCCCAGAGGAGATCCAGCGCGTAGTACTCACGTCGTTCCTCGAGGAAGATGTGAAGCACAAAGTCCCCAAAATCCATCAGGATCCAGCCGGCCTGCGAGTAGCCTTCAACTGCCAGGGGCCGCGCGCCGTGCGCTACCAGCATACGGTCGACCTCGTCCGCAACCGCCTGGGCCTGTCGCTGAGAGCCGACCGAGCAGATGAGGAAAACCTCCGCGATCGAGGTGCGCTCCGAAACGTCGAGCGCCAACAGGTGGTAACCCTTCTTCTCTTCGAGGGCGGCGACCGCCAAGCGGAGGCGTGCCACGAGGTCAGCCTGCATCGTCTGGCTCACTCCCCTGGTGGTACAGGCGGTTTTTGACGATGTAGCGGTGGACCTCGGGCGGGACGAGCTCGTGGATCGTCAGGCCGAGCCTGAGGCGCTCCCGCAGGTGTGTGGCCGAGACCGGAAAGGGCTCGTGTGCGAGGAGGTAGATCGAGTGCGACGCACCTTCCGGGTCCGCCACGCCCAGGAAGGGCTCGACCGTGCAAATTCGCGGGCGAAGGCTGGCGGGCACTTTCGCCAGGAGTTCCTCGCCCCAAACCGTGTCCCGGTGCAGTACCACGAGGTGAGCGAGATCGACGAGTTCCTCCCAGCGGCTCCACGTCCCGATCTGCGAAAACGAGTCGCTCCCCATCAGGAAGAACGCCTGCTCCGCCGCGAATCGTCCCTGGAGCAACCGCAATGTGTCGACGGTGTAGGTCGGTCCCGTCCTTTCCACTTCGATCGGAGAGACGAGAAAATGGTCGTACGACTGGGTCGCGAGGGCGAGCATCGCGAAGCGATGGGAGAACGGTGTCATCGGCTCGCCGAGCTTGTGCGGCGGTTGTGCGGCGGGGACGAAGACCAGCGCGTCGAAACGGAACGTCTCGAACGCGCGCACCGCCGGCACAAGGTGCCCAAGGTGCACCGGATCGAACGTTCCCCCGAAGAACCCGACCCTCTTCACCCGTTCCCAGCCAGAGTGAACACTATGTTAAGCATACCCTCAATGCCCTCGCCGCTCACCGCGGAGATCACGGCCCAGGGGACGCCCATTTCGGTTGCGAGGTGCTCGAGTTCGTGGCGGCGGACCGGATCACTGATAGCATCGGCCTTGGTCCCCACAAGCATCGACGTCCGTTCGGCGAGGGCTGGGTCATGGAGCGCTAGCTCCTGGCGCAGCACCTCGACCTGCCGTCCCACCGGCTCATCGCCGGCCAGGTCCACCAGGTGCAGCAGTACGCGGCAGCGTTCGATGTGCCGGAGGAAACGGTGGCCGAGCCCGGCACCGGCGTGCGCACCTTCGATAAGCCCGGGGATATCAGCGAAGACGAGCGATCGTGCGCCGCCGTCGCGGCTCACGACACCAAGGTGAGGTTCGAGGGTCGTGAACGGGTACTCCGCGATCTTCGGCCGGGCAGCCGAGATCCTGGCGAGGAGCGTCGACTTGCCGGCGTTGGGGAGCCCGACCAGCCCCACGTCGGCCAGCAGCTTGAGCTCCAGCCTGATGTGGCGCTCTTCGCCGGGCGTGCCCGGCTCCGCGAACCGAGGCGCCTGGCGTGTCGGGGTCGCGAAATGCTGGTTGCCGCGCCCGCCTCGCCCTCCGTGGGCCACGACGGCTTCATCCCCGGCCGCGACCAGGTCAGCCAGCAACTCACCGCTGTCGAAGTCCCTGATGACGGTCCCCAGGGGGACTTCGATCACCGCATCATCCCCTGACGCCCCGCTCTGGTTCGAACCGCGCCCGTGCTCCGCGCGGCCCGCTTTGACGTGGTGACGGCTGTAAAGGTGGGCCAGCGTCGCCCAGTGCGAGCTCGACCGGATGAGCACGCTCCCGCCGTTGCCCCCGTCACCGCCGTTGGGGCCGCCGCGCGGCACGTACTTCTCGCGCCGAAAGCTGATGCAACCCCACCCCCCATCGCCGGCCTTCACGAAAATGTGGACCTCGTCGAGGAACATCAGGGTTTGTGGGCAGACGCGTCAGGCGGCAGGTTCGATCTGCACGAACCGGCCGAGGCGCCCGCGATCGCGGAAGCGGATTCGTCCATCGACCATTGCAAAGAGAGTATCGTCGCCGCCGCGTCCGACGTGGGTGCCGGGCTTCCAGCGGGTACCGCGCTGCCGCACGATAATCGTGCCGGCAGTGACCAACTCGCCGTCGCCGCGCTTGACACCCAGCCGCTGGGCGTTCGAATCACGCCCGTTACGGCTCGATCCTTGACCTTTCTTGTGCGCCATCTTCCCTCCCTACGCCTCGATGGCATCGATGCGAACCTCGAGGAGGTCCTGCCGGTGGCCCGTCGTCTTGCGGTACCCCTTGCGCTTCTTCTTCTTGAAGATGATCACCTTCTCGGAGCGCAGCTCGCGCAGCAGGGTGGCCTTCACCGAGGCGCCTTTGACCATCGGTCTTCCAACCGTCACGTGGGCATCGTCCCGGACCAGGAGAACGTTCTCGAAAACGACCTCGCTGCCCGGCTGTGCGCCGGGCCACACGCGCTCAACCGCGATGCGCTGACCAACTTCCACGCGGTGTTGCTTCCCGCCAGCTTCCACAATTGCGTACATGAGGAACCCCCACCCGACCAATCGGGGAACGAGATTTCTAGCATAGCGAGGCCGGACTGTCAAACTCAGGGACCGCTTTGTGCCCGCAGGACAAAGATCTGCACCCCCTTCACGTCGAGAGCAGGCGGCCCGAGCGAAGCCACAAACGTGTTCCACCGACGCCAGCCTGGGGGATCACGCCAGGGCGCGATCGGGTACCCGCCCGCGAGGCGAGAGAGCTCTCCCCAGTTGACCAGGATGTGGGTGAAACCCTGCTGACGGAGCCGCCGGCACGCGTCGGCCGGCGAGTCGCTGGCGTCGAGGATGGACCGCACCGGTGACACGTCGTGTTGCGACGGCGCGACGAAGGGCCGTGGGAAGCCGAACCCTCGCGGCTCACCGACGAAAAGCACCCGCGCGTCGGTAGGAAGCCTTTCGGCCGCTGTGAACGCGGGTCGGGGGTCGTTCGCGACGAACTTCGGGTCGACGACCCCAGCACCCGTGAGCAGTTGCCGGCTGCTGATCATGGCAAGCTCGGAAACGGTTAGCGCAATACCGCTCGCCGCCAGGACACCGAGCGAGAGCCCAGCCGCCCAACGCCCAGGCCGCCCTGTGCCAGCTGATGCGGCCGCCAGCGCCGCGAGCATCGCCACCGCAGGCGCGAGGAACCTCGGCAACGTTCCGGCGAGCCCCCAGGTCAGAAGAGCCGCCCCCACGAACGCTGCCGCCAGCCCAACCGGGCGATTACGACACGACACGACAGCCAGCGTTGCCGCAAGCGCCAGCGGACCGAGATAGACCGCGTGGGGAGCGATCGCACCGAGGATTCCGCCCACAACCTCTTGCACTGAACCAGCCTGGCCTAGAAGGACGTTTGCGTCACGCCACAGGGTCGCGACCCCTTCCCGTCGCCATCCGATCGGCGCAAACGGGTCGCCAAGCAGTACCAGATTCTTGAACCACCACGGCGCGCTGCCTGCTACAGCGCCGGCCGCGGCTGCCACTCCAGTCCGCCACGTGCGCGGGGACCGCACCGCAACCAGCGCGATCACCAGTGCACACCAGGGTACAGCTTGCAGTCGAGCGGCCACGGCGGCACCCGCCAGCAGTCCAGCGAGAGCGGCTGACCTTACCGATTGCCGGAGATCGAGCACGACGGCAGCTGCAGTCAGCATCCCCGCGAGCGCGTACCCTTCCGCTGCAGGAAGTCCGGGAACGAGCACGTTTCCAGGCAGTAGCGGCACGCACCCGGCCACCAGCCACGTCGCCCAGCGCGGTGCGCCCAACACCTTGGCGATCGCCCCGGCTCCTGCACCAGCAGCGACGAAGCTGCACCAGTGGAGGAGCGCCGGCGCCCGATCGAGGCCAAGAGAGAGAGGGATCGCGGCCATGAGCTGTGCAAGCGGGGGGAAGGTTGAGAACAAGTCCTCCGAGTGACCGCGGAGGCCTCCCTCAAGAAGGGCTTGCCACGGCAGGCCGAGATGGTACACCAGCGCGTCATAGAAGAACGGGGGTGCAAGCGCCACCGGGAGTGCTATCAACGCTCCAAGGGCCGGAGCCGAAAGGGAGGCCAGGCGCCACCCGGTCCGGCGCCAGCGCCCCCCCACGGCAAACATACCAGCGACAGCCGCCAGCGCCCAGACATGCCAGAAGTGCATCAAACCGAGGGCAAGCACGGCGACGGCGAGGATCCAACTCCCCACAACGAAGTCCGCCGCTAGACGCAGGCCTGGCCGCAGAGGGAGATGCCAGAAGCGGCGGACGCGAGCACCGGTGGCGATTGCCGAGCCGGCGAACGCCGCGGCCACGAGGGCGTCAACCGCCGGATGAAAGCCAGTCATCGATTCAGTCTAGTCGGTCCTATCTACAACAGGGCGGTCCGGAATCGGGCAGGGTAATCGAACGGTGAATCTCCCGGTTACTTTGAAGTGCAGACGCCGGTCGCGCACGGTGGGGCACCGACTAGGGCTGGCCTCCCAGGAGGGCGCGAACCTCGATGGCACCTTCGCGGAACAGAGGAGTTGTGAACCCGGACAGGAGTTCGCGCCAGCGCGCACCGGCGTCGGGGGTTTCCCAGCGAAGGACCCGAAAATCGGGGCCGCCAAGTCGGCCGACCTCGCCCCAGTTGATCAGGAGGTGCGTGAACCCCGCCGATCTCAGCCGCTCCACGGCATCGGCTGCCGACGGAGCTTCCTCGACGTACGCCTGCACCAACTGCCGGTCGTAAGGGGAGCTGACGTGATGCGGCCGCGGGCATCCCCATGCCCGGCCCTCCCCGATCACGAGGATCCGCGCCTCGGTTGGAAGCAGGGCGTCGCACCGCCTGTACGCTGGGAGCGGGTCGTTGACCGTCACTGAGTGCCGCCACTCCTCGCGGCTGACTTTCCCGGCCCACATCGGCCCCGAGCCAAGTGTGACGAGGACGAATGATGCGAATCCTGCGAACCCGTGGAGGATGGTCGCCAGCAGAAGCGCGCCCGCCCACCGTGCGGGGCGCCGTCCCAACAGCCCCAGCCCTGCGGCGGCGAGCGCCGCGACGATCGCCGCGAGAGGCAGCACGTACCGGGTGGTCTGCGAGGTCGCGAGCCACCCAGCCAGAGCCAGCGCGCCGGCCAGCCCAAGTCGGCGCCGCCGGTTAGCCGCGGCGTCCGTGCCGGACATTGCGAACACGACGAGAGGCAGCGAAGCCACAGCCCACCACCCCAACCCAGCGGGCGGAACCACAAGGTGCGCCAGCCCGTGCGGGACGCTTCCAAATCCCGCAATGCCTTCACGGACAACAGCAAGGTATCGGTCATTGTCACGCGGCAACCAGCCGCCGCCGCCCAGGACCGACCAGAGGAGCGGGAACACGGGATTCCCGGTGCTCGCGAGATTTCGAATCCACCAGAACGACGACGCCGCGAGTCCAACCCCGGCAGCGCCGGCGACGACCAACGCAGAACCGATGCAATCAGATGTGAGGACCGCCGCAACAGGGATTACCGCCGTGTACTTCACCCCAATTGCGAGGCCCGCCCCAAGGCCGAGACTCACGGTCCGCGCCCGTGCGCTCCCTGCCGGGAAAACCAGGGCATCGATCATGACCAGAACGGCGAGCACGACGAGGTGATCGGGGGCCGCAACGCCAGCGACCCAGGTCGCGTGCCAGCAGGCGACCAGGAGAGCAGGTGCGGCCCAGCGGTACCGTCCGGCCCCGAGCCGCTCGGCGAGGCGCACGAGTTCGACCAGCGCTACGACGAACGTCACCCAGTGGAGACCGGCAGCGGCCTCGGGGCAACCTGCAGCGACCGGCAGGAGAAACACGGTCTGTGCCGCAAGGGGAAAGTGGCTGAAGAGGTTGTGCGGCACGGTCGCAAAGCTCCCGTTGACGAGCCAGCTCCACGGCAGGCCGATGTGGTACACGAGCGCGTCGTAGAAATAGGGAGGAGCGAGCCACAGCGGTGCGCCCGCGAGCATCCCGAGCCCGTAGCCCGCTACAGCCGTGAGGCGCCGGGCACGCGCCGCAGCCGCAACAAGCCCAACGGCGGCCGCCGCGAACCCGACCGCGACGCCCGTTCGAGGCGTGAAGACCTGCGCTGCCAGGGCGACCAGCCACCAGAGCGCGGTCCAGCCGCGAACCCAGCGGTCGCCGTCCGACCGGCCGCCGAGTAGAGACCCGAGACCAGCGATGCCAGCCGCCAGAAGCGTCGTGACGATGAAAGCTGCGAGAAGGTGCATTCCCGTATTGTGCGGCAGACCACCGCCGCCAGTCGAAGCCTACAGCGGTTCGTACAGGGTGCGGCGCTGAGATGGGATGAAGCCGGTGTCTGTGATGACGCGCTTCATCTCCTCGCACGACATGCGGTACTGGGCGGCGGCGGCGGCTACGTTCTCCTCGAGCATGATCGAACCCAGGTCATCGGCACCGAAAAAGAGTGACAGTTGCCCGATCTTGGGCCTTTGCGTCACCCAGGACCCTTGAACGTGCCGCACGTTGTCGAAGGCGAATCGGGCGATCGCCAGCGTCCTGAGGCAGTCGAAGCCGCCCGAGACCGGCACCTCGCCCTCCAGCGCCGTGTTCTCTTCCTGGAACGTCCATGAAATGAACGCCGTGAACCCTCCCGTGGCGTCCTGCGATCACCGGGAGCAGGTGCTCGATTCGGGCGGTGTGGTCTTCGCCGACGCCGCACATCATCGTCGCCGTGGTGCGCATCCTCTGTCGGTGCGCCTCCCGGTGGACACCGAGCCGCTGAACGGCCGAAACCTTGGCGTGCGACCAGATCCGTCTGCGGGTTTCGTCTTCGAGGACCTCGGCGCCCCCTCCCGGAATCGACTCCAGGCCCGCTGCCCGCAAGCGCGCGATCACATGGGAGAGAGGCAGCCTCTCGCCCTTCGCGATGTACCAGATCTCCGAAGCCGAGAACGCGTGAAGGTGAACCGCGGGGAAGGCCGTTTTGAGCTGCCGCAGCAGCCCTTCGTAGAAGTCGATTCGCAGGGCTGGATGGTCGCCTCCCTGGAGCAGGATCCCGGTCCCCCCGGCCGCGACGGTTTCGTCGACCTTCTTCGCGATCATCTCGAACGGCAGGACGTATGCGCCCTGCTCCTCGGGTTTGTGGCAAAAGACGCAGAAGCGGCAACGGTAGATACAGACATTGGTGTAGTTGATGTTGCGGTCGACGATGGAGGTGACCTCGTCCCCGGGGTCCATCTCACGCCGGACGGCGTGGGCCACCGCGCCGAGCTGGTGCAGGGTCACCCCCCTCAAACAGGCTCTCGAGTTGCCCATCCGACAACCGCTCGCCGGAGAGGGCCTTCGCGAAGATGCGCTCGACCTCCCGCCGGTCGCTCCGGGCCTGATACCCTTCGAACCGGCGTCAGACTTCGCGCCAGACCTCGTCACGGCGGGGCAACAACCCGGCTTCGGCGGCGCGCCGCAGAAACTCCTGCATCCCGGCGCGTTCCCGGTCTCCGAGCCGAAACGTCAAGGTGTTCTCGAGGTACTCCCGGGTCTCGTCCAACCCGACCCCGTGCGCTTGCGCCCACCCGGGCATAAGCTCGCCCCAGCGTTCCTCGGCGAAGCCGAGAGAGCGCTCGAGCAGGGCTTCGATCCCCGCTGGTGCCATCACGCCAACCCCCCAAATGGCAAAGACGAAAGGCAGCCCCGCCCAATCCACCCACGCGCCCGCTAGATCGACCTCCAGGAACTCCGTCCGGCCGTGCACCGCGAGCGCGGGGTCGCCGATGATGACCGCCGCATCGACTCCTTCCAGCATCCCTTCCAGGGGCGGCTGGCGGGAGACTACCCGCGGCCTCGCGCCCCATCGCTCGGCCAGCAGGAGTCTCGCTAGGATGACCGACGTCCTCGAAGCAGCATGAGCGGCGAGGCTCTGCACGCGCTCCAGCGGCACCCGTGAGATGAGCAGGACCGAGCGAACCTCGTGACGCGCAGCCACGCCTAGGGAGGGGATTGCGTAGACCCTCGGAATGACGGGCAGCGCCGCCACGGGTATGAGTCCTGCACAGGCCTCTCCGGCCGCTAGCCGATCGGCACACACGGACGGCTCCGCGGCTTCGAAACGGTATGGAAAAGGAGCGGGGATGCCGGCCTCGAGGCCGGCAAGGAGCGGCCGCGCATTGAGGAACCGTACCCCCACGATCCCCGCGGGTTCGCTCAACGGTCGTGCTCCGCAGTGCCCGGCCTACCGGCCAAGGAGAAAAGCCGACAGATCCCCACCCACCAAAGCACCACAGCGCGCGAAGCTGTCAGCTGCCTCCTCATCCTTGGCTCATCGAATCGAGGAACTCCTTGTTCGTGCGGGTTTTCTCGAGCTGACCCTGGAGCAACTCCATCGATTCCACAGTCGAGAGCGGGTTCAGGACCTTGCGCAGCACCCACACGCGCTTGAGTTCCCACTCGTCGAGCAGGAGTTCCTCCTTGCGCGTCCCAGACTTATTGATGTCAATCGAGGGGAAGACCCGCTTCTCGGTAAGCTTCCGGTCGAGGTGCACCTCCATGTTGCCGGTGCCCTTAAACTCCTCGAAGATCACATCGTCCATGCGGGAGCCCGTGTCGATGAGCGCCGTGCCCATGACGGTGAGCGAACCGCCCTCCTCGATGTTGCGCGCCGCTCCGAAGAAGCGCTTGGGCTTCTGCAACGCGTTGGAGTCCACGCCGCCTGAGAGCACCTTGCCCGAGGGCGGGACGACGGTGTTATAGGCGCGCGCGAGCCGGGTGATCGAATCGAGGAGGATCACGACGTCCCGACGGTGCTCGACGAGGCGCTTCGCCTTCTCGAGGACCATCTCCGCCACCTGCACGTGGCGGTACGCCGGCTCGTCGAAGGTCGAGGAGATCACCTCGCCCTTCACCGAGCGCTGCATGTCGGTGACCTCCTCGGGACGCTCGTCGATCAGCAGGACGATGAGGATGATCTCGGGGTGGTTGGCGGTGATCGAGTTGGCGATCGCCTGCAGCATCATGGTCTTGCCCGTGCGCGGCGGGGCCACGATCAGCCCGCGCTGCCCCTTGCCGATGGGCGTGAGCAGGTTCATCACTCGCGAGGTCATGTTCCCTTCGACCTCCAAGTTGATGCGCTCCATCGGGTAGAGAGGCGTCAGGTTGTCGAACAGGATCTTCTCCGCGGTCTGGTCGGGTGGCTCGAAGTTCACCGCCTCCACCTTGATCAGGGCGAAGTACCGCTCGCCCTCGCGCGGTGGACGGATCTGGCCCGAAACCGTGTCGCCCGTCCGGAGGTTGAAGCGCCGGATCTGCGAGGGTGAGACGTAGATATCGTCGGGGCCCGGGAGGTAGTTGTATTCCGGGGCGCGCAGGAAGCCGTATCCGTCCGGAAGGATCTCCAACACGCCCTCGCCGAAGATGAGTCCCTCCCGTTCCGTCTGCACCTGCAGGATCTTGAATATGAGGTCCTGCTTTCGCATGCCGGCCGGGTTCTCGACCTCGAGGTCGCGGGCGACGTGGGTCAGCTCCGAGATCGACATGTCCTTGAGAGTCCGGATGTCGAGGCGCTGCTTGCCCTCGGTCTCGGCGGCCTCCGCTTCGATGGCCTCCTCCTCGAGCACGACGGGCAAGCCCTCGGCGTTGGCGTCGGCGTTGCGGCGGCTTCCCCGGCCACGACCGCGCTGCGTTTTGGTTTCTGGCATGACAGGACTCCTTCTTGGAGCTTCTAGTTTCAGGCTTCTAGCGCCTGGGCGATGGCGGCGATGATTTCTTTCCTTCCGGCTCCGGTGTGGGCCGAGAAAGCAAACGGTTGTTCCCCCGGCGTCAACTCGCGGCCCAGGCGGGCAGTAGCCTGGGCCAGAGCCCCCCGGCCCATCCGGTCGGTTTTGGTCATGACGAGCAGCAGCCGCTTGCCGGCCCGACGCACGAACTCGACCAGATCCACGTCGAGCGGCGAGGTCGGGATCCGCGGATCGACCAGGCCGACAACGAGCCGGAGCCTGTCCTCCTCCAGGAGATATGTCGTGACGTTCTTTCCCCACGCCTGCCGCTGCTCCCGCCCGGTGCGGGCGTATCCGTACCCGGGGAGATCGACGAAGTAGCAACAGTCGTCGACGAGGTAGTAATTGAGCGTCCGGGTCTTCCCCGGCGTTTTGGAGACGGCGGCCAGGCGCGTTCCGAATAAGCTGTTGAGTAGGCTTGACTTCCCGACGTTCGAGCGGCCGGCGAATGCGACCTGCGGAAGCGGGTCCTTCGGGCCCTTCCCGTGATCCGCCACCGTGGCGCGCAGGGTCACCCGCTCGATTCGCATGCCTGTTACTGGTGAGGCACCGCTCCCGGCGCCGGCACCGTGTCCCTCTCCGGCTCGCTTTCGGCGACGGCCGGGAGCGCCCCGTCGAGCGCGACCGCGATCACTTCATCCATTTCCTTGACGAGGTGGAAGTGGATCGCGGAGCGGACGTCTTCCGGGATGTCCTCGAGGTCCTTCTCGTTCTCGATTGGCAGGATCACCTCGCGAATCCCGACGCGGAAAGCCGCGAGGATCTTGTCCTTGATGCCGCCGACCGGCAGCACCTTGCCGCGCAGCGTGATCTCACCGGTCATCGCCAGATCCTGGCGCACCGGCACTCCGGCCACCGCGGAGAGGAGCGCCATCGCCAGCGTGATCCCAGCCGACGGGCCGTCCTTTGGGATCGCCCCCTCGGGCACGTGGACGTGGATGTCGTGCTGGTCGAAGAACTCCGACGGCAGCGGGAGCTGTACTGCTCGGGCGCGCACGTACGACAGCGCGGCACGCGCCGATTCCTGCATGACGTCGCCGAGCTGCCCCGTGAGGGTGAGGGTCCCTTTGCCCCGCATCAGGCTGACTTCCGTCGGGAGGATCTCCCCGCCTACCTCGGTCCAGGCGAGGCCGGTGGCGACTCCCACCTCGCTACGATCGCCAGCCCGCGTGATCCGGAACCGCGGCTTGCCGAGCAGCTCGCCCACGCGCTCGGGCGTGACGACGATCTCCGTTCCGGGCGCCGTCTTCTTCTTGAGGACCTCCCGCGCCAGTTTGCGACACACGGAAGCGATCTCGCGCTCCAGGTTGCGCACGCCGGCTTCACGGCTGTAGCGCTCGATGAGCAGGGCGATGGCGTCATCGCTGAAGTTCACGACGAACTTGGACAGGCCCTGCTGCTCGACCTGCTTCTTCACGAGGAACTTCTGAGCGATCTGAAGCTTCTCCACGTGCGTGTAGCCCGAAAGGTGGATCGTCTCCATACGGTCCTGGAGCGCCGGTGGGATCGTGTGCGTGACGTTGGCCGTCGCGATGAAGAAGACCCGCGAGAGGTCATACTCGACGTCCAGGTAGTGGTCTACGAAGGCGTGGTTCTGCTCGGGGTCCAGGACCTCGAGAAGCGCGGCCGCCGGGTCGCCCCTAAAGTCCGCACCCAGCTTGTCCACCTCGTCGAGAAGGAAGACCGGGTTCACAGTCGTGGCCTTCTTCATCATCTGGATGATCTGGCCAGGAAACGCGCCTATGTAGGTCCGCCGATGCCCCCGCATCTCGGCCTCGTCGCGGACACCGCCGAGGGAGAGACGGACGAACTTGCGGCCCGTGGCGCGAGCGATCGACTTGGCCAGGGAGGTCTTGCCGACACCGGGGGGACCCACGAAGCACAGGATCGTCCCCTTGGGCTTTACGACCAACTGGCGGACGGCGAGGAACTCCAGAATCCGCTCCTTAACCTTCTCGAGGCCGTGGTGGTCTTCTTCGAGGACCTGTTCGGCGCGCTTGATGTCCCGGATCTCCCGGGTCGTTTTCTTCCAGGGCACCGCAAGCAGCCAGTCGATGTAGTTGCGGGAAACCGTGGCCTCCGCCGACATCGGCGCCATCCCCTCGAGGCGCTTCAACTCGGAAATGGCCTTCTCCTTGACCTCTTGCGGCATGCCGGCCGTCTCGATCTTCTTGGCAAGCTCCTCGAACTCCTCCTTGGTGTCGGCACGCCCCAGCTCCTCGTTGATCGCCTTGATCTTCTCCGAAAGGTAGTACTCCCTTTGCGCCTTCTCCATCTGCTTCTTGACCTTGGCATTGAGGCGGCGGTCAATGTTGAGCTTCTCGACCTCCATGTCAAGGAGGTCGTTCAGGCGCTGAAGGCGGTCGAGCGGATTTACCACCTCGAGCAACTTCTGCTTCTCGGCGGTGGGCAGGGGAAGCGCGGCGGCTAACGTGTCGGCGAAGAGATCAGGGTCCTCGGTCCGCAACTCCGCAAGTACGCCTTCGACTCCGATCTGCTGGGAGAGGCGCGCGAACTGCTGGAACAAATTCGTGAGGTTGGAGAGGTAGCGACTGACCTTGGCGTCCGCGACGACCGGAGGCGGGAGAAGCTCGACCTCGGCTTCGTACCCTCCCCCGGAGCGCTGGTTCAGCCCGACAAGACGGCCGCGGACAACGCCTTCGACCCCCACCTTGATGGTGCCGTTCGGAAAAGTCACGTGCTGGAGGATGTTCGCGATCACGCCGACCGAGAAGATGTCCGATTCGCCGGGCTCGTCCAGCTGCGGGTCGCGCTGCGCGACGAGGAAAATTCGCTTGCCGGTCTCATCCAGGGCACGCTGGAGGGACGCCACCGAGGCAGGACGCCCCACGACGAACGCGGACTTCATCCGCGGAAAAACCACCATGTCGCGCAGCGGTACGACCGGAAGAACCTGAATGTGTGATTCGCTCATGAAGCCCTCTCAAGAGAATCTTGGGAATGAAGCTGGAAACTGGCGCAGTGCGCGCTGACAGAGGCGGCCTTAGCCCGCCTTGCGCATTGAGGCGAGTGGTGCCACCCGCCGCTCGACAACTTCGCGCGTGACGACGATTTCGGTGACATCAGAGCGGGACGGAACCTGGTACATGATCTCGAGCATCAACTCTTCGAGGATGATCTTGAGGCCACGAGCTCCCACTTTTCTCGAGATCGCGTCGTCCGCGATCGCCGTGAGCGCATCATCGGTGAAGCGCAGTTCGACCCCCTCGAACGAGAGCATCGTCTCGTACTGCTTCACGAGAGAGTTCTTCGGCTCCGTGAGGATGCGAACGAGGGCGTCACGGTCAAGTTCGTGCAGGTTCGCGACCACCGGGACGCGTCCCACGAACTCAGGGATCATCCCGAACTTGATCAGATCTTCGGGATGGACTTGGGAGAGAAGCTCGCTGGCCGAGCGTTCGGCCGCCGTGAGGATGTGAGCCTGGAACCCCATCGACTTCTGGTTCAGACGCCTTGCCACAATGTCCTCGAGCCCGACGAACGCACCGCCGCAGATGAAGAGGATGTTCGTCGTGTCGATCTGCAGGAACTCCTGGTGGGGATGCTTGCGACCGCCCTGTGGCGGAACGTTGGCCACGGTACCTTCGAGAATCTTCAAGAGTGCCTGCTGCACACCCTCGCCCGAGACGTCGCGCGTGATCGAGGGGGAGTCCTGCTTTCGGGCGATCTTGTCGATCTCGTCGATGTAGACGATGCCGCGTTCGGTTCGCTCGCGGTCACCCTCCGCCGCCTGATACAGTCGCAGCAGGATGTTCTCCACGTCCTCACCGACGTATCCGGCCTCCGTCAGCGTCGTCGCGTCCACGATCGTGAAAGGCACTTCGAGCATGCGTGCGAGCGTCTGAGCGAGGAGCGTCTTGCCGGTGCCGGTGGGGCCGATCAGCAGGATGTTGGACTTGGAGAGCTCGACATCGGGCCGCGCCGAGTGTGAGAGGTAGTCGATCCTTCGGTAGTGGTTGTAGACGGACACCGCAAGCTTCTTCTTCGCGGGCTCCTGCCCGATCACGTAGGAGTCGAGGAACTGCTTGATTTCTTCAGGCTTGGCAAGACTGCGGCGAGACTCACGTGCTTCCCGGGCGCGGTCTTCCGCAATGATGTCGAGGCAGATGTCCACGCACTCATCGCAGATGTAGACGTTGGGGCCGGCGATGAGTTTCCGGACCTCCCGCTGCGACTTGTTGCAGAAGCTGCAGCGCAGCAATTCGGACGAGGTCTCGCGGGTCACCATGGTGCTGGCTCCAAGCTCATTCTACACCCGGCCGTCGTAACGCTCCCTTCAAGAGGCTATTCCCTGTGTTCGATAACCTTGTCGATGAGCCCATACCCGAGCGCATCGGGTGCCTCGAGGATGAAGTCGCGCTCGGTGTCGGTGAAGATGCGCTCGATCGGCTGGCCTGTGTGATGCTGCAGGATTTCGTTCAGGCGCTGCCGCAAGCGGATGATGTCCTTCGCATGAATGTCGATGTCCGTGGCTTGTCCGCCAAGGCCGAAGAGCAGCGGTTGGTGGAGGAGCACACGCGCGTGTGGAAGCGCGAAACGCTTACCCTTGGACCCGCCGGCCAAGAGCACGGCCGCCATCGAGGCAGCTTGGCCCATGCAGATCGTCGCAACATCCGGCTTCACATACTGCATGGTGTCGTAGATCGCGAGCCCGGCACTCACCGAACCGCCCGGGGAGTTGATGTACAGGTAGATGTCCTTCTCCGGGTTCTCCGCCTCGAGGAAGAGCATCTGAGCGATCACCACCGAGGCCTGGTGATCGTCGATCGTATCGCCCAGGAAGATCACGTTGTCCTTGAGGAGGCGCGAGAAGATGTCATACGCGCGCTCTCCCCGGCTGGTCTGCTCGACAACCATGGGTATCAGCATGTCTCGCTCCCCCCGGCGGCCAGACAGGCATCCACGATACGGGCGCAGCGGCCGCTCACGTCTTGGCCTCGGTGAATCGCTTGAGGGCCTCGTCCACCGCCCGCTCACGGCGCAGGACGGCGCCCACGCGCTCGAGGCCTCCCCCTTTTGCGAGGTTTCCGCGTAGCTCCGCGAACGGCACCCCGATCCTCCTGGCCTGGTGCTCCACCTCATGGTCAACATCGGCGACCGACACCTGGATTTCGAGCGAGTCGGCCAGGACGTCGAGGAGAAGCTCGGAGCGGAGACGTTTCTCCACCCGACCCTTCATCTCCTTTTCGAGCTTGTCCCACTCGACCTTCGCCTCGTCGGGGTTGATCCCGCGCTGTGCCAACGCCTGGGCGAACTCCAGCACCTCCTTGCGCGTATCGTCCCGGACGACCCCTTCCGGCAGGTCGATCGTCTTGCCTTCGGCAAGGTACGTTACGAGCGCCTCGCGCCAGGTTTCGCGACGGCGCTCCGCCTTGCTTGCCATCACGCCCTCGCGAAGACGCGCTTTCAAGGCTTCAACTCCCTTGTCGACCCCAAGCGACGTCGCGAATGCTTCGTCGACGTGGGGAAGTCGCTTGCGGCGCAGGCTCTTGATCCGCACCCTGTACGCGATCCGCTTGCCTTTTCGGTCGTCGCCCCCTTCGTCGCCGATGGTTCGCTCGGCGGCGACCTCCTCGCCGACCGATCGGCCGCGGACGGCCGAGTCGATCTCCGGATAGACCTCGTCCCGCCCGAGCTGGAACAGAGAGCGTTCTTCGTGGAAGGGCTCGCCGTTTCCCTCCGGGAACTCCCCATGCACCTCCGCCTCGACGAGCATCCCCTCCGCTGCGGGCTCGCCCTCGACGGGCTCCCATGCAGCCTGGCGCTCGCGAAGCTGCTCGAGCGCCCCGGTCAACTCTTCATCGGAGGGGGTCAACTCGAATGGCGGCGGTGCAAAGGAATCCAGGGCGGGAAGCTCGATTGCGGGGTAGATGTCGAAGTCGGCATTGACATGGAACTCACCGGATTCCAGCCACTTCGACTCGCGGATGCCAAGCGGCGACGCGGGGTTGAGCTTCTCCTCGCGCCGCACCTGGTCCCACACCTTGCGTGTGAGGTGCTCCTCGAGATCCTCCCGAATCGACTCGGCGAAGCGCCGCTCGACCAACAGACGCGGTGCCTTGCCCTTGCGGAAACCGTCGATACGAGCGGATCGCAACCAGTCGGCGAGAACGTGCTCGCGTTCGGCACGCACCTCTTCCGGGTCAATGGTGGCCGTCAGGACGACCCGGCAGGGCGTGACGCGTTCGATCTCGTAACTCATGCTTGCTCCTGATGGTGCGAAAGGGGGGACTCGAACCCCCATGGGCAGCGCCCACGAGATTCTCGGTCTATTGAAGGCTCTCCGCGGATGGCGTGTGGCTGTGACCCCTGCCGAGGCGCGCAGCGCGCGCCGAGTTGAACCGACGATGCAGGAGGTGCGGGCTGCGTATCTTATGCATGGCAAACTGCCCTCTTCGGGGCATAAGAGCATAGACCATGGTGAGCGGCGATACAAGCTTCACCCCGCTTCACCCCGCGAAACGACACCGGCGCAATCTCAGTCTTCCGTGGGTGCGCCCTGCCCGCGAGAACCACCCACCTCCGCCGACGAGCGGGACTTCATCTGCCGCGCGACACCTAGGAAGGCCCCCATGTTGCCCACGAAGCGGCGCGAGCTCTCTGGCGATTTCCAGATCATGCTCACAAAGTTCAACAAGCCGGACGGCCGCTTGTAAAAGGTGCGGTAGAACCGGAAGTACAGCTCCTCGAGCCGCTCCTGGGTGAAGCCCCGCGGGATGAATACGAAGTTCGCGCAGTTCATCTTCTCCCAGTCCTCGTCGAACTCGCCGTGTTCGAGGATCGTGCGATAGATCGGTGAGCCCGGGAAAGGCGTGAACTTCGTGAGGTTGACGTCGCTGAATGGGTGCCGCACGGCATAGGCGATGGTGCGGGCGATGGAGTCCTCCGTCTCGCCGGGGATGCCCATCATGAACAGACCCTTGACCCGGATGCCCGCCTCGCGCACCCGATGCACGGTCTGGGCGACTTCTTCCAGGTCACTGCGCGTGCGGTGCTCGTTGATGAGGTCCTGATCCCCGGACTCCACGCCCAGGTTGATCATCCAGCACCCCCCCCGCTTGAGGGTCCGGATGAGATCGCCGTCCAGGTGGTTGGGGCGGCCGATGCAGTTGAAGGTGATGCCGAGATCCCGCGAGCGTAGCTTCTCCACGAACTCCCCGACCCGGGGCTTCTTCAGGGTGAAGTTGTCGTCGTAGATGTTCACGTGACGGATCCCGTAGCGGCTCTTAAGGAAGGCAAGGTGGTCAACCAGGTACTCCGCGCTGTGGGCGCGGAACGAGCTGCCGAACACGGACCGATCGCAATAGCTGCACGAGTAGGGGCAGCCGCGGCTGGTGATGAATGTGGTGGCCGGCGAGCGAGGATAGTTGAAGATCGGCAGGGGGTACGCGGCCGGGTAGCCCGTGAGCTTCTCGTAGGCGGGATAGGGCAGATGATCGAGATCGGAGAGCGCGCGCCGGGGCCCCGTGAAGAACAACTCGCCATCGCGGCCGCGGTAGGCGAGCCCCGCGATGTCCGGAGAGGGGACGAGATCCGCCTGGAGCAGCTCCAGCAGCGTCTCCTCTCCTTCGCCCACCACGATCATGTCCAACGCGGGGAACTCGCGCAGCAATCGTGACCACAGTGAGGTCGGGTGGGGTCCTCCGAACAGGATCGGGATATCGGGTCGAGCCTGTTTGAGCCGAACCGCCAGCCGGTAGCCGCCCATGAAACCCGCGGTGGTGGCCGAGAAGCCGATGGCGTCGGGATGGGTGGCGAGCACGGCCTGCACGGCCTGGTCCTCGGGGAGCGGGTGCGCGAAGAAGTCGAGGAGGGTGGCGGGGAAGCCCGCCCGCTCGGCCACGGCCGCCAGCATGAGCAGGCCGTGGGGCGGCATGACGTTGGCGAGGCGGACGATGTCCTTCGTGCCCGAGACCCAGTTCTCTCCGTGAGGGTGGACGAAGGTGATTCGTTTGGCCTGGACCATCATCAAGTGTCACTCCGAGCTGCAGCCCCCAAGCAGGGACGGGCGGCTGAGTGTGGATGGAAAAAGTATAGCCCGCTCGTTCCGGGGCTGTCTGAAGGTCTTCTAGCGTGCTCCCTCGAGGGTGTAGAGGGAGTCGTCGATGCGGGCGGGACGATACCGGAGGTACTCAAGCGTGAGTGTGAGCCCTGCGCCGGGGGCGAGGAGGTCGTGGCACTCCATCTCGGCAAGGAGCGTCCGGCCCTCCTTCTCCTCGAACCTCAGGAACACAATCTCCTGGGCCTGCCTCCCCGACGGTAGGAAGAAGCGGGCCTTCCGCGGTTGGTTACGTGCATCGATCCACAGCTCGATCCGGGAGTAGTGGCTCTTCGGCGACCGGGCGGCGAGGTCAACCACTCGGCACCTGTGCCCGCCCTGTTCTTCTTCCTCGGCACGCACCGACGCCTCGTAGTCGTCAGCGGCCCGGAAGCGGGCCACTTCAGAAAGCGCCGCCGCGCCCATGATCCGCTGGTGCGGGCTGATGGGGACAGGGTGGGCGGTGGGAAGGATCAGCCACATCTTCTCGCCCACGATCAGGATCTTCCTACCGATTTGCTTCCCTCCCGTGAAGACGAGCAGGGTCCGGTCGCGCCCCTTCATGTAGAGGTCGAACTCGTCGGCACTGCGCGCCACACCTCCGACCCTCTCCGTCTGGCGAACGGAGATGATCGCCTCCGGATAGGGCTGTCGGACGGCGTCCACGTCCCGGAGCCAGACCCTGACCTCTTCGGGGGTCGCCGCCGCCAACGGGCGGACGATCACCAAGACGAAGGCGATCGCTAGCGTGAGAGGGCTCCGCCTAGACATGCGTGAGGGCCTCGACGATGGAGAGGTGTGCCGCCCGGCGCGCAGGGAAGAAGGACGCGAGCAGCATAGTGCCCACCATCACCGCCAGACCGAACAGGTAGGCGCTCGGATAGAGGCCCACGTGGATGGGCATGCCCACGGCCGCCCCCGGAGGGGGAGGCAAGATGATCCCAGAGGCGTTCAGGGCCGCCCGGACGGCGAGGGCGAGTACCAGGCCGGCAATGCTGCCGGCCAGCGCGATCAGCACCCCTTCTGCCAGGAAGGTGTTTCGAATACGCGCCGGCCGTGTGCCGAGGGCGCGCAGGGTGCCGACCTCGCGCGTGCGCTCGGCCACGGCCATCGTCATGACGATAGCCGCGGAGAGGACCACCATCAGGACGAGGACGGTGTTCACGAAGCCGAAGATGGCGATGTAGAGCAACCGTACCTGGCTGTAGAAGACTGCGATCGTCCTCCAGGGGACGATGGCTACCGGACCGATTGGGGCGAGGCGCACGGCGAGGGCCGCCGACGCCGCCTCCAGGTCACGCTCGCTTCTTAAAAAGACGACCAGCTTCGAGACCGTCCCTTCGCTGTGCAGCAGCTGCGACACGAGGGTGATGCCCCCCACCAGTGTGCGGTCGTTCAGCTCCTTGATGGGGATGGCCAGGAGCCCGCGCACACGAACGTCCACCGCGTTCAGGCTCCCGTCCACGGTGCTCGCGAGCAGGGTGAGCTGATCGCCGGTTCTCACCCCCAGGGCGCGGGCCAGGCCCGTGCCCATAACGATCTCGTCGCCTCCGTCTCCCTGCAGGTAGGAGCCTTCCACCACAAGCTCTCGCTGTCGGGTCGCCGCGAACTCCGGCCCCGGGTCGACGCCCAAGCCGAGGTAGGGCACGGAGCGCGTCCCGTTCGTGACCAGGCCGACCCATTCGATCCGGGGGAGCACGGCGACGACCGAGGGCACTGTGGCGGCCAGGGCGCGCGCGCGGACGGCGTGCGGGATGCCGAACTCCAGCGTGGTCTCCTCAGAATTTGTGGCGGCGCTGGGATGCATGACCTGGAGATGACCGATCTGCTGGATCATGGCCGCGCGAAGGCTGTCGAAGGACTGGATCATGAACCCCGTGGCCAGGGCCAGGGCCGCGAAGCCGAAGGCGACGACGGCCTCGATGAGCAGAGTGCGCCGGCGCTGCCGGGCCAGGTTCCGATAGGCGAGGGAGAAGGCGTTCACGGCGCCTGATCCAGGATGCGCCCGTCGTGCAGGTGGACGACGCGATGGGCGCGTGCCACCACCCGCGGGTCATGGGTGGCCAGGAGAAAGGCCACCCCCTGTGACTCGTTCAGCCTGCGCACGAGTCCCAGCACCTCGTCGGCGGTGTGCGAGTCGAGGTTGGCAGTGGCCTCGTCCGCGAAGACCACGCGGGGACCATTGGCGAGTGCGCGGGCGATGGCCACGCGCTGGCGCTCGCCTCCGGAGAGGAGGTCCGGACGCACGGCATGCTTGTGGCCGATCCCCACCGACTCGAGCAGCTCGATGGCGCGCCGGCGACGCTCCTGCCGGCCCACACCCTTGAGTGCCATGGGGTAGCTCACGTTCTCCGCCGCGCTCAGGACGGGGATCAGGTTGAAGCCCTGAAAGACGAACCCGAACTGGTCGCGCCGCAGGTCCGAGCGCGCGTTCTCGTCCAGCCCTTCCGCCTCGACACCTCCCACGCGCACCACTCCGCGATCGGGCCGATCCAGCAGACCCATCAGGTTGAGGAGCGTGGTCTTGCCGGAGCCGCTCGGTCCCTTCAGGGCGATCAGCTCGCCGCTCGCAACGGAGAGGGAGACGTCCTGGATGGCTGTGACGAGCGATGCGCCGAGGCGGTAGGACTTCGAAACCGACTCCGCCTCCAGCACGGGTGGCGGAGAGGATTGGCGAGGGGCGCTCATGCGGGCGCCGCGTCGGACGGCGCGGAACCAGTCTCCGCCGGAGACGGTGCGGGAGCTTCGACGGTGCCCGTCCTGTCCGTCGCCCGGATTGAGAGGAAGGCCCGGCGCAGCAGCGCCAGGTTGGGCCTCCGCAGCAGGAGCGGCAGGAAACGAATGCAGGGAGGGGCCACCCGGACCGCATGGAGGGTGCGGTCGAGGAGCTGCTGCCGGGCCGAGGCTCCCTCCTCGGCCGCCTGCACCACGCGGACGTCCCTGCGGATGGCGGCGTTGACGTGCTCCTGGATGAGGCCCTCCGGCACCTGCGGCGAGAGATCAGGGATAGGCGTTTCCTTTCCCACCCTGGGCCATGATACGCGCGCCGAAGGCATCATGAAGGGCGCCGGAGGTCGGGTTGCGAGGCGATCCGTCGCCTCCGTTCGGGGAGGCACGCTCGCGACCAGAACGGGTGGAGCGGCTCGATCCGGTCATGCCAGATCACGGCGACACTTGCGGCGACGAAACGAAGGTGGATGCGGTCGGCAGCTTCGGCCGGCGAGGCCGCTGCTCACCACCACGACGCGCTGGAGGCTCACGGTCCGACCTCACCGACAAATGGGTGGCGCTCGCGCAGGGCCCGGATCGGAGGCCAGGCGAGGTAGCGCGGCACGAATCGCCAGTAGGGAGGCGGCACGCCGCAGGTGTGAAGGGAGCGTTCGAACAGTCTCCGCCAGGTCGAGGGCGAGCCTTCGCCGGCATGGACGACGTTGGGCCGGCGGGCGATCAGCCGGTTGATCCGCTCGAGCATCCAGCTCTCCCGCACGTCGGGGGAGAGGTAGAAAACCGGCCGCGAGAGATCCTCGTCAGGAGACAGCCGCCCGGCCGCCTCCTCGCTGCGGGCGAGGGCGGTTCCCGGGTGAAGGCGGACGCCGGTGAAGATGATCGTCAGACAGCGCGGCCAGTCGAGGTGGCTCTCGATGAAGTCGACGGACTCGGCGATCGTCGCCTCGGTTTCTCCGGGGCCACCGAGCAGGAAGAACCAGGCACAGGCCAGGCGCGAGCGGCGGATGCGCTCCGCGGTGCGCTCGACTGCGTCCCGCCCGAATCCCTTGTGGTAGCTCTCGAGCATCTGCTCGGAGGCCGACTCGGGGGTGATCATGCAGGAGTTGAAGCCGGCCGACTCCATCTCGGCGAACAGCTCCTCGGTCGCGCCGATCGGGTTGACCCCCGTCGCGGTCAGGGTGACCAGGAGTCCGCGCCGCCGGATCTCGCGGCACAGCGCCAGGGCCGGCTCGACCGGCACGTTGAAGGTCGAGTCGACCAGCTCGAAAGTGTACGGGCGGGCGACGCGCGCCACGTGCTCGATCTCGTCGACGACCTCGGCGGTGGGTCGCAGGCGATGCACGCGCCCCTCGAGGCTCGGGTATGAGCAGTAGGTGCAGCCGAGAGCACAGCCCCGTTTGGACTGAATCGGCCAGGTGAAGCCCCGGCGGCCATAGGCCGGCCAATCGATCCATCGCTCGAGGCCCGACGCCCCGAAGCGCGCCAGGCGCCGCGGCGGGGTCGCGGTCGGGCGCCCGGTCTCGTCGCGGGCGGCGACGCCGGGAATCGGGCGTGGGTCGCGGCCCTCGTCGAGTGCAGCGAGCAGAGCGGGGAAGGCCTCCTCACCCTCGCCGAGAACCGCGAAGTCTGCCGCCAGCACGTCCAGGCTGCGCTCGCCTAGCAGCGACACCGCCGGCCCGCCCACCACCACTTGAGCGCCCGCCCGTCGGGCGAGCTCGATCAGCGGGTCGTGGGCCCGCAAGTGGCTCTCCAAGCGCTGGTGCACTGCGTTGTCGAGGTTGCGGACCGAGAAGGCGACCACCCCCGGGCGATCCTTGCGCAGCGCTCGGGCTAGCACCGCCTCCGGTTGGCGGCGGTGCGAGAGGTCGAGGAAGCGCACCGAATGGCCGGCGTCAGCCGCCGCCGAGGCGACATAGGCGAGCCCCACCGGCGGCGCCAGCAGCATCTCGCGCGACGGGTTGTGGTAGACGAGAATGGTGCGCATGATCGGGCCTAGTCCCACAGCTCGCGCGGATAGTCCTGGTATAGCTTCTGGTAGCCGTGCGCGTAACGCCGGGAGGCGACGAAGATGCGCAGGATGTCGGGCAGCAGCAGGGGCCGGTGCTCGATGCGCGCCGGCGTAAGGGCGGTGCCCTCGACCACCTGCTCGGCGTAGAGCCGGCCGAACTCGCGCAGCGGCAGGGAGGTCGGCGTCAGCGGGTGCATGCAGTCGTGCGGGTTGTCGATCCAGAAACGGCCGTCCAGGGCCTGATAGTCCGAGGTGCCCGGCTGCACGTGTTGGATCTCCTTCCTGAGATTGTACGACGAGTGGGGAGAGTAAGCGTCCTTTTGGGATCGAAGGATGCCAAGCGTTGGCCCGCGCCAGCCTCCATGAGTGACCATCCCAGAGATCCGGTAAGCAGGGAGGAAGGAGCTCGCCCCGAGTCCGAAAACCTCGCATAGCATTTCGCGGGCCATGACGGTGTGGAGACGCGACCCCGGTGTCTCGGCGCGCACAACACTCGTACGCGAATGGTGCACGCATCCGCGTAGGACCATCAGGGTCTATACTGGCCGCAGAATGCTTTTCTCGATTGTTTGCGACTCTCTCTCGGCAATTCAGTCAGAGCGGGTGGCAAGGGAGAGGCTCCCAGGTCGCGATTTCCCTAGGCGTTGCCGTGCCCAGCAGAAACGGAAGCCCTTGTACACCACGGGTTCGACGGACAGAGGAGGGACGGATGAAGCCCTGTGCGATCTTCGCCATTTTGGTCGGGTTATTGGCGCTCCCGTTGTTCGCCCAGATGCCGACCGGCACCTTGTCGGGCCACGCGACCGATGGCACGAACGCTGCGCCCGGCGTCACGGTGACGGTCACCTCGCCCAGCATGCAGGGTACGCGGACCGCGACCACCGGCGCCAGCGGCGACTACATCTTCACGTTCCTGCCACCCGGGGAGTACCGGGTGAAGTTCGAGCTGCAGGGGTTCGAAACGATTGACACTACGGCCCGAATCAACGCCGCACAGAACCAGAGGCTCGACGCAACCATGCCGCAGGCCAAGGTCGCGGAAGAGGTGACGGTCACCGGCACCGCCGACACGATTCAGGCCGAAGGCACCGCCGCCACCTCGATGGACCACAATCTCGTGTATAGGCTCCCGGTTGCCAAGGACATGATCAGCATCGCACTGCTTAATGCCGGTGTCGTCGCCAACCCCGGCGGGCCAAACGTCCTGAACATCTCCGGCGGGACCTCGTCCGAGAACCAATTCCTGGTCAACGGCGTGCCGGTGATGGCCAACGGAAGCGGTGGTCCGACGCCCCTCTACATCGAGGACGCGGTCCAGGAGACCACGACATCGGTCTCGGGCATCTCGGCGGAGTACGGCCGGTTCACCGGCGGTGTAGTCAACATGTTGACCAAGTCGGGCGGTAACGACTTCCACGCCTCGCTTCGCAACACCCTCACCTCCGACAAGTGGACCGCCGAGTCGCCGCTTCAGACAAGCGTCCGCAACGGCACGATCAACAACCAGTACGAGGGCACGTTGGGCGGCTTTATCGTCAAGGACCGGCTGTGGTTCTTCGTGGCCGGCCGCGACATCAATACCAATCTGACCGGCGAGACCGCCATCACCGACATTCCCTACCCGACGGGAGTCGACGAGCAGCGCTACGAGGGCAAGCTCACGCTGGCCATCACGCCCAACCACCGCATCATCGGTTCGTACCTGAAGGTGGACCACACCAATATCGGCTACGTCTTCGGCGGCGTCTTGGACCTCAACAGCGTCTACGACCGCCAAACGCCGAACGACCTCACGGCCGTCAACTACACCGGCGTGCTGACGGATACCCTGTTCGTCGAGGGCCAGTATTCGAAGAAGACCTTCATTTTCGAGAACGAGGGCTCGCACTATACCGACCTCGCACAGGGCACTCCGATCATCGACCTCGGGAACTTCTCGAACACCGAGTTCTACAACTCTCCGATCTTCTGCGCGGTGTGCCCCAACTCGACCACCCACTACGACAACCAGGACGTCCTCGCGAAGGCGTCGTGGTTCCTCTCGAGCCAGGGCGCCGGCTCGCACGACATCGTGCTCGGGTTCGACCGGTTTGACGACAAGGTCCTCTACAACAACTGGCAGTCCGGCTCGAGCTACGATCTGGTGGCCGACGGCGAAGCCGGCTACGTCCCGGGCCTCGTCACCGGCGCGACGCCCGGACTCGATCCGAACGGCTCGCCGTACCCGGTGTTCATCGGCAACTCCGGCTCGTCGTACGTTTGGTTTTTCCCGATCGCAGACATCAGCCCTGGAAACGACTTTCGCACCGAGTCGCTTTTCCTCAATGACAAGTGGCGCCTCGACAATAACTTCTCGTTCAATATAGGAGTGCGCTACGACAAGAACCACAGCGTGAACGCCGCCGGCGCCGTCGTCTCGAACGACCATGCCGTCAGCCCGCGGCTCGGTGTGACCTACGACCCGAAAGGCGACGGGACGTGGCAGTTCAACGCCAGCTACGCGAACTATGTAGCCGCGATCAACAGTGTCGCTTCCGACATTTCCCCTGCAGGCGTGCCGGCCTCCCTCTCGTACCTGTACGCCGGCCCGAGTATCAACGCCACGTGCGACCCGGCCAATCCCGTTGCCACTGGGTGCGTGCCGGCCCGGCAAGCGGCGCAAGAGGTGTTGACCTGGTTCACGGGACTGTCCCCGGCGGACCAGGACGCGCAGCTCGCTTACGCGTCCGTCCCGGGCTACAACCTGGTCGTCAAGGACTCGCTTAGATCGCCGAACGTCCAGGAGACCACGGTCGGCGTCAGCATCAGGCTCGGCCCCAGAGGCCGGGTTCGCCTCGACTACGTCAACCGTAAGTATAAGGACTTCTACACTACCGTCACCAACATGAGCACCGGCCAGTCGCAGCCTGACCCGTATGGCAACGTCTACGACATGACCTACCTCGAGAACAGCAACGCCAGCAAGCGCGAGTACAACGGCGTCCACGTGTCCGGCGAGTACCGTATCACCGACTCCTTCCAGCTCGGCGGCAATTACACCTGGTCGACCCTCAAAGGTAACGTCGGTGGTGAGACCTGGGGTCCTGTCTGGGGGAGCCTCGCGTATCCGGAGTACAACGCGTTCGCCCAGCACAACCCCGTTGGCTATCTTTCGGCCGACCAGCGCAATCGACTCCGCGTCTTCGGCGTCTGGGACCTCCTCAACGCCAAGCACAACCGGCTGTCGGTGAGCGTGATGGAAACGTACGCCTCCGGGACCCCGTACTCGGCAATCGGCGCCATCGCGATCCGACCGTACGTAACGAACCCGGGCTACCTCAATCCGCCTAGCTATGCCAACTACTACTTCAGCCCGCGCGGCGCGTTTCGCATGGACAGCCTCAACTCCACCGACTTCTCCTTCAACTACGCGTTCGTGATCCCGAGCCTCGGCGCCGGCTTCCAGTTCTTCCTCGAGCCGCGAGTGACCAACGTGTTCAACAACCACGCCGTCCTCAATGTCGACACCACCGTGTACACCTCTCGAACCACCGGCAAGGGACTGGTGAGGTTCAGCCCCTTCACCACCACGCCGGTCGAGTGCCCGCAGGGCGATTCCCCCGTCCAGTGTTCGGCGATGGGCGCCAACTGGCAACTCGCCCCGACATTCGGCCAGCCAGAGGTGCCAACCACGGCCGCGAACACAGCCGGCGACTTCCAGATGCCTCGCACCTTCGTCGTTTCCTTTGGCGTGCGCTTTTGAACGACTCCCGAACACGGCCGAAAGCCCCGGTCGCGATGACCCGGACCTCCCGTCAGTGCCGGTTCGAGTGACCCGCGCAGGTCACGCTGTCTCGGCTGCGTGCTGGGTGCCAGGAACGGTGCCCAGTCCGCCCGCGCTGATCGTGGCGACGGTCGCGCGGGGGCCGAGGCGAGATCCGATCACGGCTGCCACTCCGGGACCTTTGCCCAGCCCGGGAACGGGCCGATCTCGACCTTCCAGCCGGAGTCCGACGCGGGGTCGCGCACGGCGCGCAGGTTCGTGAGCGCGCGCAGCGTCGCCACCAACTCGTCATGCGGCAGGGTGTGGAGTGGCAGCCTGGAGAGGTCCGGCATCGGCCACAGGCGGATCGTGCCGTCGTCGCTGCCGGAAGCGATCGTGCGCCCGTCGGGGGAGATGGCAACGCTTGTCACTTGGCCGGTGTGGCCGAACAGCAAGTGCGGCTCCCCACCGGTGAGCGGGCCGACCCGAACAACGCCGTTCATGTCGCCGGTCACGAGGATCCCGCCGCGAGGGTCGAGGGCGAGCGTCGTGATCCTGTTGCCGTGCGACTTGATCTCCCGCGTCGCGTTCGACACGAGGTCGAACACCGAGAGCGAGGAGGTGGTTCCCTCCTGTCCGACCCATTGGAGGCTCAGGATGTTCCTTGCATCGGGACTCGCCACCACCAGGAGACCGGTTGACGGGGTCGAGGGCTGTCTGACGGGCCGCAGGAGGCGGCTCGTGCCGTTGGCGAGATCCCAGAGCCGGAGCCCGGCAGCGCCGTCCGTCACCAGGCGCCCGTCCGGCAGCCACGCGGGGGCTGCGTACGCCTCCCCGATAGTCCCGCGTTGCCCCCACGCACTCTCGCCCGTGGGACGGGTGTCGAGGGTGCGCTCGGCGCCGGTCGCAAGGTCGCGGATCCGAATCGAGGTCAGTTCCGGATGGGCAAGCCGCAAGAAGGGCACAGCGACAAGTCTCCCGCTGGGATCGAGCCTGGGGTTCGTACTAAGCAGCATACCTGTTCCCGGCGGGACCTGCGCCTGGAAGGCCGAGGCCGGCGAACCGCCGAGAGGGACGACGATGATCTTGGCCCCGTTCATCTGAGTCGCGACGACGAAGCCCCCCTGGCGGTCAACCTCGAGGTTTCGACCCCCGTCGGCGCCGATCCACGCGCCCGGCTGCGACCACAGCACCCGCACGCCCTCGCCGCTCGCGGGTGCAAGCGGCCAGCGCCGCAGTACACCACCGTCCGAGGACGACAGCAGGTGTCCGTCCGGTGTGAACGCCACCGCCACGTTGGGCGGCTCGTGCCGGCCGAGCACGATCGAGCGCGCGCCGGCGGTGTGCCACAGGATGTCGGTGCCGTCGTGGTTGCTGGCAAGCCAGGACCCGTCCGGGCTGAAGAGTATGCCGTTGATCTGGTTGATTTCGCTGTCGAGCAGAGGCACGGGCTCCGCGCTGGGCGGCGCCGCGAGATCGAAGAGGACCAGCGAGCGCGGGGGCATCGCCGTGCCCGGGTCCGTGGCGAGAAACCGCCCCTTCGGATCTAGCGCAACACCTCGGACGCTCGCGGGGCTTTTTAGCGTGCGCTCGAGCCGCGCCGAGGGTACGTCCCAGACACGCACCACGCCGCGCTCGTCGCTGGTGACCGCCCGGTCGCGCGACGCCCACATCATGACGCCCGGATCTCCTCCCTCGTGGGTGCCGACCTCGCGGGGCGGCGCGGAGGCATCGCCGAGCCGCTGCGCGGAGAGACGGTTGTGCTGCAGGAAGACGATCCACGTTTCGCTCCCGTCGATGTCATAGTCGGTCATGCCGGGCGCCCCAAAGCGCCCAAGCACCTGGTCGGGCGAGCCGTCGAGAAAGATGCGGCGCACGAGCGCCGAGCGTTCTGCCTCCGGCACGGAGGGATCAAACTCGACGGCCGGCAGATGGTCGTCCACTGGGGGGTAGAGGTTCTTGCGGAGACCGATCTCCACGGTACGCTCGAGTCGCCCTTCCGGCAGCGACCAGATGTGGAGGGCCTGGCGTGTGCCAATCGGAATCCGGGTCACGAGCCGGCGCCCGTCCGGGGTGAAGCCCACCGTGCCCTCGAAGGTCGAGCTGAGCCTGTGTCGCTCTCCTGTCTGCCGGCTCACGAGCACGAGGCCCGCATTGCCGTTCACTGCGAGGTGTTCCCCGTCCGCACTCCACGCAAGGCCCGTCGAGGCGACCTGGTCCAAAAGGAAGAGCGCCGGGGGGCCTTGGGCGAGGGCCTCGACGGCGAACCGACGCGCGGGTTGGTTGTCGCTGCGCTCGATGCTCGCGATCGCGTAGGCGAGGGCGGCGTTGGGGTGGTCGGAAAGTCGCAACCGGCCGAGTGCCAGGAGTTGCGCCGCCTCGCGCTGGCCGACCTCCCGCACGCTGCGGCGCCAGAAGGAGCCCACCACGGCGAGACCGGCGCCGAGCAGTGTGATCACGGCGGCGACGACGAGCCTTCGCACCCGGCGGCGGTGGCCGGCACGCGCGGTCATTGCCCGGGCGAAAGTCTCCTCCATCTCCGAGAGCCCTCCCGGGTAGCGGGCGCGCCACACCTGGTACTCCTGGTACGACGTCCCGGTCCAGAGCAGGTCGTCCGGCCGCCCCTTCTCCTGCCACAGGTGTGCCACCTGGCGGAGCTGATCGCGGAGCTGCGCCGAGCCCTCGTCCTCGGTGCGCCAGTGCACGAGACGAGGCCAGGCGCTGAGCAGGCTCTCGTGCACCACCTCGACCCGCCGCCCCGCCGTCTGCCCCGGCTCGGTCGCGTGCGCCTCGTAGCTCGTGAGCAAGCGAGCATCGATGAGCGTCTTCAGGACTTCGTCGGCATCGCGCCGCTGATCCTCGGGAAACACCGTGATCAGCTCGTCCACGTCGCGCACCGCACGCGTGCCCTCGGCGGTGACGAGGTTTCGGAACATCTCCCGCACGAGGGGGAGCTTGTCCGTCCCGACCTTCTCGAGCGTCGCCTCGGCGTGCTGCGCGAGGGCGCCTGCCACCCCTCCGATCGCCTCGTAGGAGCTCCGGGTGAGCAGGCCCTGCGTCCGGGTCGCGGCGCTCCCACAGGCTCGCAGCCGCGAAGGCGAGCAACGGCAGCGCCCCACGTTCGCCCTCGACCGCCTGCAGCATCTCCCCGACCAGACTCTCGTCCTCGAACGTGTAGCCGCACTTGAGCGCGGGCTGGACCAGGGCGCGGCGCAGGGCATCGCCGGTGGGCGGTCCGAGAGGAACGAGCCCTTCGAAGATCGGCCGCAGCGCCCCGTACTCCTGGCAGCGCAGCAGGAAGTCGTCCCGGATCGCGAGCAGGACGTGGACGTCCGCCTCGAGGACGAGACGCGAGAGCAGGGACGCGAAGCGCGCCTGCACATCGGGTGGATTCAGGGTGAACAGCTCCTCGAGCTGGTCGACGATGACCAGCGCTTCGGCATGGTCACTTCTCCAGCGGCGGAACAGGTCGACCGCGACGTCGGCGTCCTCGAACCGCAGCATCTGGCGCATGGCGTGGGTGTCGCGCGAGACCTCCGGGACGAGCGCCTGCCCGAGGGCGACGAACGGGGCGTCGCCAGGCGTGCAGATGAGGTGCGCCCACCCTTCGGGCTTGGCAGGGATCAATCCTGCACGCAGGAAACTGCTCTTGCCTGCTCCGGAGGGACCGACAACCGCCAGGAGGTGCCTCCCCGGCAGCTTCTTCCACACCTTCTCGACTTCGGCCTCTCTCCCGAAGAAGTACTCCGCTTCCGCCTCGGTGAAGGCGGAGAGTCCGGGGTACGGCTGTGCCTCGTCGATCCCCGTCACCCGGTGGGCGATCTCCTCCAGGGCGCGCGCGAGCGCCTGCGCGGAGGGGTAACGCTCGCTCGGTTCCCTGGCGACCGCTCTCTGGATCGCGTCCGACCACGGGGTGTCGGGGACCTGCGGGGGATCCTCCCGCAAGCCAAGCCAGAGCGCACGGCGGGTTTCCGAATCCCGTGCTCCACCCGGGGCGACCATCTCCGCCAGGACGATGCCGGTCGCGAAGACGTCCGCGCGCGGGTCCGCGGCGGCCCCCGCCGCCTGCTCCGGCGCCCAGTACGCCGGCGTGCCGGCGACGGTGCCGCCCGACGCCACCGCCTTCGCGATGCCGAAGTCCATCAGCACGACCCGCCCCGCCCGGGTCCGCATGACGTTCTCCGGCTTGACGTCCCGGTGAACTAAGCCCGCCTCGTGGATGGCCCCCAGGCCCGCGAGCAGCTGAAGGGCGATCTCCCTCGCCTCGGCAAGGCTCAGCGGGCTGCGGGCGTCGAGGAGCTGGCGCAGGGTGGTGCCGTCCACGTACTCCATCGAGACGCACTCGAGACCCTCCGCCTCGACGAGGTCGTACACCCGGCAGACGTGCGGCGAGGCGACGGCACGAGCGGAGCGTACCTCCGACCGCAGCCGCTCGAGCGCCCCCGCCTCACCCAATCGCTCGGGCCGCACGACCTTGAGCGCGACGTCGACCTGGAGCTTGACGTCCCGCGCGAGCCACACCTCGCCCATCCCCCCGCGCCCGAGCACGCCCCGGACGTCGTACCGCCCCCCGAGGATGCGTTGGACCGAAGAAGAGCCCAGCGTGCCACCAGTCGGCGGCACGACCGTCGTGCCGGGACTCGGGAGGTCTGGTGGTGCACCCTTGCGGTCGTCGGTGGCAGGCATGACGGGGTCTCCAGTGTTTCGCGCGTGAGCTCGTCGCAAGATGTCTCACCTAGTCTACAGCGACCAACTCAGCCTCGCGTGCGATCTGTCCCGAGCTCAACCGGCTTCATCTCCATCGCAACGTCGCGGCCATTGTGCGTGTCGCGGGCACGGAACTCCTCACCCATCCCGCCCGCGCCGATAGGGGCGACGATCTCGTAGGGACCGAGGCGGGCACCCGACTGTACTCTTCGGGTGACCTTGTTGAGAGGGTACTGTGGATGATGAGACCGGGGCGTGGAACTCGGAACGGGCGATGCAGAGGTTAGCCAGCGCCGCCTCCATCGAGGTGATCCTAGAAATCGAGTATGCAGAGAGGAAAGAACTCACCGGAATTCGGAGAATGTCCCAGAACTTTCGCCGGGGGGATGAGCTATGGTTATCGCCCGCTAAGGGGGCCAAGGAGGGAGCGACACCGGGTGAGTGCGAGGGTTGAACCTGGGTTGAACCGAGGTTGACGTACCCGTCGGGGTGCGGTTCGGGAGAGTGCCCGGCAGGGCTTTCCAAGGGGGGCTGAAGTTGAACTGGGGTTGAACCGAACCGTTCCCGCAGCCTGGTGCTGCCTCGTAAGTTATTGGTGCGAAAGGGGGGATTCGAACCCCCATGGGCAGCGCCCACGAGATCCTAAGTCTCGCGCGTCTACCGGTTCCGCCACTTTCGCGGGACGGGATTGGTGAGCCGCGTAGGAGTCGAACCTACAACCTAGGGATTAAGAGTCCCTTGCTCTGCCAGTTGAGCTAGCGGCCCACCCGCTGGGCCCAATCATAACGTTGCGCTGTTTCCAGCGCAACCCCTGATCGTACACCAGAGGCCAGCGCACACGGAAGCTCCGGTCGTGTTGCGACCATCGTGCGGACAGCTACGAGCACGTCTGCCGGGTCGAGGTCCTCCAGCCGAGCCGCGGCACCCCAGACAGGGGCGGGGGGCTGCAGAACCCTGGCACCCCCCACCGGCGCCGTGCGAGCGGGATCGGTCGGGCCGAACAGTGCAATCGTGGGACAACCGACGACTGCCGCGAGATGGGTCAGCCCCGAGTCGTTTCCGACGGCAGCATCGCACGCTGCCAGCAGCGCAGCGATCTCGTGCAGAGGCCATACCGTCGGCGCGACGTGCGCGGCCACTCCAGTGACGAACGGTGTCGCCATTCGCTCTTCGCCGGGCCCCACCATTACCAAGGGCGCGATCCCCTCCTCGGCCAGCTCCGCCGCCACCGCGAGGAAGTTCCGGACCGGGTATCGTTTGTCCTCCGATCCACGCGTGGCAGGCAGAAACGCCACCATCCCCGGCAGTTCAGCCATCAGTGCACGCTGGCGCAGGCCCTGCCGGTTGAGTTTCTCCGGGAGTTGCAGACGAAACGGTGCCGGAGATACAGGCTGAAGCCCGAGCCACTTCAGGGCACCATCAAGGTCGTGACGCTGGTGATGGCGTCGCTCGACGGGAAATGTCACGAGACCGAGCGCCGCGGCACCTCGGCCTTCACTCGCCAGGCATGTCTTCGTCCCGGTCCCTGCGAGCAGCAACTTCGCTCGGCTGCTGTGACGTGCCGTGAGCGCCACATCGAAGCTCCCGAAAACGCAGCGGCGCGACCATCCGAAACCGGCACCGACCGGTCGCACGATCGCCGTGACGCCCAGGAGTCGCGCGAGCGGTGCGTGAGCGGCCGGAAGCAACGCCGTGGTCTCCCCGCCACGGTTGGCGCTCTTCAAGGCGGCGAGCGCCGGCAGCGTGTGCACGAAATCGCCAAGCCAGTTGGGCAGGTCGACAAGTAGACGGGCCGGGAGGGAGGTCATGATTCGTCTACGAACGCGGACGCCGTTGCGTCGAGGATTCCCAGACCACGGCCCATTTGAGGAACGTTCCGTACGCTGCAAGCACCGCCACGACGAAGCCCGCGGCGCCGTCGAGGAAACCCAGACGCACGATAAATGAGCGCACGAAACGCCACTTCGCGTGCATCACGGCTCCCAGGAGCGTCGATCTGCGTCCTGCCGCGAGGAGGTCCGCGGCCCCTCGGAGCGCGTAGTCGTTGAGCTTCGGCAGGTACTGCGCCAGCGACCGAAGGGTGTCGTGCTCGACGGCACCGCGAAGCAGGCCAACGGATGGCGCGGTCACCGCACCGTGAACCGCCCGCTCTGCGAAGCGGGCCTGGCGCCGGTCGATGAGCCGCACGATCTCGTCGCGCCCCCAGTCCCCGAAAGAAAGTGGGCGTCCGAACACGAAATTGACGCGACGGACCGCGTATGCCGCGTCGGTTGGCGCCGCGATCGCCCGTCCGATCCCCTCCTTCAGGCGCGGGGTCACGCGCTCGTCAGCATCCAGTATGAACACCCAGTCCATTCGGCACCGCTCGATGCCCCAGTTGCTCTGGGCACCGCTCGACTCGAACTCATGCTCGAGGACGTTTGCTCCGGAGCCGGACGCAACCTCCCGCGTGCGGTCCGTCGTGCGCGGGTCCACCACAACGAGGACCTCCTCGGCCCACCCTTCCACACTCGCCAGCGCACCGGGGAGCAACTCCTCCTCGTCGAGCGCGGATACGAGAACCGTGAGAGGGACGCTCACTCCCTCTCGCCCTCCTCGACGCGAAGCCGCCGGATAGCGAGGGCGCGCCCCGTCGTTTCGTCCACCTCGATCACCGCGCCGCACAACGCACCACCCCGCGTGGCCGGCTCCAGCGTCCGGGGAGTTGCCAGCAGGAAACGCTCCAGGACGGCCTGAGGCTTGAATCCGATGACTCCCTCGTACGGTCCGGTCATGCCAGCGTCCGTCAACGCCGCGGTGCCGCGCGGCAGGACGCGTTCGTCAGCAGTCTGGACGTGAGTGTGGGTGCCCAGCACCGCGCTCACCCTGCCGTCCAGGTGCCAGGCCATGGCCTGTTTCTCCGATGTCGCCTCCGCGTGGAAGTCCACGATCTTAACGGCTGCTTGTCCGCCGATCTCCGCGAGGATGCGGTCGGCGGCCAGGAACGGGCTCTCCATCGCGATCATGAATGTCAACCCCTGCAGGTTGATCACCGCGATCGGAACGCCGCTCTTGGACGCCACCACGCAGCTTCCTCGGCCGGGGTTCCCTGCCGGGTAGTTGGCCGGGCGCAGCAGGCGCGGCTCGATATCGAGCAGCGCCGCCGTTTCCTTCTTGTCCCAGATATGGTTACCCGACGTGAAGACATCCACCGGCAGGCGCCGGAGTTCGTCCCACACCGAGCCGGTGAGGCCGAAGCCTCCGGCGGCGTTCTCCACGTTGACGATCGTGACGTCGGCCTTCACGTCGGACTGGGTGCGGCGCAGCCTCTCCGTCAGAAGGCGCCTCCCCACTTTGCCCACCACGTCTCCTACGAAAAGCACACGGATCATCGCGCAGCCCCCAGCTCATCTGGGGGAAGGATACACGTCGCCCGGTGAAGGTCTCGTGCCTGGAGCGGCTAACGCCTCGATGTTGAGCTCTCTCACCCGCTGCCGGCCAACGCGGCAAGTGCGCCCGGATCGAGCATCCTCGCAACCGGTACGTGCACCCGAACAACGCCGTCGTTTGCGAGGCTGCGGAAGGTGCGTGAAAGCACCTCCGGAGCGGTTCCGCACAGCGCCGCGATCAGCCTCTCCGGCTCCTGGAGGCGGATCTCGGCGCCCGGCAGCGGCGCACTGGCAAACCGCACGAACGCCGACGAGAGGTACGCTGCGACCCTCTCTTCAACCGTATGGAGTGCCAACCCCTCGACGAGGTCCGTAAGCCGTCGCAGCCAGAGCGACATCGAGGCCAGCAAGGCCGGCGCGACTTCCGGCCGGTGGCGGAGCAGATCGACGAGGGCGGGGCGGTTCAAGGTAGCCAGCATCCCGCCTTCGACAACCGTCGCGGTGGCAGGGAAAACGCCCAGGCCAAAGACGGCGGCCTCTGCGAACGACGCCGGACCCTGCACGAGGTGGAGAAGTTGCTCCCTCCCATCCGGGCCGCTACGAGCCAGCTTCACCCGCCCCGAGAGCAGCAACGGCAGGAAGTCGGCTGGGTCACCCTCCGAGAAGAGCAACTCTCCCTTGCGTACCCGCCGAACCCCGCACGGGCGGCCCAGCTCGTCGAGCAGGGTCGATGGCAGAGCGTTGAAAAGCGTGATGCGCCGCAGCGCGGCGGCAAGCTCTGGCCCCACGAGTGCATGGTGTCAGAGCGGGCGCTTGACGACTGTCGGTTCGCCCCGGACAATGGCCGCGAGGTTTGCGCAGGGGGGTGCAATGCCTGCTGCTCACGAAGGACGCGTGATCTCGCGCAGGGGTGCGTTGAACTGGCTGCTGGGAACCTCGCTCGGCGCGACGCTCGCGGCCGCCCTGTACCCGGTCTTCCGCTTCGTCATCCCTCCCGAGGTGGCCGAGGCGCCCGTCAACCGCGTTCTGGCAGGCAAGCTGTCGGAGCTCCCGACCAACTCCGGGAAGATCTTCCGATTCGGGTCCAAACCGGGCATCCTGATCCGCACGGTGACCGGTGACGTACGCGCCTTTTCCGCCGTGTGCACGCACCTCGCGTGCACGGTGCAGTACCGCCCCGACTTCCAGCACATCTGGTGTGCCTGCCACAACGGGCACTACGACCTGCAGGGCAAGAACATCGCCGGTCCGCCACCGCGGCCGCTCGACGCGTACAAGGTGGACATCGCAGGGGATGAAGTGTACGTCACCAAGAGGACATGAGCGATGCGCGCGCTTGAGAAGTTCTGGCACGCCCTTGACGAACGGTTCGACCTCGCGCCTCTGGTGGAATTCGCAACCCACAAGGAGGTGCCGCGTCACAGGCACTCGTGGGCGTACTACTTCGGCGGGCTCACCCTGTTCTTCTTCCTCGTCCAGATCACCACGGGCATCCTGCTGCTGCTCTACTACCGGCCCACCTCGGAAGCGGCGTTTGAGAGCGTCCAGTTCATCGTCACACGCGTTCCGTTCGGCTGGCTGGTGCGCTCGGTCCACTCGTGGTCGGCCAACCTCATGATTCTCTCCGCGTTCGCCCACATGTTCTCCGTCTACTTCATGGGCTCGTACGCAAAGCCGCGCGAGCTCACCTGGTGGAGTGGTTTCGCCCTGCTGGCGCTCGCGATGGGGTTCGGTTTCTCAGGGTATCTGCTGCCCTGGAACGAGCTGGCGTTCTTCGCCACGCGGATCGGCACCGACATGATGAGCAAGGTGCCTTTCGCCGGCGCATGGCTCTTGAAGTTCCTTCGCGGCGGGGAGGAGGTGACCGGCGCGACGCTGACACGGTTCTTCGGCTTCCACGTCGCGGTGCTCCCCATGATCACCGCCGCTCTTCTCAGTCTCCATCTCGCCCTCATCCAGAGGCAAGGGATGCATGTGCCGGAGAGCCTCGAGAAGGAGGCCAAGGCCAGGAAGCCAATCCGGTTCGTGCCCAATTTCATGCTGCGCGAAGGCGCCGTGTGGCTCCTGGGCCTCGCGGCGCTCGCGGCGCTCGCCGCGTTCTTCCCGTGGGAACTCGGCATCAAGGCCGATCCGTTCGCGAGCGCGCCCGCCGGCATTCATCCCGAGTGGTACTTCCTTTTCATGTTCGAGACGTTGAAGCTCATCCCGGCGCACGTTCTTGGGATCGAGGGCGAGCTCCTGGGCCTCGGCGTGTTCGGCCTCGGCGGGCTGGTCTGGTTCCTCGTCCCCGTCCTCGATCGCGGCAGCCGCACGGGCCATCGTACCAGGGCATTCCTCGTGCTTGGGTGGTTCCTTCTCGCGTACATCGTCTCGTTCACGCTGGCATCTCTGGCGGGGGTGTTCAAATGACCGACCGCATCCTGACCGCCACCGTCGTGCTCTCCCTCGCGGCCGTTGCGGCATTCGCTGCACCTCCGACGTCGGCAGTCGGCACACCCGGCAAGCACGCAGAAGACTCCTGTGTTGGCTGTCACAGCAAGCTCGAGGACAGCCGTCTCCGGGCGCCGGCCGAAGCGGCGAACTCCGACGTCCACCACACCCAGGGGGTCTCGTGCGCCGGCTGTCACAGCGGCGATCCGACCTCGGACGACCCGGCCGTGGCGATGGACCCGAAGCGCGGCTTCGTTGCGAAGTTCACTCACAAGGCCATCCCCGAGATGTGCGGCTCGTGCCACTCCAACGCCGCATTCATGCTGCGCTACTCCCCAAACATCCCCACCGACCAGCTTGCCCAGTACCGCACCTCCAAACACGGCCAGGCACTTGCCACGGGCGATACCAACGTCGCGGTCTGCACATCGTGCCATGGCGCCCACGGAATCCTCCCGCCCGCCGACGCACGGTCGCCCGTGTACCCGACGCGGATCGTCGAAACGTGCGGACACTGCCACGGCAACGCAGCCCTCATGAGCCGCTACGGCATCAAGGGCAACGAGATCTCCGAATACAAACGGTCGGTCCACTACGCCGCGCTCGTCACGAAGAACGACCTTTCGGCCCCCACGTGCAAGTCGTGTCACGGTGCCCACGGCGCAATGCCACCGGGGATCTCGTCGGTGTCCAACGTGTGCGGAACGTGCCACCTTTCCCAGCGCGAGCGGTTCGACCAGTCGCCGCACAAGGACGCCTTTGCGGCACTCCAGCAGCCGGCGTGTGAGAGCTGCCACAGCAACCACGCCATTCTTCATCCCCAGGACTCCTGGATAGGGATGGACGACAAGCAGGTTTGCGGCTCCTGCCACAGCACCGGCGACGCCGGGGCCACGGCCGCGGCCAGAATCGCGTCCGCACTCGGGAAAGCGTCGTCGGCCGATGTCACAACCCTTGCACGCGTCCAGCGCGTGGAGCGCGCCGGCATGCTGATGGACGAGGCGAGCGTCAAGCTCGAGGAGGCCCATCAGGCGTTCGTCATGGCCCAGTTGGAGATCCACACCACCAGCGTCGGGCGTGTCGAGGCGCAGACGAAGACGGTGCTAGGCGCGCTGGCAGCCGCCGACAAGTTGGCC
>Ga0182011_10000072_pt1 | contig 76249 bp, 55 predicted proteins | sample 711E1DmetaG_FD_120481 | JGI IMG/M metagenome (GOLD analysis project Ga0182011, IMG submission 120481) | Permafrost microbial communities from Stordalen Mire, Sweden - 711E1D metaG | ecosystem: Environmental > Terrestrial > Soil > Wetlands > Permafrost | place: Sweden: Stordalen | collected...
ATGGGACCCTCAAACCCATCGAACACATGGGTGGAGAGTTTCGAGCATTTCAATGTCACCCTGCTGGACGAGAACTATGATGGAAAGGCAGATTACAGGGTTCCGTTCAGGGTGACCGATGATTTTTCCGGCACACTCTCCGTCGGCGGGAAGTTCCATGGAGTTCGGCGTGAAAGCGCCGGAGCCGGGTCATACGTTAGTCTCGGATGGGGTCAGGGTCAGATCGAACTCCAGAGAGTTTTTCCCTGGATATACGTGCTCCTGAACAACCAGTACGGAATACCCGTAAGGAGTTTTCTGGATCCGACGTATAATCCCGGCACGTTCCTGGATGGGCGGTACAATCTGGACTGGAGTGCCAGCGTTCCCTTGCTCAACGCGACGAGCCTCGCATTCCACGACATAACGGGAATTACGGGCATTCAATTAGGCCAGAACGACTACCAGAACAACTATGCCGCGCTGGAAGATACTTATGCCGCCTACGGGATGGCGGAATTCAACGCGCTCGACAACCGTCTGACCGTGCTTCCCGGCATGCGCTTTGAACGGGAAGTGACGCAGTATCAGGCCTACGCGATCACGCTCAACGGCAGCAACCTCAACGGACTCCAGGGAATGCCGACATCAACGACACACAACCGGAGGAACGACCTCTGGTTCCCCTCAATCAACCTCAAGTACAAAGTCACCGATGCCATCCAGGTCATGGGCGCCGCCTACAAGAGCGAGGCGAAACCGAACTTCCTGGAGATCTCGCCCCTCGTGATCTATAACGGCGTCTCTGGAACCGGTTCGTTCCAGGCACAAAATCCATTCCTGAGGCCGGCCACTGCGGTCAACTACGACCTGAGCGTGTCGGTTTTCAACAACGAGATCGGCCTGTTCACGGTGGGGGGGTTCTACAAAGAGATCTCGGGCCTCCTCGTTTCCCTGGCGAACTACCAGCCGTATCAAACCACCACATGGCTGAACTACCCGGCGGATCTCCCCGGCAGGTTGCCTCCGTTGGCGTATTACGACACGACATGGTTTGCCCAGAATGCGGTTGCAGCAGCGACGATCCCGATCAACAATCCTGAGAAGGCGTACATCCGCGGGATCGAATTCTCGTGGCAGACGCATTTCTGGTACCTGCCGGGATTTCTGACCGGGCTGGTGCTCGATCTGAACCTGTCGTTCATCGGATCCAATACCCAGTATCCATACTTCAACACGATAACGGTCGGCTACACGGGTACTCGCGTCAAAATACCGATCACTGCGCTTCAATATTCGACGAGGAGCGGCGCAGTGGTGGACCAGCCGAAGTCGATAGCCAATGCCGTCGTCGGATGGGACTTCAAGGGGTTCAGCACACGGGTCTCGTTCAGGTACCAGCAGACGACGCTGACCAGCCTGGATGAGAAGTTCTCGCTGAGCGACTCGTACTATGACAACTTCCTGCTGATCGATGTCTCCGCCAAGCAGCAGATCCTGGACAACCTGGCGGTCTTTGCGAACTTCACGAACCTCTCATCGCACATCGACGACTACTACATCAACGGGGTTACCGGACACCTGCCGACAAGTTCCCAGACGTACGGTCTGAGGGGACAGTTTGGTGTGATCTTCAACTACTAGCCTTCCCAGGTATGTGACAGCAGAAAACACTGAAGTGACACGAGGAGCCTCCGTCGTGCCTGCGAGTGAAGGTCGGCCCGACCTGCCGCGTCTTCAGACGAGGTTGATACTGGTGGTGTCGATCACCCTGCTTGTTTGAGCGTCCACGCCGTGCGACGTGATTTTCATCGCGTTCGCCGTGATCTGCAACGTCGTATACCCCCATCCTTCGTACGAGAACTCGTAGACGGGATTTCCGCTTTTATTTGTCGGTACCGGGTCGACCCTCTGGCCACCGTGACCGCCGCACCCGGTGACGACGAAAGGAATGGGGATCGATCTGCCGGCCAATTGCACGGTCCTCGTATACCTCTGTATGGAGTGGGCGTGGCCGGAGAAGAACGCGTCCGGCATGATGCCCGCCTTTGTACACGCGTCGTCAATGTCCGCAAGCATCCCGGTGCTTCCGGAATGTCCTCCGCTACTGAACGGGGGATGGTGTGTGGCAAAAATGAGTGCTTTGCGCACTCCTTTGTCCCTGGCTGCTTTGAGTGTCTTCAGCGTGCTTACAAGCCACGTTTTCTGCGCCTGGCCGATTGTCGAACCTGAGATGAACCCCGGGTTTTCGGCGGAGTTGGAATAGAGCCCGATGATCTGCACAAACGGTGCGTCCAGACACCAGTACACCCCGGGCTCGGTCAACGTCTGGCGGAATATGCTCCCGGCGATGGGGGGCACTGCCTGTGTTGCGGCGCAGAAGTACTTCTGGAAATCCTTGATCTTGGCATCCGACTCCCCGTCATGGTTCCCCGGAATTGCGACGATCTTCCCGGGGTAGTGCATGTAAGGATTGTAGAACTGATCAAGGTAAGAGTTCTGTCCCGGTCCATAAATGACATCCCCGACATGCAGGAAGAACGCGGGACTTGTTTCGGGATGGGCCGGGTCATAATCCTTCGCCATCTCATCGGCAACGATGACCTGATTCGTTTCATGGTCCGTTGCCGGGACACCCGTGTCTCCCGCAACGTGAATCGTGATCTGGTGTGCGGCGGCGATTGCATCGGACCCGGCCTTTCCGATGATGTCCGCCAGTGCCATCATTCCGTTCCCCTTGACGGGAGGGATCGGGTGAAGAGTCCCTTGAATGTGTTCCAGCATCCGGTGCCCGAATGAGCCCTGCTTCGTCCTCTTCTCCGGGGGGACGGTATCGAAGAACGGGTGGGCGAACCGTATAGCCTGGGTCGATCTCGACCTGGAAGCCTGGGCCCTCTTTGTTTTCGATGATTTCGCCTTACCGCTTTTTGCCATGGGATCACCGGATCAATTTATTGTTGAATCTGGAGGAAAATCGATCGTAAAATCTATAAATTCAATCGAAAATAAGGATACAGTTCGCTAAAAGTCAAGGAGAGACTACGCCTGATCTCCCTCCTTCCTGCGGAGCCGGTTGTTCAGCGCGCGCCTGGACACCCCGAGGAGCTCGGCGGCAATCGTCTGGTTCCCTTCCGCTCTTTTCAGCGCCTCCTCAATGACCGCATCTTCGGCCTCCCTGAGCGTCGGAAATCTGCCCGGAAACAGAATTGGATCATCCTCCGACATCCCGTCTCCCGGTGACCGATCACCGGGTCTGTCGTTGAGATTGCCGGCAATCTGCTTCCTCACGGAATCCAGGGAAAGTATGCCGGATGAGTGGAGGCTGACCGCGTCGAAAATCATCCCCCGCAGCTCACGCACATTCCCCGGGAACGGATAATTCTTCAGAAGTGTAAACAGTTCCTTCGGCGGCGCGGGCCTCTTCTTGCCGAGCTCCGCCGCCGCCTGCGCGACAAAATGGTCCACGAGGTACGGCAGGTCAGACTGCCTCTCACGCAGCGGAGGGATGTTGATGTGATGCGATTTCAGGCGGTAGTACAGGTCCTGCCGGAAATCGTTCCCCGCCTGCATGGAGCGGATGTCGCGATGCGTCGCGACGATGACCCTGGCATTCGAGAGCTTCGCAATGTCGGAGCCAAGCGGATAGTACTGGCCGTCCTGAAGAAGCCGGAGGAGCTTCACCTGGGATTCAACTCTCAGGTCGCCTATCTCATCGAGAAAAAGCGTCCCGTTCTCGGCTTTCTCTATGAGCCCCTTCCGCTCGGTGTCGGCCCCCGTGAACGCCCCCTTTCTATGACCGAAGAGCGTGTCCGAGAAGAGGTTGTCATCGAGTCCGGCGACATTCACCGTCACCAGCTCGCCGCTCCTGCAGCTCACTTTGTGGATTGCCCCCGCGAACAGCTCTTTCCCCGTCCCGGTTTCCCCCGTGATGAGGATGGGAAGGTGTGTCCCGCCCACCGCCTCGATGTATCTAAATAGCACACGCACCGCGTGGGCGTGCGTGATGATCCCGCTGAACGCTTCCGGGTTCTCGATCTTCTCCCGGAGGAGCGATTGTTTCAGCATCTCGTTTTCGCTCCGGATCTCGTCGAGCTCGAGTCCGCGTCGCATCGCCGCGACGAGCGTCGTGTCGTCCGCGGGTTTCAGGACGTAGTCGAACGCCCCCCTTTTCATGCACAGGACGGCGCTCTTGACATCGTCCACCGCACTGATGATGATCACGTGCGTGCCGGGGTAGCTCTCGACGATCTGCGGGAGGAGATCGATGCCGGAGATGTGCGGCATGTTGATATCGAGGACGACAAGGGAGTACTGCCGCTCAGCCATCAGGGACATCACGCGGCGGCTGTCGTTGCAGGTCTCGATGTTCGTTATCCCGTTCGAGGACATCGTCAGCTCGAGGCTCAGGAGATAGTTCTCCTCGTCGTCGACAAAAAGAATCGGATGCGCCGGAGTAAGGTTGGATTTCATGGCCGTGGCTGCGCCGCATCCGTGGAGTGCGCCTGGAGAACGGGGAGCGACACCATCGCCTTCGTCCCCCTGTTTGGTTCACTTGTCAGGACAAGCGAGCCGCCGTGACTCTTCACGATGTTGTTTGAGACCGACAGGCCGAGGCCTGTCCCCCCCCGGTCCCTTTTGGTTGTGAAGAAAGGATCCATGATGTACTTCAGATCCGATTCCCTGATGCCCCCCCCGGAATCCTTCACGACGACACCCACCGCGTTGGTCTCCCTGGAACTGTAGGTCAGCACACGGACCTCGCCGGACCTGCTGCTGAGCGACTGGCAGGCGTTGGTAATGAGGTTGATTATGACCTGCTCGAGCTGCTGCGCGTTCCCGCGGATAAGAGGGATTCCGGCGCCGAAATCGACCCTGAAATGCTCTGTGGACCGGCTGATCAGGTTCTCCGTGATGGCAATTGCCATCGCGACGACTTTGTTGATGTCCACAGGTTCGCTCAGCGTCGCGCCGTCATGCTTCGCATACTCCGTCAGACTCCGCGTGATGTTCTGTATGCGGTCCGACCCCTGCAGTATGCCGTCGAGGGACTGCGTCAGCTTGTCGCGCGAAGAGCTGTAGGGCATGCCCGCGACGCTGAAGTCCCCGTTGTGCGCATGGTAGTCATCGAGGACCGGCAGAATATCGGTCCAGATCCTGGAGAAGAGGCGCGCATTGAGGAGTATGAAGTTGGTGGGATTGTTGATCTCGTGGGCGATACCCGACACCAGGACCCCCAGGGACGCCATCTTGTCCGCCTGTATGAGCTGCTGCTGACGTATCGCCTCCTCCGCAGAGGCCTTCTTCAACTGCGTGATGTCGTTGATCAGCCCGTCATAGGCGACGGGTGTGCCATCGTCGCCTTTCGTCACCACGATCGTGTTGCGGATCCACCGGGTGGTACCATCCCTGTGTATGATCCTGTGTTCCAGGGGCTCCCCCCGCTCTCCCGCAAGCGCCCGCCGTGCCTGTTCCAGAACCTTCTCACGGTCCCCCCTGGGGACCATGCTATACCAGAGATCGGGGTTCGCCTGGTAGTCGTCCGAGGTGTACCCCGTAATGGCGACGCACCCCGGACCGTGGTATGTCTCCACAGCAGCCCCGTCCTGTATCCTGACCGTGTAAATGTAATCCGTCAGGTAATCGATCAGCTTCGCGTACCGTTCTTCGAGTTCCATCGTCCGTTACGTATGACCTTTCGTGTTCCTCCCGTCTACAACACCATTTTCCTCGCCGGCGATCCGCCACTTACTGTATTGTAGGCTTAACGAGCGCAATACCTTCGCTATGAAGGAGATAAACGCATACTAACATACAAATTTAGGGCAAGAGACGCAAAAAGAGCGAAAATGGGCGAGGGGGGGGGAAATGCAGCGCGATCAGCGTCCCGCGAATTCCTGCACGGTGAACCACCTCGCCAGCCCGCACGCTGCATACGCGAAACAGGGAGCCGCGATGATGTCGATCGTGTAGTGGGCGTGCTGCAGGAGCATCAGAACCGACACGATGAGCGCGAAGACCGCGAATATGATCTTCAGGTCTCTCCCCTGCGTGACGAACGCAAGAAGAGTCAACAGTGCCGTGTGCCACGAGAAGAACAGATCCCGGGGGGCCACATGGCGGAATCCGGGTATCCGGATGAAGGGATCCGCCAGGGGGATGGCATCAGGGGGTGGATCGAGCGGGAGAAAGAACTGACAGATCGCCCGGAGGAAAATCAGCACGACCAGGGCACGGAAAACGAGGAGAAGCGAAAACGGACGGACGAACAGGAAAACGATCCCCAGGAGGAAACCCGCGTAAACAAAACTGAACGTTATCAAGGGAAACGCCTCGGGAGTGAAGAGATCGAGGACAGGATCGCGAAGGACCGCCCCCATGCGTGCCCCGATGTAGTTCATGAAGGCCCTCATCAGGAGTATCGTCACCACGAGCGCGGCGAGAGTGACGAGAAGCTGGTCCGTGAACTGCCTGTTCCGGAGGGCCCTGCGCCAGCTGTCCACGAACTTCGCCATACTCCCTCCACTGCCACTTTGAGAGGCCTTGTAAAACGTCGAGCGCTTTCGTATCGTAAAGTACGTTATCGGAAGAAAGGGATCAAGCGAATGCTCTACGTTCTCTGGTTTATCATCGCTTTCAGCATCGTGAGCGCAGGGTACGGGTATGCCGGCTTGCGCATACTCACCCCCGCCCATCTGCCGTCACCATGGAACTGGATCGCGTGGGTGCTGCTCGCGCTGTTCCTCGTGCTCCCCGTCGCGGCCATGTCCGTCGAGTTCAACAGGCTGGAGTTCCACTGGAAGAAGCAGCTGGAATGGGGAGCTTACGTCAGCCTCGGGTTCTTTTCCATGGTCATCACGCTGCTCGTCATACGGGACGTCGCGTGGCTCATCGTGATCGGGGCTCAGAAGCTGATCGCACTTGTCTCCGCGATGATGCAGGGTGCGCCGGGTGCCGGGAATGCGGCCGACCCGCACCGGCGGGAAGTTCTCGTTCAGTGGATGAACCTCGGGCTGATTGCAGTATCGGGCGGCCTGACCGCGTACGGCATCTATGAGGCGAGGAGACGCCCTGCGATCGTCGAAATCACAGTCCCCATCACGGACCTCCCCGGTTCTCTCCAGGGTTTCCGCATCGTCCAGATCACGGACATACATGCGGGTCTCACGGTAACGCGCCCCTTTGTGGAAACGGTGGTGGAGATGGCAAACGCGCAAATGGGAGACATCGTGGCGTTCACCGGAGACCTCGTGGACGGGACTGTCGACCAGCTCCGGGAGCATGTCGCGCCCATGAAGAACCTCCAGGGACGCTGCGGCCGATACTTCATCACGGGGAACCACGAGTACTACTCCGGCGCATTGCCGTGGGTGGAGGAGGCAAAGAAGCTCGGGTTCGACGTTCTCCTGAACGAACACAGGGTCATCCGCCAGGGGGGAGGAACCATCATACTCGCCGGCGTCACGGATGCCTCGGCGGGAGGATTCATTCCCGAACATCGTTCGGACCCGCACAAGGCGATTGCCGGGGCTCCGGCGGCGGACGTGAAGATACTCCTCGCGCACCAACCGAAGAGCCTGTACGAAGGATCAAAGGCAGGGTTTGACCTCCAGATCTCCGGACACACGCATGGGGGCCAGTTCTTTCCCTGGAATCTCCTTGCAACAATCGGACAGCCGTACATCAAAGGGCTTCACAAGTTCGCCGATACATGGATTTACGTAAGCAAGGGGACAGGGTACTGGGGACCCCCGGTCCGGCTGGCCGCACGGTCTGAAATCACGGTGATCACGCTCGTCCGCGACCCGGGGACTAGTGCCCCACTTTGATATACCCCCATCCTTCCCGCTGCTTCATCAGGATTTCGTAGATACCGTCCGGGACCGTGCGCGCATCCGCCAGGATGCGGCTCTTGTCCACATTGTTGTTCCTTAATGCCGCCTGGCAGACCTTGAACGAAACGTTCGGGTTCTTCATGGCACTGTTCAATTCCGTCATGAATGCGGATTTCTCGGGCATCACAAGCTCGAATCCTTTCCCGTACATGACCACTTCCAGTTGTGCCTCAGGATTGGATTTCGAGATCTCGCCCACCCACTGCATCACGGCTTTTTGATCCAGCGTGTCCCTGCTTGTGAGGTCAAACACGATCCTGTAGGACTTGTCCTGCGCCCGCACGAGCACGAGACCGGAGAGCCCAAGGCAGAGATAGAGGAGCAGACGTTTCATGATGGTCATTCCCGTTTGTGAGTGTTTGTACCCCTGTTCATCAAGCGCCGGCCTACTGCAGGAGAATCATTTTATTCACCGGGAAATCGCTGCCCGCGCGTCCCTGGCAGAAATAGACTCCGCTCGCCTACGAACCCGCAATCCCTGTAACCAATTGGCGTCCAAGGGGAACTGAGAACGAGATGGACCGGGATCCCCCGATTGAAATGAAAACCGGGCGCTATCCGATCGGGATCCGGCCGGCGTTCTGTTTCAGCCATTGTTCGAACGTCTGGAGCGCCGGATTGAGTGCCCGGGTCGCCTTCAAGTCGCGCACGCCGCAGAATTCCTTCTCGAAATCACGGTAGAATTGGAACATGTTCCCCACGTCGTCCGCCCCGGGAAAGCCGAAGCTCCGGTAGACGTCCGGCGTGACTTCGTTGTAACGGATCTCCCGCCCCATTGCTTTGGAAAGCGATGCGGCCATCTGGGCGCAGGTGAGAAACTCGCCGGCTATGCTGACGGTCTTTCCGATGAACTCCCCTCCCCGCTTGAATATCCCGTATGCGCATTTGCCGATATCCTCAGCGGCAATGCCCGCGAGTTTCTTGTCCCCCATGGGGAGCGTGATCGCGAGCTTCCCGTCGGGCCCCTTCTTCGGGCCGTTGCCGAAGAATATGAGGTTGTCCCAGTAAAATGTGGTCTGCAGGAATGTGACGGGGACGCCAAGGTCGGTGAAGAAGTGGTTCGATTCCCCTTTGGCGTCGAAGTGCGGGCACTTGTACTTCCCTTGAATTGTCGGCATGCGATTATCGCTGAGCGGGACAAACTTGCGTACGTCTTCAAGCGTGGACCATATTGCATGTTGAACGCCTGCCGCCTTCGCTGCGGTGGCCAGAGCCTTCGCGTTGGCTATCTCCCGATCGGGAGACATGTGTGCCCAGTAAAACGTGACACAAAAGGCCCCATAGGCGCCTTTGAACGCTTTCTTCAGACTCTCCACGTCATCGACGTCGCCGGCCACGACTTCCGCGCCAAGCTTCGCAAGCTCTTTCGCTTTGGGGGAGTTGACATCCCTTGTAATCGCGCGGACTGCAAAAACGCCGGACGTGTCATTCAAAATTGCCCGAACCAGGCCACCACCCTGCGCGCCTGTAGCACCTGCCACTGCGATGATTTTCTTTTCAGCCACGGGTATCTCCGTAATAAATGAGGTGAGAAAGACTGGACCTTGCACTCTGAAAACAGTGCAATCCTGGTATCCGTTCCGCCCGAAGTGTGATATGAGGGAGCGGCTCTCCGTCCAACCGACCGGCGAGAGGATAGGCTAAAATAGCCGGATAGAGGCGTTTTCAACCATGGTTCAAGGGAGGTCCGATGGGATACAGATCAGCCGACGGATCAGCGTTCCGGTCGGACAGCCCTGTGGCGCAGAATATCCTCTCCCGGGGTCTCCCCTGACCCGTCGGAGAAGAAGAGCTTGGCGAGCAGCTCCCCAACCGCGAAACCAAGGGAAGAGGGTACGCGGCCCGGAGGTCCGACAAGTGAGAGGGGGAGGATAATAATATTCCCGGTACCGCCGAGCGGCCAGTCGAGAGTGTCGCCCGCCATCCTGAAATTCCAGTTTCCATTCGTGAGGTTGCAATTGATGTAGTTGCTGTCACCCTGGTACCAGCCGCGGTCATACGACGTGTTGACTGCCCATAGACGATTCGGATCAACGACCCAGATCTTGCCCTGCGTGACGGTCCCGGTGGCACCGTACGCAATCAGCGTGTGCCCCCCGCTCCCGTCGGTCGGATTCGTCTTCGCAGTGATGCTGACAAGGCACGGGCCTTCTTTCTGTATCGTCTCCTGGGCCCGGCTGAATCCCTTTCGGCTGTCCGTCGAAGGCTCGGTCAGGAACTGGTCGAGGTATGTTTCGACCGCCGCAAGCGAGAACTGCCTGCCGTGCATGATGTCGATGATCCTGTGCAGGGTGTGGTCGTCCGGGCCCTTCGGGTTTGTATGGTTCGTGTCCCCCCTGTAGGCGGAGGTGGGCGAACAGTACCCGTAATATCCACCGAACCTGTTCATCATGAGACTCATGAGCGATATGCCGAAACAACTGCCCAGGCCGACAGTATCCCCCGCCGGGTTGGGCAGCTTCCTCTTGAACACCTGCTCAAAGAAGAGGCGGTCAAACGTTGCGGTCCCCCACGTCTGTGACGGGTCAATCGGGACGCCGAAGTACGAGTGACAGTAAATGTCCCAGGTGTACATGGTGTCCGCGAAATTCCGGAACCCGAACCCGTATTTTGCCGGGGCGGTCGGATCGGGATTCTGGGCCCGTGCGATTACTCCCGGCAGCGCCATGAGCACCGGGAGCAGAACCAGCACGCCGCGCATACGGAGTCCCTTCATAACGCCTCCTACGGATGAACGCCTGATTTCGGATCGGACATCGCCGTCAGCATACCATCGTGCCTCAGCGCGACGACGCGGTAGAAATATGCCGTATTCCTCACGACGGACGGGTCGGCAAATGTGTTCGATTTCTGAAGTCCTTCCAGCTGGTAGTATTGTCCCGCCGGGTTTGTGCTCCGGAAAACAAGGAAACCCTTCACGAGCGTCGTGTCGAACGCGGGAGTCCAGTTCAGCGTGAGCGCGCAGGGATTGTCCGTCGCAGTGACCGAAACGATCTGCGGCGGGATCTCGCGGCCGGAGGCAAACGTGAACGTACTTATCGCCAGCGCGCTGTCCGGCAGGCTCTGGTTCCCCGCCCTGTCGACGCCGAGGACCTTGTACCAGTAGATGTGCTTCCGGTCCACGTGCCTGTCGAAAAAAGTCCCCGCGCTCATGTACGGGTTGCTGACCAGCGGGATGCTGTCGCAGTTGACGTGGGGAGGAGCCGGGTACGGGGCCGAAAGCGGCACGCCCGTGCCGGGGGGCGGGACGACCGTCATGCCGCCGACCCAGACATACGTGCCGAACTGGTCGGTGTCCGAGCGGTAGATATGGTACGCCGCGATATCCTGGACTGGGGGACCGATGTAGTCGACCTGTATGGCGCTGTCACGCGCAAAAAGGCCGGCGATGATGGCGGGCTCGGGAGGGGTCCTGTCCCGGAGCCTCTGGCAGACGATGATCTCCGGCGGGACGGTCGGGACGGGGAGCGTGCCGCTGATATTCTGGGAGTGATCCTGAGCCTTCACCAGGTACGCGTAGCAGAGCGGAGAACCCGGCGGGACGGAGTGGTCGTCGAAATACGCCGATCCCCCTCCGAGGGCTTTCGCCAACGAGGCCGGAACGACACCCACGAGCGCGAATGGCCCGCCGCAGTCCCCCCGTTTGCCATTATTCGAGGCCGGCGCGCCGGTCGCGTCATAAATTCTCCCGTTCGAAAATTTTGCGGGACAGGGATACCATTTCCCCCTGTCGCAGAGCGAGCGGTAGATCAGGTAGGCGTCCACGCCGCAGTCGGTGTTGAGAGTCCACTTGACCCGTATGTAATCGTCATACCCTTCGGCCGCGGTCCCCTTGACAACCGCGGGGCGCGTCGTGTCCTTGAGCGCCGCGCCGACGGCGATCGAGCGCCGGGAGACGTTGCCGGAACTGTCGACCGCCTCGACCCGGAAGTAGAGCGTGCTGTCCATGCAGGCACTCCTCAGGCCAAGCGTACTGTCGTCCTTGACAAGGATACGCGTCGAATCTAGCGGACCCGGCTGGTGGATCCCCGGGAGAACCGCCGCAGCGCCCAGCGATGGGTTATCCGGCCGGGCGTACCGGTAAATATTGTATGAGACGACGTTCTCCCTGTGGCCGTCGATGTCAAGGCGGACCTTGCTCCAGCGGACACGGAAGCTGCTGTTGGATTCCACCGCCTCGACAAATATATCCTGCGGCGTCGCAGGGGGCGTCTTATCGACGGGTCTGCCGGAGACCACCGCGGAGAGAGGCCCGGCGTTTCCGAGTATGTCGGTATGAGCCACCTTGTACCAGTACATCACGCCGTTGGCGGGACCCGTGAAAGGAATCGGATTCCCGGGTACGGTCCTGGGGAGCGGATTGCCCGCGGTATCCCAGTGCTCGTAATCGGTGAACCCGTTTGCCACAGGTGAGAGTGCGATGCTGTCGATATCGCGCGAAAGATCGGCGCTGTAGCCGACATCGTTGACGGGCCTGAAGGGGCCGATCGAGGTCGGCGAACGATAGACGTTGAACCCGGAGTAATGGGCGGACGGCTTTGTCCAGAGGATCTGGAGCCTGGCGTCGCCTACGACGATCCGCACGCCCGAAGGCACGGGAATAGCCGCGGGGACCCCCGCCGTTATCGTAATCTCGTTCGCACCGGTCGAGGGGAGCTGGGTCCCCCCCGAGTTCACCCGGAATATTCTATACTTGTATGCTGTACCGTTGACGACGGAGAGATCCGTATAGGCCTGGCCCATGACCTGGGCGACGGAAGGCTTGACGGCAACGAGCATCTGGACGCGCTGCCAGTTCCTCGACCCCTGCGGGAAGGAAGTAATGGCAAAAACATTCAGGAGCGGCTGGACCGGGTTTCTGCCGCCGACGCTGTCGGCAAGGGCGTACGATATGAAATTCCAGTCGTCGGATCCGCGGGGAATTATCGCCTTGAACTGCACGGTGTCAGTCACCGGGCTGATCGGCGGCGAATTCAGCGGGGTGACGGGATAGGCCGTAGAGGCGGCCGGCTTCCGGAATATGTTGTACCTGACCGGGGAACCGCTTGAGGTGTCCGCGCCCCAGAGAAGGAGGACCTTCAGATCGGGAGGTGGACGGGTGGCGCCCCCGAGGTCCTGCGCAACGGCGCGGGGAGAAGTCGGGACGAGGGGAGCGCCCGCAATCAAGAGCAGGAGTGCTCCCCTGAGCGCCAGAACCCGGAAGAATCCAGAATGTTTTCCGACACGAGTGTTCATTTGTGCTCCGTCAGTAGGCCGTCAAGAGAGCCATCAGTAGAGATAGAAACCCTGGTTCGCGTTAAACCCAGCGTTCAACGTCACGGAGCCGCACGCAACCCAGAGAACGCATGCCTGGAGCCCGAGCGTCCCCTGGAATGCAGGAGGAACGCCGATGACCATCTGGAGGTCAGCCCAGCCGTCGGCGCTCACGAGTCCGCCGAGTATCTTCCCCCAGACGTTCACGCCTACGTTGCCGATCACGCCGAACCCCGCGCCCGTCGGGGCGCCGTACCCGGCAAACGCGCCGAGACCCGCATAGACCGTGTATCCTCCCGAGACGACGTAGTAGCTCACGGACGCCGAAAAACTCATGTAGCCGTACAGCCCCGTGACGAACTGCGGCAGGGCGGCCTTGTTCAGACCAAACCGGCCGTTGATCCCGTCCATGACCCAGATGTTGTCCTTGTTGGTATTGATCCCGACCCAGAGTCCCGCTTCGAGCCCGGCGCCGACCGCCGGCCATCCCATCTGGTACATCGAAACCGCGACGCGCCCCTGCAGGGTCTGGTTATCCGTCCCGATATGCCACTGGAACTCCCCCTCCCCCGAAAGCCCGGAAACGATATTGTCCAGCGTTATCACCCCCTTGGCGTATCCCTCCGCGAACCCGGCGTCCCTGTCGAGCGTGAGCGTCATGTATCCGACGATCTCAGCGTTTGAGGTCAGGAGCACCATGTAGGCGTCGCCGGCGAGGAGGAAATCCGTGCGCGAGGGGGAGAACCCCATCACAACGCTCACCACGGCTCCCGATCGCGCGTAGAGGCTCATGCCGACTCCCTGGCTCGCGGAGAGCTCCCCTCCTACCGCGACTCTCTCAAGATTTTCCCCCACGATGCAGCCGCATCCCCAGACCTTGCTGAGCGCGCTCGTCGTCAAGAGGGGATTGAGGGCAATGGTAACGTCGAGCTCGTGATTCAGGGAGAAGCAGGAACGGTCCGCCCTCACGACGATGCCGCCGGGAAGGGGGGAAGAAAAGACGACGAACTTATTGACCGACGCTGATCCCGGCCCGGCAAACCCCTCCTGTTGAACGCTGTCATAGGCCACCGTAAAGTTCAGGTCGGCCACGCCGTCCCCCCAGTTCCTCAGGAGATGGAGGTCACTCCCCCCCGGCCCGTACGGGCTCGAGGCGGGGACCCGGACAGTGCGGCCGGCATACGGGTCGCCGGTACGGCCGGGGGATTTCCAGTCGTAGATCCAGAGCGGCTTCGCACCGAAGAAACTGAACGCGAGGGACCCGTATGTGATGACAAATCCCGAGTCAGAGGGAGCCGCTGTGCTGTAATCCGAGAGCTTGACGAGAGCGGGAGTATAAGGGAACCGGTCGAACTTCTGTCCGCCGCCGTTGTAGTCGAAGAAGAGCCGTCCCATGTTGCCGGAGGCCTTGATCTCCCCCCATGTCAGCCAGAAGGGCGTTGCGAAATGCCTGGGCTCGAAAATCCCGGCGGCGGTAAGATAAATGACGCCGAGCTTGACACAGACGATCCCCGCAGACTTGGTCGAATCTCTCGGTACGGCGGTCACGCCCCAGTAGTCCATGCTCAGTGGTTGCGTCAGATCGAGCTGCGCACCTCCGGCATTGGCAGTCGATGTAAAGGTCAGGTTCGTGAAACTCACGCTGCTGTTCACGGGGCCATGCAGTATGATCTTTCCGTTGAAATCACTGAACCATGTTGCGCTTTCGACGAACTGCATGCGCATCTGCCGCTCCTTCGAGTTCGCGTCCGATTTGAACGAAACCTTGAAAGGCGTTTCGCCGAGATATCGGGGATTCGTGGACCAGGTCGGACCGAGGTTGACCGTATCCGCCTGGTCGATGTACTTAGCGACACGGACCTCCGTATGGACACCGGTGCCGATGATGTTCATCCAGTCCGGGGAGACAGTCTCGGCGGCAAACGCCAGCCTCCGGGGGTTAAGCAAGGTCCCGCCCGGTACGTCCTGGGTCCATATCGTGAACTGCCTGTGGCCAAGCGTCGTCAGCGTTATCCCCTGTATTCCCTGTGATTCCAGCTCCACATCCGGGGGAAATACCGCCGGCGGCGTGAATATGTTCCCGACAAGCGGATAGTACGGAGGGAGCTGCCTCGCCGCGAGGTAGAAGTACCCTTCGGCGCTCACGCCTCCCTGATCCTGTCCGAGCTGATAGAACTTCGGCGATCCGTCAGTCTTGAAGAATTCCCCCCAGGTAAACCCGCCCGGGACCTTCACCGGACCGAAGAGGTCCATATCGTTCTGCACGTGGAGTGTGTCATACCTGGCGCGTATGAGCCCTCCGCTCTCGTCCCGTATGGCGGCGATCGGGAGATGAATCTCGCCGGAGAGGAACTGTCCACCCTGCACGCCGCATGCAGCGAGCGTCAGGAAACCGTCGGGGGGGCGCATCACGACGAGATATCCCATCGGCTCGACTGTGCGGAAAGCAAACTGCGAGACAAGATCCAACCGCGCCTGGAGGCCTGAGGAGACAATCAGGCCGTTCGTAAAGTCATACTTTGCCTTCAGGTACCCCCGGTTCGAGAGTACCGGGTCCGCCGGCGGATCGGGCGTCGTGCCCGCCTTGAGCACAACTCCCTTCCAGGCGTTTCCGAGCGAGGGGATGACAGAGGGATCGGAATGAACCGACGAGAAGTCGATCGTGTATCCTTTTCCCGAGACCTGTATGCCCGTTTCGCCGGCGTAGAACGGGCCGAACGACGAGTCGGGCACCTGCCGGTATAACTCGCACTGCCCGGTTATGGCCGTCCACGGGAGACTGAGCGACGACCTCGCACAACCTGTCGCGCTCACAATACAAGGAGGAAGAAATATCGCGCCTCTTACGCTGGCTTTCGAGGGGGTGATAACGAGCGAATCGATCGCGAGCGAGAACCCGGGCTCGATACCGATCTGGGCGGGAACGTGGGGGACGGCGGGCGCTGTCGGGTACCAGGCAATCCCCTCGGAGAGGACGACGATGGGTGAGAGTGCACCTGTCCATTCAACGTCCCGGAACCGGACGAGAATCCCTTCCGGCCCCTTCAATCCTTTCAGGAGACCGATGACGAGGTTCTTGTCAATCAGCGTCTGCGACACCTCCGTCCGCTGCGGGAGGCTGAGCTGGATCTTGTCCCCGACCCGGACAGAGGGGTTCACCACCAGCGCGTCAGAGATGTGAACCTGGGTGAGTGAGTCACTGACAGACTGGACGACAGAGAACGTCTTCAAAGCCGGGCGAATGCTCTTCCACGGGAACGGGAGAACGTAAGGGGGGCAAGTGAACTTCACACGGCCGATCCCGCTCGGGAGTTTCGGGTTGACGGATTTTGAAGGCTGGTCATATTCCTCGACGTCTATCCTGAACGTCCCCGCGATAAGAGTCTCCGGGATCAGCTTCTTGACCACGGGGGGTGGAAGTTTGCTCACGATCGTGAATGAAGAGACTTCGCTCTTCCCCAGGTTGGCCGCGACCGGGTGTCCCCCGGTATCGACGGCCTGCACCTGCCATGCGAACCCCACAGCCATCGGATAGAGCCTGAACGCCGGAGAGCCCGGTTCGTAGTCGAATGACGGATCGCTGACGATCCGGTCGAAGAGTGGCTGGTTCTGTTCGAGAGCATCGGCCGCAGTTTGCTCGGCGAATACCGGCGTGATGACAAGCCGGTATGAGGCCTGCTTTCCAGTCCCAAGGAAGACGGGAGCCCAGCGAAATGTGAGAGGCTCTTCGATCGATCGTGACTCACCAGGAGCCGGGCTGAGGGTTTTCGGCGGCGCAGGGAGCAACGCACGCGCGGCAGGGGTAGCTCTCTCCTGCGCCCTCAGGGAGAGAGGGAGACAGACTACAAGGCAGAATATAAGAATGAGCGCCGATGCCATGATTCTGTTCATAGCTCCTCCCTGACGTTGAAGGGCGCGGTAGCAGCGCTGATAACCGGAGAGACTGAAGATGTCGAGCAGGATGAGTTCGGAATGGCCGTGGAGCTGTTTCGGGCTGCAGTTTCGATCGTGCAGTCGCATGCGGAAAGGCCCGACAGAATCATGAGTCGTTTGACCAATGGGCACCAGGAGCAATTGGTGGGAAGTGCCTGAGAAGCGACCCACAGCAAAGAACGGAAATAAAGTAGTGCAAAAAACCTATTAACTATCAGAAAAAACAGCGACTTTGTCAAGTGCCGGTTGCAGGTTTCATACGGAAAAGTAAACTCCGGGGGGTGGCACACCCCCCCCCGGTATTTAGTTGTACAATCGGACTTGTTCCACTCACGCCCCAGAGAGGCGAGATCGTTGACCACGCCTGGGGACCGGCGGGATTGCTACGCCGCCGAGAACCGGCGGGACTGCTGCCCCGCCTCGAGCCGGTGGGACTGCCAGGTCTACTTGGCCGCGAGCATTTTCCCGGCCTTCAGGCGGATGAACGCGTAGCCCAGGTCAGGGGTGGGGTAGAAGTGAGCGGCCCTGGCGGAGTATTCCTTTGCGTTTGCCGCATCCCCCTTGCCACTGTAGGCCAGAGCAAGTCGGTAAAGATTGTACGGATCCTCCAAGTTCGATTTCTCAAGTTCCCCGATTGCCTTGTCATACTCTTTTGCAGAAAGCGCGATTCTCCCGTTCAGTTCGTGCACACCTCTCACGCGTGCCGGATTGGGCCTGGCAGCGACGACCTTTTCAAGCTCGCCGGCATGCGCTTTTGCCTCATTCAAGTTCTTTGCAGCAAGGGCGAGAGTCGCAGAGTGAACGTGATGTGTGCGAACAAAGGTCTCTTTTCTCTCGCCCGCGAGATTGGACGATTCAATCAACTTCATTTCACGGTCGTAGAGCTCCTTCGCCTCGGCGTATTTGCCCGCCTCTTCCAGGATGATCCCCTTCATATCCAGTGCCCCGGCCATGTCGCTCACATCATTCTGTTTTTCTGCTGTGGCATAGGCGCTGTCGCAGTCCTGGAGTGCCAAGGCGGTGTTGCCGCCATCGACGTGAAGGACCACCATGTCGAACCTCGCGAGCCCGCGTTCACCATCGTCCCGGGCCGACGCCAGCATCTCATGCAGATCGGCCTCGGCCTCATCATGCTTCCCCATGTAAAGATGACCGCATGCGATCCCCTGCTTCGAGGAAATGAAATTCGGGTCTTTGGCGAGCGCCATAGTGTAGTTTTCGATCGACTGGTCGAATTTTCCCTCTTTCAGAAGGAGCTCCGCGTACGAGTCGTAGGGATTGGGGTCACCCGGAACCAGCTCGATGTACTTTTTGAAGGCCTGCTCGGCCTCAGGGTACTTCCCGAGCGACCGGTTGGCATATCCAAGACTGTTGTAAGCGGGAGAATATGCCGGAGCCAGTTCCGTCGCGGCTTTGAACTCCCGGGCGGCGCCGGCGAAGTCCTGCACATTATTGTAGTGATTGCCGAGGAGGTCGTGTGCCCGTTCGTCCTTTGGACACGCGGCAATCAATTTATCCAGGAGCTCTTTCCTTTTCGCCACATCGCCGACCGATCCCGCCTCGGCTGCGAGTATGACAAGCCGCTCTCCCTCTGAGACCGCGCCCGCGTGAGAGACCGCTTTCCCGATGTACCCCATGAACTCGGCAGTACTTCCGGAGCCGGCGGCACGCTGTATGTAGGCCATCGCAAAACCGGTATCCGCGGCAATCGCTTTGTCATAATGGCCGTTTGCTTCGTGGGTCTGAAGCCGGTCTGTCTGATCACGTCCCAGCATGTATTCCTTCCTGGCCTCATCGGACTTTGTGGTGATCGGGATCTTCCCGTCGTCCGCAGGCTTTGAACACCCAAACAACGACCCGGCAACGACGGCGGAGACGACGAGCCCGGATATCCATTCGCACTTTTTCATGCTGCACCTCCATATAAATGTGATGGTGGATGAAGAAACGTGCAGAGACAGGGCAAACATGCCCCGTTGAAATTGAAGCAAGTGCTGAGAGTTCACCGGCGCAAAGCAGGGAACGCGGCGGTCGGAGTCGAATAGTCAGAGCGAAGAGAGGACGGGGAGAGCGTAAGAAAATAGAATATGAATATCAAGAAGAAACATCATGGCTCAAGGAAAGCTCCTTTCCCGTGCGATTTTGGACAGGATCTTGCCGATGCTCCCGGACGGTGAACGCAATCGTACGCCAACTTACTTTGGAGAAGATCCCCAGATGATGATCTTAGGCGGGGTAGTGCCGTGGACGTACTGCATTTTCTTGCCATCCTTGACAAGGATAGCATAGAAGAATGGGTTGTCCTCTCCACGAGCGATCTTTCCCACGTGGTACTTTTTCATCGGAAGGAAGGCTTTCCCATTCTTCGATGACAACGTCACTACTATATCCATATTCTTCTTCCCGGGGACAGTCCCGATCGGGACGAGAATCCAGAATTTGTTGCCGGAATCGCATATCCAGTTGATTGACGTGTCCTTTTTCACGTCGAAATCGATTCTGTTGACCCTCCACCTCGACGTCTTGCGGATCAGACCGGTATTCGTTTTCACAGGACTCCTCCTTTGATGTGTGGGAGATTTGTGCCGATTCGCCTCACAGAACAATTCATTACTTGCGAGGTTTCAATCCGAGAAAACGTTCGTCTTTACGAAGATTAGCCAAACGGGGGTAATCTACTATTTCTTTGTATGAATATCCTTTCTCAATGGCCTGTGTGATGAATCCGAGAGCCTTTGTTCGATTCCCTTTTTCCTCATACAGGCATCCTGCAAGGAACAGCACCTCTCCGTCGTCCGGCGCCAGCGCAAGAGCTTTCTTCATCGTCGTGATTGCAGTCTCCTGGAGTCCTACCTCGCAGTAGTAACCTGCCAGTTCCGCGAGAACGATGGGGTCATCGGGCTTGACCGTCAACTGTTCTTTCGCCATCTCGATTGCGCGTCTGTATGTACCGATTGCCGTGTCCCTCTTTCCCGGGATCTCCAGATAAGCCGACGCCAGGTTGCCCCACACAAGATAATCTCCACCGTTCAACTTGAGCGCCGCTTCAGTCTCCAGAGCTGCTTCTGCATATCGCCTCTCCTTGTAGTAACATGTTGCCAGGTTTGACAACGAAACATACAAGGGTTCGATTGCAATCGATTGCTCAAGCACATTCTCCGCCTGGGCATATCTGCCGAGATAGAGGTAGATGCCGCCGAGATTGCTGTAGGCGTGGGCGTTGTTCGGCAAGAGCCTGATTACCTGGCTGAACGGCCCGATCGCTTCCTCGTAGCGATCATGATCAGCGTAAAACCTTCCTAACTGATTATAGTAGGTCCAGGAGCTCGGCTGCAATCCGATGGCCCTCCTGTACTCCTCCTCCGCACGTCGCGGATCATTCAGACCATCGAATGCACGGCCAAGCCCGCTTGCGGCGTCCGGATTGTCCGGATCGAGCTCCATCGCTCTCGTGAACTCCGTCACGGCTTTCCCATAGTTCCCCGTCCCGGCAGAGATAAGTCCGGCAGTCGCAAAGATGCCCGAGGATTGCTCGCCTGGTGCAATCGCACGGGAACTCTCTTCACCCGCGAGTATTGCCCACTTCGTGTCTTTGTCCAAATCGTATCTGCGCCAGTATGTCTCCGCCAGACCCGCCCGGGCAAGAGTAAAGGTGCTGTCTTCCTTCAGCGCCCTCCGGAACATGGCGGTGGCGGAGTCAACGCAGTCTATTCTGTCATAGCGCTGCAGGTAGCCACGCCCCTGAAGATAGCAGTCATAGGCCCTCGACGACAGGGGCTGACCGGCCGGAGCCCCCTGCGCGACGGCAGACGGATGCAATCCGAGAAGCTCGGCAACTTTGTCCCGCGCCTTGCTTTCGAGCGACGGGGTCTCGTCCGACGATTCGTCAACTTCTTCCGAGTTGATCATTCTCAATGTTCGGGCATCTGTCAGATTGAGGACGAGCCGCTTATGGTTGCCAGCTTCCCTGGTTCGAATGGTCACTACCAGTGTCGCTCCGAAGAGCCTGCGGGCTTCGCTTGCCGTGGTGACCCTCTCCTTCTGCAGCTCGTTCGAAGGGATCACCGAGAGGAACGGATCCGACCTTCGGTGCCTGGCGACCCACTCGGTGAGAACGTCCACCATTCCCATGCAGAAGGCCGCGTTCGTCGAATTTGTAGTATCGGCCAGAATGGCAACGTGCCTCTCCGATGTTCCCGAATCGATCCCCATCAAGCGCATGGCCGTCCGGCGAAGGGGAAAGAGCAGGAGGACCAGGATGAGGACCAAAGAAAAGGCGACGACCAGGATGCTCTTCCGACGACCGGACATCGATGCGAAACGAAGGATGGCAGGGCCGGCGTGGCCCGGCTTCTTCGACTTCCACAGCTCCTGCTCCAGCTCACCCATCGATTGGAAGCGTTGGCCCGGATCTTTCTGTAGGCATTTCGCTACAATCGCCCGGAGGCCAGCCGACACACCGGGCCGGAGATCCGCAAGCGCTGGAGGGTCCAGGTTGAGAATGGTGTAGAAAACACCCTGATCATATTCCCCCTTGAACGCCCGTTGGCCCGTAAGCATCTCGTAGAGCACAACCCCGAGAGACCATATGTCCGTCCTCTGGTCGACCGGATCACCCTTTGCCTGCTCGGGAGACATGTAGGCAACTGTGCCGACCGTTGACCCTGATTTCGTGAGGACCGTTTGACCGCGGAGTTTTGCCAGGCCGAAGTCGAGGATCTTCGCAACACCCTCGGTGGTCACGATGATGTTCGCCGGCTTGATATCCCGGTGGATGATCCCCTTTTCGTGAGTCTTCGACAGTCCCTGCGCAATCTGGAGGGCAATCTCAGTTGCTTCTTCGATTGTCAAAGGAGCACGTTCGATTTTCGATTTGAGCGTTTCCCCCTCGTAGCACGGCATGGCAATAAACGATTCGGCACGGTCGGTCTCGCCGATTTCGTAGACAGTACAAATGTTGGGGTGATCGAACGAAGAAGCCGTCCTGGCTTCGCGGATGAAGCGCTCTTTCGCCTGGATGTCCCGTGTAAGATCGGGGGGAAGGAATTTGAGGGCGACTAACCGGTCGAGCTTGAGATCCCGGGCCTTGTAGACGACCCCCATTCCTCCGTGGCCGAGCTGCTCAAGAATCCTGTAGTGGGAGACCGAGGTACCTAGGATAGTGCCTCCGAAGGTAAACAAGCGGTCGGTCAGAAGAGGAGATATGGCTTGTGGCAAAGATACGGCGGGGTGAGGTGATTGTCAACGCAGGGAACTCTTTTGCCATGGCACTCTTTCGCGATGGCGGAACCTCCATCATAGAGTGTGCAGTGGACCGTTACGGGTGGTTTCCGGTCTATGGAGTTGCCCCGGCCACCGACTTCAGTTCCGAAAGAAGATGAGCCAGATCAGGCCGAACGTGGGAAGCAGGATGGGAAGTGCATACCGACCGACATACCGTCCGTAGGACGGGCAAGGCACACCGGTCTGTTCAGCAATGCTCTTGACCATGAGGTTCGGGACGTTGCCGATATAGGTCATTGCACCGAAGAAGACCGCTCCGAGTGAAATCGCCTGAACAACGGTCTCATGAAATGTCATGAGGCACGATGTCGTTATCTGATCGATCGTCACGGTTCCCAACCGAACGCTCCCACCATGGTACCTGAGCAAAGTCTCAAGTGTCATACGGGCCTGCACCGAGGCGTCGCCTGCGAGCGCGGCAAGACCGGGCGCCTGGATGTGCGACAGTCGGGATACATCGCGGACCAGGTCGGGATCGACGAAGACCCCGACGGCTGCGCCGAGGAAATTCAGATACGTCGGTGCACTATCGAGCACGGAGGAGAGTGCACCGGTTGCCCAGTAAAATTGCGCCGCGACATTGAGCCCGAGACCGGCTGAGTTCTGTGTGATCCATTCAAGCACGGGCACCATTGTGGTGAAAATGCCGAGGAAGAGTATTGCAACTTCTTTGAGGGGGACGAAGTCAAAGACATTCTTTTTGTGAATTTCCTTCCGCGTCGTGAACCAGGATCCGAGTGCGGCACTTACCATCAGTCCTTCCCGAACGAACGGGGGATCGATCACGAACACCGCACACAGCACGACACCGAGGAAACAGAGGTTGTGCAGCCCCACAACCTCCCCCTTTTCTCCCAGGTCCTCCGTCCGGTGCCGCTGGCCCGGCGAGAGCTTTCCGTACTGGCGGCGATCGATGAGATAGAACAGAGCAAGGACGATCGTCATCGTCACCAACCAGATGTGCCACGTACTCTGGAGCACCCAGAAGAACGGGACTCCTTTCAGATATCCGAGGAACAGGGGCGGATCACCAATCGGTGTCAATCCCCCTCCTATGTTGCTCACAACAAAGATGAAGAAGACGATATGGAATGCTTTGATGCGATACCTGTTGACCCGAATGAAGGGACGGATCAAGATCATCGATGCGCCCGTTGTACCGACGAGGTTCGCCGTCAACGCCCCGATCGCGAGGAATGCGACGTTGGTGAGGGGTCTCGACCTGCCCCGAAGCCGGATGTGGATCCCCCCGGTAATCACATACAGCGAGCCGACGAGGACTATGAAACTGATGAATTCAATCTCGGAGTGGAGGATCGGGAGGGCCGTTGAACGCATCAACCCATAGTACGCCGCGGTCATCAGCCCCGACCCTATTGAGACAACCGGGTAGTATCTGTCCCACCAGTGCTTGTTGAAGAGGGGAACGAACGCGATCGCGAGGAGGAGCAGGAAAAAGGGAATACCGGCCCACAGCGGTAGCGGCGCACCGTAGAGTGAAGATTCCACCGGCTGCTCAACGTGCGGGATCACGCCCGGTATGCTGCATGGTGGAGCAGTTGCACGAAGAATGCCGATCCGTCGCCGACGATGCCCCCAAAAATGCTTGCGCCGATCGGAATGAGAGTGCTCACCATTGGTGATTTCACGACATCAGCTCCCTGTGGGTTGATTCGTGCTGCGCAAGCAGATCATCGCGCGGGCGCAGCCGTTATTATGTAAAAGATTGGAGACTGAGGTGTGTTCCGGGGCGAGGGGATTCGATTAGTAGTTGGCGAGGTACTTGGTCAGTTCCCACGGCGTCACTTCCAGGCGATAGTCATCCCACTCCAGCCGCTTCGCACTGACGAAGCGCTCGCAGATATGGGCCCCGAGCGCTTCCCGGATCACCGTGTCCTTCTCCAGCTCCTCGATCGCCTCATCCAGCGATCCCGGGAGGACGTTGAGAGCCGATTTCCGCTGCTGGTCCGACGCGACATAAACGTTTTCCTCCATAGCCTCCGGAACCTGAAGTTCACGCCGGATTCCGTCAAGGCCGGCGCCGAGCATCACCGCAAATGCAAGATAGGGGTTGCAACTCGGATCAGGGCACCGCAGTTCGATACGCGTCGATTCCTCTGTATGAGCACGCGGAATCCGGATAAGGGCCGAGCGGTTGATCCTTCCCCACGTAATGTGAACGGGCGCCTCGTACCCTCCCAGCCGCTTGTAGGAATTGACGAGCGGTGCAAGGACCGCACACATCCCCCGGGCATGGGCGAGCTGGCCGGCGATGAAGTGCTTGGCTGTCTTCGAGAGGCCGTGCGAATCACCCGGGTCGCTGAACGCGTTGGACCCGTTTGCCTTGTAGCTCAGACCCTGATGCACATGCATGCCACTTCCGCTGACGCCCCGCATTGGCTTCGGCATGAACGTGGCGTAGAGCCCTTTCTGCTGCGCCAGAATTTTCATCACGACCCGGAATGCAACCGCACTGTCGGCTGTTTTCAGGGCATCAGCGTAGCGGAGGTCGACCTCGTGCTGTCCGTTGGCGACCTCGTGATGCATCGCTTCGGCTTCGATGCCGATTGCAGAGAGCGTATTGGCGACCAGCCGCCACAACCCTGTTGCCACCATGTCCGTCGGCTGGTCAAAATAGCTGGCGCTGTCCTGCGGCCAGGGAGGAACAAGCTCACCTTCCGCCCCCGGTTTGAGGAGAAAGAACTCCATCTCCGGACCGGTGTTGTACAAGAATCCCATCGATTCCGCCGCTCCGAGCATCCGCGTGAGGACTGCGCGCGGATCTCCCACGAACGGCTGACCATCCGGAGTATAGATGTTGCAGATCAGTCGGGCCGTAACCTCGTTTTCGACAAGCCAGGGAAGGAGGGCAAACGTGGAAGTGTCAGGGACAAGGTACATATCGTTCTCGGCGATCCGTGCGAACCCTTCAATGGATGAGCCGTCGAACCAGATGCCGTGGTTGAGCGTCCCGGAGAGCTCTTTGGTCGGGATCGTGACATTCTTGACAGCCCCCCCGACATCGGTGAACTGCAGGTCGATGAACTTTACCCGATTTGCCTCAACGAGAGTGAGGAGATCGTTTGCAGAGAGATTGGGTTTTTTTGTCGTCATTTGTGCAGTGCCTGAAGCCCGAATGCCATCGCGATAATCGCCAGGAGCAGCATTATTGCAAGGCCGATGGGAACCATCATCGGCGAACGCCAGAACCGGAAACCGGAGCGGGGTCGTGTGGTTTGTTCAAGAATCGCGGTGTCCACCTGGTCCAGGTTGTCCAGATCATGGATCAGAGCGCGCATGTCGGCGTAGCGTTCGTCGGGATCGCGACGGAGACAGCGGGCGACAACTGCGGCAATCTGCGGTGTGACCCCCGGCTGCACTTTGTCCAGCCTCGGTAGTCCCCCCTTGAGGTGCTGGGCCATCACTGCAAGGTGGTTATCTCCCGTGAAAGGGGGCCTGCCTGTGAGCAGTTCGAACATGATAACCCCCAGCGCGTACAGGTCCGTCCGCCGGTCTCCGCGATGCCCTTCGATCTGCTCCGGAGCCATGTAATCGGGAGTCCCCGCCGTATTGCTCAGATTGGCGTATGTGACCCGGTGGGACCCTTTGGTCAGAGCCAACCCGAAGTCCAGTATCACCGGCTGTCCATCCTCGCCGATCAGTATGTTTTCCGGCTTGACATCGCGGTGAATGATATCATGCTCGTGGCAGTGCGCCAGGCCGTCAGCAATTTTCCGTGTCAGGCTTACCGCCGCCGCGGGGTCGAGCGGGGCGGAGCGCTTGACCAGTTCACGCATGGATTCGCCCCCGACGAGCTCCGTCACCAGATACGGGGTGTTGTTGAAGCGTCCCGATCCGAGACCTTTCTGTATTGCCGGATGGTCGAGCGTGCGCATCACCTCAAGCTCACGCTGGAAACGCTCATACTGAGCCGGATCACCAATAATTGATTTATCCGGAATCTTGAGCGCCACTTCCTTGCCGGTCAACAGATCGTACGCCCGGTAGATGTCGCTCATCCCCCCCTGCGCAATATGCCCCCTGATCTGGAAGTGATCAAACTGGTCGCTAATCTGGAGCATCGAGGTGGAGGAAAATGGTACGATTTCATTCGACATCGCTTTGCCCCTCAGTATATTGAGAATTCACTTAAAATGCGAGATAATCGTCCGCCCGGGATGAGAATGCACTGGAAGGAAAGGGCGGAAAAATGCGTGAATTGGTGGGCACCCGGTCAGACCCCACCGGGTCGGGCCAGGAGCCGGCGGAGCAACCGGAGGGGCCACGGAGGGGGTGGCGCGTCTGCCGACTCCGTCGCCAGCCGGCGGATATAGAGCGAGATAACCGAAAGGTTGTCGTCGCTCTCCCGCTCCATCGCCATATCGTAGATCTGACGGCTGAGGTCTTCGGGTCCTTCGCAAGCCGTCGCCAGTCGTGCGAACTCCGCGTCTTCGATGACCGACCAGACACCGTCAGTGCAGAGTACGATGATATCCCCATCCCGCACCGGGACCTGGAAGACATCGGGTTGCACGAAGAGGCCCACGCCAAGGCACTTGTTCAGGACAGAGCGCTGGGCGTGTGTGCGAACCTTCTCAGGCGAGAGCATCCGCATGCGCACCATCTCGCCGACGCGTGTGTGATCGTTCGTGAGACACTTCGCAAGGCTGTCGCGGATGAGATATGCGCGGCTGTCTCCGACGTGAACCAGGTTGAGCGTCTGTCCGACAAGGTTGACTGCCGTGAGCGTTGTCCCCATCCGTTGAACGCCGAGCCGCTGGGCAGTCTGAAAGATTCCTACATTGGCGTTCTGGACACCGAGACGAAGCTTCTGGGAGATGGAGATCCCATTGCTCTTGTAGAATGTGTCGAAGAATGTCTCGAGCGCCAGCGAACTTGCAACTCCTCCGTGGGCGTAGCCTCCCATCCCATCGGCGATGCCGTACAGAGGCCCGTACTTCAGCGAAAGATCATCCGGGCGCCAGAACCTGATTGCGTCCTGATTATCCTCCCGAACTTTTCCCGCGCGGCTGATCCCGTGCGATTCAATTTCCGGTGATTCGATCGCGGTCATCATAATCCCAGTAAATAAAGAGACAGGGAGGAGGACATGGGCAGTCCCCTCCCTGTGCTTCAGGTGATATTTTCTTCAGTTCTGACGGAGCCTGCTTGGTCCCTGCTACCTCCCTTGAAAGACAGTTTCGGACCCCGGAATGATCTGTTTGTCATGCTTCCGGCTGTTCAAAACAAGGTACACCGCGCTGATGACCCCCCAGCCGACCGTCATCCAGAGAGCAATCTGCGTGGCGTCCGCCGAGACACCGGGAGTGGTGAGGCCGATAATTACAACGCCCACGAGCAAGCCGATGTTCCCCACCAAACCCAGGAGAGGGATCAACGCATGTTTGATGCTGTGGAATTCGCTCTTCCCCACGAATGTGACAAACGTCAGACCGCATATGAGAGCGTACAGGATGAACGTCCCGATGTTCGAAGCAAGCGTGACCCCGGTGAGCGCCGTGACGTTCAGGACGCCCACGGAACCGATGACCGCCGACACGGCCACCAGGATCCAGACCCCGATGTGCGGGGTTGCATGTGTTCCGTGAAGTGCTCCGAGCACGCCCGGCATTTCTTTGTCCTGCGCCATCGCGAAACTGATCCTGACTGCGGTATTCATTGCGGCGAGAGTTGTGCCGAGCACCGCCAGGGCGACGGTGACCGCGATGACGATCATGAGCGCAAGCCCGTTCCCCCCCAGCATGGAATCGCCGATCAGCCTCGTCAGATCTCCGATAGGCGCTCCTGATGCGGCGGCCGCGTCCATTCCTGTCAGCTTTGTTCCGTCCGCAGCGGCATAAACCAGTTTCTCGCTGACCGCATAGTTTGCCGCGAAGTATTCAAAGAGGTAGGCAAACAGTCCCTGTATGACGAGCGAAAGGAGGACCCCACGCGGGATATCCCGTTTCGGGTTGATCGCCTCCCCCGCAAGCGAGGTCGAAGATTCGAACCCGACCAGTATGAGTATGGCGATCGTGGATTGAAAAAGCATCGCCGCAAGGCTGTGCGGGAACGTGATGGAGATAGCAGCGGGGTGAGCCCACTGCGTCGCATGGAGCGGATTCTGAACCCTGAACATGATGGCGAGAATGCTGAATCCCACGAGAGAGACAAGCTGTATGACATTGATTGCAATCGCCACATTGGTTGATCCGCTGATACCGCGGACTGCGATAAACCCCACGGCGATCGAAAATACAATAGCGATTCCGATCTGGTAGTATATCGAAAGGTCGATGCCGAATATCCCCAGTATGTACGTCACCAGCGTGGCCATGAATGCCACCATCACGCCGGGATAGACCCAGTAGAACAGGTGCGCTGCCCAGCCCGTGAGGAATTTCGCGATCCGTGAGAATCTCTGGTGCGAAGCCTTATCCCTGTCAAGGAACGCCTTCTCTGCAAAATAGTATGATCCGCCGGCGCCCGCCTCGGGGTAACGGCGCGCCATTTCAGAGAACGCGATCGCGGTAAGGAACGCGACGACGAGCGCGGCAACGATCCCGGTCCACATATCCGTCGCACCGCCGGTATTTGCCGCCTGAATCTGAAATGTGATCCAGAGGAACGCGCCCGGGGCGATGAGCGCCATGGCATTGACCGTGACCCCGGTCAGCCCCAGCGTTTTCTTCATCCCGGACGTTGGATTAGTGGTTTGTTCTGCCATAAGCCCTCCCTTTCTGAAGATGATTCGATCATTTGAAAATCACTGACACAAAGCCCCGTTTCAGGACCTCAGAACGTCACGATGGCACCCAGTGCAATCGTCGCCTGGTTTGTCCTGGAAAAGGGGCTGTCGCCGTCGAACGATGAAGCGTTCGACGAGTCGTAACGGTATTCACCCCGGAGAATAAGCGTCGGGAACGGTTTGTATTCATACGTCAATGTGGTTTCGAACAGATCTTGTACCGCACCCGTCATGAACCCTTCCGGATCACTGAAGACTTCTCCGCGGACAGCAAAGCTTGAGACATCGTTCAGTGCGTACTTCACGTACCCGGCCACGCCGCGCCAGACAGCCGTCATGAAGCGAGGGTGATCATCGCCGTACACTCCGTTGACAGCCAGCGTGAGCTTGTCCGTCGCCTGATAGGTCGCAATAAACTCGTACACGTTTCGATACTTGTTGGTTATAGTGTCCGGGAGGGCGGGGCCGCCAAGCCAGTTGAGGACGAAGGAGAGAGCGCTCGACGGCGCGTACGTCCCCTCAAACCCGAGCGTCTTCCCGCTGTTGACGGGTATGCCGTTCCACCCGTCGTACACGTACCCGTTGAGCGTGATTTCGCTCGTGAGCGCGTAGGCGGCCCTTGCACCTATGTGATAGTAGGGAACGGACCATGCAAAGAGGAGCGAACGGCTATAATTGAAATTGTCCTTCGCCGGAATGACCTCGAAGCAGCAGTGTGTGACGAATTTTCCCATGTCGATCGTCAGTCCCGATCCGACGGGGGCAACCACGGTGACATACGCCTGACGCACATTCGCGAGCGATCCCGGCGCGCCGCTCTGAACGATGTCATTCCCCTGACCGAAGTCGAGGTCGACACGAAACCCCACCGGCGAAGTCGCCGAGGTGGCCCGCTGGACGGAGACTTCAGCCATCGAAACCATGAATTGTTCATCCGTCACATCGAAATTGCGCAGCTCGTTGACATGCGACTTGGGACGGTCGAGATTGTATTCAAAATAGGTGTCCACAAACCCGGTGACCGTAACGGCCGGTGGCGCCGGGGGTGGAGCGGCGGCGGTGTCCTTCGATTGGCAGGCTGCCTCCTGCCCAATGACTGCAACCGCGCTTAACAGTGCGGCTCCGGTACGACACGTTGAAACCAGTTTCCCCAATAACATGAGGTACCTCGTTATAGTGAATGATGTTAACCTGTATCTTAATTTCCCTCCCCGAGGAGGGCCATCCGCGGGGCTCGTCAGGGCACCTGATGCGCCATTACTATTGTGAGGTATCGGCGGTCATACACCTAAATAAGTAAGGCATTATAAAACAACCACGTTATATAATAAGGATCTTTTGGGAAATGTCAAGTCCTATTTTAAGTTTTTTTACTTTATTTTTGTGCCACCAATGACAGGAAGGGACAATGAAACATTTCACATGGTTCTTCGCGCTTATCGTTGCGGCGGTTCTCGAAGTCGGAGGCGACGCACTTATCCGGAAAGGGATGCGGGACAGCGGCATTCCCGCGATACTCCTCGGCTGCCTCGTCGTGAGCTGCTACGGGGTGGTTGTCAATCTTGTGCGATGGGATTTCTCGAAACTGCTGGGGACGTACGTGGCGGTGTTTGCCGTGGTGAGCGTGTTTACAGGACTGATAATATTCAGAGAGAACGTCCCGCCGTCAACCTGGGTAGGACTCGCCGTGATCGTCTGCGGAGGTTTGATCATCCAGTACGGCGAATCGATATCGCGGCTGTTTTAGACGGGTATCGCGCGCACGGAATCTCGCAAGGTGAAGGCGGAAAAGTGATTCGGGATCCGGGCGCTGAATCAGGAGACTCCGAGCCGGGTGATATCAATGCACTCCAGCACGCGCGGCTGATGACCATTTTGCGTTACGTTGATCATCGCGAGTCCGAGATCCTCGAGCCTGCACACATACTTCGGGAGCAGAGCGTTCCAAAGAGGATACGCCGCACCCAGAACCCTGGCGAGCGTGAATGCATTCTTGAGGCCTTTGATGGGTTTGATGAATCCGGGCCTGAAAAGATAGACCCCCTTGAACGGGAGTTTCTGCAGATCGTTTTCGGTTCTCCCTTTCACGCGAGCCCACATGCTCCTCCCCTTCTCCGTGTCATCGGTCCCCATCCCCGATACGTAACAGAACGTCATCTCGGGGTTAAGCCGTGAGAGGGCCCTACCCGCCGCCATAGTCAGGTCATGCGTGATCCGGGTGTAATCCTTCTCATTCATGCCGATCGAGGAGACCCCAAGACAGAAATAGCACGCATTGCACCCGGCCAACTGTGTTTCGACCGGCGTGTAGTTGAAGAAATCACCGTGTATGATCTCCAGGAGCTTTGGATGGCTTACGCCGCACGATTTTCTCCCGACAACCAGGACCGATTCCACGTCCGGATGGTTGAGTGCGACGTGCAGGACCCCCTCACCCACCATGCCCGTCGCTCCGAATACGATTGCTTTGATCTTCATCAGTTTCCTTGCAGGATAACGGTCAGGAATACATCACGGTAAGGTCGTCAACCTCCAGGTGTACGAGGGAGGTCATTCTCTTTGCAGCAATTTCCTGTTCCCGGGAGAATACTTCGGGTTCGATACTGTTTCGTTCCGCAGTGAACCGGAGCCATTGCTCTTCGGAGGGATCGAACTCATTATCGGCAAATGCCACCGAAAACCCGTCTTTGATGAACTTGAGAGCAAGCTCTTTCGTGGAGAACTCCGGAGGGGTATCCTCGATGAACTCGTTCGCGAGTATATCACGGATGGCGCCGTCACAGAATTCCTTTTCGAAACCGAGCGTTTTCCCGATTCGTTTCATCAGTTCAGTCTCGATCTGCGAGATCTTCCGGTCTTTTCTTATCAGCAGAAGCAGTCCCTTAAAGTAGTTGCTTGCCTCCAAGACAGATATCTTCATCTGTTCCCCCCGCCCACAATGATCGGCAGAATGTTCGGTACAATGCAGTCTCTGGAATGTGAAAACCGCCATGTAATATAGAGAAGTCTGAGATTAACTGCTCAGACATGCGGCGAGCCGAAAGTCGGGAACGAGCCGCACTTTCCGGTCTAAGTCATGTTGTCGATGCTGAAGATGGTTCCGGCGGCCCCAACCCGTCAAGCCAGCGCGCCGACGAATCGATCCCAAGATAGCGCCGAAATATTCAAACTGCAATGATCCGGCCCGGTTGCGAGGCGCGAAGCCTGAACCCTCATCATGAAGATGTCTTTCATCCGGGTCATTGCACAGTGGCAACCATTTCGATAGATTAGGGAGTCCTTTCGAGCAACCCGTTTACTTACACACACACACGGGGCATCCTGATTTCTCACGCCAAGTCGGCTTTTCGATAGGTGTACATGAATCCCATGCCATGTAATCTTGCCAGGTCACAAAGCGTTGTGACACTGCTTCTCCTGTTGACCATGTCCTCACATGCGGCGGCTCAATCCCCCGTTCCCAGGAGCGCGAAGCTGGAGCGAATCGCGACCGGATTTCAATTTGTCGAGGGACCTGTATGGAAGGACAGCGTCGGACTTTTGTTCTCCGACATCCCTGCAAATACGGTGTACGAATGGACAGCGTCCGCCGGCGCACAAGCCTATCTCAACCCGTCGGATAATTCAAACGGGCTGACGCTGGATCTGCAGGGAAGGCTGATTCTCACGCAGACGGGATTGCGCCGTGTTGCGAGGAGGGAGAGCAACGGAGTTGAGACCTCACTGGCATCCGCGTACGGCGGGAAGAAGTTGAACAGCCCCAATGACGTCGTTGTGAAATCCGACGGATCGGTCTGGTTTACCGATCCCCCTCTCAATATCCCGAGCGGCCAGAAAGCGGAGCTGACATTTTCCGGGATATTCAGAATCAGCCTGTCGGGCGCTCTACAGCTTCTCGACAGCTCACTCAGTCAGCCCAACGGAATCTGTTTTTCACCGGATGAAAAGAATCTTTACGTCAACAACTCCGCTGAACGCGTCATCTATGTCTGGGACGTCATGAACGACACATCGATAGCCAACAGGAGGCGGTTCGCTTCGATGACCCCCCCCGGATATGCCGACGGAATGAAGGTGGATTCCCTGGGGAATCTTTTCAGCGCGGGACCGCTTGGAATCTGGGTATTCGGCCCCGACGGGGCCGTCCTGGATACGATACTGGTGCCAGGACAAACGTCGAACTGCAACTGGGGCGATCCGGACCGGAAGACACTCTATATTACATCAGGCAATAGCGTGTACCGGATTCGACTGGCCGAGGCGTCCGGCATCGGGGAGACGGGAGACAACCTCCCGGGCGGCTTTGACCTGTATCCGAATTATCCGAATCCCTTTAACCCATCGACAACCATTCGTTTTGCACTGCCGCACCGGACGAGCATGACATTGGCTCTGTTCAATTCTCTCGGCCAGCGGATTGCGACACTCCTCGATGGTGATCAGGTCGCAGGCGTTCATGACCTGAGGTTTGACGGAAGCCGACTGGCGTCCGGGATGTACTTCTATCGACTGCAGGCGGGAGATTTTGTACGGGCAAGGAGACTCGTTCTGTCCCGATGACGATCGATCACACGAAGTATAACAGGTCCGGTGAAACTCCGGACATCGATGCACGAGTGTATTCAACTTCTCCATATCATTCACATCTCCATCATGCAGGTTTCCACCTCTTAGCCAGAATCTGCCAACACCTGCATGCTTCCAGCATGTGAAGACTGATTGACAATTCCCTCAAGACCAACTATATTGACATTGAAGCGCTGTTCTTTCGCAGGCAAGCCTATTCATCAGGTTGATGGAGAGGCTTTTCTCATTTCAGGGCTTAGAGGTGTGACTTTTCCTCACGGGCGGAACTAATTGTTTCAGATCGTTACGTGTGACGGGCTGCCTAATAGACGGAGGATCCATGAAAAGGAAAATCTTCCTTGTTGTGCTCACGTCCCTGACACTTGCAGACATCGTGGTTGCGCAGGATACGTTGTGGATTGATGCAACCACTCCCGGTGCCCTGGAGAAGACAATCAATTCAGATACCTTAAGCGGTGGTGAAAGGGCGCATCCCTTGAGGGCCTATGGCCTTCACAAGGACGGGGTGTACATCCAGAATGCAGGGATCGTCTTCAAGGGCGGCGCCCAGCTGACGATCATTGGAGAGAAGGGTGGCGCGTATCCCGTCGTGCAGATGCGGCCTGTCAATGGTGTGGACCCCGGCGACCTAACGCTTGGTATTGCAAACAAAGTTGAAGGCAGCCTCCATCTCGACCACATCTACTGGCTCGGGAAGGCCACCGACGGCACGCAGTACAACCAACTGTTCAGCATGACAACGGTGAACTACCTGGCCCAGAAATGCATCGTCAACGACTGCGTCACCGAATTCATCGGCTTCGACACATTCAACGGCGACGGCTGGAACCACGGCTCGGTATGGAAATTCACCAACTGCTACTTCCGTGCCCTCTTCAACGGCGCGCTGTGGTGGGGGGCTCGTGTCATGTATTGCAAGAAACCGATCGACACTCTCTGGGTCGAAAACTGCACCGTCAGCAACGGCGGACTTACTTTCTGTCAGCAGGAATCTGTCACACGGTTCGCGTATTTCAATCACAACACGTTCATCAACAACCACAAGTACTGGCTCCTGAACAGCTATTACCAGAACCTGTTCATATGCAATAACCTCTTCACAAACCAGAACTGGGTCGGAGAAGATACGAACGTGGTATCGGGCGGCTCGGGTCCGTACCGTGGATTGACAGGGGCGATCACCGTCGATTCCATCACGATCCGGCAGCAGTTGTTTGCAGACATGATCAAGCCCGACTCAACCGTGGACGAGAGCAAGGTTGGCCTGAGCAGGTTGAGGATATTTGTGTCGGACAACATCTACTGGACGGATACCCTGTTGAATTCGTACTATAAAAACTACAACCACCACTGGAATGCCATCGCGCCGTACCCGCTGTCGTATTTGAACTGGGCCAGCCTTGGGACAGGCCCGTGGCCGATCGAGAACATTCCCGGGATATGGGCGAACGACCGGACCCTGGCGCTGTTTTCGCTTTATAGTCGCAACATGGTTAAGGTGCACAACACTTTCATGAAGGTCGGCACGAAAACACCGTCGATCAAGGATGCGGGTATCGTCGAGCTGATGGGGCAGTGGAACCAGAATCAGTGGGGCGATCCGGCGTGGCCGGGTCAGCCCACGAACGCACTCCTGATGTCCGCATATGTCCCGGGGGACAAAGATGCGAACACGCTCCCCGGATTTACGAACGGCGTAAAGGATGAAAACGCCCAGACCAATCGCGTCACGAAGGTCTCCGATTTCATCGAAAACTACGCCCAAACCGGGTTACCGATGATCTCGACAATTGACGGCCTGCCGATCGGCGCGTTGCACTGGGACGATGCGACCGTACCGGCCTCCTCGTATACGTCGATCCTGATGCATTACGCATTCGAGATCGTCGGCGGAGTCGCGACACTTCCGGGAGTTGCGGGAGAGTACAAGTTATCGCAGAACTATCCGAACCCCTTCAACCCGACGACGACAATTCGCTATGGGCTCCCGCATCGATCACATGTCGTCCTCGCGGTCTTCAACACCCTCGGCCAAGAGGTTGCAGTTCTTCAGACTGGAGATCAGGAAGCCGGTTACCACGAAGCAAAGTTCGACGGCACCAATTGCGCGAGTGGAGTGTACTTCTATCGGATTCAAGCTGGAAGCTTCGTACAAACGAAAAGACTCCTCTTGTTGAGATAAGTTCGGGGCGTTTCTCAACCCGCATTGTCGTTGGCTTATCAAATGCGGTGTTTGATCCGCGGCCACGAGAGCACGACCGGCTGTTTCGGCTTTCGAACGACAAAGAGAGGAAGATCGTTGTGAATGGGCTGCAGGTATTCGTCCCTGAAACGAGCCCGCTCTGTAACCTCCTCGAAGGACTTCTTCAGGTCGCCGGCATTACTCCCGAGTACGATCAGCACGTCCCCCGTGTAACCCCGCATTCCCCATAACCAGTAGTTGTTATGACCGGAGATCGCCTGGGTGAGACGGTATTGTCCCCCGTAGAAGTCGCTCGCACCTGCCTGCATATAGTTCTGACAAAAGATACCGCACCTGGCCTGAAGCCAGGCATCTGGTCACCGACAAAAACGGCGGCTCGGCGATGGTTTGGCGAATTTACACGGGCGGAGAAAAAAACACCTCTCTCTATGGAAAATCAGCCTCATCTACCCCCGGAATTCCTCAAGTGGCTGCTGGCATGATTCGTGAGGCTTAAGGTGTTGCCAGTCCTATTTGAGGGGGAAAAAGATGAAGCACTTAATAGCTGTCGCGGTCATGGCCTGCCTGCTCACGGGTTGCGGCGATAATTATGATGGCCGCTATCCTATCGACACGATGACAACGAGGACAGAAGGGTCGGGACATGCAGAACTGGCAAACCAGACATTTCCCCTCAACGCATGGTTTGAAATCGAATCAGGGAAGTCTATTCGGATACACGAAGGTGGAGTCACATCGGTCTACCCGGATCCGAGGATAATGAAAACAGGGGAGGGATTTGAGGCGGTAGCAAACGATCCTCACGGCATCGGACAGTTTTCATTTTCGTTCGAGAAGGGAACGCCGGACGGGTTGTGCAGCCTCACATTCAGCGATGATGGTGTTCACCATCTGATATTGCTGTCAAAGGGTAAGTCTGAGTAGGACCTCGTTTGTATCGTTTTGATCCGCAACACGCGCTTTGGCTACAGCCAACCTAATTGCTCAGACGGGTTCGTTCTTTTCCACGCGTTCCTCTTCACCTGCAGTTTACCGTGGCTATCGCCGGGTTGGATGACGCGTTGTTCGGCGAAATCACCCGCAGTCGCTCCCACACCTTCATCCTCTGCTTTGGTGCCCCAACATCCCAGGTGTCGGTGAATCCCTCTCCCGCACTCCTGATAGTCGCCCTCTGGACTCCCCCTTTTGCGCCGTCGCTTCGAATCCAACTGTATTCCACTTCGACGGGGGGATTGGCGACGTATATGGTCCCCGTAAACGTCAGGTGGGCGGGGGCCCGGCCGTTCCAGGCCTTCGGATTCACAACGGTCACAACCTTTGTCACATGCCCCTTCGGGGGTTTCATTTGACGGTTCCCCTGCGCAACAATTTCCCCTCCCACGAGAGCCATCGCCATCAAGGCAAAGAGTAGACATCGTACTGATTTCATCGCTGGACCTCGAATGATGTGTTGGGGTTCGCCAGTGTGTCGTGCGTTCAAATCGAACGCCCGTGCTGGCTGGTCAAAACTAGCCAAATCCAGTAAGACAAACAAGTCCGGGTCGGGGGGATCGTACGATGGGCGTTCGGTGAACATCTTTTGACGCGGCAACTTCATCGAGACGTATCGACGGCAGAGAGAGGCCCACCCACCTCACCCTGCCGTGCATGAAAAGATCGATCGGGTTCCTGAGCGACTTAATTCTTCTTTTCTGATGGAGGCGTCATCGTGAAGCCGAGCTGCTCCATAAAGGATTGGTTGTCGAAGCCAGCCCACTCCTCGGTGATTTTGCCATCGGCAAGATGAATAATGGATATTCCCCAAATTTTAACAGATTTTCCCGTAGGGGGCATTTCACCAGAACCGGTATTGGTTCCCGTCAACATCCAACGACCGACACATTTGTTTCCTTTTACGAAGATCTGTTCATTCACAGCTATTTTGAGATCCGGATACGCAGACCTGAAACCAGAGATAACTTTCGATAGTCCTTCGACACCTTCTACCTTCGGTTGGAGGTTTGCATGCCTCACAAAATGTGGATCGATAATCGATTCAAGATCTTTCACATTTCCGGAGTTCCAGACTTCTACATATTTGTCTATTATCGGTTTCAATTTCTCTTGCTGCGGAAATCCTGTGGCAACAAAAACCACCAACAGCAGAAGCACAGAACCTGCCTTCGGCATTGCATGAGTGAGTTGTCTCATCGCAGTGATTCCTTCCTGGTTGTGATGGTGAAATCCCCTATCACATCGGGGAACGTGGATTGAGGTAATTGTGATATGATTGTACCGCAGGCGGGAAATTCCTCTGGATAACACCTTAGGACCAGAGTGGCGCAGGCGATCTAATGGCGTAGAATCATGATGTTCGCGTGAGGGAAATGTTGCCGCGGGGAGAAGATCGAATGGAGAATTTCCCGGTATAAAGGAGTTTATCAAGGAGGTTTCCAGACGAAAAACCGGGAGTTTGTAATGAATAAGAACGGAAACACCGCTACATGATAACAAAATAACTCTCTATGTCAAGTCACGATTGCGGAGACTTCCTCCTCTTTCCAGGTCTTTCGCTGCATTTCAGGTTTATGGCACTGATCAGCTTCCTGGTCGGCACCCTGGAGAGATTTCGACCTAGTGGTTGAAATGAAGACCTCAAGATGTCGTAACCGAGCATTCTGTAGCTCTCAAACTGTGATTCGTCGAACCATTGATCGGTTGTCGACTGGTGGGGAAAGTCATTCATTTGCGCTTTATACCGCAACACGTCAGTTGGCTCATGGCCTGTCAACGATGCCTTGAGATACAGAAGTGTGCCGACCGGCGCTTTCGGATCAACCTGGTCGTATCGGATCTTTCCGACCGCGAATCGCTTCCTACTCATACCTGTTTCCTTGTCGGGTCTTATGGAGGAGACATCTATGTCAATATCGATTCCGAAATCAGTGCGACATTTCTCTATCGCATTCCCAAGATCGCCATAACTGGCGTTGCGATCTTCTCCCGCGTCGCTGGCAATAATGAGGCTACAGCGCCTCCGCACAAGCTCGTAGACCCCCAGATTCTCGAAATGACCACCGTCGGAAAGGTACACGTACCGGCTTGCATCATTCGTCTTGCCGAACAACTCGAATATAAGATAAAACAAGCCGATGGGGGGATCGTGCCGCCATTTCGGATTACGGAGATTATATCGGGGATTACCGAGCCACGACCCGAGCCGGACATTGAATATGGTCATCAAGAATGCCAGAGGGGCTGACGTATGGTACCCCATGTTTGGGCTGGCCGCCGCACCGGAGATGGCCATAACATTCCCGAGAGTAAGATCATCGCCATACCACTCGCTCCGTCGGAATCCTTTGTCCGCAAGGTTTTTCCTTGAGTGGATTTTTTCTTCCTTTTCCACAATGTGCTCGTAACCGGAGTACTGGGGAGTAAAGGCAAAGGAAGCCGCTTTTCGTTCTTGCCATGCCAGGTTGCTTCCTTTCGCCAGGTTCAGTGCGGCGTTGACGATCGGATAAGGACCCGTGAATTTGCCCGGGTTCTTGCCCGTGAGGAGATCTTGTATTCGAATATTGTCGTCCAGCGGATCGATGTTTGTGAACGGCTGCGGATTCCGCTTTTTGTTGGATGCTCCAAGGTAACAACGCACCAGGCGATTCCGATAGAGCGCGTGCATGGAGAAATCATTGACGCTGATTCGCCATGAGAGAAGAAACGCGGCGGAAAGAAACCCCATAACACATAAGAACATCATCAGCGGTGACTCTCCAACAACGTAATTCGCTATTCCATCCGTCACAATGATATCGGTAAACTGCTGTAAGACCAGTACGAGTCCCAGAACGAAAACATAGGGCGCCACCTTGCCAACAAGCTCCATCCATTTTGAGCCTCCCGGCTCCCCTGTCTTCGGGCTTCTTCCCGCAACGATTCCCGCAAGCGTTGTGAGTATCCACCCGGATAGTACGCCTGCTTTCATCCATTGCAGAAGGTAGCCGCCGCCAAAGTCCTGAAGCCAGCCAAAAAAGTCGCTTCCGTAGAGCGCCAACATGAAAAAGGCGGTGAGTGACAACGTGATGACGGCTATGTATGCACCCAGTCGACTCCACCATTCGCGTGCCTCTTCGGAGAATCCGCGGCCTGTGAAACCTATGTGCAAAGTCGCCACGACGGTCGAAACGAGGATGATCAGGGGGACGCCCAGGATAACGCCGCGAGGATAGTCGTTCGAAAATGCGGAGACCCACTCTGTAACAATCATCAAGAGAGGGCCACCGACACACCCGGCAATGAATCCGCTGAAAAGGATCACACCAATTTGCCATCCCTTTTTCGGATCTGCTGCTTCCGCGACTCCCTGCCGTGCATTCGTTGAGATCCGCCGATAAGGCTCCACAATCCATTTGTGATAGATCTTCTTGGTATTACCCGGGGAAGGGGAAGGAGGTGCCGGCTTCCCCCCGTCGGGTGTTTTCGATCTGAACAGGTAGCCCAGGAGGCTTCCAATCCCCCAGATCACGGCGTACACCAGCCCGGAGACCCATGCCCAGTCGTACCAGTTCGGCGATAACACCAGCTGGTTATTCCAGAGCCAGTGGTTCAGGAGGAAGGCCCCCACGAACACCGGTACTATGACTACAAACAGGACTAACCCCCTGGTCTGATAACGCACTTTGCCCGGGCTTTGATCTTCTGCAACCGTAATACTCGAGAGGTTCGCCACCATCCCACTCCCCGCAACGACGAACAGAAGCAGGGCGAAGATGATGGTCGCGTCACTGCTCAGGAAAGGAGCTGTGCGAGAATATAAATCTATGGTGAGGATTGGAATCACCAACATTGCCATCAGCGTGAACACGAGGATGATCAGGTTCAGGGTGAGGTTACGCAGATAGCTCACAATCACGGTCCAGACATCCATCCCCAGCAACCCCTTCCGTGGCGTGAGATAGTTGCTGTAATCGCGAAGGAACCGAATCTCATCAGGCTCTTGTTCGGAGGGGTTGCTGCGTCGACTCGGATCCAGCAACCGTTCCACTTCATTGAATGTGGGCGCGCGATTGATCAATGCCGTCAACCATGTCCCGATATACCCTCCGCCGGAGACCGTAGACAGGTAGTCTATCTTCTCCAGGATTCTGAACGATGCCAGTGCCTGCAAGACACCCAGGTTGAATGTCGCGCTGCGGATTCCGCCACCCGACAGTGCCAGGCCTACCAGGTTGGACTTGCTCGCTCTTGTAAAGATGTTCTTTGACACATTGTTTCCCCTGAAGTCCTTTGGTGCTGTCCTCAACAAATTGAGCTCAGCATCAAGCACCTCTTCGAAGTTCCTTAGCTCATCAGCCATGTTCTTCTCTCTCCCAATGATTGTGACGAGCCAATGTCAGCGGTTGTCGAAACGTCTCTTTCGTAAGCCGATTTTCGCTGCGATGCGTGGAAATTGAACCAGGGGAGACTCAAAGTGACCGGACACACCAGATCGCCGGCAAACCCGCAATTGCGCCTCATGGATCCGGAGGCGTGCCATGCTTACCGGAGTGTAACAAAAAGCAGCAGCATATACCAATTGCATTTGATTCTCGTCTTTCCGCCTTGTACCTTATCGCCGTTCCGGCTGCTCGTTATTGCCGCTAATATCAGGTACGATATGCAGGGTCCTCATGAACAGGATGCTTTTGTGTCTCGCTTGCTTCCTTTTTCTCGAGATAACCAGTCCCCCGGGGGCCGCCGTTGCCCAAACGAGCCAAGGCTCCGGGACGCCCGACGCACACCATAAACTGGCCCGGGACATATTCCAGGAACTGATCGAGATTAACACGACGTTGACCGTCGGCTGCACGAAGGCCGCCGAGGCAATGGCCGCACGGCTCAGGACTGCGGGCTTTCCAGAGACCGATATTCAAATGGTCGGGCCCCGGCCCCAGCATATGAACCTCGTCGTGCGCTATCGGGGAAAGGGCATCCTCCGCCCAATCCTCCTCATCTCACATCTTGATGTTGTCGAGGCCTTGCGGCAGGATTGGTCAGTCGATCCGTTCAAATTCCTCGAAAAAGACGGATACTTCTACGGTCGGGGAACGACGGACATCAAATGCGAAGATGCTGACCTGGTTGCGAACCTCATCCGACTCAAGCAGGAGGGGTATACTCCCAACCGTGATATCATCGTGGCTCTCACAGAGGATGAAGAGAACGGTGATGCAAACGGCGTTCAGTGGCTCCTTGCCAACCGCCGGGAACTCATCGACGCGGATTATTGCATAAACCCGGATGGCGGCGGCGGCGAGATCAGGAGCGGCAAGCCGGTCGTGATGGAGCTCCAGACAAGCGAGAAGGTCTATCAGGACTATCGTCTTGAAGCGAGAAACAAAGGGGGCCACAGCTCGCTCCCTGTGAAGGACAACGCCATTTACCGGCTGGCCGGCGCACTTACCCGCCTTGCGGCGTTCGACTTTCCCATAAAGCTCAACGAAACGACACGTCTGTTCTTTGCACGAAGTGCCGACCACGAGACCGGACAGATGCGGGTCGATTTGATGGCAATGGCGAAGACGCCGCTCGATACCGCGGCTGCGAACCGTCTGGCGCAATCTTCCGCATACCTCAATGCTCTGATGCGTACGACGTGCGTGGCAACTATGATGAATGGCGGGCATGCGGAGAATGCACTCCCGCAATCAGCTCGTGCCAATGTCAATTGCCGGATGCTTCCCGACGATACTCCGGAGAATGTGATCGCGACCCTCAAATCAGTAATTGCCGACACGCAGGTCACCATTACGCGCCTCGGCATGTCGACACAGGGACCCCTCTCTCCGCTGCGGAAGGACGTGATGGAACCGCTGGAAAATGTCACTTCAACAATGTGGCCCGGTGTTGTCGTCATACCGACCATGTCTACCGGCGCCTCGGACGGCAAACTCCTCCGGATTGCCGGGATTCCCGTCTATGGTATCTCTGGAATGTTCACGGATATCGATGATGTTCGTGCGCACGGGAGAGATGAGCGTCTCGGCGTGAAGGAGTTCTACAAAGGAGTCGATTTCATGTACCGCTTCATCAAGGTGTTGACGTCGGGATCGTAGGGTAACAACCCCTCTGTGCTCCCCCCCAAAGAAAGGTTACAACAATGAAGAATCTCACCTTCCTCGTCGCACTCTTCGTTTCATTGTTTTTCCTTGGCTGCGGACAGCCGGAGCCCCCTAAAACGAAGAAGGTCCCGACGGAATTTGTCGAATACGGGAAGAAACGCACCGACGACTACTACTGGCTGAACAACCGCGCCGATAGTTCGGTGATTCCACACCTCCGAGAAGAGAATGCGTACACCGAGACGATGCTCAAGCATACCGAGAATCTCCGGAACACAATTTACGAAGAACTCGTAGCGCGCATCGAGCAGAAGTACGAATCTCTGGCAACCAGAGACAATGGGTACTGGTACTACATCCGCTACGAGGAGGGGAAGCAATATCCCTTGTACTGCCGCAAAAAGGGGGATCCCGCCGCCGGCGAAGAAGTCTTCCTTAACGTCCCACAGATGGCTGCCGGGCACCAGATTTTCATGGTCCGCGGATACTCGGTGAGCCCGTCGAATACCCTGCTCGCATACGGAATCGACACGACGGGAAATCGCCAGTGTGCACTCTTCATGAAGAATATCGCGACGTCAATACTCTCACCGGAAGTCATTTCGAATACCAGCGGCAACTACGAATGGGCGAATGACAACACCACCCTCTTCTACGTCGTCAACGACTCCACGATCCGCGCTTACAAGGTGATGAAACATGCGTTAGGCGCCGACCCTGCTTCAGACCGTGAGGTGTACAGCGAACCGGACAGCACGTTCAGTGTCCGTCTTTCGTCGACTCGTGATCACAGGTACATTTTCATCGCATGCCAGAGCACGCTCACAAGTGAATGGCGGTACCTCGCCGCGGACCGGCCTGACGCCCAACCGCTTCTCATACAGCCGCGCCAGCATGACGTCCTTTACAGTCTCGAAGACCATGAGGGGGATAAGTTTTTCATATTCACAAACAGGGATGCCAAAAACTTCAAGCTCGTCAGCGCTCCCTTGCGCAACCCCGGGATCGGGAACTGGAAGGACGTTGTTCCCCACCGCCCCGACGCATTGCTTCAGCAGGCCGTTGTGTTCACAAAGTACATCGTGGCGCAGCAGAAGGTCGGAGGCCTGAGCCAGATCCTGGTCATTGACCGGAAAAAGCAGCAATCGCATTACGTGGACTTTTCCGAGCAGGCATACGTTGCGACCATGTACCCGGCTACCGATGCGTACGATCTCGACAGCATACGCTACGTCTATACGTCCCTCACCTCGCCGGGGTCGGACTATATGTACGACCTGGCGTCACGGCGGAAGGTGCTGCTGAAGCAGGAGAAGGTCGGGGGAGGATACGACGGCACGCTCTACGAGACCAAAAGGATCACGGCCACCGCCGGCGACGGCGTGAAGGTTCCGATCAGCATTGTCTATAGAAAATCCTTTTTCAAGCACGACGGCTCGAACCCGATGCTCCTTTATGCATACGGTTCGTATGGTGCGAGCACGGACCCGTACTTCAATTCATCGGTCATCAGTCTGCTCGACCGCGGATTCGTTTATGGAATCGCGCACATACGGGGGGGACAGGAGATGGGACGCCAGTGGTACGAGGACGGGAAGATGCTGAAGAAGAAGAATACGTTCACCGATTTTGTTGCGTGTGCGCAATACCTGCTGGACGAGAAATTCACCTCAAAGGAAAGGCTCTTTGCCAACGGCGGCAGTGCCGGCGGGATGCTCATGGGGGCCGTCACCAATATGCGGCCGGACCTCTTCCGCGGCGTACTGGCCGAGGTCCCGTGGATGGATGTCGTTACGGATATGGAGAACGCAAGCCTTCCGCTCACGACGCTTGAGTATGACGAGTGGGGTCACCCCGACATCAAGGAGCAATACAACTATATGTTGAGCTGGTCGCCGTATGACAACGTGAAGGATGCCGCATATCCCGCAATTCTTGCCACAGGCGGATTGAATGACACGCAGGTTCCGTATTTCTCCCCTGCCAAGTGGGTGGCCAAGGTACGAGAGCACAACACCGGCAAGAATCCCGTGGTATTCAAAGTGAACATGGGGGCAGGGCATTCAGGAGAGTCGGGCCGCTTCGAACGGCAGAAATTGACGGCATTGAAGTATGCGTTTATCCTGGATCTGGCGGGGAATTAGCGGGGCTCAATCCTTCCCTTGCGCGCTCAAGCAGTGTCGAATCCCATTCCGCCGCCCTGGACCTGCGGGTGTCGGGCGGCGGCGGGAAACCGGAGCCGGGTCAGAACGCGAGCCTGATGCCCGCGTTCGCAATGAACGAGCGGTTCTGGCCGATATCAACCGTGCTGAGCTTGCTCACATCGCTCAGCGACCATTCGTACTGGAGGTCGACGAAGAACATGAAAATGTCCAACCCTGCACCCGCAAATACACCCCATGTGGGGCTGGTGAAATCATCCTTCGACGCACCCGGGGCGTTTACGCTGGTGATGATGAAGGCCGACCCTCCTCCGAAGACGCGAAGCGCAAACGGCCCCTTCTCGTTCCCGATCAGATGGAAGCCAAAACCCACTGGAATCCGCACGCCGTTGATATCGTTCGTGAATTCCTGCTTCGTGCTTGTCGACGTGAACGCCATGCTCTTCGTGGCATAGAACAACCCACCTTCAAAGTAAAAATTCTGCCCGATCAAGATGGATCCTCCGACTTGCCAGCCGGCCCGACTCGTGACCTGGCCGTTGACGGGGTTTTTGGACACATCGCTGAAGGTGATGCCGATACCCGGCTTCAGCTCAGCCTGGGCAAGCGCCTGTCCGGCAACCAGCAAGGCGAGAACGAGAACCGCAATAGCCTGTTGAAGTATTCTCATCTGAAACCCTTTTTGTGATGAATGTTGGGAGAACTGGCAACTTGCGCGTGAGTATTCGGTTCCCCGATGGAAGAGCCGTTCGTATTGAACGTGATAAAGTGTACCTTACACAACTTCAGGATGAATCGGCTGAAGGGATGAAAGAGTGGTTAATCCCCTGGAGGTGGGATGTGCGGCTCGTTGGAGCGAGCCGAGAGCGTCGCCAGCGGCGTATACCTGTGTCGACGAGAAATTGCCGAGCGAGACAGGCCGGCGGCCACCAAACAGGCAGAGCAGGCGGTTCGATCGGAAACGCAAATACAGGCCGCCCTCGAGGCGAAGCTTTCCAGGATGGAGACCGACGCCGAGAAAAACATGACTGCGTTGAAGATCTCCGGGCTCGAAGATCTCCTGAAGCGCCAGGCCTCCCAGATTGAGGCAATGACAAAGCAACTCTCCGCGGCTCAGACGCAGGTTCAGGCCATGGCGGTGAAAGCTATTGAGGGTGCAGCGGGGATGAAGAGCACACCGGGTCAGTAAACCGAGGTTGTCGCGGCATCTCTGTATAATTCCTCAGGGAGACCCCTAACACACTCCTATTCCGTCCAGGCATGCATCACCCCCGGTCCTGGGGATGGGAAGAAATGGAAAGAGGGGAATGCACATGATCGGCAGGAAGGGTAACCGACGGCAGTTGAAGGCGACGGATACGCCGGTGAAAGAGAGGACAAAGAGGGGCGGAGTATCGCGCAGGCCCGCCGGGATGGCGTGGGTGGTGGCGGCTGACATGGGTTACGGCCACAAACGGGCTGTCTACCCCCTTCGGGAGATCGCGGAAGGAGGCATTATTTCCGTCGGCGAGAACGACGCCGCTTCCCGGACGGAAAAAATACTCTGGCGAAGGCTCCTGCGGATCTACGAGTCGTTTTCCCGTGCCTGGAGCATCCCTCTGGTCGGAAGATACATCTTCGGGATACTCGATGCATTTCTCAGGATACCGACCTTCTACCCGTTGAGAAACCTCTCCAGGAGCACATTCCAGGTGGAGCTTCTGGAGTCGTTCATCGACAAGGGGCTCTGTGAGGGAATGCTCGAACGGATCAAGGAAAAGCGGCTTCCCCTGATCACATCCTTTTACGCCCCCGCGATCGCGGCAGACAGGAAAGGGAGCGAGAAGGTCTATTGCATCATTTGCGACGCCGACCTGAACAGGGTGTGGGTCGCGCGTGATCCGTCGGAAAGCCGAATCGAGTATTTTGCCCCGTGCGGAAGGGTGGTCCAGCGATTGAAGGCGTACGGCGTTCCCGATGACAGGATTCTTCTGACCGGCTTTCCGCTTCCTCCGGAACTGGTGGGCGGAACCGGTATGGCCACGCTCAAGTCGGACCTTGGGCAGCGGCTGTTCTATCTCGACCCCAGGAAGCGTTTCTGGCCCCGCCACGGGGTGAACGTGGAACAGTTCCTTGGAGCGAAGAACTGCACATTCAAAGGGGATCGGACGCTGACGATCACCTACTCGGTGGGTGGCGCTGGTGCCCTCAAGGAGATCGGTGCCAGGATCGCACGGAGTCTCAGAGAGCAGATCCTTGCAGGCGAGGTGCGCCTCAACCTCGCGGCAGGCACCAAGAAGCCTGTCCAGCGGTTTTTCCAGGATGTGAAGGCGGAGATCGCCAACTCGGGGGACGGCATCCGCGTAATTTCTGCGGACACCATAGAAGAGTACTTTACAAAGTTCAACGCCGTGCTCAGGACCACCGATATCTTCTGGACCAAGCCGAGCGAGCTTTCATTCTACGCGGCGCTGGGAATGCCTATTATCACGACGCCGGCACTCGGGTCCCAGGAGACGTTCAACCGGAAGTGGCTGCTGGATATACAGGCGGGGATCCGACAAGAAAACCCCGACTACGCTCACCAGTGGCTCATGGACCTTCTCAATAAAGGCCGGCTCGCGGAGGCCGCATGGTCCGGCTTTCTGAAAGCGCGGAAACTCGGGACCTACAAGATTATCGAAGTTCTGCAAACCGGCGCGATGAAGCACGAATTATCGCCCATCGAGCGGTGAGCCCGGGCCCATGCGCGATGCCCTCCTCTTTTCCTTGGTCATTTTGTTGACTGTATCAGCTGATCGCCCATCCATACTTTTTTCATCCCATTCGGAACCTTTCCTACCGTACATCTGTTCCCAATGCAACTGTCCAACCTATTGCGGATTCACTTTTCCCGGCTGTTGAGCTTCCACTCTGAAAATCTACCAGCGTACGATCATCCCGAATTCGTTACATCGGTTGTTTCTCATTACCCGCCGCCGAATAACGGCGATGACCCATCCACATTATTAACGGAGTCGTCCATGAAGCTTCTATCCATCCTTTTTGCGGCAGCTCTGATTGTGTCGCTTTCTTTGCCGGCGCAAAGTGCAGCCCAGGGACTTCCCTACACAGAAGGAAGCGTCTGGAGCGTCGGCTTTGTTAAAACAGTACCGGGGATGACGAATGACTACTACAGAAATCTCGCAGACAACTGGCTGAAGATGAATGAAGCGGCAAAAAAGGAAGGATTGGTGCTTTCATACAAGGTTCTCTACGGACCGCCGGCAAACACCGAGGACTGGGATATCATGCTCATGATCGAATACAAGAACATGGCGGCGATGGATGGAATGGCAGAAAAAATGGAAGCACTCAGCGGAAAACTCCTGGGCTCGCAGGATCAACGAAAAGTGGGCGCCATGAAGCGGAATGAGATCCGAACCATGATTGGGGGGAAACTCGTGAGGGAGATCATTTTAAAGTAGCTTTGGGCTTCCGGAATTTGACCTTCAGTATTGAAGCTTTCAACATATGGAGAGTCGGCTCTGTCTGTCCCGGATGGAGCCGGCTCTCTTTGCGATCATAGTAGCCACCAAAGGAAACCGCTTATGACTCACACGGCAGGTGTCATTTCAGGTGAGATCTCCAATTCTCCTGTCAGTACCAGACTCCGGTTCTTTGCGCTGATTGCGATTGTCCTGCTCGGTTCGCGGCATGCGTTGGGAGACGGTCCATCCGAGCTCGCAGGTCTCCGCGCGCTCTACCCATCGCTCGACTCCCTGTATATTGATCTTCACAAGAACCCGGAGCTTTCACTCCACGAGGAGAGAACCGCCGCGAAACTTGCCGCCCGGCTGCGAAACCTCGGCTTCGAGGTGACGGAGCGCGTCGGTGGATTTGGCGTCGTCGGCGTCCTCAGGAACGGGGCGGGACCGACCGTCATGGTCCGGACTGATATGGACGCTCTCCCGATCAAGGAGCAGACCGGGCTCCCCTACGCCAGCACGACAACTGTCAAGAACGATGCCGGCGGAACCGTCCCGGTGATGCATGCCTGCGGCCACGACATCCATATGTCGTCGTGGGTGGGTGCGGCAACGTTGCTTTCGCGGACCAGGGACCGGTGGCACGGGACTCTTGTCTTTGTGGGCCAGCCCGCCGAAGAGGTGGTCCAGGGCGCCGAGAATATGATAAAGGACGGGCTGATGACCCGCTTCCCGAAACCGGACTTCGTGATTGGCCTGCACGACACCCAGGTTCTCCCTGCCGGCCAGATCGGCGTGGTCGCAGGGCCGGCATATGCCGCCTCCAATGCCGTCGACATCAGGTTCTTCGGCAAGGGAGGACACGGGGCCGCGCCCCATCTCACGATCGATCCTTTGTTGATCGCCGCCCGGACCGTCGTGACGCTCCAGACGATTGTCTCGCGTGAGGTGAACCCGTTTGACCCGGCGGTGGTCACCGTCGGCACATTCCACGCGGGCACGAAGCGGAACATCATCGCCGATGAAGCGAAACTCGAGCTCACCGTTCGCTCTTTCAAACCTGAAGTGCAGAAGCACCTCCTTGCCGCGATTGAGCGCATTGCCAAGGCCGAGGCGGCAGCCGCTGGTGCTCCACGCGAGCCCGAAGTGGTGGTCGACGCGCACGAGGCATCCGAGGTCGTGTTTAACGATCCTGTCCTGGCGGCCAGGTTGACAACTGCGCTCCGCCGCGGTCTCGGGGATGCAAACGTGGTGCCCGGCCAACCCGTTACTGGCTCCGAGGACTTCGGGGTGTTCGGCCGGGTTGCCGGCGTCCCGTCAATCCAGCTCTCGATAGGCGCCGTTGAACCGGCCCAGTTCGCCAGCGCGAAGTCGGCGGGAACGACCGTTCCGGGTCCCCACAGCCCGCTGTTCGCACCTGACCGGGAGCCCACCATCCGGACCGCGGTCGCAGCCTTCACACTCTCGGCTCTGGAATTGGTTGGTACGCCGGCTGGAGGAAAGTGAGTTCGTTCGTTACAAGCAAGGCCCGGGTTTGCCGGGCCTTACTGCTTCAGGAAGGATCAACGTCTGGTGGGTTTCGCGGGGCCGTTAACGGGCCGGAGAGAGAAGCTGCATAGACCGCCCGATCGACTTTGCATCGACGAGCCGATCCGCGACAAACCTGTAAACAGTTACCGGCGGCTCAGCCTGACCCCGAACACAACGACTCCCACGAGTATCCCGACAAGAAGCAGAATGAGGGCCGCGGTTCCTAACATGTTTGCGCTGGAGGAGATATGGATGCGTATCTTCTTGTCCTCTGAATCGACCTTCCGGTTGCTCGCAAACGCCTCGGTCTTGATCGTCGTCTCGTAGTCTCCGACGCTCACGTCGGGGGGCGGGATGATCGTGACCGCGATCGTCTCCTCCTTCCCCGGGAGGAGCGAGGGGACCAGGTCGGGGATGATCGCGGAGTTCCAGTTGAGGGGCGATTCCGCCTGCACCTTGATGTTATCAAGACGCCGCGTCCCGTCATTGTACACCGTGAGATTCATCTGCACCCGTTCGTTGGGGCGCAGCTCCTGATAGAAATTCGCGGCCCTCACCTGTATCCTCCCCACACCACGCGGGACAAGCTCGAGCCTGATATAGCTGATGTTCATCCTGTCCAACTCAGCTGCGGTGTACTTCTTTTCCTTATCAGCGACCTTTTCCGCCTCTGTACGCGGTATGGCCGCGGCAAAAAACGTGATCGGCGCATCGATCATGAACGAAGTGCTGTCGTACCTGTCGGGAAGGTAGACGGCAAGCGCGATCTTCCTCGAATTGATGTCCTGTGAGAATTTTACCTGTGAGAGCCGGGCGTTTGTCGGGTCCTCGAGGAAATCACAACTGATCTGCCGCGGGAGGTTGAACACGTCGAGCTTGTACACATTGTCGGAGCTGGAGAAGAGCTCCAGCGTGAGGTTGTAATTCGCCCGCGCCCCGAGATCCGCTTCCTGGGAGAACTGCTCGGAGCTGATCAGGACGCGGTTGGCGGATTCGTCCTTCTGGAGGAAGATCTTCTTTTCGTCGGTTTTGTCACCGTACACGCACTTTACCGTCACATTGTCCAGGTCCTGCAGGAGGAAAAAGTCCACGGCGATGGGTTTGTTGAACGGCATCGATTCGATTTTCGCCTCGTACGGCTTGCTGACGATCGCTTTTGCGTCATTGAGGAGTGAGACGTAGACGTTTGCAATCCGGTCCGTCCTTATCCCTTCGAAATCTTCGAGCTCGATCTTTCTCCCCTCGATGAGCCCCCCGGTAGTGTTCCGCATTGTAAGGCGGACACGCTTTTTCCCGTCTTTCCCCTGGTACTTTATCCCGTTGTCGATCGTGATATGGGGCTGCTCGAAGGCCAGCGAGAGAATGGCCTGCTGGTACGTGATCTGTGCCGCCTTGAACGACGCTTCAGACTGGCTGTAATCCCGCTCCGATATCAGCCCTTTGTCATGAAGCAGTTTTTGCCGCTGGAAATCCTGTTTCTGCATCCTGTAATCGCTCTGAGTTTTCTCCAGGTAGAGCGACTTGAACCTCTCGTCGTTCGGGTTATAGAGCATCTGTGCCGCCGCCAACTGCGCGATAAGGAGCGCCAGCCCGAGGCATGCGGCCCTCCCGCGCCGCCGGGCGGGCGACCTGTCAGGCGCGGGAATGGAATGCCGGTATCCCGCGGGCAAGCCGACCCGCGCGGGAACCACATGCCGCTTGCCGGCGCGCGCCCCGCGTGGTGCAGGGATCATGCGTGGCCGTTCGATCTCACTTCCGGGGATTCGGCGTCTTCTTCTCATCATAACTCCCTGTTAACGGACATCGTAGCGCTGGAAGCCGACAAAAGCTGCGGCAAAGAATATCAAATTAAATGCGATCAATACGCCCCACTGCGGGAGATCGGGCTCGACTCTCTCCAGAAGCCCCGCAGGCCGGTACTGGAACCGGGGTCGCGCCCGGAGGTCAAGGTAATCATTGATCTCGAACGATGGGTCCCGTTCCATTGCCTTTTTGTACTGCGCGTCCGCATACGTAGCGAGCGCGCGATCGTATTCGCCCACTTCCCGGTCCCAGTGGTCTTCGGCTTCGATCCCCGTTTCTGTAAGGCCAATCGCGATGAACACGAAGTTGGACAACGGGGAAGCAGATGTCAGGACTCCGGCAAGCTTCTCCTGGACTCGCGACCTTTGCAGAAAGACCTTCTCGATTTTGTCGTACTTCGCTCCCTGTTCTCTGTTCGTCACGGCGATAATGTCCTCCCATCCCCTCGCATACAGTCTGTATCGTTCGTCGAGCGCAGCGTCAGACTTCAGCTTCTCCTGGAGCTGATTCTGGGGGAGACCGATGATGTCTCTCAGATCGGCGAACCTGCTTTCGATCATAGCGTCTCTTCGTTGCACCAGTATGGCGTCCCTTTCCCTGTCCGTGATCATATACCGCTCCTGGGCAAGCTTTGTCGCGGAGGGGATCGGATAGAACTGAGCGGCAAGGAACGGGCCGGCGTTCGGAATCACGAGGACGAGGATCACCCACGCAAAGAGGGATTTCAGTATTGCCTGACCGGATGTGTGCGACCGGGTCGAAAAGAACAGCCCTATCCCGTAGAACGCAGAGACGTACAACCAGGAGGCTCCGAGGAGCATTGCGAAGACGGAGAAATCCGCCGGCCGTATCTGAATCGAAGGGCTGAGGGCAAGGAACAGCATGCCTGCAAGCACGCTGATCGTGAAGGGGATGACAAGACTGACGAGCCCCCCCAGGAATTTGCCGGTGAGTAGTACCTTCCGGGAAACCCCCGCACCGAGTATCTGCCTCAGGAGGCCCGCTTCCCGCTCTCCGCTTATCGCGTTGTACGAAAAGAGTATGGCGACGAGGCTCATGATGACCGTCACGATGCTGACGAAATCAAGGCGGGAGAGAAGCGCCGGGACGGGGTTGCTTATGAAGTTGTCCTGATGGGCCTCCCTGTCGATACCGAGGACGAGTGCCTGGAGATGGGCTGGGCCCCGGCTTATGGCTGACATCCACCCCAGCCTGTTGATGTGTCCGAATTTGCCAATGAACTCATCCTGTTGCCGGACCCTGCTCTGGTAGTCCAGGACCTGCTCCTCGTTGCTCCGGTTAAGAACGGCGATTGAGGAGACCATCAACGCAAGGGAGACCCCGCAGGCTGCAATGAACCGCACGTTCAGAAGGTTTTCGTGGAATTCCTTACGTATGAGGTGGAGAACCATATGAGTCCCTCCGTGATTCTGTCCCGTCCGCGCGGGGCACGCAGTGAAACCGCCTACCGCGGGTCATACCGCATGAACGAAACGACCGAGAGTGCGACAAAGATTCCGGGAATGATCAGCAACAGCAGAGCGTCGGGGAGCGCGACGCCGGTGATTTGTTCTCCCGGTGTAGAAGGACGGAATTGAAATTGCTCGACCTCCCCCTTTTCGAGCCCACCGAACCTGTTGAAATTCCTTTCGACGAACATCCAGATGGCGTCCTTGATCCGGATGTCCCTGTCAATCCCCGTGTTCGCCAGCTCTGTCGCCAGAAAGGAAAACGCTCCGGATGGGGAGCACCGGACGAGGGTTCTTGTCAGCTCGATGAGCCGGTTGAGTTCCGGCCTGTAACTCTGGAACAGGTGGTTGTTCGTCTCTCTGATCTGGATCATGATCCGTGAATAATCCTTATCCTTTGCGTTCTTCATCTGCTGCTGTGTCTCGTAGATCGACTGAATCGTCGAGAGCCGCGTTTGCATCTCGACCCGGTCGGCGGGCGGAACATCACCTATCGCCTGCGCAACCGTGGCCCCCATATTGGGGACGACGAACACCAGGAGAACCCAGGCCGCAAGCCCGACCATCATCGAGGTGGAGCTTCTATTGACGAGAGATGAAATCAACGTCCCCAGCGCAATAAACGATGCGACGTAAAGGGTCGAACCAGCGAGGATTAACGCCAGCCTGATCCAGTACTCTTCCCCGGCCCTGACATCCGGAAGGAGCGACACGACAATCGATGAAACCAGGAACAGTACGAAAAACGGGACAAACACAAGCAGGAATCTCCCGGTGAGCTTGCCGAGCACAACAGAGGCTCTCCTGGTATGCCCGGCAAGCATGAGCTTCAGCGTCCCCTGCTCCTTTTCACCGCAGACGGCATCGAACGAAAAGAGGAGCGCAATGAGTGAGAGGATGACCCTCGTGACAAAGAGCATATCCGGCATGCTGAAGAGGGAAGAGACGCGGTTGATCGACTGCTGATTCGGCTGCACTTCGACCCCGCGGGAGGAAAGCTGGTAGAGCCGTCCGGCGTTCGCATCGAGCCCCCTGGCGAATATCGAGAGCGGTTCGGGGGGAAGTATGATCTTGTCGGTTTCTTTGGGCCCGGGGCGGAGTATGTTATAGTTCTCCACGCGCAGGTGATAATCGCCGTAGGAGACGATAATGCTGATGAGCATCATCGAGAATATCAACCCGATCAGGACATAGAACCTGTACGTGTTCAGGTTCTCGAGTATCTCTTTTCTTACGATCTCCGTCATCGAAGGCTATTCCTCATTACTATCGATAAGGGTCCCGGAACCCCCGGTCCGATTTCCCGGTTCGGTTTCCGATCAAGGCTTACAAGATTCAGGCGGGTGTCGCCGGCTCTACGTCCCGGGCGCAGGGGCGACATCCTGCCTGGCAAAGCGCCAGAACGCGACCGCGAACGCGATAATCGTGTACAGGAAAAGGAGGAAGACGTCCCAGAATGCCGCTGCGATGCCTTCGCCGGCTGACGGGAGAGTATCCCGGAACATCTTCGCCGGCCCCGGATCAACTGTGAGCTCAGAGAAGTTATTTCCCCCGCACTGCCAGGGGACAAACCTGTGCTCGCTTTTCGGGTCGTTTTTGTCCGCCTCGATGATCGCCTGGAGAAACCCCTGCCGGTAACGGACAGCGTTGTCCACAAAATGGGTGAGCCGGAACGTCCCTCCCCCCACGATCCTCTCGGCGGCATACGAAAAAGCGGAGGCAGGCGACACCCTCGTCAGGTCCCGCCCAAAGTCCACCTGCGCGACGAGCGAGCGTAGGTAGGAGAGGAGCAGGTGTTCCCGTGCGGTTTCCCTTTCAAGCTTGACAGAGGCGACCTGGTCAGCGCTCATCGTGGAAGTGAGCGTATACCTGTCGGGAATCTGCAACCGGGCCTCACGTATCTGACGGGGCGTCGGCGCGCTCCCCGTCAATCCGGCGAGTGTTCCGCCCAGGTTCGGAATCACGAATACCAGAGTCATCCAGGCGAACAGAAACGCAACGGCGGAAAGAACAGGACCCCGCGTGAATACAGAACAGAGGAGGCCCGCAAACACGAATACGGAAAGGAATATCATGCTCAGTAACCCGAACAACGCTATTTTCACCCAGTCTTCGGCGCCCAGGGGGACGGTTCCCACCAGTTCCAACAGGATCACACCGGCGATCAGCGAGACGACGAACACGGTGGCGAGCGCAAGGAGTGCCGCCAGATATTTCCCCATAAGAATCGTGGCCCTGGAGACGGGGTTGGCAAGAATCAGCGTGAGCGTACCGTCCCGCCGTTCCCCGGATATGCTCTTGTACGTCAGCAGACCCGCGCCGAAACTCAAGAGCACGGTGATCAGGTACGTCCAGTCCGTCCCGCCGGAGGAGTTCAGGATGTCCCCCGGCTCCACGCCCCTCTGAAGCGACGCGACTCCGTGAATTGCCATCGAAGCCTGATCGGGAAGCTCGCGTTCCCCCGTCGCAAAGAGGAATCCCAACGGAGACGGAATCGCGCGAACGGCGGCACCTCCCTGGCAGGCGATCCAACTGAGGTGGACTTTGCCGTCCTGATCCACGAGCCCCTCGACATACTGCGGATACTGCTTCCGCTCCCGCGCATAGTGCGCCGAAAAGACCAATACGGATGTGATCATCAACAGAAACGTCAGCACGAACATTGCTGAAAAGCGAAGACTCATCAGGTGGTCCAGGAGTTCCCTTTTCACGACTGTCCACAACATAGCATGCTCCCTTGGTGTAATAAGCCGGTTCAACTCAATTCAATTCAGGGGATAATGGCGCACCCGGAGAATCGAAAGGACGAGGAAAAGCAGACAGAGAGCAAAAAGGAACAGTGCGTCCGGGAGAGCACCCTCCACCCGTTCCGCCGCCCCGCGCATGCCCACGGCGGGAGAAGGCATTGCACTCAGGTCGAGCGGCGAGACCCGGTCCCAGCTCAATATCTTCTCGACGGCTTGTTCTCCCTGCTTTTCAATGAGACTCTGCCAGTACTTCTGATTGCTCTCTGTGGGCTGGACATCAGGATAGTCAAATACTCTCGTGAACCATGCGGGGGTCCCGGACCTCGGGCGGAGGTACGCCATCATCATATCCCTGTAGAGCCGGGCCTTCCGGACGACATCATCAAAGCTGTCGACGTCGGTTCCGGCAACGGCCTTAACGATGTTGTCATACGCAACACAGAGCGAGGGACGGATGAGGTTGTCCCGCGTCCGCCCCCAGCTCCTGAGAGCACGGGCATATGATTCTACGACGCGGAATCGATCCTCCGCGAACTGAAACTTCATCGGTACGACTTTCTGGTTGTACGCGAGCCGGTTGTACGCTTCTTCCTGAGTGATCCCCAGAAAGGACTCACCTTCAAAGGGATTGGTGCTTACATTATTCCAGGGACCGATCTGCCTGTAGTCGATCCGGCCAAGGGCCTTCATGAACTCGGTGCTCGCACGCTCCGACTCGCTTAACATGTTCTCCCTGAGGCCGAGTGGACGGAGATATTCCGCGACGAATCCCCCCCCCGCCGGTATCACGACGGCAACCGTTACCCACGCCAGAAGGAGATACATCAGACACGACGACGACTCCTTCGCATAGAGCGAGAGGAACATCGCGAGGGCGAGAAAGCCCGAGAGAAAGAGAAGGGAAGCCAGGTACACGAGACCCACGCCCGCCCAGACCGACGCGTCAAAAGAGAGCGCGGGATGGAGCGCCCAGAGGATCATGACTTCCAGGAACCCGACCGTCAGGGGTATCGCCAGCGTGAGGAGGGCCCCCAGGTACTTTCCTGCCAGCAGATGACTCCGTCCGGCTGAAGAGCTCAGGAGCAACTTCAGCGTCCCCTGTTCGCGTTCACCGCTGAAACTGTCAAAGACAAGGAGCACGGCGAACAGACTCAGTATTGTGCTTATGACGAATCCAAGGTCGATGGAAGTGAACATCCGGAGGAGCGGATTGCTCGGCTGGCTGCTCGTCCCCGAGAGCCCGATGGAGGCGCTCCCTCCCGCCTCGTCGATCAGAGAAGGAACATGGTACGGGGATACCTGAACGGCTGTCGGCAGGTCCTGCGAGCCCCGGCTGAAGACGGAAAGGGGTGAAGGCGGAATGTCCACCACGACGGCGATTGTCGAGTACACTTTCGTCTGGGCAAGAGCTTCCCGGTGTTCCTGCACGTCCGCAATGTACTTCTGCACCCTGGCAGCGTAATCTTCGACGAGGACGTACCCCACTATTCCCATCATCAGTGCGCTGACGACGAGCCCGATCAGAAACCTCAGGCTTTGCAGGTTGACAAGCAATTCCTTCCGTGTGATATGCCAGATCATGTATCTCCTGTCATGCTGTGGTCTTTCGTGTATCGTCCCCGAACCGGACTGGTGGAAAGGACGAGACAGGCCTGGGCTTAGCTGACCTCCATGTACTTCAGATACAGTTTCTCCAGGTCCTCGTACTTCAGGTCCTCTTTGGTTTTCTCCATGATCAGGACCCCCTCTTTCATGATCCCGATGACATCGGCGATTTCTTTCGCCCGGAACACGTCGTGCGTCGACATGAGTATGGCCTTTCCCTCGCCCCGCAACCTGAGCAGGAGTTCCACGAACTCCGCTCCGGCTTTCGGATCCAGCCCCGATGTCGGCTCGTCCAGAAGGAGCGCGGGGGACTGTTTGAGTATCGCGATCGCGATGCCGAGTTTCTGTCTCATCCCCTTCGAGAATGTCTTGACCCTCTGTTCAAATGCCCGTTCGGGGAGGCCTACCTGTCGCATCACCATGTAGTACTCCTCTTTGCCGAGGTTCTTTCTTCCCGAAAGCTTCGTGAAGAAGTCCAGGTTCTGGCGCGCCGTGAAGTTTCCATACAGCATGACGTTTTCCGAGACATACGCCGCGAACTGCTTCGCGAGGAGGGGTTCCTTCGTGCAGTCTTTTCCGTTCAGCAGGGCCGTCCCGCTCGTCGGTTCGATGAAATTGAAAAACAAGTTGATCGTGGTGGTTTTGCCGGCACCGTTTGCCCCGAGAAGACAGTATATCTGGCCCGGCAGGATGTTGATGTTGAGGTGGTCGAGCGCGAGGAGACCGTCCTCGTAGCGCTTGGTCAGATCGATGGCTTGTATCATGGCGACTGATGCTCCTGGGTTGTTGTGCGCTCCGCGGATCCGGAAGCTTGCGGCTGCAAGTCCCGTGCCCTGAGGGAGAAACGGATTAATTGTGGTAGTTGGAGAGGAGAATCGGAAAGGCGGGTAATTGATTACACAGAGGCGGGAAGTCCCTTACCCAACAACTGGGTCAGCAGATTATCCTGCTAGGGCGCATCGGGCTTCTCTTCGAATCCGTATTGCTGCATTTTGTTAAAAAGTGTCTTCCTGCTGATCTTGAGCCGGCGGGCAGTTTCGGTTCTGTTCCAGCCGGTCCGGTCCAGGGACTCAAGTATGATCTTTTTCTCGGCCTGTTCTGAAAGGATTTTAATATACGGCTCTAATCCCACTGCTGGATCCCACTGTGCGGTACTCCGGTCGCCGTCATCCGCAATGAAATTGATATCCGCCTCCTGGATCATGTCCTCCGACGCATTGAGCAGACCGCGCTGGATGGCATTTTCCAGCTCGCGGATATTCCCGTTCCAGGGGTGCGACTCAAGCAGACGAAGAGCCCCTTCAGAGACTCCGGAAACCCGTTTCCCGAATACAGTCCCGTACTTTTCGATGAAGTGAAGGGCATAGAGGGACATATCCTCCACGTGGTCGCGAAGGGACGGCATACTGAGCTTGAGGACGTCAAGTCTGTACAAGAGGTCTTCGCGGAACCTCCCCTCCCTGACGCGTGTCCCGAGATCTTTGTTTGTCGCCGCGATGACGCGTACATCGACCCGGATAGGACTCGAAGAGCCGACGCGTGAAAATTCTTTCTCCTGCAGAACTCGCAGGAGCTTCGCCTGCGATCCTGTAGACAATTCGCCGATCTCGTCGAGGAACACCGTCCCACCGTTTGCTTCCTCAAATGCCCCGGTTTTCTGTTCGTGGGCGTCGGTGAATGCCCCTTTCTCATGCCCGAAGAATGAACTCTCCATAAGCTGTTCGGGAATGGCGGCGCAGTTGATGACAACAAGAGGCTCCCCTCTTCGTTTGCTCTCAAGATGTATCGCGCGTGCGGCAAGTTCCTTTCCGGTCCCGCTCTCCCCGCAGATGAGGACCGTGGCGTCTGTCCCGGCGAGCTTCTGTATCTGGGCACGTGTGTCCCGCATGAGATCGCTGTCTCCCAGGAGGGCACGGAGCCCCTCCTGCGCCCCCAGCTTCGCCCTGAGCCGCTCAATCTCATTTGAGAGCCTGACCAGATCACTCGCGCGCCGTACGACCATCAGGAGCTGGTCGTTGTCGAACGGCTTTGTCAGATAGTCGTACGCTCCGCTTTTGATCGCCTGGACGGCAGACTGTATCGACCCGTGGGCGGTAAGAATGATGGCAGCGGCGTGCGGGACCCTCTCTTTAAACCGGCTGATCGTTTCGATCCCGTCCATGCGAGGCATCTGAAGGTCTACGATAAGCACGTCCGGCCGGAATGCCGCTCCTCGTTCAAGGGCTTCAATGCCGTCGCCTGCTGTTTCGACCTGATACCCTTCGCCGGCGAGTATCGCCGCCAGGATAGTGCGGATCCTCTCTTCGTCATCGACGATCAGGATCTTCGTGTCAGAGACTCGTGTCATTGTACCTTGCGACCGGATTTCATATTTCATCGGTGTGATTCATACTTCGCTCATCAGTTTTTTCGCCTTCCTCGGCAGCCGGATCGTCACGCTCGTTCCGTGGGACGATGGATCGGTTTTGCTCGCGATATCGATCTCTCCTCCATGCCCGTGCACGATCCCGTACGTGATTGAGAGCCCCAGACCCGTTCCGTTTTCCTTGGTTGTAAAGAACGGATCAAAGACCCTCCGAATAGTTTCCTCCGGCATCCCGGGACCATTGTCCGACAGCGTGACCCGGACCGAATCGATGGACTCCTCCCTCTTTCCATCCGGGCGGTCCGCCAGGTGGACGGTGATCGTCCCTCCCCCCGGCATCGATTGGACGCTATTCAGAAGTACATTGAGGAACACCTGCTTTACCTGAGCCTGGTCCGCCTCCACAGTCGGATCGCCGATCCTCATCTCCTGATTGACGGCGATTCTGTTTCGTTTTAGTTCCGGGTCGAGGAGCAACAAAGTCTGCTGGAGTGCTTCACGCAGATCGACCCTGCTCAGGTGCAGTTCCGAAGACTTGCTGAGCGACAGTAACCCCCTGATGATGCCGTCGATCCGGTCCACTTCCTCAATAACACCCTCCACGTAGCCATGTTTCTCCGGCGGAAGATCCTTTTTCAAGAACTGAACCGTGCTCCGGATCGAAGTGAGCGGATTGCGAATCTCGTGGGCGGCTCCCGCGGCGAGTTCTCCGACAGTCGCAAGTTTGTCGGCGTGGAAGAGCTTTTTGAGCCTTTCCTCCTGAAACTGCGTCATCACCGCATTTTCTACGGCGAAAGAGGCCTGGCCGGCCAGCATCAGAAGAATGTCGATTTCAGCCCGGGTGTAGCCGGTTCCATCTTCCTTGTCGGAGAGGAAGAGCATGCCCGTGAGTCTGTTCAGTGCGATAAGCGGAACAACAAGCGCCACCCGGTGCGTCTCAAGGACCAGCTTCTCTTCGGGGGAAAGGAATTCGAATACTCCCCTGTCGACCCGCACGTTCAGAAGGGACTGGTTCACATTCAGCCACCTGACAAGGGGATTGGACTCGAAGAATCCGAAAAGGGCTGCGCTCTGCGCGTCTAATCCGCGGGCCATCATCCCGGCATAGCGCCTAGTGATCGGATCGAACAATGAGATCGTGACAGTCCCGGAGCAGAATATTTCCCTCATCCGGGCGCAGAGGATTTCAAGAAGCTGGTCGAGCCCAACAATCATGTTAAGGGATTTCAGGAGCTCGGCGGCGGAGGCCTGGAGGTCCCTGCTTCTCCGCCTCCCGGGTGCGCCCCTGTGCGTATCTTCGATTGATTTCATGCCACGTCATGCACGAGTCAATTGTGCGGGTAGTCTACTGGTTCGGTCGGTCGTACATTTCGCTCTGGTTTACAGCGCCAGCGTGAGTAGCGCTGGTCCGACGGCTTCAGGAGAAATCCTGTAGCCGTTTCTATCGAGACATTGCAATTCTCAACCGCGTGCGAGGATTGTCGAATCGAACTGCCCCAGAGTTGCGCTCATCAAATGGAGCCCGGCGGCTGAGGCTTGCCATGCCTTCCATCCACTGGAGAGTCTCCAGGTACTCTTTGTGCTTCGGATTGCGCAGAATCCTCCGGAGACGGGCATACCCTTCAACGCCTCCACAGTCCTCGGGCGGGCAGGGCTGTAGGCCATCAACGCAGCGGGGATATTTCACACCATCCTCCCGTGACAACAATCCTTCATTGAGGACTTCATGCTGCCAATCGTCTCCGAAATCGTAATCGTACCGCGATTTTAGGCCCGGTTCTGTGAAGTACTCACTGAGTTTCACAGTGACTCCCGAGTAAAACGGATGATCATCCGGCGGCTCGATCGGTATCCCAATCTCGATCCGTTTTCCATCGCGCTCAAAGAAGAATGCGTGCACATGAGAGTCGAGCCAACCCATCGAGTCCTGTATCGCTACGTGCAGGTCCCAGAAGCTGTAATCAGCAGGGACCTGTATTCTCCTCCAAACGCGGGGAGAGACCCCAAGGAGTGTGATCTTAAACTGATATACAAGAGAGGGCTTTTTCATTGCGTGGGATTAGCCTCCGATCTCATGAGTGAAACGCAGGCAGTTGCCGTCCGGGTCCTTGACATACATTTCACGGTTACCCCAAGTCTGATCCGTCGGGTGCAGATCGATCGGGATACCTTTAGCAACCAATTCAGCATACAGCTCATCCACATCGTCAACAAGGAGGAAGACCACGCCTCCGGAGACTCCATCCCCCGAAAAAGAAGAAACGGAGTGTTTCTTGACGGCATTAAAACTCCGCTTTTACATTAGCCGTTCCACTGAAATCCTTTATCAGTATCGATTCCGTAACGGAATCATACGTTCCACCCGTTACCTTGATCGCTCTTTTCCCTTCGGGATGGGGAAGACGAATGATCACATTTCGAGGCTTAAATCCGGAATTGCAGGAAATGGCCGCTTCAATGAATCCGGCTTCCGTTTTCGCATTTACGTGAAGAGAGATTGGACCAAAATAACTGCCCACGTTGTTGAGTGTGATCTGCTTCCCGTCTTCCATCCATTTGCGCGGTATTCCGGGGAGTAGTTTTAAAGTCTCCCCTTCCTCGAGGTACAGCATCCACCTCGTTTCCATCAGGAACCACGCTTGTTCATGCGTTTTATGCTGACTGACCTGGAAGAGATGTTCCCAAAAAGTGTAAGTTTCGCGATCGGCAAGTGCCGAAAAGGTGTTGTAATAAGTCTTCAGAAATGGCTTTACCATGCCGAGCTTCAACTGAACCCAGTCATGACGGCTGTAATAGGGTTGGCTGAACGCCGAATTGCATTCATAGAATAATTCACTATGGTAGTCCAGCATCATTCTTGAAACCTGCTCTTCAGGGGAGAGGACTTCACAAAAAACAAGATAGAGCGGACCCAGCAAAACATCGGGTGTGGTAACAGTGCCATGCGAGAAGTACGTATCGGGAATGATATGCAGCGCCCTTGGGCCAATTGCCTCAGTCCACGGCGGCACGGTGGGAGACCACCTGCCATCGCCAAGAGGGATAACCGGCGAATGGGAGATGCTATTCATTAATGAGACGCGGATATCTTTTTTCCATGCATCAGCCTCCTGTGCAACTCTATTTGATTGATCATGATCCACATCCTTTAACATTTCCGCCACGCGGCTGATTCCCAGATAGGCATAGGCGTTGAGCATATACTGGTGGTACGGGTCATTAGGGTCAGCAACTTTCCCTGCAATCATTCCGTAACCCTTCCCCTTCAGCTCGGCCCTTTTGTAGTCCGATCTCCATCGGAACAAGAAGTCGCATGCTTTCAGCAATTTCGGTTCGACCAGTTTTACCCATTCTTTATCCCTTGTGTAACGATAGTACTCACCCATGCTCCACAATGCAGCACCGGTTTCCACCATATATCCCCCGAAATTCTGAATCATCCCATCATCGTGCTGCTTTTCCAAAAAGAACATCAGGGACCTCCGGGCAATATCCGGCAATCCCATGGAATTGTAGAACTGGACGATCGGAGAGCTTTCTGTACCGATAGGAGAATAAATCCCGATAGTGGGGGCCAGCGTACCATCAGGTTCATTTCCGTAGGTAATCATGTCCAACTGCAATAACCCTGCCTGAATCATTTCATTAATTCTCTGCTCTGGAACACTTATCTGAGCCGCTTTATCCAATTTCGCATTCCAGAATCGCTTACATTCATCGTGTCTTGCGTCAAACGATTGTTTTGACAGATCCACCGCTCTTTCTTTCGAAATGGGGGCATGAGGCACGACGAATTCGAACACCGCCTTTTCGCCAGGTTTCACGAGTACAGCAATCTCTTCGTCATGCAGAGGGCGTCCATTCAGCCTCGAGATCGCAAAGACGTTGCCGGACGAGAAAGAGGAAAACCCGGATTCTTTGTCCAAGGAATAGTCGATCTTCATCCACTGTCCTACGACAGGGCGCACCGTTTTGAACCATGCATAACGTGGGACTGCAGCCGTATTGACTGCTTCACTACGAAAATATAACACGGTCGTTTCGGTTTTGTTTGTTTCCGCCTCAAGCCTCGGTTTCACCTCTTCTTCCTGCGTCTTCGTGAGCATATGTCCGATGCTGTAATCATCCGCCACCAAATAGTCGGTGCCATTGAGTGATTGAGCTGTTAAAGGAGATTTCTCGAGCGACACAAAAGCAGTGGATCGATATTCAATATCGTCATCAGTCAGGGTAGAATGGAGAATGGGAAGCACACCATCCTCCAATCGCCGGGTGGTGTTGATTGCCACGCCCTGCCCGCGCCCGACCAGATAGCCAAATGCCAGTGTTTTGTTCTCAAATTCAGGCAGTGTAACCTGAGCTGATGAATTGCGGGGCGTAATCATGTTCATTTCACTGCCGGGATACGCGCGGTTATCCGCCAGGTCAAAAATGCGCATATCCCGGCTTAACCCCAGCCAGGTGGGACAAGGCTGATTTCGTGTACGTATGGCGGCGGAATCAAAGGATTCTTCCGGCTCACTCTCAATTTGTTCCAACTTCGTTCGTCCCTTGCGCTTTTTAATCGCGGTCTCAATCTGACCGTAAGAGCGTTTATCATCAGAAGTTGTCACCACAACATGATATTCCGGAATATAAATCGGGTATTCCTTACTTACATCTCTGAGAAAGAAGGAAAATGGATTGTGATCGGTTCTGACAGCCACGATAGTCGGATCACTCCCCGCGTTATCATTCACTTGAGACAATGAAGCCAGGATGCGAACATTTTCCTTTGAGTCGAATTCAAATGAATCCCGGTTGATTGTTCCCTTCCCCTGAGTGATCTCGATCTTCAGCAGTTTCCCGTTTGATATCTCAATGGTCCCTTTGAGCTGGATGTTCTGCCATTCAATGACAAGGGATTGATTATTGAGATTGTCGTCGGGGTGACTATAAGTATTCAGAGGGTTTGCAGTCCAAATCAATAACCCGGTCAGAGAGAATCTCAGTGTGCGCATATGGTAGTTGTGTGTTCGTGCCTTACTTCAGTTCGCTTTCGAAACAGAGACTGTTTTCCACTCACTCTTTCCTCCCGGAAGCAAAAGGAAGCGGATCATAGAGGGCCCGGCAAAGTCCCTCGGTATAATTCCCCTCCGATGCCAGAAATGCGGAGACGTTGGTCAATACGACCACACCGACACGTTCATTTCTCTCAAAGATGACACCGGATGTATATCCGCCGGTTGCGCCAAATGCGCCCACGTGACTTTTGCCGCGATCACTGTAGGTTGCCCATCCAAGGCCTCCTGTAAAATGCTCGTCAAATCTCTTTGTCGTCTTCTGAGCAAGATAGAAATATGTGGTATCGGACATGTTCGCTCTGAGATACTTCACCAGATCTTTGACGGACGAGCTTATCCCTCCCGCTCCTGTCAGTGCGCCGCACCCGCCGCTGTCGTACGGAAGCAGTTGACCTCTGGGATCTCTTCCCCGGACCATGGAGCGCATACGCTCGTCGTTGAGTGTGACAAATGTATTCTTCATTCCCAGGGGACTACAGACCGTCTCGAAAAGAAGTTCTTCGTACGGCTTCCCCGAAATCAATGTCAGGATATGCCCTACCAGGCCAACCCCGAGATTGGAGTACGTCCTCTTCTCCCCCGGGGTTGATTGCAGCACCAGTTGATGGGAGAGGTAATCGTAAAGCCTCGTTGCGTCATAATATCGATAGGGACTGTAAGGATCAAACGGATGCTCTTTGTCGTCTTTGACGTTGGTCGGCTCGAAGGGGAGCCCGGAGGTATGATTCGCAAGATGAACGAGGGTTATCTCAATGCCGTTACGTGAGCTTTCGCGCAAGCGTAAAGGCAGGATATTCTTGATTGGCTCGTTGGGATCGACTTTCCCGTCGAGTATCATCTTTGCGAGCATGGTACCGGTAAATGTCTTCGTAATGGAACCTATTTCAAAGACGCTGTCACTGTTCTGGATGTACACTAAAGAATCATTCCGCCTTTGAACTCCGACATACTTCTCTGAATCGCCATTTATGATGCAGAGGGAGAGTTGCGTCCAGTTCGGGAAATGCTGTGCATAGTTGAAAACAGCCTTCGCCTGTGAGGTATCAAGCAAGCCGCGGTTCTCCGATACCGGCAGGTTCACCAGGTCTTTCGGAGCGAACTTTGCGCAGGATGCAGCGCTTATCAGCACTACAAGGCACAGGGATATTGTCTTTCGTGAACTCATCGTTCGATTCTATGTTGTCACTCAATGACGACAGACGGCGCGAGGTCGCGACGCTCGTGGATAAGCTGGCGCCCCCGGGGGTGAATTCGGTGAGGTTTGATGCTTCCCGTCTTTCGAGCGGAGTGTATTACTGCCGTCTCACTGCGGGATCGTTCGTCGCATCGAGACCGATGTTGGTCCTTAGATAGATCAATGTGCAATGCTGCGATGCTGGAAAAGACTGTTGCTACAGCACACCGGGACAAATGGTTAAGCCAGATTCCACCTGGACCAAACACTGAAGGCATTTGCACATTTGGCCCGGAGATGAGAGCAAATCTGTTAATTGGCAGGGCTGGCGCCTCAGTCACCAACGATCTCGAAAATGACCTCCCGGTTGCGCGGACGGTTGTCGAAATCGATAAGGATGATCTGCTGCCATGTGCCGAGCCGGAGCTTGCCGTCTGCCACAGGAACAGAGAGCGACGGCCCCAGAAGTGCGGCGCGCACGTGCGAAAAGCCATTGCCGTCTCCCCATCGCGTGTCATGCTCGTAGTGGATGTCCCGGGGCGCCATCCGTTCGATTGCCTCTTTGAGATCGTGCAATGCGCCCTCCTCATTCTCGATTGTAGTAATTCCGGCGGTGGCTCCCGGTACAAAGGCGCAGAAGAGCCCGCTTTGAACGGCAGAGGATGACAGAAATTCAGCTGCGAGGGGAGTGATGTCGTGAACGTCACTGAATCCCCTCGTCTGGATGCGAATTACACTGGAACGTGAGCTCATGACAAATGCTCCCCGGAGAAAAGAAGCAGGTGACCGGAATGGATGCCAAAGACATTCTTGCCGGATACAGATTGACCCGGCACGCATGCCCCGGCATCAGTGATTGACGCCGGAGGCGGGGACTTCAAGTTCAGGGACGGAGTCGGGAGATTTCGTGTGGATGATCCTGGCCCCCTCGAAGCCGTTGAATGTTGTTGAGGATGCCGTGCTGTACGCCCCGATATTCTCCGTGTAGAGATAGTCCCCCACTTCAAGATTCCAGGGAAGCTCGACAGAGAGTGAGATCTTATCGAAGCTGTCACACGTCGGTCCGACGACCGCGCAGATTTCAGATTCGCCTTCCTTGAATGCGTGGAAGTTAGGAATCCAGTGGTCATACACCACGCCGGAAAATGTCTGGTAGACGCCGTCGTTGATGTGATAGAACACTTTGCCGTCCCTCCGGGCCTTCCCGATGATCTCTGACACGAGCGTCGCCGCCGTGGCAACCATGAACCGACCGGGCTCGGCAAGGATTTCAATATCATCGGGGAAGAGCCTCGTGAGCTCGGAGTTCAGGAGCGTAGCCAGGGTTTCGAACTGCGGAACGCCGGCGTCGTACGGAACGGGAAACCCTCCCCCGATATCGACAAGGTTCAGCGGAAACCCCTTTTTCCGGGCGTCGTTCAGAATCGTGGAGGCGATATCAAGAGCTACCGTGTAGTTATCGAAATGCGTGCACTGGCTCCCGACGTGAAAGCTGATTCCTTCGACCTTCAACCCCATATCGAATGCCTGCTGAATCAGCTGCTGGGCGTCGCCCGGTTCCGCACCGAATTTTGAGGCCATCTCGACCTGTGAGCCGGTGTCGGGAACTTTGAGCCGGAGTACAAGTCCCGCCGTGTCGCAATGGTGCTTGAGCTTGATCAGCTCCGCATTATTGTCGTACGTTACGAGCGGCTTGTATTGTTTTATTTTCGCAAGCGTCGTCCGGTCCTTGATCGTGTTGGAGAATATGATCTTGTCCCAGACGAACCGCTTCTTCTCTTTCCTGTCGAAGTGCTTGATGTACTGGTAGACTTGCATGAACTCATTATACGAGGCGACGTCGAAACTCGACCCCTCTTCGAAGAGCGTCTCGATGATCTGCTGCTGGGAGTTGGCCTTCACCGCATAGTAGCACTGAACCCGCGGCAGGTTCTTTTTGAACGTCCGGTAATTCTGCCGAAGCAAGTCGTGGTCAACGATAAACAAGGGGGAGCCATGCTCCCCCACCAGCTTCAGAAGTTCCCCGCGTCTGTCCACTCGTCTCTCCTTATAAGAGGCTAACTGTGCGGTATGCGCACCTGACCTAGAGCTTTCTCATGAGAGATTTCAACTCCTCGACTTCCTTGTTGTTTTCAAGGTACGATTCAATCAATTTCTTCCGCAGCTCATCGCCCCGATCGTACAGGCGCTTCAATTTCTTGGGCTTCGTCGTCTGCAGGACATATGCCGTCAGGAGTGGGAATGCGACAGTCACATCCACATATGCCGTCACGGATTGCTCGAGCTTCGTAGGGTCGATTTTCCCCCAGGTCACGGCTTCGCCGGGAGGAGCGCCGGACAGACCACCCGTGTCGGGACGAGCGTCGGTGATGTTGATATCGTAATCCTGGCCGGCCTCCGGAATCATCAGCACTTCCTGAATCTGCGGCTCAGTCTGGAGCAGGAAGTTCTTCGGGCTCCCCCCGCCGATCAGAAGGACGCCGGTCTTCCCTTTCTCGTATCTCTTGGCATTCAGGATGATGGCGGTCGAATCGTTGACGTCGATGCTCGGATTGATTTTGAGTTTGAACTGACCTTTGAGGCCGGCCGATTCAGCGAGAAGCTCCAGGCCCGCCACATTCATACCGATCGTGGAGTCTCCCGGCGAGGACGTGAATACCGGTATCCCGTTCCTGTATGCCGCAGCCAGGACGCTCACCTCTCCGATTTTATTCTTCTTTTCGTATTCGTTGAGAACCTTACCCAGGTGATGGTAGTATTCCCTGGTTCCCATCTCTTTCTGGAACTCCGGCTGCAACATGACTTTCCGCAATATGCGGTCTGTCGCCATCAAGACGTCCTGGTAGTCAAACAGAATATCGTAGATCCGTGTCACCCCCTTCTCGTGCAAGTCGACATCGTCGACCTCATGGCTGCCGCGAAAAAGAGGCATATTGAGTGCAAAGTGCATGTCATGGTACATATTGGCCCCCGTCGAGACCAACCAGTCCACGAACCCGTGATTCATGAGAGGTATAATAGTAGATGGGCCCAGTCCGGCCGGCGTCAGCGCTCCCGCGATGCTCAATCCGATCGTGACATCCTTTTCCGAGTACTTGTCGCGCAGCAACTGACATGCGGCCCGGAGCCTCCCGCCATTGTAGGCATCCATGTTGTCTATGACGCCGGCGACATCGCTCTTCTTTGTGATAGGTTTGGGTAGCACTCGCTTCCCTGAGAGATACGAGTGTTTGTCATGATGGTGCTTCATGGCGTGGTCCATGTCATTTCCTTCATTGAGTCCTGCGTGGTTTGAGGTTTCTGAAAAGCGCTAGTCATCAGATTGCAGGCGAGCCCGGGGGCTGCATCATCGGCATGCCGCACCCTCCTTTTCGGGTCAAACTCAACAATAATATAGGCGTAAATCCGGGCCGTGTATTCATTCTGGACGCAGGGAGTGGAGCGAGCACAAGGAGTGCGACTCAAATTTAGCACAGATTGGGATTATTCGCAAGTATCGGTTTGGAGTAGCTGTTGCAAATCATATTGCGGCATAGAGGAGACGCCGCCGCCCGTGCGTGAAAGAAGGGTTTTCGGGACGCGAGTCAGGGGGAGAGCAGTTCGGGAGATAAGGTATGCCCTTCCCAGTAGAGATCTCCGTAGTCCATGAGGATCTGTTCCCCCTGCGCGATGGGGCTGTTCACGGTGAGCAGAGTGTGCCAGTGACCGTTGAACTGACGGATCAGGTAATCGAGACGTCCTTCGTCGAGGTCCTCCTCCATCGCCCAAAATCGGAAGCGGGGGTCCGCACACACATTCACCCCTTCCCCTCTCAACTCCACGGCCTTCCGCAATAGCCCCGAGCGGAATTCATTGCGTACAATCTTATCTTCCATTCCAGCCGAGCTTCGATCGGCAAAAAGGCGCAGCCGTCGTTCCCGGCACCGATCATCAAGGAGCGGTATCACGGCTCGAAAACGTCTTTGATGATATATTCTGCGGTGATCCCGAACTTGAGGGCGTTCGGAGGTTGGGTGCCTGAAGTCTTGAGTCCGTACATGGCTTCAATTGTCCGCAGGATATTCACGTGTGTCACACCGGTTCCCTCTTCGTAATCGCCGTGAGTGACATGCGCGCCGGCAAATATTGTGGGGATTCTGTTCTGGATATCCGCATATTTGCTCGAAGGGTCAGTCCATCCCACATAACCGGTCGGGTTATCGCATTCATCGAACGTTACGATCAGGAGGCTGTTATGCTTCTTTGCCCACTGGTAATACGGGTCGATATTCTTCTTTAGCCAGGCATCTCCATTCTTCACAGCTTTTTCCGGATGGCTGCCGGGGTCATGCATATCGTTGACCAGATTCGGTATCACGAATGAGACAGTGGGAAGCTTGCTGAATTCTAAAGGGAACTTCTCGAATTGAAGATTAGTCGAGGAGTTCGGATTCGTCCCCTGCGGGATATTGCCGAAGCTGATCCAGGGCACATGCTTGCGAGCGTAGTGTCCGGCCTTCGCAACCATGCTCCCAATTGCTGGAAGTCCCTCCGCGTACCCCTTGAATGTGAGTTTCTTCTCGATCAACTGTTGGGCGAGGTTGCTTGTCCGAAACGGGTAGATCTTGTGTGTCTTCTTGCTCGGAATCACGTCTTTGTACCCGACACCTTGATTGCTACCGGAAAAGATCCAGAAGTAGTTTCCCTCGCTCTCGTGTTCCTCTCCGTACATATGCGTGAGATTCGCCCCCTCCTCCCGCAGAACCTGATTGATGTAAGGAGCCGAGGCGTTCCCGATCACCTGATCGTAGTATTTGTTCTCTTCGACGACGATGACGATATGATCGTAAGCGGGCAGGCCCAGGGAGTCTCTTTTTATCAGGGAGGTCTGCCCCTGAACACTGCTGGTGAGCGTGAGCAAAACAACGAGTGGAAGTAATGTTCTGGTCATGGTTCTCCTCTGCACTAGTTTTACTCGGATACGGCCCCTTGTCCAATATACGAATTGGAACGATCTATGGGGGGCCGGTCATTGCTGTGGAGTCATCAAATCGGTTCCGTCCCCTCGGACAATGCCGCAAGGTACTCGTCATAAATGAATACACGGTTTCGCTTCTTTCCGGTGAGTTCGCGGACCAGGCCCATCTCAACGAGCGATTCCATAGATGAACCCGTTGCAGGGAACGATAGCCCCGATCTCGAGGCAGCTTCCGAAACAGTGGATAAGGGCCGTTGTTTCAATGCTTCATGCACTCGCAACAGGGACCCGGACTTTCGGCCGCTATTCTGAATCCGGACGCGGTCAGATTCAAACAAGTGGACCAGACGCCTGGCGGTTTGGACGGCTCCCTCGGCGGTGTCTGCTACTCCTTCCAGAAAAAAGGCAAGCCATTTCTCCCAGTCTCCGTTTTTGCGAACGACTTCGAGAAGTTCGTAGTATTCGGCCCGGTGTTTTTTGAAGTACAGGCTCAAGTAGAGCAATGGTTCGCGAAGAATACCAGAGCTGCAAAGGAGCAATGTTATCAACAGTCGGCCTATTCTTCCATTCCCATCCAGGAAGGGGTGAATCGTTTCAAACTGAACATGGAGGAGACCTGCCTGCACCACATGCGGAAGTTTATTGTTTTCAGAGTGGACGAATTTCTCCAGATCTGAGACGCACTGTCCTACCACTGTATGCGGCGGAGGCACAAAAATGGCGTTTCCCGGTCGGCTACCTCCAATCCAATTTTGGGAGCGCCGAAATTGCCCGGGGTCCTTGTCGCTCCCGCGACCTCTTGACAAAAGCTTCTCGTGAATATCCCGAATGAGCCTGGCGCTAAATGGAAATCCGGCACGAAGCTGCGAGACTCCAGATTCCATCGCGGCGACATAGTTTGAAACCTCCTGAACGTCAACAATAGGCACGCCCGGGACCTGTTCCATTTCGAACAGGAGGAGGTCTGATAATGAAGATTGGGTCCCTTCGATTTGAGAAGAGAGGACAGCTTCCTTTCGTACATACGAGTAGAGGAAGAGCCCTGTGCCAGGGAGAAGCGTCGAAACACTGTCCAGACGTCCAAGCGCGAGTAACGCACGCTCGAGCAAAGGATGGAGGGGCCCATCCAGTTGAATCGGAGGTGCAGGCGGGAGCGGATTAGGGATAAATGCGCTGACCGTTTCTCCCCCGATACTCGTTGATTCATATGTACCGGTCAGGCCTCTTTTCATAGGATTGTGTGGTATTCAAGCTTGTTTAATAACGCAAACGGTTATTCAACATTAGCGCTTAAAGTTAAATAAGAAAATAGCGAACGGCAAGTCGAATCAGGGGGCCCAAATCGCTCGTACTCAAGTGCTGTGACAAGCAGCTGAGGAAGCCCCTATCGGGTTATCTCGCATACGTCGTACTGAATAGTGAAGCGTCCGGGGCGTGCGCTACGCGCGCCACCGATTCAATCGCGATCGCAGCGACTGCGGCGCCGTAGTCCAGGTCGATATTCGTCATATTGTCTTTTGAATCGTGATAGCCGGTTCGATTGATGTCGTAGTTCTCCATAAAAAGGACAACCGGGATTCCGACATCGGAGAATATCTGGCCATCAGTATTAAAGAGGGAGCTCCGCGGGTCGCGGGGTATCCGGACCTCCCCCTGCAGTTCCGGGTGGCGCGCGATGTCCGGAATCTTCTTCCCATCCTTGCTTCGCCGCCCCTGTTTCAAACCCCGCCGTGAGGCTTCGCGGTTCCACTCCCGGGCTCCCGCATTCCAGATCATATTTGCCACGTGTGCCTGGTATGAGAGCTGGTAGGATTTCCGGCTCAATCCCGGGGAAATCTGAAACACGTCCCGATGCGGATGCCGGTTGTGAGCGACCATATCGAGGACGTATACACCCTCGACACTTACGTGTGATAGATCGATTTTCTTCCCCCCTTCCACGCGTAACTTAAGAGATTTCTCCACCACCCATTGCGCGAGGTGCCGTGCACCCATGCAGTCTGCAGGGAACTCCTCACCTGTCAGATGGATGAGCCAGATGTCACATTCCAGTTGGCCGGACCGGCTGAGCTCCAGGAATATCGGCGCACCCAGCATGAGTGCAGCCGTCGCCGAGTGATTATCGTCCGCCCCCAAGGCAGCCACACGTGCCAGCTTTCCGCCGCTCTCTTTGTAGTAAAGGTCTTCCATATACGCCGTGTCGTAGTGATCGGCCATGATCACCGCGCGGCTCCTGTCCTTCCCCGGGATAACTACCAGGAGATCGCGTTCGCGCTCCTCCCCTTTTTGGTTCGAGCGCCAGCCGCCCATCCAGTTGAATTCGAAATCGGTCTCCCACCGGAAGGGAAGGTCTCCGGCCATTGCCTTCCGCTCCATACCGTACTGCGATATCGTTTTCCTGTAAAACTCGAGAAGCCAGTCCCCGAGGACTTCCAGATCACGATGGCCCTGCTTCCGGATTGACCTCGTCGGCGCATCGTTGACGCAATCGGCATTTTCTTTGTTCAGGAACCGACCCGTGGCAAGCTTCGCGATTGTGTTCCAGTAGTCCAATTCGAACCGACGATTGGCGGTATACTCGTATGTGAGCGAAGGAGGGATCGTATCAGGCGTACCCTCTGCAGGGTTGACTATCCGTCGAAGCTTCTGAGAGAGGAGTTTCGCATCTGAAGACTTTCTCTTCCCTGCACTCTTAATCCACTCCTCCGCTGTCTCACTCCGGGGAATGTTCAATATACTTCTCGCAAAATCCGATGGGAGACGCGCATCTCCCAGAAAGTCAGACACCTCGATAAGTTTGTGAGCATTGAGCGCGTCCTGGTGTTCTCTGTGTTCATATTGTTTCGAATACCCGCGCATTCCGGCCATAAGCTCGGGACGCTGGCTAAACACAGGCCAGAGCTCAACGGGAGAATCAAGATTGTATTCGTTCCTGTCATATGCCGTCAAATAACCTGTCGGGGCATTCTCCAGGACCCGCGGCTTGCGTGTTTTCACGTCAAGGAATGCAACCAGAGGGAGATGCCAGAAGATTTCGTGATTTCCCACTATCATCGGTGGGAAATAGAACCGGTATCCGAACTCCCCCCCTTCCCGCAAAGCGGCGGCCGCACGCATCAGGTCTTTTCGGGTGGCCCCGGGTCCATCCAGGAGCAGTTTGTAACCCCGGGTCCAGATCTGGGAGTTACGAGCCATCGGCTTGTTATACAAATCGATATCGATCGGTTCGCAACTGAAGAGAACATGAGCCACACGGTCCTCATCTGCAAGCACGCCAAGCTCGTCTTTATGCCGCTCAAGATGCTCCCAGCGATGTGTTCGCCGGTATGTGTTCCTCCATTTGTGAGCTCTTTTGACAGGAGGGGATCCACCCTCGCGCGGCTCGTGCATCCAGCCAGACTGTGGAATGCGCAGTCCATGGGTCCCTTCGCTCCGCTCACATACAAAGAGAAGAGGGATTTGCGTTGCCAGCGAAAGTTCCTTCTGAAGATCCAGATATGGAAGCGCGCCCCAGAATATCAGGCTGCCGGGAAACGGAAGAAGATGAACTCGGCCAGAGAGATATGCTTTCCGGATGGGCGCGGGGAGTGTGCCGAACGGACGAAACGTCAGTATGTATTTAACATTCTCGAGTGAATCCCCTTCATCCATTATATACGGGGCCGTCCAACCCGGGAGTGGTTCCTGACGCCAGCGACTGCAGATCGACTCCCCTGAGCCGGGAAGTATGCGGAAGCCTGCTCTACGCAGGTCGGCGAGCCGTTCATGTGTTTCACCGTAAGCGCCGGCAAGAAGCCGCCGAACGAAACCCACAGAATATTCCCGGGGTTGTTCCCTCCCCGGCGCAGTGTAAAAGCTCTTCCAAAACGCACGATCAGGCCCCTGTTCGCTTCCGCCGAAAAAGGTCCAACGCACGCGCCCTTTGTCATCCTGCGTCCTGGAGAGCGCGAGCGGCATAAGCGTGACAAACCGTTCATGCGGAAGGTGCTTGTGAAGGTCGGAGAGTTCACCCGGGAAGTACGCATTCCCCTCCAGTATCGCACGGCTGATTCCCCTCGCCGACAGGTCCTCATCGAGACGCTGAAGGCGGTGCAGTACCTCCCGTGCCATCAATCTCAGGCCGGGCTCTATTTCCTGCGACTGTTCACGTTCGCTGATTGACCATCCAAATGGATCATTGGAGACCCGGGGGGCCGGCTGATCCTCGTCGTAAGGGCGCCAGCCAATACGCGGGGGAGGCATGAATTCAGAGTAGGCCAGGATAGGGCCGGTTTTCCGGGGCACATCAATTAGCAACTGATCCCAGCCTTGATTCGACATGAGAAATAGTCCTTGCGGATGTTCGCTGATGGGAGGAAGATACGGAGGGTATTACAAAAAAGCGCTGGAAGGTTCGTTGACGAAGGCGATTGAGTGCGGAATGCGAAGTTCTAACCAGCTTGGCGCGAAAGAGGCGGTGCCTATAGTGAAGTAGCGTTGCAGGTGTCTTCCTGCGTGACAGGCAGGGGGCAAACTATTCTGGAATCAATTTCGACAACTTTCTCTTCTCCACAGTACCAATCTAGCACTCCCCAGTCACCACTTCAGTCACTACTGGTCGTGCTTCCTTTACAATGAGTAATATACAAAAAATCCAGACCATCTGCAACAACCATCATCGAGATGTTCACGTCATTGGCTGAGTGCACCAAAGTCGGCTCCTGCAATACGTCATGGTTGGCATACAAGAATCAGGCCCGATGAGATGTTCACCGGGCCTTGTTCTCCAACCAGCCGCGAGAGTTACCTGAGAAGCAAAAGCTTCTTCGTGGTCACGTAGCTTCCGGCCTGCAGCCTGTAAAAATACATCCCGCTCGCGAGGGTAGTGGCATTGAGTATCGCTTCGTATCGTCCGGGCTGCTTCAGTTCGTTGACGAGCGTGACGACCTCCCGGCCGAGCACATCATAAACAGACAATCTCACCTGTGACGC
>Ga0182011_10000074_pt1 | contig 75705 bp, 60 predicted proteins | sample 711E1DmetaG_FD_120481 | JGI IMG/M metagenome (GOLD analysis project Ga0182011, IMG submission 120481) | Permafrost microbial communities from Stordalen Mire, Sweden - 711E1D metaG | ecosystem: Environmental > Terrestrial > Soil > Wetlands > Permafrost | place: Sweden: Stordalen | collected...
CAAGTCTCCATGCGCGCGACAGCCATTCGTTGAAATTTCCGGGAGTACCGCTTTCTCTTCACTGTGGTTCCTTTCCCGGAAACTGTGCCCCATTTTTGTGTGTCAGTTCAAGGGTTCACTCCATCGTTGGGGTGAAGGGAGAATAAGGGCTCTGGCTAAGCGGGGCGTGGTCGGCAGTTATCACTTCCGACCCTTCCAAGGATCACCCGACAACCGCTCGATGATGGCTTTGTGGACGCGACTATACGCTGCTGTCGGATCATATGATGCAGTGCTAATTTGAAAGGCGCCACTTTTGAAAGCATCTCCTTGGAATGCGCCCGGGACAAGCAACGGCCCGATGTCACCGTGGAACTCAGGGTCCTCCATCTTTTCAGCGAGGTTTGCCTCAAACTCCGCCCGAGACACGCGCAACCCTTCATGTTCTAGGTATCGATTAAAGCAGTCTACGATTTTCGCAAAATCCAGCCGCTGAATCCGCTGGATCGCGGCGGCGAGATCATATAGGTCCCGCCCCTTTCTTCGCTGATATAGAGCTCGCAATTTAGTCGCAAGCAATTCTTCTATCTCGTAGGTGAGTAGCTCTTGGGATCCCCGAAACCACGCGCTCTCCACGGCGAATTGCTTTCGCTTAAATCCACGCACGGAAAAATGTTCTCGTGTGTTTATTTCTACTTTCAGTCGAAGCGGTGTAATAGGAGGTATCTCCGAATCGAAGCGATAGATCATTGCCACCCGCCCCTCGGACCGTTTCCTCTGGGGAATGCCGAGCCATGAATCGAGTTTTCGACGCAAAGCGTTGATTAGATCGCCGATTGGACCGCCCTTAACCTGCACAAGATCGATGTCTTCGGAATAGCGCGCTGGTGGCGTGAGGTACAGCTTGTGAAGCGCCGTGCCACCACGGAATGCCAAGCCATCGGACAGTAGGGGATCAGAAAATATTTCGACTATCGCCCGACAGATAACCAAGTCCTGTTCGACTTGAGCGTCCGTCGACCAGGGCGCATTCGCTCGCCACTCGGTAATGTTGGCGCTCGGGATCACTCGTCTATCTCGATGTGTTCATTTACCAAAACTTGCCAACGGGAATCTTTGTCGGCGACCTTGGCTTTCCGCCCAGGACGCAGGAGAACCGGTCGTAGTCGCTTTTGGGCGAGCCATTCAGCTAAGGGCGCGACGACCGCCTCGGAAGCGAAGCGGTTGAGCAAAAAGCCCAATCGCTGCACTATGGAAAGTTCAACCTCGGCCCGCGCCGCTTCAACCAGTCGTACCGGATCAATTCTTTCAGATAGCTCCGACAGCACGCTCGCCACGTTTCCAAGCTGCCCAGCGTGTCCCACGTAGCGGACTAGGTCGAGCGCAGTGGCTTCTGGGGTTGACACCCGCATAGCGCCGGTTCCAGTCTTGACTTCGACAGTCGGAGTTTCAGAGAAGTGCAATTTTAGAAAGAACCGGATTCGAGTCCGACCCACAGTAATGGGGCGAAGAACGGTATCGGTGATGACCTGAAATTCTTGCGGTTGTTGATGCGCTGCGCCGTGTAGTGCAGCGGCGGATAGGAGGCCAACATAGTACGGGTGACCGTGGAATTTCATTAGGTCGTCAACGAACCACGATGGTGGTGGAGCCCCAGCTTCGCGATACTCGATGGGAACGATGACATAAAAGCCGCGACGCGGAGCGCAGATTCTCCCCTTTGCTGCGAGTCGACGTGCCGCACTTTGCAGAGCGACCTCCGATACATCCATTGCGGAGAGCGCTTCTTCGCGTCGAAAAGTATAGCGGCCTGATGATTGCAACGCGTTGACGAAATCGGATAGATTTCGTGCTTGTATAGATGGCTTCTTGACTCGCATAGCTCAACGCCTGTCTGCTGTTTTAATGAACGCTATCACTTTCATAAGTTAGCATATTTCGGCGACTTCTGCGAATGATAACGAACGCTGAAAACCGACCAATCGTTGTTGCACTTCCCCCGTATGAGCGCGGTCTCCAAGGAGTTACACCCTGACCACAATTTGTTCGGTAGCGACTTCCCGTAGCTGCCCCCCAGGTTGACGGAACGCTCGTGACTCAGGATTTGAGAGCTCCGGTATCGGACTCAACTCGCAATATCGGTTGTTTGATCGTTTCGTTCCTCGGATAAGATCACCCTTGGAACCGATGGCAAGGAACACCCACATGCCTGATCAAGATAATACTCAAGAGCACCTGAAAACAACGCAAGAGGAATGCCAACGGCTTCGGGAGGAGAATGCGCGCCTCCGTGCGATGCTCGGGATTGATCAATTGCCCCCAAACGAGCCCGTTCACCAAGCCGGCCCGGTCCCAAAGCTTTCGTCCAGCACCAAAAGAGGGGTTTCCACGCCAGAAGAGAAAATCTCGCTCTTTCGAAATCTGTTCCGTGGGCGCGAAGATGTTTTCGCCACTCGGTGGGAAGGAAAGAGCGGCAAATCTGGTTATTCACCTGCTAGCATCATGGACTGGCGCGCCATCCATATCGCGAGACCAGAAGAGCGAAAAAAGGTTGCCCGCAAAACCCGGATGCTCCAGCCACTGACGGATGACGCGATCCGTAATCATCTGACTGGAAAGCACACGGTGGGCATTTACCCGCTTCTGCCTGACGACACCTGCTGGTTTCTTGCAGTGGATTTCGACAAGAAATCCTGGGTAGCTGATGCAGCGGCGTTTGCCGCAACATGCAGGCGATTTGAGGTCCCCTTCGCAGTCGAACGCTCGCGGTCGGGGAATGGCGCGCATGTATGGATATTCTTTGACCGTTCGGTGTCCGCTGCCGATGCGCGAAGGCTGGGATGTGCCTTGTTGACACGCACCATGGAGAATAGGCATGAAATCGGCCTTGATTCATACGACCGCCTTTTCCCCAACCAGGACATCATGCCCAAAGGCGGTTTCGGAAATCTGATTGCGTTGCCATTGCAAAAGCGTCCCAGAGAGCAAGGCAACAGCGTGTTTTTGGATGAACTGTTTCAGCCTCATCCTGATCAGTGGAGGTTTTTAGAGTCGGTTCAGAGAATGCCAATCGATCAGCTCGCTCGAATAACTCACTCGATAGCTCCCGAAGGGAATCCCATCGGAGTGCACCTCCATATGCCCGATGAGGACGAGGGCGAAGCTCCATGGCTCTGGCGACCTTCCCGAAAACGGAAGGAAAGACAAATCACCGGTCCGCTACCTGCGAATGTTCGTGCCGTGGCGAGCAATCTTATCTATATCGAGAAAGGGGGCCTGCCGCCCGCGATGGTGGATCGCCTGATTCGCATCGCTGCCTTTCAAAACCCTGAATTTTACAAAGCTCAAGCGATGCGGCTCTCGACCTACGGTAAGCCGCGGATCATATCCTGCAGTGAAGACTTCCCCGAGCACATCGGCCTTCCAAGAGGGTGCATGGAAGAGATAGTCCGTGTTTTCAGCTCACATCACGTCAATGTGGAAGTTCATGATGAACGAACCGCGGGGCAGCCAATCGACGTTTCTTTCCACGGTGAATTGCGGCCTGAACAACGAGACGCCATCGAGCGGGTGCTTGCGTATGACCAAGGCATACTATGTGCGCCAACGGCATTCGGAAAGACAGTGGTGGGGGCTTGCCTTATCGCCAAACGAGCGGTCAACGCCCTGATCCTCGTGCATCGGCGTCAACTGATGGACCAATGGCGCGAGCGATTAGCGGTGTTTCTGGCTTTGCCGATTGGGCACATCGGACAATTCGGGGGAGGGAAAGCTAAGAGAACTGGTTTGATTGATGTTGCTGTAATCCAAAGCTTGCAGCGTAAAGGAGCAGTTGAAGATTTCGTCGCGGACTACGGCCACGTGATTGTGGATGAATGTCATCATCTGTCAGCAGTCACGTTTGAACGAGTCCTTCGCGAAGTCAAAGCAAAATACGTTTTGGGATTGACGGCAACACCAACTCGAAAAGACGGGCACCAACCCGTCATCTACATGCAATGCGGCCCGATTCGTTTTCATCTCAGCGCGAAGAAAGCTGCCGAGTCTTCACCACTCCAACATAAGGTCTTCCCCAGGATCACTGATTTCGGTTGGAATCGGCCTGAAAATGAGACAGCCATTCAAGATATTTATGCTGCTCTCATCGTTAGCCAAGACAGGAACGACCTGATCGTCCAAGATCTTCAGCAGGCTTTGTCCAGCGGACGTTCACCACTTGTTCTGACAAGTCGGACGGAACATCTCGATTACTTGGCTGAACGCCTGCGTGGGCTTTGTCCGCACATTTTCGTTTTGAAGGGTGGAATGGGTGCCAAGCAAAGAAAGAGACTGGCTGAATCTCTCGCAGCCGTTCCTTGCGATGAGCCGCGCGTGATCCTAGCGACCGGAAGTTACCTCGGCGAGGGATTTGATGACGCGCGTCTTGATACGCTTCTCCTTGCAATGCCGATTTCTTGGAAAGGTACGTTACAACAGTATGTGGGCCGCCTGCATCGCTTGCACGAAAACAAGAGCGAAGTCCACGTCTACGACTACGCGGATGTGATGGTGCCTATGCTGGCTCGCATGTACAAGAAGCGGCTTGCAGGGTATTCTGCGCTCGGCTATACGGTTGTCGATGTGGTTCGGAGTTGATGCCGCGACTGCAATTATGAAGAGAGGAGAAAAGCGCGTCGCTGCAAGTTGTGAGGATATAAGAAGAACTCGGCGCCGTACCGGGGGGATTGCCAAGGATGCAACTTCCAGAAGGCATATTCCGCACGAAAAAACGGAAGAATGATCAAACTGAAGCTTCAAATTGTCTCCCCCTGCGCATTGCTGAACTCCTCCTGATGATAAGTACGCGCTTGACCTGCACTGAGCGGCTTGGAAATGGTGAGCATGTTCTCCTATTCAAAGAATCGTCGCGGTGTGGGTTTCACAGTGGGTTTGAACTCTTGGTCCTGAATCGGCGTTTGCTCCGATGGTGTTGGTTCTCGCCGCGTGCTGCTCGGCCGGAGCGGGTTATCTGTTCCAACCGCCGCAGGCATCCTGATCGGTTTCTGTGACAAAGGCTCCGCCACGATCGAAGCAGAAGGGTTGTCTTTGTTCCGCGGGGCGTGGACTTTTTTGTTGATATCCAGCACTCGCTTCAGCATCGTGTGAAGTCTGTTCACGAAGCCCAAGCCGCGGGAGCTTCGCGTGCGGTTCAATTGCGCCACGGGGATCAACTCCAGGCTTCTCGGTTTCTTCCCATTGCGCACGGCAACAGAACGTTTGCCATCCAGATAGGTCGCTGGCAACACGCCCGCGAAAAACATGACCAGCCCGCCCCACAAAGCAAGCCGGACAAGATCCACGAGATTTTGGTTCCGATAAATCAAGTTGCCAAGGTAGGCGTGCATCTCGGCGTTGTTGTAATCGGCGCGATGGATTTCAAGACGCAGCCCGCCATGCTTCACGGCTTCCTCGGTGAGCGCGAAGACATTCTGCCCGCTGTCCGACATCGCGGGTACCACATCACTGTCCAGTGCCACTCGGCTCCCCTTCCGTGTGACAACCTGCAGCAGCGTGTACGAACCGTTGTCCCGCACTATACCCGCCATTTGCGAGCCCAGATAGGCAGGCAAATAATGTCTTTCGAGGGGCGTCCAGACCCGCATGTAACGGAAGCCCTGGATTCCAAGAGTTGCCGCGAGGGAGATGAGCACCAGGGCATAGGTATAGACCGGCTGAATGCTCGGCCTGCTCGTCCTCTTTGCTTGGCTCCATTCCATGGGCATTGCTTCGCTCCGATTGGGTTGTCTCTCAGCCTCTCTGTGGCCCCGTAGTTGCCCTTGTCAGCCGTTCCAATGCCTTCGCCGACTTGCTTGCATCGGCCCGTTGAATAATGTCGTCCATGGCCGTGGTTGTAAGTGGTTCCCGATTGGCAATGGTGAACAGGATATTCATCAGGATCATTCGCAGTGCCAGTAATTCCGCCACAATGGTCTGCTCGGCCGGACTTGGTCTAGCTGCCTTCAACAAAGCATCGCGCACCCACTCGCTCATCGTTTGATCGCCCGCGAGGGTTTCAAACTGCGCGTACTCCTCTTCGGTGACTTTGGTGCTGATGGATTTACTGCGTGGTGTGGGCATTGAGCACTCCTGAATCTAATTGAAAGGCAGGAAATTAGGCGCGGTCAGCCGCCCAACAGAATCAACAAGTTCCCATACGGGAACCACAGGTTGGAGCACAGGGACCTTGAAGAGCGGAAAGTTGCTAGCTGCCGCGTTTGCAGTAAGTTCCCGTATGGCAACCTTGGTTGCTGTACAGCACCCGAAACGGGGTGACGTGTCATTCCCCCCACCCGGTGCCGAAGGCACCGTTCTTCGCAAGGTGCGGCACGAACAGCGATTCTCGCCATCAACCCTGTTCGCCATACTCGAGTTGAAGCTCCTGCAACCACCGCTGAACCTCGGGGATGGCCCACACCTTCTGGAATAGTTCGCGAAGGGCGTCCCATTCCTTCTCGGTGAACTCGATGCCCACATCGCTCTGCCGGAGCCAAAGCGTGAACTTCGCTGGCCCCTTCTCCTTGGCCCGCGTCATAAGGAAATGCCTGCCGTTCCAAGAACGCTTGGCCGGCCATCCTTCGAGCATGGCGTGGAACTCGGCCAGGTTGGGATACCGTGCAATGAGATAGCTCACCCGGCGCACTGGGCCGAGATCGATATTCACGCCCAATTCCGGACAGGCATCCGTGGTGAACGACAGCTTTAGCTCATCGGACTCCAGCAGATCAGACAGAATAATTCGGCGGCGAAAATCATCCTCGCTGTGGCTTGCTAGTCGCACCGGCTGGCGATCGTGCCGCACCCAATGGCCCCGAGCGGCAAGGCCCCAGAGAGTCGTCCAATAGGGGGCAAGGATTTGGTCGAGTCTGGCACTCTCAACTCCTTCATCACGGATCGCGGTGAGAAAGCATCCGCCGACCGTGCCAGGGCTTTGCCATTTCTCGGACGGTTTCAGCAGTTCCTTGCGAATCGCAATCTGCTTCAGAACTGCTTGGTGCCTCTGCTCGGCGTCATCATCGGAGAGCCGAACGTCCGTGGAGTGGCCACCGAGGTTTCCGAAGTAATACCAGACATGCTTCGAAGCTGGCTTCTTCCGGTTCTGATAGACGGCCTCGAAGGCATCAAGCAGAGTGAGATAAGACTCCCTGGATGGTATCGCGGGCCAAAGCAGCGGGGGCTCCTGGGCATCTTCCTCCGTGCCGATCTGCACGTACAGCGCGAGAACATCCCACTCGGCAATGGACAGAGTGTGCTGTGACTCCCACTTCTTGCGAATGTGGTAGAGCGAAGCGGTTGGCGTGCTCAACATTTCATGGCGCACCGTCTCGCGGTCCATGCCCACAACGCGGTCCTCGATCACCAAGAAGGCAGCTTCGGCCAGAGAGACGTCACGGCCTGTCTGGTCGGACAAGAGCCTTTGATAGCGTTCGAGGAGCTTGAGCCGGTCCTCGTTGAGCCGGATGGAGATGACCTCGTGGCGGGGTTTCTTGGAGAGGATTCCCATACAGTTGACATAATCTCCTACTGTAGGTGTACCATCATAGTCAGATGTTAGCTCATATCGGGAGGGTTGCCAAGAGAATTCTTTAGCCGACAACTCCCCGGGCCTCCAGAGGGATACCAAGCCGGAACAACCACATGAAACAGCGCAACACCCAATTCGCTGCGCGCAAGAACCCAGACTCGCCAAGAGTGCATGGCTTGCGCCTCTCAGTAAGTCCGACCGCAAGATCAGAAAGACCGTCTCGAACGTTGGCGGAAGTTCAGGGATCGACGGTCGCGGCCCTCGCAAGTGAGGTGCCCAATCTGCTTTTCTCGGAGGCCATGCACGAAGCCACAGAGCGCGGAACACGTGATGAAGGGCAGCTCCTCACTGTCCAAGAGGTAGCAAAGCTCCTACGCGTGCCAGTGTCTTGGGTCTATGGGCGCACTCGAAACCGGTCTCTAGAACGATTGCCAGGCTACCGCCTTGGAAAATACTGGCGCTTCCGCGAGGAGGAAATCCACGCGTGGGTCAAACGTCAGAGCCGAGGCCATCATGCTGCTTGACACCCGCGTTACACTCGGAAGTGACATAGGAAATGGCGGACGAGCCAACCTCAGAATAGAGAGGAGAAAAATGGCTCGTTGCCAGTATCAGAACGGTTGTCTATTTGTTCGTGGTAAGCGTCGGAAAGTGTGGGTCGCACGGTGGAGGGAAGACGTGATTCTTGCTGATGGATCGGCTAGCCGGGTGATGCGCTCGGTAGTGCTCGGACCTGTTAGCGAGATCGCAGGTCGACGTGAAGCCCGCAGACTCTTGGACGCTCACCTCAGCCCAATCAACCAAGGGCAGTATCGCCCGGAAGCAACCATGTTGTTCTCGAAGTTCGTTTCAGAGTGCTTCGAGCCGGGAGTATTGCCGACACTCAAGTTTGCTACCCAGGAGATTTACTCAGCTCTCCTGCGGAAGCACTTGACTCCCCGATTTGGTGATCAACGTCTGTGCGACATCTCCAGAATCGAGGTCCAGCAATACATTCTGGAAAAACTCAAGCAAGGGTTTGCCTGGGAGACCGCAAACCACCTACGCAACCTAATGAGCAAGGTTCTAGGAACTGCAGTCGGTTGGGACTATCTGGCGGAAAACATCGTTCGCGGTGTGAAGATGCCGGAACGTTTTCTCAAGCGACCCCACCAGTTCCTGAATGTTGATGAAGCGCGGCGTCTCATTGCCGCGTGTACAGAACCAACCAGGACCATCGTTCTGCTTGCCACCATGACTGGACTGCGGATTGGGGAAATCCTGGCATTGCGGTGGAAACGCATAGATTTCATCAGGCAGACGTTGGTTGTCGCGGAGACTTGCTACTTGGGGCGATTTGGTACACCAAAGACCCGTGCTAGCAGGAGGGAGGTCCCGTTGTCGCCTGCAGTTGTAGAAGCATTGAAGGCCCATTTCTCTATTTCTGCAGATCGCAACGCCGAGGCTTTGGTATTCGCCACTCGCAACGGCGGTCCCTTAGCATCCAACAATTTACGGAACAGGGGATTACGATCAGCATGCAAACGTGCTGGGCTCCCAAGGTTGAGTTGGCATGCGCTTCGCCACACCCACGGGACGCTCTTGCATGTCCAGGGAACTCCCCTAAAGGTCGCACAGGCCCAACTTGGGCATTCAGACTTGGCAACAACCCTCGAGGTGTATACACACGCCAGCGTGATTGCGCAGCGTGAGGCTGTGAACCTCCTTGAGGGGCAATTGTTCCCAAGTGTTCCCAAAAACGCCGTAGAAAGTGGCAGTACAGAAGAGGCGGCTTCGCCAATTAATTGATTTCTCAGGATTAAGTGGCGCGCCCAGGGAGATTCGAACTCCCGACCTCTTGCTCCGGAGGCAAGCGCTCTATCCAGCTGAGCTACGGGCGCGCCGGTGAACTGTCTTACAAAGTCTAGCGCGTCCTCTCCCTGTGCGCCAGTGGACCCGTCCAGTGCCCTCTTCCCACGGCCCGCCGCGGCAATTCCTTTTTTCTCTATCCTTTCGATCGGTTTTTGATATCGCGCGCCAGCTTTTCAATCTCTTCCGCTTTCTTCACCAGATTCATCGAAAGCACTTTCGACGAATCTGTCTTGTCCACTTCCGCCTTCAATTCCGTGGCCAGTTGATAGAGCCGCTCGACCTTCTTGTGAATATCCTTATCATTGCCTTCCAGCATCTGCTTTTCAGGCGAAGGCAGATTGGGATTGTCTGCGCCTGGTTCTTGTGCCGGTTGTGGTTTTGGGGGGATATTTGGCACCTGGCTCAGGGTCAGGCTTCCGCCCAAGCCTGTCGCCGCCCCAGCAAAGAGCATGCCACCCAGAAACGTGCGTCGCGTTTTCATGAACGTCCCTCCTCCCGTGGCCACCACCTGAGCACCGGCTCCCACTGCATCGCATTCCCAGCAATGCTATACTCGCCCTCCGGCAATCCTTATGTCCAGTCTCCTGACGCATCTTCCCGAATTCACGCTTGCTCATCTGTTGCACCTCATACTCATCTTTGCCGTCGCCCTGATCGTGAACCATCTGTTGCGCGTGGCCACCAACCTGATCGTCAAACCGGCTGCGACGCAAACCCGCGCTGCTCAAGCGAGAGAACAGCAAACGCGCACGCTCTCCGGGGTTCTTTACAGCGCGGCCAGCAAGCTTGTCTGGGCGGTGGCGTTGCTGACAGCCGCGCAGGAAATCGGCATTAACGTCTTCCCCGTGGCCGCGCTCGCAGGCCTCGCCACCCTGGCCATTGGCCTTGGCGCGCAGAATTTCATCCGGGACATCATCGCCGGCTTTCAGATCATCCTCGAAGACCAGTTCGTCGTTGGCGATACCATCGAGGCCGCCGGCACGCAAGGCCGCGTCGAGCATCTTTCCCTGCGCTGCACCGTCGTCCGCGATTCGCGCGGTGCCCTGGTGACCCTTTCCAACGGCGAAATCCGCACCCTCGCCAACCTCAGCCGCGATTGGTCGCAAGCCTTCGTGGATGTTGCCGTCTCTCCCGATCTGCCCCAGGAAAAGGCGCTACAACTTCTCGATGCCGCCGCCGCCGAGTTGCGCAACGATCCCTCGTGGTCTCAGGCTCTTGTGGATGGCCCGCGCCTGCTCGGCCTGCAGTCCTTCGATCAGACGGCCTCCACCGTGCGCCTGCAAGTCCGCACCGCGCCCTCCCGCCACGAAGATGTAGCCCGAGAGCTGCGCCGCCGCATCCAATTGGAGTTCCAGCGGCAGGGTGTCCCCCTGTACAATGTCCAACGCGTCGAGTTGGTGAATCCTGCTTCTTCGCAGGAGTCCCCGCCGCCCGCTCACTCCGCTTGAAGCAAAGGAGAATCTCCCATGGCTCAGATCACTTATGACGAAGTGAACCTCATGCTCCAGCTCTACGATCTCCGTCGCGAGCCTCGGCTCCGCGAAGCACGCGCCTGGTTCGTCGAGCACTACTACGCCTCCACTCCGGAAGAGGTGATGCAGAAATACCCTCAGGGCGGCCAGGAGAACACTTATATCCGCATGGTCGTAAGCTACTGGGATATGGTCGCCAGCATCGTCAATCGCGGACTGATCAACGACGAGCTCTTTTTTGAAAGCAATGGGGAGATTTGGGTCGTGTGGGACCGCATGCGCTGCATCGTGCCTACGTGGCGTGCCGCGTTTAAGAACCCTCACCTTTTCTCCGCGATTGAAGAGGCTTGCGCAAGGCTCGAAGCCTGGCGCGAAAGGCGCGCCCCGGGCTCCACCGCCGCCATGCGCCAGGTGATGGAGCAGAGCCGCGGCAAGGCCAAGTGACGCCTTTCCCGTCCCGCCCTGCCTGCAAGCCGGCTACTTATTGGAAATGAGTACCGGGCTTTCCGCATGGGGCGCTTCGGGGGCCTGGGGCAGGCTTCCCGGCTGCGCCAAACGTATGCAATTTCGCCCCGCCTCTTTTGCGGCATAGAGCGCCATGTCCGCGGCATGCAGGATATCGTCGGCATCGCGGTTGGGAAAATCCGTCGTCAGTGCCACCCCGATGCTGATCGTAACCGTCACGGATTTTGTGGACAGGAGGATGGGCTTCGCGGCCACGATATTGCGCAAATTCTCAGCCCTCGCTACTGCGCTTGATGGATCGCACTTGTTGAGCACCACCAGAAATTCTTCTCCCCCATAACGCCCTACCATGTCGTAAGAGCGCACCGACGTTTGCAGCCGCCGTGCCACCTCGCGCAATACATCATCCCCTGCGGCATGCCCGTTCTGGTCGTTCACCTTCTTGAAATGATCGATATCGCACATCATCACGGCATTGCACGATTTTTCCCGCCGCGCGCGCACCACCTCTCGCGACACCAGTTCCACGATCACGCCGCGGTTCCACAGCGACGTCAATATGTCATGGGTCGCCTGAAATCTCATGCTCTCGCGCGCTTCCACCAGGCGATCCTCCAGTTCCAGGATGCGCTCCCCGGCGCGCAGTCTGGCCTTCAATTCTTCCGCATCATAGGGCTTCGTCAGGTAATCGTCCGCGCCGGACTCCAGCCCTTGCACGATGTCCTGCTTCGTTTCGCGAGAGGACAATAAAATCAGGTACGTGTACGCATGATCTTTCCGCCGGCGTACTTCGCGGCACACTTCGATGCCGTCCATTCCTGGCATGATCCAATCCAGTAGCGCCAGCCGCGGCGGGTCCTCTTTGCTCAATTCCGCCAGCGCACGGCAGCCGTCTTCCACCGCCGCCACTTCATAGCCGGCCCGCTGCAGCGTTCTCTGCAAGAGCATCCGTGAAATAGCATCATCCTCGGCCACCAGAATTTTCATGCGCGTACCTCCGCCAGATGTGTTTCCACCTCCGGCATGATTCCGGAAAGCGAGCGGTCCAGCCGCTCAAAAAGCGCTTCTGCCTCGGCCCGTGCGCCATTCCGCGCGGCCGTTTCCAAACCTGCTGCTATTTCGGCAGCCGCGTTCATGGAAAGGTTTTTCAGCATGCCCTTCAGCGTATGGGCGGCGCGCGACACCTCCGTCAAGTCCTCCTGGGCCAGGGCTTCCCGCGCTTTCATCAGTGTCGTTTGACTGTCGGCACGGAACATCTGCAGGAGTTCGCGGAGGAAGTCCTGGTCTCCCTCGAGCCGTTCCAGCAACTCGCGGACATTCCATTCGGCTTCCGAAATCTCGCTATGCGGCGGTGCCTCACTACAGTTCTCCGCCGATCCACTCTGCGTGACGGCTCGATCGATCTCTTTGCGCAAAACTTCCCGCCGGATCGGTTTTGTCAGATATCCATCCATGCCAGCCTCCAAGCACCGCTTTTCATCCTGCGCCGCCGCGTGGGCCGTCATGGCCACGATGGGCACGTGCTGCCCTGAAAGCAGTTCGCGTTCACGGATTCTGCATGTCGCTTCCAGTCCGCCCATCACTGGCATTTGCAGGTCCATCAGGACAAGGTCATACGTCGCGGCGCACAATGCCTCGCAAGCCTCCGCGCCATTATTCGCAAGGGCCACCTGATGCCCCATTTTTTCCAGCAGCCGCACGGCGAGTTTCTGGTTCACCGCGTTGTCTTCCACCAGCAGAATCCGGAAATGCCCCCCCGGTCCGTTCACCTGTGGTTCGATGATCGGCGTGGATTCGATCTCTCCCTGGGTCAAGGCCGCCCGCAGGCTCTCCCACAGCACTCGGCGGCGCAGCGGCTTTCTCAGTCGACGGAATATCCCGCATTCCGCGGCGCGGGCATCCTCCAGGATCGAAGCTGCGGAAGACACCATCAGAATCGCGGTGGTTTCTGGTGGAGCGTGGGTGCGGATTTCTCTTGCCACATCGTATCCGTCGGCGCCATGCAGGTTTTGGTTGACCAGAACGACGCGGTACTGCTCGTTCTCTTCTTTCCGCCGTGCCAGGCTGGCCCGCGCTTCCTCGACGCTTCCCGCCACTTCTACTTCCAGCCCCCAGCGCGTCATCAACCAGACCACCAATTCCTGATTGCCTTTCTTCTCTTCCACAACAAGGGCTTTCACCCGCGGCAGCTTACCCTCTTCCTCATCTGCTCTCTCCGCGTTTTTAGCCGTTTTCAGCTTTACCGTGAAGAAAAAACGGCTCCCTTTACCCGCCGTGCTTTCCACCTGAATTTCTCCGCCCATCATGCGCACGATCCGCGCCGAGATGGACAATCCAAGCCCCGTCCCACCGAATTGCCGGGTGACGGAGGTATCGGACTGCTGGAAAGCATCGAAGATCTTGGAATGGTGTTCCGCTGGAATCCCCATGCCGGTATCGCGGACTTCGAACCGTATCTCGGCTTCTTCTTCACTGCGCTTCAGACACTCGATGCCCAGCGACACTTCCCCTGCGTCGGTGAACTTCACGGCATTCCCGAGCAGGTTGATCAGAACCTGCCGCAACCTGGTGGGATCGCCCTGCAACCATTCCGGCAGATCGCCGCGCACCGACCATTCCAATTCCAAACCCTTCTCCTGGGCGCGCAGGGTCACCGGCTGCAGCGCGTTCTCCGCACAGTCCAGTATTGAGAAGGGAACTTGCTCGAGTTCCGTCTTGCCAGTCTCGATCTTGGAAAAATCCAGTATGTCTTCGATGATCTCCAGCAAGGACTCGGAGCACCCCTTTACCATCTCGAGGTATTCGCGTTGCTGGCCGCTGAGCGGAGTTTCCAGTGCGAGTTCCGTCATTCCCAGAATGCCGTTCATCGGGGTTCGAATTTCATGGCTCATGTTGGCCAGGAACTGGCTCTTCGCTTCATTTGCCGATTCCGCGGCCTCTTTGGCTTCCAGCAGGCGCTGTTCCGCTGACCGCCGTTTTGTGATGTCTTCAATGACGCCAACATATCCGATCAAGCTGCCATCGGGTCCGTGCAAGGCCCGCGACCCCAAGTAAACCCAGTTGGTATTTCCATCGGGAGTTAGAAACCGCGTTTCGTCCTGTAATTCCATCCCCATCTCAGTTCCGCTTTTCCAGAGTCGTTCCGTCGCCTCCCGATCCTCTGGATGAACAGCCTCCAGCCATCCAAAGCCAAGTGCACTCTCTCCTGCCCGTCCGGTCATTTCACTCCATCTCTGGTTCACGTACACCCAGCGCCCTTCCCGATCCGCGCGGAAGATGCCGATGGGGGCCGCTGAACTCAGCATCCGGAATAGCTCTTCACTTTCACGGATGGTCTTCTCTGCCTCCATGCGCTTCGAGATATCCACATAAATCGCCAGGTACCCCTGTATTCTTCCCTCCAGCTTCAGCGGTGCACCGAACGCTTCGACATCGATCTCCTTTCCATCCTTACTTTTGCGTTTTACGGTGTAGTGCACGCCGCGCTTGGTCTCCAGCAGTTTGGGCACGGGCACCCAGTTCTCGCGCATTGCTGGAGTGAGCAAAAGCTCGGACACGGAGTTCCCGATGAGTTCCTCTTCCGTATATCCAAACATCTTTCGGAAAGCCGGATTGCTGAGGCGGATAATGCCGTCAGTGGTCCCGGATATAATTCCCACTGGTGCTGCTTCGTTCAACGCGCGGAAAAGTTCTTCGCTTTCTTGCAAGTGCAATTGCGCCCGCTGGCGCTCTGCGATCTCCTGTTCCAGCGCCATGGTACGCTCGCCCACGCGCGCTTCCAGAAGGTCCCGCGCTTCGCGGAGTTCCTGATCCCGGCTTTCGATGACCTCCAGCATGTGATCAAAAGCGCTGCCCAATTGTCCGAGTTCCGGCCCCTGCAAAGACGGTGCCCGCAGCGCATAGTTTTTTTCTTCCGCAACGCGCCCCGCGACATCCGAAAGCTGCCGAATCGGCTGCACGATCGATTTCTGCTGGATCAGCGCCAGGAAATACACCAGCACAAGCGTTATGCCCAGCACCGGGATCGCCAGCAGCACTGTGTGCCATCTATCTTCCCTGAGGTCCGTCAGCGCTGCTTCCAAATACAGCTTTCCGATCTCGCGCCCTTCCAGCCGGATGGGCTGAACGATTCCCAAACAATCCGCGTACCAGGAAATGCCTTCCCCCTTGGCTGCCCGCCCGGCGCTCGCAGCGCCCGTATAATTTCCCCGCCTGTATTCGGCAAAAACTCCCCCATCGGGAAGAAACAAGACACCCTGGCGGATGTCCTTTCTCGTTTGCAACGCCTGCAGCACTCGCGCTCCTTCTGCCTTATCGTCAAACACCAGCGCCGCCGTGCTGTTGGTTCCGATGAGGTCCGCTGCAGATTGCAGTTCTTCCACCTTATGTTCGCGAGCGAAATGTTCGTAATAGACCAGGCCCATGAAGAGCGCGAATGCCAACCCGACGCTGCTGCTGACCATCGTCAACAGCACCAAACGCCGCCTCAATGAGATGTTCCGCCACGCTTTCATGCTTAACCGCCCGGTGTGCTGTGTTCCGTGACAACACGTTTCGCCATTGCCAGCAGCCGCGCGTCCACCTTCAAGTTCGCATTGCGGGCCGCCACCAGGTTCACTTCCAGTTGCAGCCTGTCGTTTTCAAAACTGAGTTCCACCATGCCCCCGGCTTCCAGAAAATCCTCGCTCTCGCCTATGGTCAGCACGCTTTTCCCTTTCAATCCTTCCAGAATCTTCCCGTAGCGTTTCGCCTCTGACCGGCTGAAAAAAATCACCTCGCATCCATCCAATTCCTGCTCTTTGTGGGCCCAGCGCAATTCGATCCTTCGCCCGCCAACGGAAACGCTCCCGACCTCCCACGCGAGTCTGGTACCGAACGGGTAGTCGCCCAACGTGCACAATTGAAAAGCTCCCTTGCTGCTGTTCGCGGCGCTCGGGGGCCATTCCACGAAGCTCGGAATCTTCCTCAGATACATCGCTTTCAATTGATATTCCTGTGAGAGCGCCTGGCTCAATACATCGCCGGGAATCAGCCACGCCGTGCACACCAGCAGCATCAGTCTGGTCAGGAGCTTCGCTCGGCCCCCACTCCGGCCTCGGCTCACTTCTTCTCTCGCCCCCATGGCCTTCTTTCACGCCCGTCCGTTTCGCTTCTCGAAACGGACTACACCCCTCCCCCAGCAACTAGCTCAACGTGCAAGGGACACACCAATTCATCGGCCAAATAGGCTTTTCGTTGAAAGAAACACACGACTTGTCAGGTTAGATTTTTCTAGGAAAATAGAAACGTCTCGTTCCGGAACACTTCCGCCCTTTTCGATTCACTTCCGCTCAGCTTCCTTCACCGCGCGGCTCATTCCACTCCGGCTTTTCTTTGCATGGGATAGCAAAACGCCCGGAGCGTCACCTGCCTCACGCCCGAAAAACCGGCTCAAGGAAAGCTATCCTGGTTTTCAGCCCCGTCAGTTCGGCCGCGCTCAACTCGGGCAGCGGCGCTGACGCCAGCTCCAGCGCCAGGTCAAAGATGCGCTCGTCACCCGGCGGCACTGCGGCAGTGACCTCCTGGTTTAAAGTGAATCGCAGCGCCAGGCGCGCCATCTCGCGATCGTCAATCGGTTCATACCAGCACTTCGGGTACTTGCGTTCGCTCTCTTTCATCCCGGCGGGCCATTTGCCGAACGCCAGGGCCTTCAACGCCATCCGGGCCATGCCCTTCGCTTTCGCTTTGGCCAGAATCTGCGGGCCGAAGCCGCCGTTTTCCCAGGCATTGACATTCACCGGGAACAGCACGCTGTCCAATTCCAGCGCGTCCATCAGGCGCAGCGCGGCCGGCGCATTGTGCGCGGAGAAACCCACATGCCGCACTTTGCCCTCCTTCTTGGCTGCAAAAAACGTCTCCGCCGCTCCGCCTGCCGCAAGAATCTTATCCACATCATCCATCGAGCTGACGGCGTGAAACTGGTAGAGATCCACATGATCGGTGTGGAAACGCTGCAGGCTGCGCTCCAACTCCTCGCGGGCGCCCTTCGCGTCGCGACTCATCGTCTTTTCGGCCAGGAACACTTTGCTGCGATACGGCCTCAACGCTTCCCCGAGTTTCGTTTCCGCTTCACCATTGAAGTACGACGGCGCGCAGTCGAAATAGTTCACGCCCCGGTCGTATGCCACTGCGACGCGGCGCGAGGCCTCCTCCTGCGAAAGTCCGCAAACCACGATGCCACCGAGCGCGATGATGGAGAGGTCTATTCCATCCTTGTACCGGCGGCGGGGCAGAGGTGCCTCCCAACCGTAGGCGGTCGTGGCTGTCAAGGCTGCTGCAGCGCCAAGAAAATTGCGACGATTCATAAGTTGCTTCCCTCCCCCGGCGTATTGTAGTGCCCGGTATCTGCCCGCGCAACAATTCCTGTCCTATGCGAGGTGTGGACGGCCGGGAGACTATAATGCCGCAAGCGGACGAATGCGCCGCTGGAGCTTGCCAATATGAACAAAACTTCGCTTCCGTTGCCGCGGGTTTACCGCCTGTTGGAGCCTGGGCCAGTTGTGTTGCTCACTTCCGCGCGCGGCGGAAAAGCCAACGTGATGACCATGTCGTGGCACATGATGGTTGATTTCGTGCCCCCCACCGTTGCGTGCGTGATCAGCAATCGCAACTTCACGTTTGACATCTTGAGAGAAACGCGGGAATGCGTCATCAACATCCCCACCGTGGAGCTGGCAAAGAAAGTTGTCGCCTGCGGAAATACTTCGGGCCGTGTGCTCGATAAATTCAAGAAGTTTCGCCTCACTCCGCTGCCCGCCGCACGCGTCGCCGCCCCGTTGATTTCCGAGTGCTACGCCAGCCTCGAATGCAAGGTGATCGATGCGAGCATGGTGGACAAATACTGTCTGTTTGTCCTCGAGGTCGTGAAAGCCTGGATCGACCGCGCAAAGAAAAGTCCTCGCACGATTCATCATTGCGGCCGCGGCGTTTTCATGGTCGGGGGACGCTTCATCAAATTGCCTTCAAAAATGAAATAGGCCGCCGGGCGGCGCTGGTTTATGTACGTGTCGGGCTTCAGAGTCTGTGTGGATATCCGCCTTTTCGTCAGGGCATGGCTTCAGCCATGCCGTAACTCTCGCATAATCAATCCGGCTTCAGCCGCTGAGGGCCGCTTTTTCTAGTTCTCACACAGACTCTTTAGTCCACCCTGCCTGCCCCGATCCTTGAGGGGAGCCGCGAAGGGTGCCTTTCTGGCTCACCCGCATTGAATTGCGCTCAAGGTGGGGCCTCATGTGGCCGATGAACCTACTGAGGAGAGTGTCTCCCGGCTCGGGAATGCGTCAAGCCAGAGGACCGATGCGGGATCATCCATTCAACAGCGGAGCGCCGGCAGGCGCCCCTGACCATCCTCCGTATTTTCCCTCGGAGCAGCCCGCAGACTTGTGTGCCAAATCGGGAAACCTCGGTCGTCCAATGACGCTCGTTCAGGACAAATCGCGACACGCTTTGGTCCGCGGCAGGTGGTCACTTTCGGTCGCCCTTGTCGTCGTGTTTTCTGTCGTAATGAACACGTATGGACAGCACTCCACCGCGGCGCAGAAAGCATTGCCCACCCTGACTACCGCCCGCGCGGCGCACAGCTTGCAGCCTGACGAAGCCAAGCGACATTACCCCGTTCGTTTGCGGGTCGTCGTTACTTATTACGACCCCGATACTGATCCAAAGACTGGCGCCTTCTTTGCTTGTGATTCAACCAGCTGCATATGTGTCTTGGTTCCACCGCGGCCCATTCTTCCTCTCCGGCCGGGCACCTTGATCGATATGAGTGGCGTCAGCGAACCGGGTAATTACGCGCCCATCGTCGTTGGGTCTGAGATCCACGTCGTAGCACAGTCTCACCTCCCGCCCAAACCCCCGCGGAGAAGCCTGGGGCAATTAATGACCGGCGCAGACGACTCGCAGTGGGTGGAAGTCGAGGGTGTCGTTCATTCGGTGGCGCAGTCCAGCCACAACGCCACGATCACGCTTGCCTTGCGAGACGGCATGATCCGCGCTATCACACCGCTGGAGCCAGGCGCCGACTACGCTCGTCTGGTCGATTCAACAGTAGTGGTTCACGCCAATGCAGCCCCGGTCTGGACCAAGAACGGCCAGATGGTTGGGGCTCGCTTGCTGTTCCCGTCTCTCTCTCAAGTGCGGATCGAGGAGCCGGCCGCGGCCGATCCCTTCTCATTGCCAGTACGTCCCATCAACAGCTTGTTGCGCTTCGCGCCGGACGTCAGGTTCGTCCATCGTGTTCACGTGAGCGGGCAAGTCACATTGCAGTGGCCCGGAAGGTGGCTCTATATTCAGGATGGTTCCCAGGGACTCTTCATCCCGACCGCTCAGAAAACACCTCTGAAGCTGGGCGATGTGGTGGACGTGGTGGGCTTCCCCGCCATGGGCGAGTACTCGCTGATGCTTGAGGACGCTGTCTTCAAGCCAGACGGCAGCGGCCAACCGATCGCTGCCGCATCCGTCACAGTGCAAGACGCGATGAAGGGCGATTTTGACGCTAAACTCGTTCAAATCCAGGGCCGGCTGGTGAACCTGGATCTAGCCTCGGAGTATCCCACCTTGGTGATGTCGTCCGGAGGAATGCTCTTCTTCGCGCCCCTCCCGAGTGAAACGAAAGCCGAAGAAATCGCATCCTGGCCGGTCGGCAGCGAGCTTCAACTCACTGGAGTTTGCTCGGTACAAGTGGACAAATATTTGTCGGCCCAGCGCGAAGGCGCCGCACTGCCCATATCATTTCGTGTCCTGCTGCGCTCGCCGCGGGATGTGGTGGTCCTCCAAAAGCCTTCGTGGTGGACGGCCAGCCGAATCCTTGTGTTGTTGGCGGCTTGCGTACTCACAATTCTCCTCGGCACCCTCTGGGTGGCGGCCTTGAAGAGGCGCGTTCGCGAGCGGACTGAAACCATCCGTGCCACGCTGGAGTCAACAGCCGACGGAATCCTGGTGGTCAACTCCGCTGGCGAAATTGCCGCTTACAATCTGAAATTCGTAACCATGTGGGCCATTCCGGAGTACCTCCTGAAGCTCCGTGATCGCCGTGTTCTCCTGGACTTCGTGGGACCTCAACTGAAAGACGCGGAAGCATTCATCGCCAAAATCCAGGATCCGTCTGCCGACGCCAGGGCGAAGACCGACGACGTGGTTGAGTTTAAAGATGGGCGAGTCTTCGAGCGCCATTCCGAGCCCCAAACTGTCAACGGGAAAAATGTCGGGCGCGTGTGGGGATACCGTGACATCACCGAGCGCAAGCGAGCCGAGCAGGAACTGAAGATTGCCAAAGAGGCCGCCGAGGCCGCCAACCGCGCGAAGAGCGAGTTCCTGGCCAACATGAGCCACGAAATTCGCACTCCCATGAACGGCGTCCTTGGCATGATCGATCTGCTTTTGGATTCCGGGCTCAACCCCGATCAGCGTGAATGTGCCAGCCTGGCCAAGGCGGCCGCTGATTCGCTCCTCACTGTCATCAACGACATCCTCGACTTCTCCAAAATCGAAGCGGGCAAGCTTGAACTGGAATCCATCGAGTTCAACTTGCGAGACTCCCTGGCTCCTACCATCAAGACGCTGGCCTTGCGCGCCCATCAGAAGGGTCTGGAACTCACCTTCGATATTCGCCCCGAGGTGCCCGAGCAAGTGGTCGGCGACCCGAGCCGTTTGAGGCAAATCATCATCAATCTCATTGGCAACGCCTTCAAGTTCACGGAGCGAGGCGAAGTGGGTCTCAGGGTTGCACTGGATTCCCGCACCTCGAACGATGTCAGGCTCCACTTCGTCGTGTCGGACACTGGCGTCGGCATCCCCCCGGAAAAACAGAAGCTCATCTTTGAAGCTTTCTCTCAGGCGGATGGCTCCACGGCACGCAGGTTCGGCGGCACCGGGCTGGGTTTGACTATCTCCTCGCGACTCGTGGAGCTGATGGGTGGGAAGATCTGGGTGGAAAGCGCCTTGGGACAGGGCAGCGCCTTTCACTTCACGGCTAACCTTGGCGCAGGCAAGGAAGTGGTGGAAACCCATCCCGCCGCTGCCCCAGCTTGCCTTGCGGGCCTGGGCGCGCTGGTCGTGGATGACAACGCCACCAACCGGCGCATCCTCGAGGAAATGTTGAGCCGACTCGGGATGAGACCCAAGCTGGCGGAGAGCGGGCTCGTCGCCTTCCAGTCCCTGAAACAGGCTAAGAATTCCTTTGCCGTGATCCTGACCGACCTTAACATGCCAGACATGGATGGCTTCACTCTGGTGGAGCAACTCCGCCATTCTCCCGAGTTGGCCGGAGAGGCCAAAGTCATCATGCTAACCTCGGCCGGGCAGCGAGGCGACGCCGCGCGCTGCCGGGAGCTAGGCGTGGCCGCTTACCTCACCAAACCCGTCAGCCAGTCGGAGTTATTTGAGGCTATCGTTCGCGTTCTGGGCATGTCGGGGTCGCAACCTGAGCCCGCCGCGCTGATCACGCGTCACACTATACGCGAGGGAAAGAAAAAGTTGCGCGTTCTGCTGGCGGAGGACAATGTCATCAACCAAAAGCTCGCTGCGCGCCTGCTGGAGAAACACGGACACCACGTAACGCTCACGGCGAATGGACGCGAAGCCCTTGCTGCTCTCGACCGGGAAAACTTCGATGCGGTCTTGATGGACGTGCAGATGCCGGAGATGGACGGGTTCGAGGCTACCGCCGCCATCCGCGCACGGGAACAAGGCACCGGCAGACATTTGCCGATCATCGCCATGACGGCCCACGCTATGCAGGGCGACCGGGAGCGATGCCTGGCCGCAGGAATGGATGACTACATCTCGAAGCCCATTAAAATCCGAGAGCTGACTGATGTGTTGGAGAAGTTCTCCGTCGCCGCTCCGGAAGAAGAAACTCCGGCTTGAAGTAAGCGGTCGCCGGGTGCCTTACTCTCCAAGCGCCTGCTCAAGAGCGCTCGCAGAATTCCTACGAATCAAGAATGAACTGTCAGGCGCGACCCTGAAGTGCCAGCCCTTCCTCATCCCATCACCTTCCACCCCCGAGACTCCCGATGCAAATGTTTCTTAAGGTGATATTCTCGCATCGTCCACCATGTCAACAATCTCCGCTCCCTTCGGACTTGGCCACCTGCCAACAAAATTCCTTGGAAATCCCCCAGGAGGAACGCATCCATGAACCAACCAAAACTGCCGCTGCTTGAATCGACTTGCAAACCCATCACCCGCCGCAGCCTTTTACAAGGCGCCTCTGCCGCCGCACTGGTGGGGATCATCGGAAACACATCCTCCGCGCGAACAGCCGACACTGCGCCATCCTCAAACGCCGCCCCTCGCCCCGCGGAGAAGTCCAAATCCTTCCCCGATAAGTTCCTCTGGGGCTGCGCAACCGCAGGTCATCAAGTCGAGGGCAACAATACCAACAGCGACCTCTGGACCCTGGAACATTTGCCCCAGACCATCTTCAAGGAACCCTCCGGCGACGCCTGCGATCACTACCATCTCTATCCTCAGGACATCAGCATGTTGGCCGATCTTGGCTTCAACACCTATCGCTTTTCCCTCGAGTGGGCGCGCATTGAACCCGACGAGGGCTTCTTCTCCAGCGCCGAACTCGAACATTACCGCCGCATGCTGGCCGCCTGCCGCGAGCACCATCTGACCACGCTTCTTACTTACTCTCACTTCTCCATCCCGCGCTGGTTTGCCTACAAGGGTGCCTGGCAAAATCCCTCTGCGCCCGATCTGTACGCCCGCTTCTGTGAAAAGGCCACCAAGCACCTGGGGGATCTGGTGGATTTCGCCTCTACATTCAATGAGCCGGACGTTCCACAATTGCTCAACTGGATCAACCTGCCAGAGCTGCAGGGAAAGAATATGACCGACGTTTTCCAGCAGAGTCTCGCCAACGTGCGCCAGCAACTCCATGCCCCTGAATTCGCGGGTTTCTTTATGGGCGATCCCATGAAGACCCGCGATGGTCTGTTGGCCGCCCACCACAAGGGTAAGGCTGCAATGAAGTCCGTCCGCAGCGAAATGCCCGTCGGATTCAATCTCGCTATGTCGGACGATCAGCCAGCTCCTTCGGACAGTCATCTAGTCGAAAAGCGCGCGGACATCTACGGCCCCTGGCTCGATGCCGCAAAACAATGCGACTATCTCGGCGTGCAAACCTATTCGCGTTCCATTGTCGGAAAGAAGGACTTGCCTGCCCCGCAAGGCGCGGAGCTCACTCAGGTTGGCTGGGAGTTTTACCCCGAATGCGTCGAGCATGTGGTTCGCTACGCCAGCAAGGAAGCCGGTGTGCCGCTCATCGTCACGGAAAACGGCATCGCTACCACCGATGACACGCGCCGCGTCGAATATTTCGGGCGTGCCCTCGCCGGCCTCAAGCGCGCCATTGACGATGGCGTGGACGTCCGCGGCTATGTCGCCTGGTCGCTCCTCGACAACTTCGAGTGGATGTCCGGCTTCACGCCCAAGTTCGGTATCGTCGCCGTCGATTTGGCCACGCAACGCAGAACCATCAAGCCCAGCGGCGCCATGCTGGGCAACATCGCCCGCCGAAATTCCCTTTGATTCACGGGCGTGGCGCAGGCACTCCTGCCTGTGCGCTTGGGTCTGCTTGGCCGGGTGCCCCACTCGCCGGTTTTGCGTGTGGGTCTTGGGTCAGTGGCACAGGCACTCTTGCCTGTGCGCTTGGGTTTGCTTGGGTTTCTCATCTCCGTGCCCGGCGTTTACCCCGACCCGGTCGGGGCGGCCCTTCTATTAACTCTGTGCTGAAATCTTCTCTGCCGGTCAGGGGCTCCTCGCAAGTTATGGCGCGGGGGTCGCCGTGTGAACCGTCTTCAAGGAATAGTTGTGCGCCGCGCCAGCAGTCGCCGCGCTGATATGTAGGATCGAGACCCAGCGCTCCAGCTTGTGGTGACCATAGCGGTGAAACAGGTAAGACACGCCGATCGAAAGCCCCGTGGCGCCGGCTTCGACGGCCGCAAACGCCGCATGATTGTCCACCAAATCATTCGACAGCAACACCTCATGGTCGCCGCGTCTACGGAAGTTCAGCCTCGAAAAGTAATCCAGCGTGCGAGACGCGCCAACGCCAGCAAAGAGCCAGTCGTTTTCCTTGTCCCAGAAGCGGTGCGTTTTGGGTGGTGCCTGGATGGCGGTCTTTTTTGCGGCTTCCGGGGCGGATGGCGGGTTGCTCTGGTCCTGGGCGAGCACCGATGGCGAACCAACTAAACATGCCAGAGCAATCAGAACAGCGATCCAGAAATCGCGCACCCGGAAGGTCTCCTCAGCCATTTGTCCGCTCATTGCAAATCCGCTTCCAGTATAACCGTGCACGCCGCTCTTCCGTTTATGTAGTGGCCGACCTTCAGGTCGGTTCTTGGGTTTGGCTTTCGTCGCGTGCAAGAACGACAATGTCGCCGCGCCGACATTGTCATATGATGTAGCAGTAAACGCAGGACTTAGAAAAGCGGGTTTACCGTTCGCCGTTGACAGTTCACAGTTCGTGTAGGGGCCGCCTGGCGCCTGCCCCGACCCGGTCGGGGAGGCGGGCTGCTTGGAACCTCCGGGAAAAGATTGACGGTCGGAAAGCGTTGAGAAAATCATCAGTTTTGCGGGGCCTGCTACCCCCCCCCCACCCCCCTGTTTTTGCGGATGTAGGGGAAACAAAGGACTTATGGGAGAATTTCGCGGATGTAGGGGAAACAAAGGAGTTAGCGGAATTCTCGATGCGGATGAGGGTGTGGGACTTTTTGAAATGGCACAAGAGCAGCGTCCCCTCAGCATAACAGGGGAAGCATAGCACAATATTTACCGTATGTCAATTAGTATTTATATGGTACTAGTTTCGAAACTGGTACCCGGGGGCCCTTCGCGAAGAGCGCCCAGGTGCAACGCCTGGGCGGAAACGGCAGCGACGCTCTTGGGGATGGTCGAATTAAGGACCTCGTAGGTCTGTACCCGAGGCATGCCTTCAATCACGGACGCCAGCATTCTTGCCACTTCCGGGTACGTTCCCCGGTTGAACGCCTCCGCATGCTCGGCGGACTCCCACAGACTGAAGGCGTGAACCTCTCTGCCGTTTAGGTAGAGAAAGGTAATTTCCTCGAGGAAGCCCTTCTGCTTGCGCAGCAAGGGAATAATGTCCGCCTCGATCCTGTGCTTGAATGCCAGGGCGCCGTCATTCTTCAAGTACATCGACAGTTTGTGTGCAAACATGGCGCCCTCTTTATTTCTAGGCCAAGGAAGCGATTCAGGGCACCGCTCCCGGTCTCGAAGCCTGAAGACACCCTCCACCTACTATCACACTGCTCTAATTAACCTATATTGTCAAGTTCTGTTTACGGCCATTGAGATTGCTTTACTATCTATGTTAATCCGGGCGGGTGGCGCAGCCTTTCGGTTGAATTCGGGATTCACCATGGCAAGATACCACTTTAGAAATTAACCGGAGAGTGATAAAAGACAGAGGGGTGGGTGGCCTACCCTTTGCGCGTTAGGCAAAGGGTGGGCTCTTCCTCTTTCTCTTATGCCGAAGAATCTCAGGCGCGGGGCGGGGCGGGGCGGGGGGTCTGCACTTCATCACCTTCTGGTGCTACCAGCGGCGTGCGCTGCTGGCGACGGTTCAGGCGCGAAATCTGGCGGTACAAATTTTGGGCGAGGTGCGGGCCAGGTACAGATTCGCGCTGGTGGGTTACGTGACCATGCCGCGGCATGTGCACCTGCTGGTGAGCGAATCACGGGCGGTGTCTGCGGCGAAGGTGGTGCAGGTATTCAAGCAGCGGCTGTCACGCCAGATGCGGGGGAAAGAGTGACGGCGAAGAGAGAAGACGAAGAGCCCACCCTTTGCATACGGCGCAAAGGGTAGGCCACCCGAAGTCATCTCAACGCGTTAAGCCTGCGCCATCCGCCGCTCGAAATAACGGAGTGCGAAGGCAGTGGGCAACGCGAACAAGCAGCGGCAGAGAGATCCCTCCACTCCGCGGCCCGACGCGCCATAATTCGGCGCGAAAGAAAAAATCGGGCCGCTGCGGTCGGGATGACAGAAGGGGAAGGCGGGATAACGGCAAGGAATAACCCAAGACCCACCCTCACGAGACGAGGATGGGGCACCCACTCGGTTGAACCTTTCAACTTTGAAGTCTTCAACCGCTTTACTCTTCCGGCGCCCGTCATTGCGGCGCCTGCGATGGCTCGGCTACAATCATTCGTTTGCCATACTGCGGAAAGGCCTAGCAGAAGCGTCATGCACGAAATCCGCGTCCACAACACGCTCTCCGGCAAGGTTGAGCCGTTCGTGCCCCTGAAGCCCGGGGAAATCCGGATGTACACCTGCGGCCCCACGGTGTACGACTACGCGCACATCGGCAATTTCCGCACCTTCGTTTTCCAGGACATCCTGCGGCGCTTCCTGAAACTGCGCGGGTTCAAGCTGACCCACGTGATGAACCTGACCGACGTGGACGACCGCATCATCGCCAATGCCGCGAAGGCGGGCATCTCCATACGGGATTACACGGAAAAGTTCATTCAAGCCTTCTTCGCCGATTGCCGCGCGCTGAGCGTGGAATCGCCGGAGCACTGGATCCGCGCCACGGACCACATTGACGACATGGTGGCGCTGATCCAGCGGCTGCAGAAAAATACCTACACCTATCCCAGCGAAGGCTCGCTCTACTACCGCATCGCCAAATTCAAGGATTACGGCAAGCTCTCCAAGATTGACCTGACCGGCATTCAAGCGGGAGCGCGGGTGGATAACGACCGCTACGACAAGGAAAGCGCGCGCGATTTTGCCCTGTGGAAAGCGCCCAAGCCCGGCGAACATTTCTGGGAAACGCCCATCGGCGCGGGGCGTCCCGGCTGGCACATCGAGTGCTCCGCGATGGCCATGAAATACCTGGGCGAAACGCTGGACATTCACACCGGCGGCATTGACCTGGCCTTTCCGCACCACGAAAACGAAATTGCGCAAAGTGAAGCGGCCACGGGAAAGCCGTTTGTGCGCTACTGGCTGCACGCGGAGCACCTGCTGGTGGAAGGCGAGAAAATGTCCAAGTCGCTGGGCAACTTCTTCACGTTGCGCGACCTGTTCGCCAAAGGGTACAAGCCCTCCGCGCTGCGCTTTGCCCTGGCCAGCGTGCCCTATCGCCGCCAGCTAAATTTCACGTTCGACGGCTTGCAGCAGGCCACGAGTTCCGTCGAGCGGTTGCGCAACTTCGCGGCGCGCCTGAAACAGGAAAAGTTTCCGGCAGGTTCGCAGCCCGCCATCGCCGAGCGCATCGCCCAAGCTGCGGATGACTTTGACGCCGGCCTTTCCGACGACTTGAACACCGCGCAAGCGCTCGCCGCCGTCTATGATTTGGTGCGCGAAGCCAACATCGCCATGGACAAAGGCGAATTCCGCCAGGGCGAACTTGCCGCTGTACAGGATTTACTCGCCAGTTTTGATCGCGTGTTCGCCGTCCTTGAAGATAACGACGCGGAAAAGCTTCAGGCTCTTGGCTATGCCGATGCCTCCAGCGGACTGGGCGACGCGGCGATCGAAAAACTTGTCGCCGAGCGCCAAGCCGCGCGCCAGCGCCGCGATTTTGCCGCCAGCGATCGCATCCGCAAGGAACTCGCCGAGCGTGGTATACTTTTGGAAGATGCCAAGGACGGCAGCGTCCGCTGGAAACGCAAATGAAGTACTTCCACTTTCTTAAACATGATCGAGTTGCAGTGGGCCCGCGGGTGCCGCGGAAGTTTCGCCCGGCGAATCTGCGCCCCAGCCTCTTTAGCGTAGATTAAGTCCCGCATCTTCAGCAGGTTGTGGCGATATTCCGCCTGCGCAAGCCTGCCCTCTATCCCGCACCTCGGCAACAACTCTAACCAGTGCGCACAGAATTTGGAGGCATCATGATTACGGCCACGGAAACAAAACTCCCAAGAATCAATATGCCTTTGCCAGGCCCCAAGGCAAAGGAAGTGATCGAGTACGACAAGAAATTTATTTCGCCATCGCTCTTTCGCGAATATCCGCTGGTTGCGCATCGCGGCTACGGCGCGATTATCGAAGATCCCGATGGCAACACCTTCCTGGATTTTGCCGCGGGCATCGCGGTCTGCTCGACGGGCCATTGCCACCCGCATGTGGTGCAAGCCATTCAGAAGCAGGCGGCGGAACTCATCCACATTGCCGGCACGGATTTCTATCATCGTCACATGCCGCAGTTGGCGGAGCGCCTCGTCGCCACCATGCCGAAGTCGCACCACTACAAGGTATTCTTCGGCAATAGCGGCACAGAGGCGGTGGAAGGCGCGATTAAGTTGGCGCGCTATGCCACACGGCGCGACAAGCTGATTGCGTTTTACGGCTGTTTCCACGGCCGCACCCTCGGCTCGCTCTCGCTTACGGCCTCAAAGAGCACCCAGCGCAAGTACTTCGGCACACTGCTGGGCGGCGTGGAGCACATTCCGTTCCCTTACGCCTACCGCTGCGCGCTCGGGCACACCAAGGAAACCTGTGGGGGAGAGATTATCGAACTGCTCGAGGAGCAGATCTTGAAGCGGCTGTTTGCGCCGGAAGAGGTTGCGGCGATCATCGTCGAGCCGATTCAGGGCGAAGGCGGCTTCATCCCAGCGCCGGCATTTTTCCTGCAGGAGCTTCAGCGCATCTGCAACAAGCACGGCATCATGCTGATCCTCGATGAGGTGCAATCCGGTGTGGGGCGTACCGGAAAGATGTGGGCTTACGATCACGCCGGCATCACGCCGGACATTGTGTTGACGGCGAAGGGGATTGGCAGCGGCATGCCCATCAGCGCGTTCATCGCCAAGGAAAGCGTGATGCAGTGGAAACCGGGATCGCACGGCACAACCTATGGCGGCAATCCGGTGTGCATCGCCTCGGCCATGGCCACGCTCGATTTGATCGAGGGCGGCTTGATGGCCAACGCGCAGAAAATGGGCGAATACATCTTCGGCAAGATCAATGACTGGCCCAGCCGCTTCAAGATTGTCGGCGACGTTCGCGGCAAAGGCCTGATGATCGGCGTGGAGATCGTCCGCGACCAGCGCACCAAGGAGAAGGCTCCGGACCTGCGCGACAAAGTGATTGTCGGCGCGTTCCACCGGGGTTTGTTGACCCTGGAGTCGGGCGAGAATTCCATCCGCATATCGCCGCCGCTCATCATTGACGAAGAACAGGCCGATTGCGCTATTGGGATTATGGAAGAGAGCATCCGGGAAGCGGAGAAGTCGCTCTAGCTCACGACGCTACGACAATAGACAAATCCCGTGGGGGCAGAAATCCCAGCCCTCCACGGGATTTTGTTTTATACTGGAGATTGTCTTACCGAGTGAGTAACAAGACACGAATATGCTGGCGCGGATTGCATTTGCGATAATGCAGTGGAAGGCCCGCCACGGCCTCCAGGATTCCTCGCCGCCGCAGGATGGCGCAACGAGTGCCACGGAGGAGAGGCTTGCGGCGCGGCGCACCGGTGTGCGTGGCGAAACCTATGCCTATTGGTATCTACGGCGGCTTGGGTACATCTTCATCGCTCGCAATTACGCTCCTTCCCGCGCCAAAGGCGAGATCGACCTGATCGGCTTCGATGGCGAGACATTGGCTTTTGTGGAAGTGCGCACGCGCCTCGCCGTGAAAGGCAAGCCCGCTCTGCCGGAATTGAGCATCACGAAGGAAAAGCACGCTGTCCTTGTCCGCACTGCTCACTACTTCCTGCGCGAACGACACTTGAAAGAATGTCCGCTGCGGTTTGACGTGGTGGCGATTGACAACACTCCCGGCCAGCCACCCGCCGTACGGCTCCATAAGGCAGCTCTAAGCCCCCAGGCGAGATTGGGGTCCGGGTAGGACTATTACCCGGAGCGACCAATGCAAAATTTACACTGAAGCGGCCCAATGTGACCGTGCGTACTGCCCTTGAGGCCAAGTCGGAGTACAATATCGAGTTTGTAGAGAGTGGTTCCTAGCGATAGGGTGCAACCAGGTTCGGAGGGTGAATTGCCGGAGTTACGTAAGGATCCAATTACAGGGCGCTGGGTGATCATTTCAACGGACCGCGGAAAGCGGCCGATGGATTTTCTGCGCGAAAGCGTTTTCCCGGGCCCGCCACGAAACTGCCCGTTCTGTCCGGGCAATGAAGGGAAGACACCGCCGGAGATTCTTGCCTACGGCCGCAACGGGGGAAGCGCCAATTCCTCGGGCTGGAATATCCGGGTGGTGCCGAATCGCTTTCCGGCGCTGGGCATTGAAGGCGAGCTCGATCGCGAGGGCGAAGGGCTGTTCGACAAAATGAACGGGATCGGGGCGCACGAGGTGATTATCGAAACGCCCCAGCACCAGACGACCCTGGCGCAGTTGCCCCAGAAGGCCGTGGAGGACGTGCTGTGGGCCTATCGCGACCGCATGCTGGACCTGAAGAATGACAAACGCTTCCGCTACGTGCTGATTTTCAAGAACCACGGGGAGGCTGCGGGGGCTTCGGTGGAACACCCGCACTCGCAACTGATTGCGCTGCCGATTGTGCCGCGGCGCGTGCGCGAGGAAGTGGACAATTGCTGGCATTACTACGACGAAAAAGAGCGCTGCATCTTCTGCGACATTATCCGCCAGGAGCGGGATACCGGCGAGCGCGTCATCGGCGAAAACGATCATTTCATAACGCTGGCGCCTTACGCGCCGCGCTTCCCGTTTGAGATGTGGCTGCTCCCCAAGGCCCACGGATCGGCCTACGAGAATAATCAAAGCTCCATGTACGCGAGCCTGGCGAACATGATGAAGGACACGCTGATGCGCATGGACGCTGTGCTGGACCGTCCGGCGTTCAACTTCATGATTCATACGTCGCCGATCGGCGAAGAGATCAACGACCACTACCACTGGCACATCGAAATCATTCCCAAGCTGACGAAAGTAGCGGGTTTTGAATGGGGCACCGGCTTCTACATCAATCCGACGCCACCGGAGGAATCAGCAAGGTTCCTGCGCGAAGCGCAGATTGAGGAGCCAGCGAAGAAGTAAAAGCGCAACTCGGAGTTCCTAAACAACAAGCTGGCCGGCCCTGACACGCGTCGAGGATTTTGGCTATACTAGAAGGAAAGGCGCGGTACCCAAGTGGTAAGGGAGAGGTCTGCAAAACCTTTATGCGTGGGTTCGATTCCCACCCGCGCCTCCAAATTCAAAGTCATCCAAAGCTGAAAGGTGGGTTGAACGGCCCCCGGTGGATGCCCTGAGGACAGAAGTGCGGGCAACCTGGGTGCTCACCGCGAGGAGCGGAGCCCTGCTCAGGTCTTGGAGATGGGGTGCTGATCAGGAGAGAACTCACCTTCCTGATCTTCAACTGCGGGTGCCGCAGGCTTCTGCCGAATCTCAATGCCAGCGGGCGGCAGGAAAATGGTCTGCGATTGCACCTGGGAATTATCCGGCAAGATCACAAAGCTGAACTTCAGCGTCGCCACGCGGTTGTCTACGGAGCCTTCCACGAATTTCCATTGTTGCGCGGCATTCACCGCGGCCTCTCGGAGCATGGGATGCCCTTCGGTCACTTTGGTACCCTTCACGGCACCCGCGCGATCAATCGTCACGCGAACGGTGACCTCGCCATAAACCCTTCCTGCCAGCGTAAGAGTGGGATATTTCGGAGCTACGGCGAACTTGACGGCCGGCGAAGATTCACCGGCGAAGACGTGAGGAAGCAACAGAAGGAAGGCCAGGGTCGAAGCGACAATTCTCATTCTCATCGCTTTCCCACTCCGTTGTCCGGACATAATTTGTGGGTAACGCTGCGATTTTTGCGGCCGTGCCGATCAGCCGGAGTATCCTCATTCGTTCTGGGGATAGCCGGCAGGAAGGATTCCATTCAGTCTCCAGTCCATGCGGCGCCCGGGGAGCGAACCGTATGCGCGATGTCCTCCGGCGTCATCTGGCTGGGCTTTGCCAGTCCAGTTGGCGCCGCTAGAACGACGCGCGGGGCGATTACACACCAAGTTTATAAACTGCAAAGCGGGAAAATGTACAGTGCAGATTTTTAATGGAATGAATTAGTTTTCTGAGGGATGCCCGGATGGCGCGGGCGCGGGCGAGTTCCCGGCCCTCAGCGGCTGAGGCCGGGTAGACCTGGCGCCCGTCATGGCATGGCTGCCCCTCACTTTGTTCGGGGTAAAAAGCCATGCCGTCCCGAGCCGGAACGAAGTGTGCAGGTACCGTGTTCGATTGGGCTGCTGGTATTCTGAAAGAGCCGTAAATTAAAGGTAGAAGAACCAGGGAAGAGCGGGACACTTGCCACCGATCATCAGCGCACAGGGATTATCGAAGCGGTATGGGGCAACGCCGCTGTTTGAGAATATCTCGTTTACAGTGGACGAGGGAAGCCGCATCGGGGTTATCGGGCCGAATGGCTCCGGGAAATCCACGCTGCTGGCGATGTTACACGGCCAGGTGGCGCCGGACAGCGGGGACGTGGCCATCCGGAAGGGCATGCGGCTGAGCGCGGCGCTGCAAATCTCCGAATTTGCAGGCGGCGAGACGATTCGCACGGTGATCGGGAAAGCACTGGACCGCGCGAAGGTGCCGGAGGACGAGCGGCTGTCCCGGATCGCGGAAATTTTGGGGCGCGCAGGCTTCACCGACCTGGACGCGGAAGCCGCTACGCTCTCCGGCGGGTGGCGGAAGCGGCTGGCGATTGTGGAAGCGCTGGTGCAGCGGCCGGACATTCTGCTGCTCGATGAGCCGACGAATCATCTGGACCTGGCGGGGATCCAGTGGCTGGAAGAGACATTGCAGAATGCCCCGTTCGCGTGCGTGGTGGTGAGCCACGACCGCTATTTCCTAGAGAATGTGGCGAACGAGATGGTGGAACTCAACGCCGCCTACGACGATGGGGCGCTGCGGGTCTCCGGGAATTACAGCACGTTTCTGGAGGCCAAGGAACAGTACCTGCACGCGCAAAGGAACCGGCAGGCGGCGTTGGAGAATCGCGTGCATACGGAAATCGAGTGGTTGCGGCGCGGGCCCAAAGCGCGAACCACAAAATCGAAGGCGCGCATTGATAAAGCGCACGAAATGATCGGCGAGCTTTCGGAACTGAACGCGCGCACACGAAGCACCAGCGCGCAAATCGATTTCGCTTCATCCGGGCGGCAGACGAAACAGTTGATTACGCTGGACGGCGTGAGCTATGCGATGGGCGGACGGACGCTGTTTAGCGATGTGCACTTCATCATGACGTCGGGGATGCGCGTGGGGCTGGTGGGCCCGAACGGCAGCGGCAAGACGACGCTGCTGCGGCTGTTGAAGGGCGAACTGAAGCCGGCGCGGGGCGTCATGCGGCAGGCGGCTGCGTTGCGCGTCGTGTACTTCGACCAGAATCGCGAGCTCGACCCGGAGATGACGCTGCGGCGCGCGCTGGCACCGGACAGCGATGCGGTGATTTATCAGGATCGCGTGATTCATGTGGCGGCGTGGGCGGCGCGATTCCTGTTTACGGGGGAGCAGCTCAATCAAAAGGTCGGCCGGCTGTCCGGCGGCGAGCGCGCGCGCGTGCTGATTGCGCAATTGATGCTGCAACCCGCGGATGTCCTGCTGCTGGACGAGCCAACCAACGATCTGGACATCCCCACACTGGAGATTTTGGAGGAGAGTTTGCTGGAATATCGCGGGGCGCTGGTGCTGGTGACGCACGACCGCTACATGCTGGACCGCGTGTCCACCGTCGTGCTCGGTCTGGACGGACTGGGCGGCGCGGAACGCTTTGCGGACTACCAGCAATGGGAGGCGTGGCAACGGGCGCAACAGGCCGCGGGAAAGAGTAATGCGTCGGTGGAAACGCAGAGTCCGAGCGCGGCGACGGGTGCGGCCAAGGTCTCGCTGACGAAGAAAAAGCTATCCTACAAGGAAGCGCGCGAATTCGAGAGCATTGAGGCGCGCATTGCCGCGGCCGAGAAGGAATTGCAGGCGAAACACGACGCCTTGCTGGACCCGGCGATCATGGGCGATGGAGCGCGCCTGCACGCGGCATCGCTGGAACTGGATGCGGCGCAGAAGACGATTGATGCGTTGTACGCGCGCTGGGTGGAACTCGAGCAGAAGCAGAAATAAACTCCACAACCCACGCGCAAAGCTGGCCAGTTGGGGCACCCGGCTACGCCGCTCGATTGACAGGATTTGGCGGGGACGCATAGAGTCAGGCATTCGAGCAAGAGGGTGTTTTGCTAGGAGAAGGTGATGCGCAAACTGAGACTGGCTATAGCCTGTGGGGTGTTGGCATGCAGCGCGAGTGCGGGATGGACGCAGGATAAGGTGGCGACGCCGGGGAAGAGGCCACTCACTCCCGCGAGTTTTCTGGAATGGCGCGACGTGCAGGACCCGCAATTCTCCCCTGACGGCGCAAGGGTTGCGTTCGTGGTGAGCGACCCACTGAAGGGCGAAAAACGCACGCGGCACATCTGGCTCTACGACAAGAGCAGCAACACGGCCCGGCAATTCACCTACTCGGAGAAATCGGAGTCTTCGCCGCGGTGGTCGCCGGACGGAAAGGGACTGGCATTCCTCTCCGACCGCGGAGGAGACGAAGAGCAGACTTTCCTCCTGCGAAGCGAATTCGGCGAAGCTGCGGCGGTAACAAGTGGGAAGGCCGGGGTGACGGCGTTTGAATGGTCGCCGGACGGACAAGCGATTGCCTATCTCGCGCCGGATCCCAAGAGTGAAGCGCAGGAAAAGAAGGAGAAAGAAAAGGATGACGCGCGAGTGGTGGACAAGGACGAAAGGCACGCGCGCCTGCGGCTGCTCCATCTCGCCAATCACGAATCGCGCGCGCTGACCGATTCCAATTGGGAAGTGAAGGAACTTGCGTGGTTTCCCGACGGGCAGAGCATCGCGGTGATCGCAACGAATCGTCCGGCTGCCGACGAGTTCACGGACCGGATCTACTTGGTCAGCACGACAGACGGAAGGATGAAAGAGCTGCTGGCCCCGCGTGGACCGGTAGGAGATCTGCGTGTTTCTCCCAATGGAGCGACGCTAAGTTTCGTGGGCTGCCGCGAGGATGGGCCGGACCCGCATGACGTCTTTCTGCTTCCCGTGATCGGTGGGGCGGCGCGCAATTTGACCGGGGCGAGTCTCGACCGGCAGATTATGGACCACCACTGGGCCAAAGGCGGCTGGCTGATTGCCGTCTACGCGGATGGATTCGCCAACAAGTTCGTCGGCTTCAGCGGCGAAGGAGAGAAGAAGGAGTCCGGGCGGTTGCCGGCGAATCCGAATGAGTTTTCGGTTGCAGCAACGGGAGAAATCGCGTTTGTGGGCTGGAATTCGACGGCCATGCCGGAGCTTTGGCTGAGGGACACCAAAGGCGAGGCACAACCTGTCAGTCACGTGAATGATGGCTTGAAGGACTTTGCCGTGATCGCCCCGGAATTCTACAAATACAAATCGTTTGACGGATTGGAAATCGAAGCAGCCTTGTTGAGGCCGGCGGGCTACGACGGCAAGACGAAATTGCCTCTGGTGGTCCGTGTACATGGCGGGCCAACCGGCCGGTGGAGAGACAGCATTGATTCCTGGGGCCAACTGCTGGCAGCGCGCGGCTATGCGGTGCTTTATCCCAATATGCGCGGCTCAACCGGGTACGGCCAGAAATTCACCGAAATGAATCGCGCGGATTGGGGCGGCGGCGACTTCAAGGACGTGATGGCGGGCGTGGATGATCTGATCGCCAAAGGGATCGCCGACCCGGAACGCCTGGGGATTGGCGGAGGGTCGTATGGCGGGTATATGGCGGCATGGGCCGTGACACAGACGACGCGTTTCAAAGCGGCAGTCTCCGCCGCGGGCATGTCCGACCTGATTTCGGAATATGGCACGGAAAAGGAATCCGCGGGTGACGAATGGTTCTGGGGCACGCCGTACGAGAAGCCCGAAGGATTCCTGAACGGTTCGCCTGTCCTTTATGTGAAGAACGCAAAGACGCCGACACTCATCCTCCACGGCGAGGCGGACACCACCGACCCACCCGGCCAGAGCCAGGAACTCTATCGCGGCCTGAAGCGCTATGGAGTGGCCACCGAACTGGTGATGTACCCGCGGGAACCGCACGGTTTCCGCGAGCCCAAGCATCGCGTGGACATGCTGACGAGAATGGTGGATTGGTTTGGCCGGTATTTGCAGCCTGGGAAGTGATCGGTTGCCCCTTGGGTCCTGATCGCTGCTATCTGATCTCTGATATCAGTCATCAGATATCAGAGATCGGGAAGCAAGATCCAGAACGAGGCTCCCTTACGTCACCACCCTCTCAACGCTGTCTACGATCGGCCAACACCGCTGGAGGATGGCGAGCGCGGCCTGCGCACCTGGCTGGAGATGTTCGGGGGCAGCATGACGGGAAAGCTGCCGGTGGTGGAGCGCGAGCGGCTGGTGGAAGAGATCGAGCGCCAGGCACGCGGTAGATTGTTCAAGGATGGCCAGTGGGTGATGGACTACCGGCGGTTGCGGATCGTGGCACAGGCTGCCTGATGCTGCGAGTGAATTGAGACGGGATACCGTGTCCATGTTCCAGCACGGAGGGACGAACCGAAATGACGGTGCGAATGGCTCCTGCCTTATGGGGTGACATTTTCCAGTTGCCGTCAAGTGGTGACGGCATTATGGGGCCAAGACACACTTTCCATTTTGTCCACGTGAACTTGACGCACAAGGACAGCGGGCGTATGGTTCTCGCGGAGAGATAGAGTTGAAATCGGAAATTCTGGCATCATTCAGCCAGCCGATAGGAAGGAAGCTGGACAGAGAGCTCAGTCCCCGCGATAGCGTCGTTTTTGTTAACGGCCAAAACACTAGAAAACTCTGTCAAACTTGAGACACTTGCTCGGTTGCGTCGATACGCTGCAAGAGTTGCCCGCTCCTTCTTCTTTCTTCCCTCCCCATGTGCGCCGCTTCAAACACGAAAAGAGCGCCGCAAATGCAGTGAACTATCAAGGCATCTCACTGGGTCCCAGGGAGGTCTCGGATGAAAAGACTCAACCTCGCCCTTTTGGTTGTTGAGAATAATGATTATCAAGCCGAGCAAACCATCTCGGCGAAACAAGCGGCGCACGAGTGCGAAGCCGACCTTCAGGTTATACAAACTGAGCACGACGCAGTCGTGCAGAGCCAGCAAGTCCTTAAACTCCTCTATAGCCCTGCGGAGACTCGCCCTAACGGGATTTTCTTCGAACCGGTGGGGACGCCGCTCGCGCAGCCCGCGAAAATCGCAGCGTCATCTGGAGTGGGGTGGGTGGTGTTGAACCGGGAGGTCGACTACCTCGGCGAACTTCGCCGCCTGTACTCGACGACGCCAGTTTTCTGCGTTACGACCAATCATGAAGAGGTCGGCCGTATCCAGGGCGAACAGATCGCGCACTTACTCCCCCATGGAGGCGCAGTTCTGTACATCCATGGACCCTCCGACAACAAAGCCGCTGTCCGGCGCGCTGCCGCCATGCAGGCGGCGAAACCCGCTAACGTCGATGTGCGCGTGCTGAAGGGACTTTGGACGGAGGAGAGTGCCTACAATGCCGTGGGTTCCTGGCTCAAGCTCAATGTCGCTAAAGACGTGGCATTCGGACTTGTGGCAGGCCAGAATGACGCCATGGCTCTCGGCGCGCGCCGGGCGTTTCAGGAACTCACCGGGGGAGCCGAGCGCGATCGTTGGTTGAGCTTGCCTTACATCGGCTGCGACGGCCTGCGTAACACCGGGCAGGCTTATGTTCACCGTGGACTTCTTGCAGCCACGATCGTGATTCCTGCCAACGCCGGCCAGGCGATCAAGGCGCTGGTTACCTCGCTGAGGACAGGGCAACAGCCATCAGAATGCATCTTTACGAGCGCAAGTTCATTCCCGCAGATCGCGTCACTTAAGCCCAAGCCCTAGCACGCTATCTCTTCCGCTTGCTCCTCGAAGTCTTTCCCGCGCGAGAAGTGCCCGCCCCAAATACCGCCCGAGATGCGGCACGGCCGTTGACGCAGACCTAACAGCGATGCGTCTCCGGCGTGGTGTTCGACTGCGACCTTGATTGTTCAGATTCCCGCAAAAGCTCCTGAGGAGCTTGGTTTTCTCACGAGCTACAGTTCTTCCGTTGGTCAAACTCAGCAAAACATTGTCATCCTGAGGCGATCCGATGAGGATCGCCGAAGGAGCTCAACATGGAATCATGCAGAGTGTTGCGGTTGAGATCCTTCGGGGCGCCCCGACCAGGTGGGGTAAACGCCCGGCGCGCCCCTCAGGATGACAGCGTGTTGCTGCGTGGGGGTGGAGGGGAAGATTTCGCCTCTTGGGAAACTCGGGCTAAACGCTTGTGGCATGGGAGAAAACGCCACTATAGGTAGAGTAGGGCTTTACAGGGATGGGGGGTCGTGGTAGTCTTAGCTCCCGTACCGCCATCTTAGCGCCAGGCGGCTGGGCCTCTGAACGAGAACCTGCCAAACGTGTTTGCTTTCTGTCTGTTACGGAAGAAAGCGTCGCTGGAAAACCCCTCCCCTCGAGGAAAGGAAAGTCGTCTCTCTTCGCGCGGAAAAACCGTGGCCATTCTGCAAGATCGCGCCGAAGTACGGTTGGGAGTGGGGTTGCGCGCCGGGTTTGGGGATTAAGGTAAGCCGCGAAGTGGAAGTTCACGACAAAAGGGGACACCTTGCTTAAGCTCCGAAAAGTGGAAATTGTAGGGTTCAAGTCCTTCTGCGAGCGGACCGTGGTCACGTTCAGCGGAATGGGCAGCACCTGCATCGTCGGGCCGAATGGCTGCGGGAAATCCAACGTCGTGGACGCCATTAGCTGGGTGTTGGGCGAACAAAGCCACAAGACCCTGCGCGCGGAACGCATGGCTGATTGCATTTTCAACGGTACAACCAAGCGCCCGCCCCTGGGCATGGCCGAAGTCATCATCACCATGGAAGATCTGGAACTCGCCGAAGCGGCGCGGTTCGTCCTGGAGGCGGAAGAAGAGGCCGAAAAGGAAAACCTCGCAGCGGACAGCACGGATAGCGCAATGGCCGGGGAAACCCAAATGCAAGCCGGCGAAGATGCCCTTGCCGCAGAAGAGTTGCGCTTGGAGACGCTCCCCCAAGCCGAGCTCCTAGAGGAGGCAGGCGAAGCGGGCTTCAAGGGCAAACGCAAGAAGAAGACGGAAAAACCCACGCTGGTGAGCAAACCCGGGGAAGTCGTCGTCAGCCGCAGGCTCTATCGCAGCGGCCAAAGCGAATACCTTATCAACGGCCGCGTGGCCCGCTTGCGCGACATCCAGGAAATGTTCATGGGCGTGGGCCTGGGACCAGACTCCTACGCCATCATCGAACAGGGGCGCATCGGCCTGATTCTCGCCACGAAACCCATGGAGCGCCGCGCCATCATCGAAGAAGCCGCGGGCGTAACCAGATTCAAGACCAAGAAGCGGCTGAGCGAGGCCAAGCTGGAATCCTCCAAGCTGAACCTGGCGCGCGTCAACGACATTGTTGTGGAAGTCGAAAAGCAGTTGGGCTCGCTGAAGCGGCAAGCCTCCAAAGCCCGGCGCTATTCGGAGATTCGCGAGCAAATGCGCGGAATTGTCCGCCAGATGCTGGCCGGAAAAGCCCGCGAACTCGATGCCGAGGCGGAACGCCTGGGCGGGCGGCTGGCGGAATTGACCACGGCGGAAACGCAGCAGGCGCAATCCATTCACGAACAGGAAGCGGAGCAGGATCGCCTGAACCAGCGGATTTACTCGCTGGACGCGGAAATCCGCCAGAATCAGAATGTGCTGAATCACACGGCCCTAGAAGTTGACCGCAACGAAAACCGCATTGTGTTTAACCAGACGCGCAGCGCGGAATTGGCTGGCCGCAACGAACAGATTGCCGCGGAACGCCACGCCGTCACCGCGCAGACCTCCGAGTGGGAAGCGCGTGACACGGCGCAGCAGCAGGTGGTGGAAAATGTCCGCACGGAGTCCGTCACCGTGCACGCTTGCGTGGAAGAGCTGGCGGCGCGTGCCTCCTTCCGCACGACACAGATCGCGGAATCGGAAGCGCGTGTTGAGGCGCTGCGCCGGGCCGCGACGCAAGCGAGTGACAGTTTGCTTTGGCTGCACGGCGAGCAGAAGCAGGCCGAAGAAGCGCTGGTCCATCAGAGCGAGTCGCTCCGCAAGCTGGAAGAGCGCGAGGGCACGTTGCTCGAATCCTCCATCCACGTGCGCGACGATGCGGAACGCGCCGCCCAGGACTGGCAGAATGCCATGAACCAATTGGGTGGGCTACAGCGCAAGGCCTCGGAAGTCCAGGCGCGCATGACCGAATTGCGCAAGAACCGCGAGGCGACCGGCAAACAGGCGGATTCCCTGCGCGACTCCCTGGCCGGCGTGCGCGCGCGCCACTCCACCCTGACGCAAATTCTGAATGATCACTCCTACACCGGCGAGGCCGTGCAGAAACTCTTCGCGGCCAACGAGCGCCACGGCGGCGGGAATTTCCGAGCCGTCGGCGTGCTGGCGGATTACGCCGAGGTGCAGGAACAACACGAATCCGCCCTCGAGCAGTACATGCGCGATGAGCTGGAATACGTCGTGGTGGAAACCTACGACCACGCCCGCGCCGGCGTTTCGCTGCTGCGCAATGAAGTGGGCGGCCGCGCCACCTTCTTTGTCGATTCCCTGCGCAACCTGAAAGTCGACGAGTACGAGCCCATCGTGCACTTCCGGCTGGAGGACGGCGTGATCTCCCAGCTGGACAAATTGGTGGAGTTCCGCGATCCGCTGGGGCCCGCGGCGAAGCAGTTCCTGCCGCGCCTGCGTTCGGGCTATCTGACAGACAGCGCGGTTGCCGCGGAGAAGCTGGCGCGCGAGTACCCGCAATATGCTTTCGTCACGCCCGAAGGCACCTGCTACCAGGGCCGCATGGTCACCGGCGGCAAACCGGACGACGCCGGGCCGCTGGGAATGAAACGCGAACTGCGTGCCATGGATGCGGAAGTGGGGCATCTGGAGCACCAGACGGGCTTGATTCAGGCGGCACTTGAAACCATCACCGTGGAATTGCACGCCTCCGAACAGGCTAACGACGAGCTTTCGGCGCAACAACGCGAGGCGGAGCGCAACCTTTTCGCCACCAAGCACTGCCACGAGCAGATGCAAAGCGACCTGGCGCGGCTGGGATTGGACCTGACCGTCTGCCAAAGCGAACTGGCGGGCGTGCGCAAGGAAATCGATACCGTGCAGCAGCGCGCGGAACGCGCCAAGCTCCAGCATGAAACCGCGGCGACGTCGCGGTCCGAGGCGGAAGCCGAAAGCGCGCGCCTGGCGGAAGAGGTCGTGCAGCTTCGCGCCAGGGTGCAGACCGAACAAGAAGAGTTGGCCACCGCCAGAGCGGAACTTGCCGCCATGAACGAGCGCATGGCCTCCGTGGAAGCAATTGCCCAACGCCTGCAAGAGGAGAGGGCCGATCTGGAACGCCGCGAGGCGGCTCTGCGGCAGCAGGAAGCGTCCATCACCGAAGAAACCGCGGCGATGGCCCGGCAGACGGAAGAGCTAACCCGGCAATTGGAAGTGCTGCGTACCGAAAAGACGCGCCTGGAAGAAAACCAGAAGCAGCTTGAGCAGGAATGGGACGAAGGCCGCACGCGCGTGACGCAGGCCGAAGATCACCTGCGCCTGGCGCGGCAATCGTTGCAAGACATGCGCGAGGAGCGCGGCCGTTTTGAAGTGGACAAGGCGCGCAACGATTCCGACCGCCAGCACTTGCGCGAAACTTGCCTCGCCGAAGTGAACGCGCAACCCGAAGACCTGATCGCCTCGGAGACCGCCTTCATGTCCGGCGAAGAGCTGGCTCTTGCCGAGGCGAACTATCGCGAAATGAAGCAGCGCATCGAGAACATGGGCGCCGTAAACATGATGGCGCTTGAAGAATTCAACGAGTGCGAGCAGCGGTTCACCTTCCTGACCCGCGAACGCGATGATCTCCTTCAGTCCATTGCCGATACCCAGCAGGCCATCAAGGAACTCGACGTCATCACAAAGGAAAAATTCGAGCTGGCCTTCGCGGCCATCAACGCCAACTTCTCCACCGCCTTTCACACCATTTTTGGCGGCGGCATGGCGGAGATGCGCTTGACCGAACCGGACAGCTCCGGCGATGCGGGCATTGACATTGTGGCCTCGCCGCCGGGCAAGCGCTTGCAGAACGTTTTGCTGCTTTCGGGCGGCGAGAAGGCCATGACCGCGCTGGCGCTGCTGATCGCCATTTTCCGTTACCAGCCGAGCCCCTTCTGCATCCTGGACGAAGTCGATGCGCCACTCGATGAGGCGAACATCGGGCGGTTCACGCGCTTGATCGGCGATATGAGCGCGCAGACGCAATTCATCATCGTCACCCACAACCGCAAGACGATGGAGACCGGCAGCGTCCTCTACGGCGTCACCATGCAAGAGCCCGGCGTCTCGAAGCTCGTCAGTGTGCGCTGGGAAGGGGAAGAGGCGACGCCCATGCGGAGACAGCGCGCCGCCGCCGCGACCGCAGCTTAAGAAAATTCTCAGTATTGCCGTATTGGGGCGGAAGAGATTCCGCCCCATTTGTTTTTCTGCGGCTACCCCGGCCAGCATGGTCGCCTGCGGCAGGGGAACGTGACGGCTAACATTGACATCGGCGCAGGCTGGGATAAAATGCAGAACACTTCTCAGGGGAACTGTTCCGTGAGTGCAACTTCGGCAGTGAAGGTAATTCGCGAAACCAATTTTCCCGGTCTCACGCCCGCGGCGCGCGGCAAGGTGCGGGACATTTATGACCTTGGCGACCGCCTCTTGATCGTCGCCACCGACCGCCTGTCCGCCTTCGATGTGGTAATGCCCACTCCGATTCCGGATAAAGGCCGCGTCCTTACGCAACTCTCGCTGTTCTGGTTCAATCTTCTCAGAGACGTCATCCCGCATCACGTGCTCAGCTTGACGGAATTCCCAGCCCCGTTCGACAAATACAAGGACGACCTGGCGGGGCGCACCATGCTGGTGCGCAAGACCAAACCCTTGCCGATCGAGTGCGTCGCGCGGGGATATCTATCCGGCTCCGGCTGGAAGGAGTACGGCGCCTCGGGAAAGATTTGCGGCATTTCCCTGCCGGGCGGCTTGCGGGAGTCAGACAGGCTCCCCGAGCCGATATTCACGCCCGCGACAAAAGCGGTTACCGGCCACGATGAAAATATCCCGTTCGAGCAAGCGGCGGGACTCCTAGGCGAGGAACTTGCCGAGCAGGCGCGTAGTGTCACGCTGGAGCTGTACCGCCGCGCGGTCGCCTACGCCGAACCGCGGGGAATCCTGCTGGCGGACACCAAATTCGAGTTTGGGTTGCTCAACGGCCAACTCCTGTGGATCGACGAAGCGCTGACGCCGGATTCCTCGCGCTTCTGGCCTGCCGCGCAGTATAAACCCGGCGGCGCCCAGCCCTCCTTTGACAAACAGTTTGTGCGCGACTACCTCGAAAGGATCCAGTGGCCAAAAACGCCACCTGGGCCCGACCTGCCCCCCGACGTCGTCGCCGCGACGCGTGCCAAATACCGGGAAGCCTACCGGATCCTGGTGGGGCACGAATTGGAGTAGCAAGGCGGCCCCGTCAAATTACGCTGGTCAGCGGAGAGTGCGCACGTGAGAGATCAATTGGAAGGGCTTGTGGCGCAAATGGTGGAGCGCGGAATCCTGTTTGACGAGGCTGTAGGTGAATTTGAGAAGCGTTTCATCAAGCGCGTGCTTGAGCGCACCAACGGCAACCAGTCCCGTGCCGCCGAAGTCCTGGGGATTCACCGCAACACTCTGAGCCGCAAGATGACGGAATACAAGCTGGATCACCGGCGCGGGCGCAGCCGCTAGAGCGGGGCTGGCCCACACGAAGAGAGCCCCACGCGAGACTCCCAAGAAAAGAAATCCCGTACGCTGCAAAAAAAGGGCCCCGAGTCGAACTCGAGGCCCCCTAGTCCTTTTGTCGAAAACGTGAGTTACTGTGGCTTCGCAGCAGGCTTCCGGACCGGCTTCTTCACCGGTGCTTTTTCCTTCGGCAGATCGTCGGCGCTCACTTTGCCCTTTTCCCAATGGATCATAAAAGCCGGATCGGGATCGTAGGAGGTCAAGGTCCCGGTGATGTGCACGAAGGCATCCTTTGCGAGTTTGCCGGCTTCGGGCTGGCCCGGAATCTTAAACTCCATGTTGGCGGTGGTCGCCGCTTCAAATTCCGCATCGGTGGTGACAAAAGCGTTCTTGATTACCACCGGGTCCGTTCCGCCGGTCACTTCAAGCACCTTGCCGGGAACGTCGGGGAACTCCAGGCCGCACGAAGCGGTCCAGGTGAGTTTGGCCTTGTCGCCGCCAGCTTTCAGATCGGTAAAAACGGAGGCGATGGTCATGTTGTTGCGCGCCGCGTCAAGATTGGCGCTGCTGGGGAGCTTGTAGCTGGCCGGGCAGTCCACGGAACTTGAGGCAAGCTGCAGCAGTTCGTTCATTTCCGCGTCGCTCAGCGCATCGCAGACCGTGCCACCCTGGAAGTTCACGATCAGCTTGCGCAAGTACGTCTTGACCGATTTGGACTGCGTCTCAGTGGCATTCTTGGAGCTCGCCGCGCGCGCATAGGCCCACAGCGCGTCGGCTTGCTGCGGTGGATTCGTGCAGCCGTAGGCTTTGCCGAGGCTATAATTAGACGTCAGGTCGTCCGGGGTCACTGCCAGGACTGCCTTGTAAGATTCCACGGCGCCCGCGCAATCCTTGGCGGCGAGGGCGGCATTCGCTGCCGTTCCATAGAAGAAGATTATGGACCTCTTCTTATCTTCGGCAAACTTGGCGTCGTCTACACCCTCGGGCTTGGGAACCGAATCGACGATCTTGACCCCGGCAAGCGCGGCATCATGAGCAGCCTTGGCGGTCTGGGGGTCAGGGTTGGGAATATTGAAGTAGGCGAAGGCCCAGACGGAGTAAGCCTGGTACTTCTCCGTGACGCTGGCCTTGTCGCCGAGAGCGATGAGCTTGTTGCAATACTCAATGGTCTTCGGGAAATTCTTTTGCGCGCCGTAATTCTTGTAATACAGCGTATAGATATAGTTCAAAAGCGCCGAATTGGGATACTTCGCCACGAAGTCGTCCAGCATCTTGATCTGCGCCGCAGGGTTCTTTTCAGCATCAGCCGCCTGCCAGGCGTTGTACTCCGCCATGGTGTACTTCTGCTGGCCGGCAGCGCCGCCTCCGGTGCCCTGCGCCATCGCCGGAGCCACCGTGATACAGAAGAGGCAAAGCGCCGCAAGTACTGCAAGGCTTGCCATCCTACATGTAGCGTTCATTCCCTTATCTCCTCGCTGCAACCAATGAAATAAAATCACACCATCCGGCGGCAATCAACGGCGCTCACCGGAAACCCTGAATTTCCCCGCGAACCGACAATGCTCTTTCGGAAACTGTTGAATTATAGGTGCACCCGACTCCCATTCGCAAGCCGCTTCCGGCAGAAAACCGGAAGAGTCCGTGGGCGAACAAAAACGTTCGCGAACCTTGCGATTCAACCCCGGGGCACTTCCGAGGCATCCGATGCAGAGCGGCATCCTTGGGAATAAGATGAGTGTCGCATAAAATGCGTGGCTTGGGCAGGGAGAAATCATATGACTAACATAAGCACGGCAAATAGCGGCGCCAGCGCGGAGAAACCGCTGGCGGGGGGAGTGGCGCTCATCACCGGAGGCGGCCGCGGCATCGGCAAGGCCATCGCGCAGCGGCTGGCAAAACTGGGCGCGGCGGTGAGCATCTGCGGGCGCAGCAGGGAACCGCTCATGAGCACCGCGCAAGACTTGCGGGCGTTGGGGGTGCGCGTGCACGCGCAGACCGCCGACGTGACCAAGCCTGGCGATATTGCCGCGCTGGTGGAATCCACGGAGAAGGAGCTGGGGCCCATCACCATCCTGGTGAACAACGCAGGCATCGGCGGCTTCGGTCCCGTCCACGAGAAGAGCGAGGAGGAGTGGGACCGCGTCCTCAATACGAACTTGAAGAGCGTCTTCCTCGTTTCGCGGGCCGTGGCGCCTTCGATGATCCAGCACGGCGGCGGGGATATCATCAATATCAGTTCCCTGGCTGGAAAAAATACCTTTGCGGGCGGCGGAATTTATTGCGCTTCGAAGTGGGGCTTGCAAGGCTTGACCGGCTGCATGGCCGAAGACTTACGCGGCTATGGGATCCGTGTGAGCGTCATTTGTCCCGGAAGCGTGGCGACGGAATTCTCCGGGGGCGGGCCGAAAGACCCGAAAAAAGTTTTGACCGCGGAGGATGTGGCGCACGCCGTGGGTATGGTGGCGGTGCAGGGGCCGCAGAGTTTCATCAGCGAGGTGCACCTGCGCCCGGTAAGGAAGCCCTAGGCGCACGAAGGCGGGGGACATTTTCGTCTTGACAATAGTCGTAACAACGACTATGCTCTGGACATGAATTCCCGCAACCATGCCTCCTCCCCCGGCGCCGCTCTCGAGGACCACATCTTCGTCGCCATCCTCAAGACCGCCGATGCCCTTTCCCAGGAAGCCGAGCAACTGATTAAATCCGCCGGCCTGACCATGGCCCAGTACAACGTCCTGCGCATTCTGCGCGGCGCGGAGTCCGAAGGGTTGCTCTGCCGCGGCATCAGCGAGCGCATGATTTCGCGCGACCCGGACATCACCCGCCTTCTGGACCGCATGGAAAATCACGGCTGGATCACGCGTCACCGCGAGAAAGAGGACCGGCGCGTCGTGAAAACCCGCATTACGGAAGAAGGCCTGGCAACACTGAAGAAACTGGACCAGCCCGTCCGGGACTTGCACAAAGGCCAATTCCGCCACATGAGCGCCCCCCAGCTCAAGACCCTGGCCAAGTTGCTGGCAGAAGTGGAAAGGCGTGAATTCGCCTAGCGAGCCGGCGCATCCAAAAGACAATTTTCGCAGCCAACAAAAAAGGAGAAAGAACAATGGAGTTGAATCTTCCCCGATTGGTAGTGACGGCAGGGCTGGCGTTGCCCGCGAGCGCGGGTACGACCACCTGGCAGATCGATCCGCAGCACTCTTCGGCGCAGTTTGGCGTGACCCACTTGATGATCTCGACGGTGCGCGGCGAGTTTCACGGTGTGAAGGGCACACTCGTCCTGGATGGGCAGGACATCACCAAATCCACGGTGAATGTCACCATCGACGCCACTTCCGTGGACACCCGCGAGCCCGATCGCGACAAGCACCTCAAAAGCCCCGATTTCCTGGATGTGGCCAAATATCCTTCCATCACTTTCAAGTCCACCAAGGTGGAGCAGGTCTCCCCCGGCGAGTTGAAGGTGACCGGCGACCTCACCATCCGCGGCGTTACCAAGCAGGTGGTCCTGAATGTCGAGGGCCCGAAGGCTCCGATCAAGGATCCTTGGGGACTCCAACGCTCGGCCGTTTCCGCCACCGCCAAGATCAACCGCCAGGATTTCGGCGTAAGCTGGAACCAGACGCTCGATTCCGGCGGGGTTGTGGTGAGCGACGATGTGCGCATCACGCTGGATGTGGAGATGGTAATTCCGCCGGCAGGCAAGTAAACCGCGCCAGCACGGGTCTGGATTGTAAAGTATTGCCGGGCGGCGCAAACCCGCCGCGCGCCGCTATCCCGGCTTTGGAAATCACTAGGAGAAAATAGATGCACAAGCCAGCAGCCACACAATATCCCGTCCATGAATTGATCCGCGAACGCTGGAGCCCGCGCGCTTTCTCGGAAAAAGCGGTTTCACCGGAGATTCTCCAGAGTTTGTTTGAAGCCGCGCGTTGGGCGCCCTCCAGCAATAACGAGCAGCCGTGGGCGTTTCTGGTGGGAACCAGGGGAGACGGAGACACCTTTAGGAAAATTCTCGGCACGCTTGTGGAGTTCAACCAGACCTGGGCGAAGCACGCGCCGGTGCTGGCCATCGCCGTCTCGGAACTGGCGTTCGCGAAGAATGGGCATTCCAACCGAAACGCCTTCTACGATACGGGCACGGCAGTTTCGCAATTGACCACGGAAGCCACCTCGCGAGGGCTATTCGTCCATCAAATGGCCGGATTCGATCCCCACAAGGCCATCGAAGCCTTCGCGATTCCGAATGGTTGGGAGCCGATTGCCGCGTTCGTCATCGGCTACGCGGGCGACCCGCAAGCACTTCCCGACGTGTTGCGCGAGCGCGAGTTGGCGCCCCGGACGCGCAAGCCTTTGCAGGAATTTGTCATGAGCGGACAGTGGGGCCACGCCGCGTCCTTCGCGCAAAAATAATCAAGGGCGGAGAATTCACGCCACCTTGCAGGGAACGCTCAGGATATGGGCGTACGGATGTCTACAGCCGCGGCAGGACGATGCCGCCTTGCGCCTGGTACTTCCCTTTTTTGTCCTTGTAGCTGACTTCGCACTCTTCGTCGCTCTCGAAAAAGAGCACCTGGCAAAGGCCTTCGTTGGCGTAAATTTTCGCCGGCAGCGGCGTGGTATTGCTGATTTCCAGCGTCACAAAGCCTTCCCATTCCGGCTCGAACGGCGTGACGTTCACGATGATCCCGCAGCGCGCGTAGGTGGATTTGCCCAGGCAGATCGTCAGCACATTGCGCGGGATCCGGAAATACTCCACGGATCGCGCCAAAGCGAACGAGTTGGGCGGAATGATGCAGACGTCGCCTTTGTAATCCACCAGCGATCGCGCGTCAAAGTGCTTCGGATCGACAATCGTCGAGTTCACGTTCGTGAAAATTCGGAACTCGTCCGCCACCCGGATGTCGTACCCATACGAGGAGACGCCGTAGCTGATGACGCCTTCCCGCACCTGCCGGTCGGTAAACGGCTCGATCATCTTGTGTTCCAGCGCCATCTTGCGAATCCAACGGTCGGGCTTAACGGACATCCATTCCTCCTAACACAGATGTGAAAAATGTGTGCTCTTAAAAAGTAAGAGTGTAGTCCAGGGAACACGTCTTGACAACCTGCGCGGCACCCAATAGCATCGGGCCACGTAGAGCCGGAGGCCGGTGTGATCAAGCTCGATATCGTAAACGCGGTGGTAGGCAAGACCAACATCAGTCGCACCAAAGCGGAACAAGCCGTGGAAACGGTGTTTGAATCGCTGAAGGGCGCCTTGGGCCGGGGTCAACGCATCGAATTGCGCAAATTCGGCGTCTTCAGTGTGAAGCCGCGCAAGACCGGCATTGGGCGGAATCCTCGCACGGGAGAAGAGGTCAGCATTCCTCCCGGCAAGGCGGTGCGCTTCAAGCCCGGCAAAGAATTGCAGGGCCTCGCAGATACCACTGCAGGTGTGGCCAAGTAGAAATTCGTGACCCCACCGGAAACAGAGCAGCGCGCTCCCGCTCTTCTGGGTGCCAATACCTGGCGGGATTTGGCCTCGTACGGGCCTTATTACGCAGCGAGTCCCCCGCTACCCACAACTCGCTCGCTCATCCTTGCGGCGTTCCTGTTTTTCCTGACGCTCGTCACGTGTCTCCTGGCGGGCACGCATTTCGCGGCGGCCTATGCGCACAATCAGGCTGCCTCGATTGATACCTTCCTGCAGACGTTCACTCTCGCCTATCGCCATCCCGCCACGCTTTTGACGGGACTTCCCTTCGCCGTGACGCTGCTGGCCATCCTGTTGGCGCACGAATTGGGGCATTACTTCGCCTGCCGGTATCACCACATTCGCTCGAGTTACCCGATGTTTATTCCCGCGCCTACGCTGATCGGGACATTCGGCGCGTTCATCCTGATTCGTTCGCCGATACGTTCCGCGCGCGCACTGTTCGATGTCGGCGCTTCCGGGCCGATCGTGGGCTTCCTCCTAGCGATTCCAGCGATGGCGTACGGAGTGCTCCACGCCAAGGTGATTCCGGCGCTCGCGAATGATGGCAGCGCCGATCTGGTTTTCGGCGTGCCCGTGGTGATGCGGTTGATCGCAGCGGTGATTCAACCGAATGCTCATGCGGGCGATCTGCTCTTGCATCCCGTGGGGCGCGCAGCGTGGGTCGGGCTCTTTGCCACGGCGTTGAACTTGCTCCCGGTGGGGCAGCTCGATGGCGGGCACATTCTGCGCTCTGTCAGCCCGCGGCTTCATCGCATGGTTTCGCTGATCTTGCCGCTCGTTTTGCTGCCCATGGGATTTTTCTTGTGGAGGGGCTGGCTGATCTGGGCCGCTCTTCTGTTTGGCGTGCGCTACTTCCGCGCAGCCCCGATTTACGATCCCACGCCGCTGGACCCCAACCGCAGATTCGGCGCGCTCCTGGCGTTGCTCGTCTTTCTCCTGTGCTTCATGGCAAATCCACTATAGTTGTAGCTACTACTTGGCTCACCGCGTTGGTGTTCCTAGAGCCGCCGCAATCCGCCGCGTTCCAGACTTCTCCAAGTGGCAGCTGGCCAGTTTCCGATTATCGCCTTAATAATCCAAGTGTCGCGACGGTTTGGGTCGATGGCTTCCTCGAAGGTCGTCTCTGGACAGTTTCCGAGTCGCTGACTATTTTCCCAAAGGTCGAAAATTTCACGTTCCGACGAGAAGCGAGATGGGGCCGCCGCATCTGCCGTCTGGAGACTCGTGCACGCCACCTGTATCACTTGTGTGATAATGCCCGGCAGAGACTCCTTTGCCGAGGCACGAGGGTAGACAGCGGCCGTCATGGACAAGCTCGAATACGAAACTTCCAAGAGATATTTGGTATCAGGAATAGAAGTCCACTCCGAGATCGTAAGCGACCAGGAGACCCCAGAATACCGAGCCTTCCATATTTCAAGCTCTTGTGCGAGCCAACGCTGGGGAAAACGCACCCTCGGTTTCTCTCTCACTTGTTACAAAAACACTGCCACGGACATCATGAATACGCTCGAAAGCGCTCGCTTCAAGGAGGTGGAGAGAATAATCAAGATCGAGTCAGGGGAACTCCCAGAAGGTGGGCCAGTTTTCCTGGGTGTTCAGATTCAGGGACCCACCGGAAAAGCAATCAACGCGCTCGCGCTTCCGGATTTGAGCTTATCCGCCAGCTTACTCGGCCAAGAAATAATAGATTTTCTGGAACTAAGTCCGTTGCAAAGGAGCTCCTTTCAGGAACAAGCTGTTTCGCTTCCTTTGTTCAAGATCGTGATCTCTAGCGGCACCACGAGGGTTGAAACAATGGTTGCGGCAAGTGCCCACGGTTCACCGGCATGCATCCTCGGTGGAGATTTTTTTCAAAAGGCACTACGAGGCAAAGAATATATTGTTACCGAGCTAGTTATGCCCGACGACCGTAGGGCTTTAGCCAATGCGGCGCGATGTAAGAAAAGGAATGTACTAATTGCGGGCAAGTATGGCGAGCATCGATTCCGGCTAGAAAGAATTAAGCAGGCACTGTCCACCCTAAATTTCATCGGGCTCATTCTAGATGAATATCCCGACATAGAGGAACAGCCTTTGGCAGAGAAAATGGTTACCTACGCTTCGATCTGCCGGTTTGTGATAGTTGATGATTTTGTTCCATCTGGCCACATAGACGAGCTGGCTATATGCAGAGAGCGTAAGTTCGTCACAGCAATTCTGCGTCCGGGAGGTAAGGCGTCCACGGCCATGCAAGCCGAAATTGCAGACGAGGTCCAATTCATGGAGGAGTTCAGCTACGTGCTCGACGCTGAGTTTGAGGCCCGCGTTTTGGATGCTGCGAGGTGGGCCGATGAAACTGTATGCGAAAGAGCAAGGAGACTAAATCGAAGGTATAGCGGCTGGCGTGCGCCGGACAAGATTGTGCGTTCGTGAACGCCACCGTCCCGAAAGACGTTTGGCTTAAGCGCTCAGAGCAGTGTCAGTGGGTCCATATCCACCAGCACGGCGGTTTGCGGGATTTCGTGCGCATCGCAAAAGGCCAGCGCGCCCGTCAGCACCTTCGTCAGCAACGTGCGCTTTGGCGACTTCAGCAGAAACTGAAAGCGATGCTCCTTTTTCAGGCGCGCCAGCGGGGCCGAAGCCGGTCCCAGAATACGCAGCCCTTTTCCATCCTGCGGCGAAAAATACTCCGAAAGCTGGCGCGACCACCGAATTACATTTTCGAGTTTTGTATCCCGCACAATCACATTGGCAAGCGATGTGAATGGCGGATAGGCCATCATGCGGCGGAAATGCAATTCGCGCTCGAAGAACGACGCGTAGTCCTGGCGCACCGCATCCTGAATCGCGTAATGCTCCGGGTAGTAGGTCTGAATGAGCACGCGGCCGGGCAGATCGCCGCGCCCCGCGCGCCCCGCCACCTGCGTGAGCAACTGAAACGTGCGCTCGGCGGCGCGGAAGTCGGGCAGGCTCAGCCCGGAATCCGCGGAGATTACGCCGACCAGCGTGACGCGCTGGAAGTCGTGGCCCTTGGCGAGCATTTGCGTGCCCACCAAAATATCCAGCGCGCCACTGGCGAACGCGCCCAGCGTTTCCTGGTATTGCTGCTTGGTGCGCGCGGTGTCGCGGTCCAGCCGCGCGATCCGCGCCCCGGGAAATTCCTTGCGCAGGCGTTCTTCCAGGTGCTCGGAGCCTTCACCGAAGAAATAGACATACTTCGAGTCACACTTCGGGCACACCTTCGGCACGGATTGCGTCGAGCCGCAATAGTGGCACTCCAGGCGGTTGCGGCTTTTGTGGTAGGTCATCGAGATGCTGCAATTGGCGCATTGCACGGAAGCGCCGCAACTCCGGCAAAGCACGGACCAAGAATATCCGCGGCGGTTGATCAGAATAAGAACCTGCGTCTGAAACAACAGGCACTCGTCAATCCCCGCGTGCAGCACCTGCGAAATCGGGCTGGCCTGGTGGGTCTGCTGAAAGTCCTGGCGCAGATCGACAAGCTCCACCGCAGCCAGCGAACGATTCTCCACCCGCTCGGCCAGGGTGAGCAGTTCGTATTTTCCGTTGACGGCGTGATGATAGGTCTCGAGCGAGGGCGTCGCGGAACCCAGCAGCGCCACAGCATTTTCGAGCTTGGCGCGCACGATGGCGACGTCGCGCCCGTGGTATCTGGGCGTCTCTTCCTGCTTGTAGCTGTTCTCCTGCTCCTCATCCACGATCAGCAAGCCGAGATTTTCGAGCGGCGCGAACACGGCCGACCGAGTGCCAACGACGACGCGCGCCTGGCCGTTGCGCACGCGCCACCACTCGCGCGCGCGCTCCACGTCCCCGAGCGCCGAATGCAGCACCGCGACGCCCTCAAAGCTCGCCCCAAACCACGCGCGGCACTGCCGCCCGATCCACAGCGTCAGCGCAATTTCCGGCACGAGAATAAGCGCGGTTTTCCCGCGCGCCAGCGTGTCCTGCACCGCGCGCAGGTACACTTCCGTCTTGCCGCTGCCCGTGACGCCGTGCAGAAGTTGCACGCCAAATTCGCCCAGTTCAAACCGCGCGCGGATGGCGCCGAACGCGCGCTCCTGGGCTTCATTCAACGAATGCGCCGGCGGTAGGTAGCCGGCATCGAACGGATCTTCGGCGGGATCAATGGGCTCTTCCCAACTTTCCAGCAGCCCTTCGCGCAGCAGCCGCTCAATCACCGCGCGGGACATCTGCGCAAGCTTCAGGAGTTGCGGTAAAGGCAGCGGGCCGCGTTCGGTTTGCAGCAGCGCGCGCAGCCGCTCTTCTTTCTCTCCCAGCGTCTTTGCTTCCGCGCCCGCGCCTTTCCACGCGACCACGCGTTGCGTCTTCCGCTTGCGTCCCTGCAGCGTCTCCTGAATTTGCAAATAGCCGCGCCGCTGCAGGCGTTGCAATCCCTCGGGCGAAATTCCCAGCTTGGCCGCCGGACCAACCTGCCATGTTCCTTTTTTTTCGAGGAGTTTTTGCAGGAACGCGGCCTCGTCATCGCCGAGATCGGTTAGAGTTGCGCCTTGCTGGAGTTTGTCCGCCAGCGCACGGCCCGCTTCCGTGAGCACGATTTCGCGCCGCGCCGTCAGCTCCGTGACCGGCGGCATCATCGCCCGGAAAACTTCCCCAATCGGCGCAAGGTAGTAGCCCGCGATCCATCGGCCCAGCTCCAGGAGCTTTGGCGTCAGCGCCGGCACAAGATCGATCAGCTTGCTCACATCGCGGATGGTTGCGCCTTCGGGCGGCGTGTCTGTCAGCTCAAGGACCACGCCAACCATTGATTTTTTTCGGAACGGCACCAGCACGCGCGAGCCAGGCTGCAATTGCGCGCGCAGCGCCTCCGGCACGCCATAGGTGAATGTCGTGCGCAGAGGAACGGGCAAGGCTACATTGCAGTAGGAAGCAGACATCCCGCGTGTAGTTTAGCAGTAGTGGCCGAGCGGCATAAGCGGCACCACTCGTCGTGGGGCCGAACCAGGTTTTCCACGAGATGCAATCGTGCCTGTTATTTAAACGGAGCAGCAACCTGTCATCCTGAGGGACGCGTCGGGCGTTTACCCCGACCTGGTCGGGGCGCCCCGAAGGATCTCAACTGCTACACCGTGCACAATTTTGATGTTGAGGTTCTTCGGCGATCCTTATCGGATCGCCTCAGAATGACAACGTCTTGCAAGAGTTGGACGGCGGATTCTCAGCGGCTGATCAGGATTATCCCCACAAAAATGGAAAAAATGCCGAGCCACTGCAGGCGCGATACCGGCTCGCGGAGAATGAGCGCGGCCAGCCCCACCGTCACCGCTCCGTAGAGCGAAGCGAGCACGCTCACCACGGAAACCTGTTCGAGCTGCATGCCCAGATTGTTGAACAGGTACGCGCTGGTATCGAGGATCCCCACGCCCAGAATCCAGGGCGAGTCCTTCTTCGACGGCGGCGCCAGAGAACTTCTAGCAATCAGAATCACGAGCGCAGCGAAAGAAAAACTCGTCAATCGAATGATCCAGACCGTAGGAGCACCCCCGAGCAGCGGCACCACGCGAATTCCCAACAACCAGAACATCACGCCAAAGGCCACCGCCGCCAGCAGCGCCCAACCCACACCAAGCCGCTTCTTCGCCGGCTGCGTGCCGGCATCGATTGCGTTCGCATCGTCCGGCAGAGTTTCGCCGCGCGCCACCAGGATGACTCCGAGGATCGCCAGCGCCATGCCCACAAGTCGCGCCAGGGTCAACCGCTCTCCGGTCAAAACAGAAAGCAGCAAGGTCAGCACGGGATAGCTGGCGGAGAGCGGAGCCACGATGGACATCTTGCCAATCTCAAAGGAACGGTAGAGCGCCATCGTGCCCGAGGCATTGAGCAGGCCCACCAGAATTCCCCAGGCCCACGGCCGCCATCCCGAACCGTCCGCGAGATGCCCCCACCCGCCGAGCCAGCGCATCGCCAGCGTCAACAGTACGAATCCCGTCAACTGCATGTAGAGCATCGTGCGCAGCGTGCCGATCTTCCGCGTGGCGAAACGCGCAAACAGGTCGGCGCTTCCCCAGGTGAGCGCGGTCAGGAGGCCGTAAAAGATTCCCATGATGAATTAGAAGAATTTCTCCAGATGTTTAGCGCAGTAGCAGGCTGCCGCCAAACCCAGCGAATGTCATTCCGAGACCCGTTCGCTTTTTGAACGGGGCGAGGAATCCGCTTTTTCCCCAGCTGTTACAAAAAGCAGATTCCTCGCTGCGCTCGGAATGACAAACGTGTTTACGCCTTGCCAAGATGGGGTCGAGCAGTGCTCGACCCCTACAACCCCCGAATCTCGGGACGAGCAGGATGATAATGAATTGCCGTTTTGTAGCATCGTGCTATGACGATTTTGGTTTCTTCGGCGGCTGCAGGCCCAATTCCGCCATCACCTTTTGCAGGTCTTTCCAAACCTCGCCCTTGGCGTTGGGATTCCGCAGAAGATACGCGGGATGGTAGGTCGCCATGAGCTTGTGGCCGCGCCATTCCAGCCATTGTCCGCGGAATTGCGAAATTCCGCGCGTCGTTTCAAGCAGCGTTTTCGCGGCGACGGCGCCCAGGCACACGATCGCCTTTGGCCGGATCACATCAATCTGCCGCAGCAGATACGGCGAGCATGTGGCCACTTCATCCGGCTCCGGCGCGCGATTTTCCGGCGGCCGGCATTTCACCACGTTGCAGATGTAAACGTCCCCGCGCTGCAAGCCCATGGCTTCGATCATCTGCGTCAGCAACTTGCCGGCCCGGCCGACAAATGGGATTCCCTGCTGATCTTCGTCGGCGCCCGGTCCCTCGCCGATAAACACGAGCTCGGCCTTGAGGCTGCCATCCCCAAACACAATTTTGTTGCGGCCCTTGTGCAGTTTGCAGCGCGTGCAATCGCCGATGTCTTCGCGAATCTTCAGCAGCGTGTCGTCTTTAATCTTATCGACGCTCTCAAAAAGCGTGGGACCCGAAGGCGCGACGACTGGCGCGATACGCGGCGTCGCGGCGACCGCAGCCGGTTTCGGAGGCAACGGCTTGACGATGGGCTTGGGCAAAGAATTCTCCTGAAGGGCGGAAGTGGGCAATGGTGTTGAAGCGGTTGGAACGAAACTCGTGGCTGCAGCGGGAATGCGATCCCGATAGAACAAACGGATGCCCAGATCCTCGTAATACCGGAGGCGTTCTTCAATTTTCTGTTGCAGGGATTCCGGAGCGCGTTCGGGCATGATCGCTCAGTCGCCTGCACGGTGCGAGGCGGGCTTGCTGCGCAGAACGCCGCGGAGCCGCACCGCCTCGTCCAGAATGCGCTCGGCCACTTCGGCCTTGCTCATCCGGGGCAACGGGAGATCGCGGCCATCGCGGGAAAACAGGGTAATGATATTCGTGTCGTGGTCGAAGCCCGCGCCCTGCGCCGTCACGTCATTCGCAACGATCAGGTCCGCATTTTTCTGCGCAAGCTTCTTCCGCGCGTTTTCCGCGACTTGCTCGGTCTCCGCCGCGAACCCCACGACAATCCGTCCGCCCTTTTCCTTCGCCAGGGTGGCCAGAATGTCGGCATTGGGTTCCAGGCGAATCGTCAGCGCTTCCTTACTGCGCTTGATTTTCGAGCTTGCCGGTTCGGCCGGCCGGTAATCCGCCACCGCCGCCGCGAAAATCGCCAGCGAGCAGGGCGGAAAATGTTTCCGCGCGGCAGCCATCATTTCCTCTGCCGTACGCACATCCACGCGCTCCACGCCCTTGGGAGTTGCCAACGCCGTGGGTCCCGTAATTAAAACAACGTTCGCCCCGCGCCGTGCCCCGGCCTCCGCCACCGCATAGCCCATTTTCCCCGAAGAGCGATTGGTAATGTAGCGGACGGGATCGATGTCCTCGCAGGTGGGTCCGGCGGTAACCAGCAGAGTCTCGCCCGCCAAATCGCGTTTCGTCTGCGCAATTCCCTGCACCGCTTTCAGAATCTCGTCGAGCTCCGCCAGGCGCCCCGGCCCGGTCATGCCGCAGGCAAGATACCCGGCATTGGGCTCAACAATGTGCACGCCCCGCGCTTTCAGCACCGCCAGATTTTCCTGGGTCGCCGCATGCTGCCACATGTTGACGTTCATCGCCGGGGCCACAATCACCGGCGCCGTGGACGCGAGATACAACGTGGAAAGAAAATCGTCGGCCAGGCCGCGCGCAAATTTCGCGAGCGTGTCCGCGGTGGCCGGCGCCACAAGCAGCAGATCGGTGCGCTGCGCAACGGCAATGTGTTCAATGGCGGAATCGAGGTTGGCTTCGCCGGTGGAAGACTTGGCAAAAAGATCGGTGATGACTTTCTGGCCGCTCAGCGCTGCAAACGTCAGGGGCGTGATGAACTCGCAAGCCGCGCGCGTCATCACCACCTGGATGCTGTGGCCCTCCTGCTGCAAACGGCGCACGAGTTCCGCGGACTTGTAAGCCGCGACTCCACCAGTGACCCCAAGGGTAATGCGCATGGAATCCTCGCGGGCGCGCTACCTGCGCCGCTTGACGCTTTCCTTTTCCTCGTCGCTCCCGGGCTCGGTGAAGTCGTATTCAATCAAGCCACTGGTAACCTCTTCGCAGGCGATTCGCGTCGCCTTCAAGGTTCGCAGGTTTTCCGCCAGCGGTGGTGCGCCCGCCATAATCTGCCGGGCGCGTCGAGCGGCCAGCACGACATAGGCAAACTGGCTCTCCGGAGCTTTGGTTTGCACGGTCATGAGTGTCTTACCCTCCAAACGATGCCAGGACTTGATTCACGCGGTCTCGGCGGCGGGCACTCCGGCAACGGAGCGCCAGGAGAATCGCCTGGGCTTCGCGGCCGGCACGTTCCACGTCGTCGTTCACCACGCAAAAATCATAAAACTCTTCGCTCGCGGCAATCTCATCGCGGGCCATGGCCAGCCGCCGGGCAATTTCCTCGCCGGGGTCCTGGCCGCGGCTGCGCAAGCGCCGTTCCAGTTCCTGCCGCGAGGGCGGCAAAATAAAAATCGCCACGGCTTCCGGCAATTTCTTCTTTACCTGCGCCGCGCCCTGCACGTCAATCTCGAGCACCAGATCCAGGCCCCGCGCCCGCGACTCGTCCAGCCATTTCTTGGGCGTGCCGTAGGAATGCTTCCCGAAGACACGCGCATATTCCAGAAAATCACCCCGGACGACCATGGCGTCGAACTCCGCCTCGGTGACGAAATCATAACATTTTCCAGAGGCCTCGGTCGCCCGCCGCGGCCTAGTGGTGCAGGATATCGAAGGCATGGTACCCGGCAACTCCAATACCTTCTGCACCAGCGTCGATTTCCCCGAGCCCGACGGCCCGGAGACGATCAGCACCAGCGGCGCAACCTCGGTTCCCTCGCTCATTCGATGTTCTGCACCTGTTCCCGCAATTTCTCGATTTCCGCTTTGATCTCCAGCGCTATCCCCGTGATCGCCAGGGCTTCGCTTTCCACGCCGGGCGTCTTGGACAGCATGGTGTTCGCCTCACGCTGCATTTCCTGGAGCAGAAAATCGAGTTTCTTGCCGAGTTCGCCGGCGCCGTCCAGCAGTTGCGCAAATTGCTGCAGATGGCTGCGCAGGCGGTCTAATTCTTCACTGATATCGCTGCGTTCCGCAAGTAAGGCGGCCTCCTGCGCCAGGCGCGCGGGATCGATGCTGCTGCCGCTGAGCAGGTCCTTGAGCCGGGAGTCCAGGCGCCGCGCGAACGCCGGCCTCAGAGTTTGCACCAGGCCGCGCACCCGCTCCACCAGCGTGCCGATGCGCATCGTGCGCCCGCGGAGTTCCTCGCTCAAATGACGCCCTTCGGCGCGCCGCATCTCGTCCATTTTGCCGAGAGCTTCACGGAGTTGTGTCTCCAGGATTTTGCCGAACTCTTCCTGCTCTTCTTCCGAATCCGGCAATTCCGGCGCGAGCCCGCCAATCACACCTGGAAGCCGCAACAACGAAACGAGGTCGAGTTCCGCTTTCGCTCCGGTCTGCTGGCGCAACTCATCCGCGGCCCGCAGATAGGCCTGTAGGAGTACCTGGTTCACGTGGACGGGCGCGGCATTCCCCGGCTCCACGCTGACATGAATGTCCACATGCCCGCGATGAATGCGATCCCGCACGGCCTGCCGCAGGCGAATCTCGTAGGGCTCCAGCGATTCCGGCAAACGCAGCTTCACATCCAGAAACCGGTGGTTCACGCTTTTCACGCTGACGCGGATAGACCAGCCCTGGTGCTCGCCGCGCACCGTGGCATACCCGGTCATGGAAAGGCACTCGGGCTTCCGCGCCGATGTAGTTCCTGCCTGGGCAGTGCTTTGTGCGCTCATGCTTTGTTTCTCGAATTCAGCGGATTCTGGTTCGGTGCGGCTGCAGGGGCCAGCACGACCTCTTCCGCAAATTGCAGATCGTGCAAGCGCGCGTAGCTGCCGCCTCGCTCCAATAGCTCCGCGTGCGTGCCGCTCTCGCGAATGGAGCCGTCCTCCAACACCAGAATCTTATCGGCTTTGCGGATGGTTCCCAAGCGATGCGCAATCACAAACGTGGTGCGCCCCACCATCAGGTTGCTCAGGGCCTTTTGTACATACATCTCCGATTCCGAATCAAGTTCCGATGTGGCCTCATCCAGAATGAGTATTGGCGAATTCTTCAGGATGGCACGGGCAATCGCGATCCGCTGGCGCTGCCCGCCGCTCAGCCGCGTCCCCCGTTCGCCGATAAGCGTGTCATAGCCCTGTGGCAACTCCTGAATGAAATCGTGGGCCAGGGCCGTCTGGGCTGCCGCGATCACGCGTTCTTTGGGAATGTTCGTCAATCCGTAGCAGATGTTGTTCCACACGGTGTCGTGGAAGAGGATGTTTTCCTGGGTGACCATGGCGATCTGTTCCCGCAACGACCGGATGGTCACATTCCGGATGTCCACGCCATCGATCCGGATCGCCCCGGACAGCACCTCGTAAAACCTCGGAATCAGATTCACCAGCGTGGTCTTTCCCGCACCGCTGTTGCCCACCACCGCGATCACTTCGCCCCTGCTTGCCGTGAAGGAGATCTTTTCCAGCACCTGGGCGCTGCCTCCGTCATACGCAAACGTCACCTCATCGAATACGATTTCCCGCGAGAAAGGCGCCAGCAGATTCCCCTTGGGCTCATCCAGTTTCTCTTCGACGCGGTCGAGGTATGCAAACACCTGCGTGCTTCCCCCCTGCGCCGCCTGGAATTGCTGGTACACGTAACCCATCCGCTTCAATGGCATGTAGGCGTTGAACATGGCAAAAAGAAAGGTGAAAAAATCTCCTGGCGTCATCTGGTTGTGTTGAATCTGGTTGCGCGCATAGAGCAGCAGCAGCGGAATCACCAGCCCACCCAGCAGATCCATCAGGGGCGAAGTGAGCACAAACGCCCGCACCCAACGCATGTTATCCCGCAGCATGCGCCGGGCGACCTCGCGGAACTTCTGACTCTCAAAGTCCTCCATCCCGAAGGCTTTCACCACCCGGTTGCCGCTGACCGTTTCCTCCAGAATTTGGCTGAGATCTCCCAGCCGCGTTTGGCTCCGCTCCACGGACGTGCGGATCTTTTTCCCCAGTTTGCCCACCGGATACACCACCAGGGGAAGAAGCAGGGTCGTGCCCAGCGCCAGCTTCCAGTTCTTGTCCAGCATGACGGCCACGAGCGCCACAAAGGTGAAACTTTTCTGAAACAGGTCCGCGAGATAATCGCTAAGCGCCAGCCGCGTCTTCTCCACATCATTGATCACGGTGGATAGAATCCGGCCGGTGGGGTTGTGTTGGAAAAAAGCGATCGGCTGCCTCAACACCCGCTCATACACTCTATTACGGAGATCCCGCGTCGCGGCCTGCCCGACGTACTGAATCAGGGTCAGCCCCCCGTACTCGGCAATGGCGCGCGCCGAAAACAGAATCACGATCGTAATAGCGAAAATCGTCCAAACGTTGTGGATGCTGGGTGGAAAGAACTTGTTGAGATAGACGTAATTGCCGGTCCAGGGAATCTTGAACAGCGGCACGCTCGAGCCATACACCGCGGGATTCAGCACCTGGTCGACGGCCGGCTTCACCATCAGCGCCGTCATGCCCTCCGTCAATCCCACAAAGGCGAGCAGTATTACTCCCGCAACAAGGCGTACGGTGTATGGCCGCACATACCCCAAAAGCCGCTTCAATTGTGGTGAAAGCAATGACGCCACGCCCCAGGCTCCCGCACCCCGCTTCACAACTCCACATTGCTACGCTATTCGGCTGCAGCGCGCTGTGTCAAGTTTTCGGAGGCGGGTCCGCAACCGGAACTGTTGGGCAATTCCTACTTGTCGATGTCGCGGTGGACTACCCGCGTCGCAAGCCCGCGCCTCTTCAGCGCCTTCTTCATCCACTCCGCCATCATCACCGAGCGGTGCCTTCCCCCGGTGCAGCCGAACGCGATCGTCAGGTAGCTCTTGCCCTCTGCGATGTAGTGGGGGATCAGGTAGGTCAACAACCCTTGCATCCGGCGGAGGAATTCCCCGGTCTGCGGAAATGACTGGATGTAACGGCGCACCTTGATGTCCCGCCCCGTAAATCGCCGCAATCTTGGCACAAAATGGGGATTGGGCAGGAAGCGCACGTCGAACATCAGGTCCGCATCGGTCGGCACCCCAAACTTGTAGCCAAAGCTCACCAGCGAAACGAGCAGCGATCGCTGGCTTTCCGATCGGAACCTCTGATTTACGAATTGTCGCAGCTCGTGCACGTTGAACTGCGAAGTGTCGATCACCACGTCCGCAAGCTTGCGGATCGGCTCCATCAGCGCGCGTTCATGCTCCAGGTTTTCACGCACCGAAAAATCCTTGCCCAGCGGGTGCGGCCGGCGCGTCTCGCTATAGCGCCGCAGCAACGCGTCTTCGTGCGCTTCGATGTACACCAGCGTAATCGGATGATCGCGCCGCAGATGTTTCAGGAGCCCCGGCAGCTTTTCCAGTTGCAACCCTTCGCGCGCATCCACGAGCAAAGCCGCCCTCCGGTAATCGCCTTCCCCCGCCGCGTGCAGCTCCGCGAAAATCGGGATCAGTTCCACCGGCAGGTTGTCCACGCAGTTGTAGCCCATGTCCTCGAACGCCTTGAGGACGGTGCTCTTCCCCGAGCCGGACAAACCCGTCAGGATGACCAGGTGGCGTCCGGAAGCTCGCGAGTTTCGTGTTGTTGGTGAGGTGCGCTTCACGGCAGGCAAAGAGTCAGCTTTTCACGCGGCGCTGGTGCGTGCTGGGAATCCTCATATCTTCGCGGTACTTCGCCACCGTGCGCCGCGTCACGTGGATGCCGTTGTCTTCCAGCTTCTTGGCAATTTGTTCGTCGGTCAGCGGCTTGGTGGCGTCTTCTTCGTCAATCATCTTCTTGACCAGGCGCTTCAGCGTCAGCAGCGACATCCCGCCGCCCTCTGGCCCATTCACGGCCTCGCTGAAAAACGACCGCAACTCGATCACTCCCTGCGGCGTGTGCGCGTATTTGCTGGCCACCGCGCGGCTCACCGTCGAGGGATGCACGCCGACTTCTTCCGCCACTTCCTTGATCATCATCGGTTTCAGCGTATCGGGGCCTTTGTCCAGGAATTCGCCCTGGCGCGCAATGATGGACTGGCAAACCCGCAGGATGGTGTGCTTTCTCTGCTCGATGTTCTTCATCAACTGGATCGCCGCCGTGAACCGTTCCTTCACGTAATTGCGCACTTCCTTGTCCGCGGCGTCGCGCACCAGCAGTCTGCGGTACGTCGGGCTGAGCCGCAGTTGCGGCATGTCATCCTCATTCAGGAAGACCTGCCACTGGTCATCCACTTTGCGGAAGTACACATCCGGCTCGACCAGCCGGGGTTCCGTCTTGTTGTAGCGCAGTCCCGGGCGCGGATCGAGCTTCTTGATGGTATCAATAGCATGTTTGACGATATCCATCGGCCGGTTCAACGCGCGCGCAATTTCCTTCAGTTGGTTGGACTGCACCTGTTTCAGGTGCTCGGAAACAATCTGCTGCGCCAGCGTGTTCTGCGGATCAAAAGCCTTCAACTGCAGCAGCAGGCACTCGCGCAGGTCCCGCGACCCCACGCCGATGGGGTCAAAGTCCTGCACCACCGCCAGCCCGTCTTCCAAATCGTCCTGCGAGTACTTGCCATTCTGCGCAAGCTCTTCCACGGAAGCCGTCAGGTAGCCGTTCTCATCCAGATTGCCGATGATATTTTCGACGATTTCCCGCACCGCTTCGGAGCAGATCGTCACGCTCAATTGCCAGGCCAGATGGTCGGTCAGCCCTGCGGGCGAGGAAAGGAACTTCTCAAACGAGGGGCGCTCTGAAATCTCGCGCTCCTGCGACTTGCCGCCGTCTCCCCCGGTATCCAGGTACTGGTTGAAAAAGGCGCCGACGTCGAACTCGTCAAAGGGATTGGCAACTTCCTTCTCCGGCACCTTTTCGGTTTCCGCCTTCAGGAAGGTCTCGTCGCTGTAGTTGTCGCTGACGGTGGGTTCTTCGGAAAGCTCTTCCAGAACGGGGTTCGCGATCATCTCCTCGTTGATCATCTCGCGAAGTTCCAGGCGGTTCAGCGCCAGCACGCTGACCATCTGCACAAGCCCGGGCGTCAGAATCTGCTTCTGCTGTACTCTGAGGTTAAGTTTGAGTCCCTGCCAGGCCATGGGTTCCGTTCTCAATCCCGGTTCGCAATCCCTAGGATAAACCTAATTCAGCCGGAAATTGTCGCCGAGGTAGACCCGCCGGACTTCCGGGTCGTTGCTCAGAGCCTCAGGAGTACCCTTCTTCATGATTCTCCCATGATTCACGATGTAGGCGCGGTCGGTAACGCTCAGAGTTTCCCGCACATTATGGTCGGTAATGAGCGCCCCAATTCCCGACCGGCTCAATTCCCGGATCAGGTCCTGCAAGTCCTTGACGGTCAGGGGATCGATCCCAGAGAACGGTTCATCCAGCAAGATAAAGCTCGGCTGCAGCGTCAGTGACCTGGCAATCTCCAGCCGCCGCCGTTCACCCCCGGAGAGCATGTAGGCCTTGCTCTGGCGTACCGTCTCCAGCCCCATCTGGGCCAGCAATTCTTCCAGGCGGTCGCGCTGCTGCTCCGGCGTCAACGGCAGCGTCTCCAGCACCGCCAAAAGGTTTTCTTCGCTGGTAAGTTGCCGGAAAACCGAGGGTTCTTGCGGGAGGTAGCTGATGCCGCTGCGCGCCCTCTGGTACATCGGCAGGTCGGTAATATCCTGCCCATTCAGCAGCACCCGCCCCGCATCCGGCCGGGCCAGCCCCACAATCATATAGAAAGTGGTCGTTTTGCCGGCGCCATTTGGCCCCAGCAAACCCACTACTTCCCCTTGTCCGATTTCCAACTCGACGTTATCGACTACCTTGCGTCCCCGGTAGGACTTGCTGAGATCGACGCCTTGGAGTGTGGGCATTCCTCTTCACGCGGGATCGCTGGGCGGTCCCCTTATCTCTGGACCCGGTGTTTCGTCAGCGTGCGCGAACCATTTCCCGAGTCGACCATGATCGTATCATCCGCTAAAAAGAAGGTCAATTCACGCCCGCTGGTTGTGCCTTGCTCCGGGTCAAAAAGCGTGGGTTTTCCTCCGCTCAACACGAATTTTTGGTCCGCGGCGGTGTACACGCCTTTCTCCGCCGTGCCCCGCCGCTCCCCCTGCTCCACGATCACGCCTCCGGTGCCGACCGCCCGGCTGATCTGGGACGCTCCCCCGGTGCCCTCCCCGCGAGTGAAGAAGAGATCCAAGACCGGCCCCCGCATGCGCTGGTCTTCCGACTGCACCACCACATTTTTCTCCAGGTGCGCGCGGCTCTCCGCGTCCCAATAGGTGAGTGTCCCGCTGTTGACATGCCACAGCGCCGGTTGTTTCTTCGCCGCCGGCCCACTCGCCGCAGGCCCGGTCGTCTCCTGCTGAAACACGCCGCGAACGTTGCCCACCGCGTTCATGACTCGGGTCCCTCGCAATAACTCGATGGAATCCGCCTCCAGTACGGAGGGCCCCTGCCACAGTCGCGCATGGCCCGTATACAGAGCACGCCCCGTCTTCGAATTGCCCTGCAAGTGATCAGCGGTAATATTCGCGGGCACCGAGCTGCTCAGGTTCACCGTGCCGGTCTGCCCGGAGAATTCCGTCGAGCGCACGCCGCCTTCCGCCTCCACATCGCCCGTCGCCTGCCAAAAAGTGATCTTTGGCGCCCGCGTCTCGCTGCTGGCGTCCCGCGCCACGGCCTGGCCGGTCAACACTGCCGTCTGCGCTGCCCTGGCGAACGCCGCTTGCTGCGCCTCGGCCGTGCGATCGGCTTCCTTCAGGCGCACGTTCCCCTGTAAATTCATCTGCGACCACTCCCCGGTCGGCTCCAACTTTACGGTTCCGCGCGAGGCACTCGCGGTTTGTGTGGGCCGCCCCTTCAACTCTCGCTCCGTTTGCACCGATCCTGTGGCCGTCATTAACTGCGCTTTCCCCGAACCGTCATAGTCCATCGCCAGCTTGTCTGCTTCCAGTTTCGAATGCGCCCCCGCCGCATCGACCCATTCGGTTGTACCGTGTTCGAGTGTTTCGGCATGCCGCAGGTGGCTCGCTTGCCCCTCTTTTCCGCCTTGAAACGCCATTTGCAGGGCATTCGTCTTTAAGTTCCGCGATGTCCCCACCTTGGCATCCTGCGTTTGCAGCAGCACGTTACCTCGCAAGGTCAGCAGCTTCGCTTGGTTCACCCGTGGCCACATCTCCAGTTCGCCGCGTTCGGCCCGAAGCGTTTCCGTTGGGGAACTTCCCTGGACGTTCCCTTCCGCTTCGATCGACTGGATCCAGCGCTCCGGCGTCAGATGGCACGTTAGCTTCTCTGCCTTCAGGCTGTTTTTCCCTTGCGCGCTTTGCGAGGTCGCCTCCGGTAGTTCGCCCAGTGCCCCGGGCGTCGCCACCAGCGTCTGTGCGCGGTTTTGCGCGTCCAGTATAAGTACCAGCTCCCCGGCGGTCAGTTGCTGCGCCTCAGTCGTGGCCGTTACCGGCCCCTCCATCACCACGGTCCGGGAGTTCTTCCCAAACTCCAGACTGTTTCCGCGCACGGCAACCTCGCGGGACGTCGTTCCCTGCGATTTCGCTCCGGCCACCGGGGTGCCGGTCTGCAAGTTCAACCGGGCATCCTTCACCAGCCGCAGCACGCCTTCTTCGGAGAAGTACACTGCGCCCAGTCCCTCGCCGCTCCCATCCGGGAATGAAAACTTTACGGGCGCCACGGTCTGCGCCTGGCCCGTGGCCCGTTCAAAGGTCACCGCGCTGGTTTCCACTCGCACCACGCTGGGGGCGCTGGAAGATTCCTGCCGGGCGCGCTCGGCGGCCGCGGCACTCTGCAACTCCATCAGCACCTCACCGCTGCATTGAATGGCCCCGTCGCCTCTGGAGTAATTGCAGCTATGCGTGTGAATCACGTCGTTACGGTCGCCTGTTTTCCCGAACACGGTAATCTTCACGTCTTCCAGCAGGCTGATGTTCTGGCCTTTGAAGTCCGTCGACTTGGAGGCTTGCAGCGTAAAAATGGTGCGATTCCCATCCACCTTTGAGAAGGTCAGCCCAATCGATTGACGCTCCTTGTCCTCCGGCAAGGATGGCGGAGCATTCTTCTTCTCCACATGGGCAACCCACTGCCGCTGCAGGTAGATTCCGAAGGTGATTCCTGCCAATACCAGCGCCAGCAGGGCGGACCACCGCGCATAGCGCGCCGCTTCGCTTCTCTTCATGTTTTCAGTTAATCAGAATTCCCAGGGTGTGTATAGCCACGCACTTCCAAACGGCGTCTCGACGCAATTCTTCTTCTGTTTTCAAGCTATTTGGAAAAATTCGTCATTCCGGGTAAGACCGTGTCATCTCTTCTCTTCGTCTTATCCCGCTGCCTCGCTCGACGCCGGCAAAATGCCCACGTTTGCCGCGGCCACATCGTCGCGGTGGGTGTTCTTCACCAGGTACATCGCTTCATCGGCCAGGTGCAACAGTCCCTCTTTGCTCTTCGAATCAATCGGGTAAGCCGCCACTCCCACGCTCGGCGTGATGTGCGTGTTCAACTCGTCCTTCGTCAGCCACACCGTCTCGCGAATCAATTTGTGCAGCCGTCGCGCCACGTTGATGGCATTCTCCTTCGACGTCTGCGGCAGCAGGATCACGAATTCGTCCCCGCCGTAGCGGAACGCGAAATCGATCAGCCGGCAGTTGATCTTCAGCGCCTCCCCAATTTCCGCCAGCAGCCGCGATCCCACCAGGTGGCCGTGCGTGTCATTCACCAGCTTGAAATGGTCCAGGTCAATGAACACGATGGAAAACTCGTAGTTGTAACGCTGCGACCGGTAAATTTCCGTATCCAGGATGAAGCCCATGTGCCGCGCGTTGTACAGCGACGTGCAATCGTCCTTGATGGTCAGCTCGTGAATCCGCTTCACGTGCCGCGCATTTTCCAGCGCGATGGCCGCAAAATCCGAAAGCGCTTCCAGTAGCTTCAGGTCCTTGGGGTCGAATCCATCGGGTCCCACGCAATTGATCAGTTCGATCACGCCCAGGCAGGTCTCGCGGAACATCACCGGCACGGCCACGATCGACCGCGTCTCCATCTTCGTTTTTTCATCCACTTTCCCGAAGAACCGCGTATCTTTGGCGGTGTCCGGCACAATCACCACTTCGCCGTGCTGCGCCACCCAGCCCGCAATCCCCACCCCCAGCTTGATGCGCACATCCTTCAGCGCCTGCGAGGCCTTCCCGACAGCCAGCTCAAAATAGAGTTCCTGCTTCGCTTCATCCAGCAGCAGCAGCGACCAGTTGTCCGGCCTCAGAAATTCGTCGATCTTCTCCATGATCGTCCGCAGCACTTGATCGAGCTGCAGCGAAGACGTCAGCGCTTTCCCCAGTTCCTGGAACACGGCCACTTCGCCCGCTTCGCGCTTTTCTGCGGGCAACCCGGCATTCCGTCGCCGTTCGACCGTCGGAAACTGCTTGATTTCCTCGAGGCTCACTGGGGCACGTCTCTCCAGTTTAATTCTCTGTTCGCAGGTGTCTCCATCCCCTGAATCCCCGCGAGTTTAGACACCTATTCCCAAACTTATCCCTGAATCAGCCAATCTGCGCCAGTATAGGCGCCTACGAAAATCCTGCGCAACACACTCGTGGTACAGGCGTGGCCATCTTGCCATCCCGGGCTCACCCGGGGCTCCCCGCGCGGTTGGCGCGCTTCTGTGAGCGGCTTGCTCCTCGTTCCATCGCCCTTTGCGCGCCGTTGCATCCATTTGCGGCTTCCCAGGTGATAGCCCCATTCCTGTTAAGCGCTAACCGGACAGATGTTAATTTCCTGCATGCTTGGTGAACGCTGCTCTCGATTCGGGCCAGTAGCCTGCGAGCGCACATCGTCAGGCGCCCGATAACCTGACCCACTTCTCAGCGCGGCCTTCCGCCACCCGAAGAGCCAGACGATGAGCCGCCTCCACTGCCGCCTCCGTAACCGCCGCCACCAGAAGACGAATGCGACGATGAACCGCCACCGCCTCCGCCATGGCTTCCACCACCACCGCCTCCACCACCGCCACGCCCACCGCCGTTCGCGCCGCCTCGCGATCCTCCGCTGCTCCCAGATTTCCCTCCGCTGTTTCCTGCGTGGGAACCACTCTCGTTCCCTGGGCTTGCGACGAAGTGCGCAATCGCCACAGGCTGCGCGTTCCCTCGTGAGCTTCCCGCACCATTTGCGAACACCGCGAAATCTTTCGCCTTGTAGTCGTAACGGATGGCGACCTCACTTTTCGGATTTCCGGTCAGCGGCGCACTGGCTCTCGAAGGCTCGGTTCCACGCTTGAGGAATCCCCCCTCGATCACCGGCTGCTCCACCTTTGGCAAGGTCTTCACCCAATTTGTTTCGTACCCGGCCGGCAGATTCTTCACGATTTGCAGATCCTTCGGCGCCGATTTTATCTGCGGGACTTCTTCCCCGCCCTTCTCGTGGAACATCAGCACTCCATACTTCGCGTTCAACGGCGGCTTCCCTTTAACATCCAACGGATGTTTTGGTATGACCCCTATTCTCTTTCCCATGCGCACTCGCCAGAATGAGCCACCCTTGGGCTTCTTCCTCCCCACAACCCACTTCTTCTTCGGTGGTGGGCACTTTCCCGTCTTGCCCCCTTTACCTGGTGAGCAGCCGTAGCCATAGGCTGGCCGCTCTAGAAACCAACTCCCCGCGTAGCACGTCGCCCACCCAATCTGCCACCAAGGTGAATCAACGTTCCAGGTTGTACTTCCCCCTTTTTTCTCTACCACCCGGCCCTGTGGATCCTGCGGAGTTATCATTAGTGTTTTTTCGACGTAATAGTGCACGTGCGTCTCCGGGGTCCTTGTGCAAGGGTCGCCGCCGTAAATAGATGTGCCAAGCTCTTCTCTCACCTTTTCATAGCGCACACCTAAGTTCTGCGTCGCATTGGAATTCGCTGCGCCTTGTCCTGCTCCGCTTTTTGCTTGCGGCTCTGGGGTCGCCTTTGCTTGCCCCTGCTCTCCCTGCGTTCCTGCTGCTTCCTTCGGCTCCCAGCATTCCCCGTAGGGCGGGCAGTCCGTAAACGTCCCACCTCTCACCAAATCCACAAGCCCCGGTATAGGCGCCGCCAATCCCGATTCCTTGAGCCCTTTCTCGATATCCGCTTTTCTTGCCGTCCTCTGTTCATTGACCCATTGGTCCCACGCATTTTGATCTGGATCGTCTACCAGACCTTCCACGCGCGATAGCACTCCACCCACAGACTGAAAGGCATCTCCAGGTCCGGCCGCGAACGTTTTCCCGGCTATTCCTTCGTGCAACTCAAAAGGTCCTTCTACAACTCGGAACATCGCGCCATCCAGCGCGCTTTCCATCCGCAAGGTCGTCGCGGACGTCGTGTGAAGCTTTGCCGTCGCCGCGTGGATCGTGATTTCATCGTGGCCATTCGACTCGATTGCAAAGGTCGCCCTTCCCGTCAACAATGTAACCTCTGTGCTCGTCCCCTGGGAGTTGCTCGTCAATCCCTTGAATTGCAATACCGAATGCTCCGCCAGATAAGCCACGGACCCATTCTCAAATTCCACCTCGGCCCGTCCTTGTTCGGTCGCAAGCGTGGTCCCCTCTTCCATTGGGAAATTCACGCCTGCGGCAATCCAGTCCTTTCCCAGGTCCGGTCTGCCTTTTATCCCCGTGGAAAGCTTCACTTCTCCCTGGACGTAGCTCACCCGCACAATCTGCGGACGGCTCGTTTCAGTTCCCTTTGTTGTGATTGGGCCAGCTAGACTTACCGCACCGCACAGCACCAGGAGGGAGACGAGCGACTGGGTAGAGCGCATGAGCAACCTCCCGAACGAACTGCTTAGCCTCTTCATTCGGTAGGACGTACTCGCAGCATTACCGGTTACGTTAATCTATCCATCAATAAGAGTGCGCTGTTCCCTCCTCATTCCCTCGGCGCCGACGCATAGCCTACCAACTCTCTCATCAGACAAAGAATCTTGCCCGCCCCTCGATTTCGCTCCCCGCATGAACCGGAAACACAACGTGCGCCTCGCTTTTCCGCGCTCCGCGTTTGACACTTCCTCGCACCCCACCTATAGTGAGCCCAAGGGACGCCGCGTCACCACTGCGCTTTTCTTGGCCGCGTCTGCCTCCGCTTCCGCCTTCCCGGAATCGAGGTTGGGTTGCGCTCCCCGCGGATAGGTCCAGTCCTCCGTCGCTGTTACACTCTCCTCTACAGGGACACAGCATGGCTAGGGGAAATTTCGGAGAACGTCTGAAGCGTGAGCGCGAGCTTCGCGAAGTCACGCTGGAGGAGATTACCGCAGCCACGCGCATTGGCTCTCGCTTTCTGGAAGCCCTGGAAAACGAAGATTGGAGCAAGCTCCCGGGCAGCGTGTTCAATCGTGGCTTCGTTCGCTCCATCGCGCGCTACCTCGGCCTCGATGAAGAGGCTCTTCTCGGCGAATACGATCTGGCGCACGGCGCCCAGGTTGCTCCCGTTCCCCCTCAACCCGAACATCGCCTGTCCTCCTCCAAGTGGATTCCCTTCCTCCTCTTCGTCGGTTTGCTCGTTCTCCTTTTCTGTGCCGTCGTCGGCGGCATCTACTACTGGCGGCATTACGACGCGCGCCGCGCCCAGACGCAATCCATGACTTCCGTCTCGCCCGCCGCAAACACCCTGGCCACATCCGCTTCTAATCCGCCAGCCTCCCAACAACAGTCAGACACACCATCCCCCGCGCAGGAGCCGCCGCTCGATCTGCTCGTCTCCGCCAGCGCCGCCACCCGCGTGCGCATCCTAGCCGATGGCAGACTGCAATTCGAAGGCGAGTTCCTTTCTGGTGAAAGCCGCCACTTCCACGCCACCAGCGCGTTCGAGGTCGCCGCGGCGGACTCCAGCGCGGTGTTGCTGGAATTGAACGGCCAAGCCATGCCGCCGCTCGGTGCCCCGGGAGCCTCGGGTACAATGACCTTAGGTCGTAAGGACCTTAGGCAGGCATCCGGTGGAAACTCTCAGCCCTGAAGTACTCGAAGATTTGCGCCACGGTCGAGCCCCGCGCGAACGCAAGCTGGCCGTCTGCGGCACGGGCGCGCACATTCCTCCCGTGGACCGCGCCGAAATCCTCACTGTTCTCGCGCAGGATTCCGACGAACTGGTCTCCTCCCGCGCGCAAGAGGCGCTGCTCTCCGATTCCCTTGAAATTTTCGTCGAAGCCATGAACCGCGAGCACCCCCTGCCGGCGCTCTTTGCCTATGTCGCCCGAAATTTCGCGGCCAAGCCCGGCATCGTGGACGCGCTCGTGGCCAACCAGAAGTGTCCCGGCGAGCAACTTGCCATCGTTGTGCCGCACTTGACGCCGGCCCATGTCGAATCGCTTTTTGATGAACTCGATCGCGTCACACTTTCCAGCACGCTTGCTGTCGCTCTGGAGCACTACGCCGGCCTCACCCCCGACCAGAAAAGCACGCTGCAGGAACTTCGCAGCACCGCCATTGACGAGGGCCGCCTCGCCGATGCCGCCGCCGAAGCCGAGCCCGACCTCGTCAGGCGCCAGACTTTGCTCCAGCAGATCAGCCACATGACCGTTTCCCAGCGCGTGCAATTCGCCATGAAGGGAGGCTCGGAGGCCCGGCGCACCTTGATTCGCGATGCCAACAAAGTCGTTCAGCGCGCCGTGCTGCAATCCCCGCGCCTCACCGATCAGGAGGTCGAAGCCTTCGCCTCCATGCCCAATCTCACCGATGAAATTCTTCGTTCGATCGCCACCAACCGGAACTTTCGCAAGAACTACGTCGTCGTACGCAACCTCATGAACAATCCCAAGACTTCGATCGACGTCTCCCTGCACCTGCTTCCCATTCTGAATGCTCTCGACCTCAAGCGCCTTTCCATGAACAAAAATATTCCGGAAACCCTGCGCTCCACGGCCAATAAACTCGTGCGCACCCGCGCCGACCAGAAGAGATAACTCGCACCTAGCTCATCCCCCGGCCTGCCCCGTCTCAGAAACTCTCGGCGGGTCTTTTCTTTTCCCCGACTGGCTCACTCGCATTGCGCTACACTGAACCCATCTTCATTCAGCGGAGGCTTTCCAAATGACCCCTCGCACCGTCACACGCATAACTTCCCTCGCTGTTCTCGTCGCCGTCGCGGTGGCTCTGCTGTTGGTCTCGCACGTATCGTTGCGCGCCGCTTCGGACCCTTGGACCTCGTCGCAAACCGTCCAGCCGGCGGATTTGCTGAAGGAACTCAGCGACTCCAAATCCGCTCCTACAATTGTCTTCGTCGGCTTCAATCGCCTCTACACTTCCGGCCACATCAAGGGCGCGCAAAACCACGGCATGGCGGGAAATGAAATGGGCCTCCAGGAACTCAAGACTTGGGCCTCCTCGCTTCCACGCTCCACCAAGCTGGTCATCTATTGCGGCTGCTGTCCGATGGATCGCTGTCCCAACCTCCGCCCCGCTTTCACCGCGCTGCACGATCTTGGCTTTACCAAGCTACGCGTCCTTATCCTGCCCACGGATTTTGCCGTGGACTGGGCCGACAAGGGCTATCCCTACGATAGGGGCCAATAACGCCCATTTTCCTTTTTCTCCAATCGCCCGGCCGGGCATTTCGCCAATCTGAAAATCCTTTTACACGTCTTACCATCTAACCCGGTACACTCTTCTCTGTTCTCGACTTGCTGACTGACGATCCTATGAAATTTCTGACAAGACTGTTTTTCGCACTCATCGCCGGTGGCATTTCTTTTGTTTCCGCGTACGCGCAATCTCAACCCGTTACCCTCGATGTCAAAACCCCCATCCCCTTCCACTTCGTCGCCTTCGGCGACACGCGCTTCCACGATCCCGCGGACACCAAGCCCGCCAATCCCGAAATTCGCCGCGCGCTGGTTGCCGCGATTGCTCAGGAAAACCCCGTCTTCATTTCCATCGGCGGAGACATCGTTTTGGATGGTGACAACTCCAAGGACTGGCAGGTGTGGGACGCGGAAACCTCGCTCTGGCGGGAGCGCAAAATCCCTGTTTATCCCGCAATCGGCAACCACGAGCTGCACGGCGACCTGAATTCCGCCTTGGCTAACTATTTCCAGCGCTTCCCGGAACTCCAGAAAAATCGCTTCTATTCCACGCGTGTCGCCAATTCGCTCATGCTCGTTCTCGATAGCAATCTCGACGAACTCTCCGGCCCGCAGGGCGTCTGGCTCGCGGCCCAGCTCGATCATCTGCCCGACGATGTGGATTTTGTGTTCTTCGTTTTCCACCATCCGCCCTACACCAGCTCCTCCGGCCTGAAAATTTACGGCGGTGGCCATTCCGCGCGGCCAACCGAGCAAGCCCTCGCCAAAATGCTGGAAGACCGCCAGCAACGCATACGCGCCCGCTTCATCGTCTTCAGCGGCCACGTTCACAACTACGAGCGCCACGAACACGGTGGCGTCGCTTATTTCGTCACGGGCGGTGGCGGCGCGCGTCCCTATCTCATCGCGCGCGCGCCCGACGACCTCTACAAAGACATGGGCATCAACTATCATTACCTTCTCGTCGAGGTGGATCACACCGCCGTGAAAATCACCATGCACAAGGTCGAGATCAAGGACGGCTCACCGGTCTGGTCCACGCCAGACAGCGTGACCATCCGCGTACCCGCCGCCGCAGCCAATGCCGCCGCCGGCAAAGCGCGATAGCCGCCATCTCATGATTGGTTCTCGGGAGGACACGGCTTCAGCCGTGCCGAAAAGCCTTTGAAATTCAGGGGTTTTAACCCCTGAGGTGAGTGCGGCGGGATTGCAGCGCATTCATGAGATTGGCTCCGGCCGCTTCGCCGATCTCAACTACCGGCCCGGCCCGCAACCGGCGCCACCACCCAAACGTACTCCAGCACTTCGCTTCCCGTGTTCGTGACGTTGTGCTTCGTACCCGGCGGAATGTAGGCCATCCGGTGCGCGCTCACGGGCACATCCGCGTGACCCTCCACGTTTGCTACGCCGCTCCCTTGCAGAATCACGAGCGCCTCTTCGTTCTGTCCAGTCGTGTGCCAGCCCACGCTCTCTCCGGGTTTCAACCGCACCGACCCGCCACGCATCCCCGCCGTCTGTGGCGCGCCCTTCAGCAACGCGCAGTCTCCTCCCGCGCACTCCAGCGAAAACGTCATTGGCTCCTTTTTCCCCGCTGGCTCCTGTGCCCATATCCCCATCCCCACAAACGCCAGAACTCCCAACACGCCCCACGCAAGTTGTCTCTTCATGCTTTCTCTCTGGCCTCCTCTATTTCCTCTAGCTCCTGGGCTTTCCCTGCCCCAAACTCGCTAGCCTATACCGGTTCTCCCCTCTTTTCTCTCCTCACTTTCCGAGCTACACTGTCGCCTCCCATCTCTCCGCTGAATTCTTTCCGCTGGAGGTTTGCCATGCCGCGCCAGTTTTACCCAAGGTAGTGGGGTGAACCCCTAGGATGGCACAAAATCTTTGGACACAGTTTCCGCTTTCATAGAAGGATTCTTGTATCTCCTAGCAGGAGAAGGGGTCTGGGGAAGGGGACGGCATTTGAGTCCCTTTC